>LNAP01003460.1_pt1 | contig 15084 bp, 12 predicted proteins | sample 602601 | NCBI WGS metagenome assembly LNAP01 (sample SAMN02440304, study PRJNA202911) | soil metagenome | biome: Subtropical and temperate rainforests or woodlands; isolation source: soil samples (1 kg each in a 20% v/v slurry with milli Q water) were... ...
GCTGAGAGCCCAGGAGCTTCGATCGATGATCCAAGGTGTGCGACGAAATTTTAATGCGGGAGTGGCCAGCTTTTCCTTTATGAGCTGGCTCGCTGCGAGACAAGGTTGGAGACGTTGCGTGGTCCAATTTTCTGCTAGTTTGACATTGATGTTCCAGGAATGGGTATTCGCGGATAGATTTGCAGCTGCCCGTGACGCCGGATTTGAGGCTGTCGAGTTTAGCCACCCACAAGGCATGTCAGCTGAACGCGTGGCAGGCCTTCTGCGTCAAAACGATCTCATCCAGGTACTGGCGACTGCTCCTGTCATCGCCGGCACAAAAGGCGTTGCGGCTGTAATCGGTCGCGAGGCTGACTTTCGAGACGCGCTCGAGCAGGGGCTGGAATTCGCGTCTATCGCCACGGCTCCTCTTCTGCATGTGCTTACGGGTGTGGTCGATCAAACCCACTATGCATCCTCCTGCGGGCGTTTCGTGGACAACATGCAGTGGGCTGTAGAAGAAGCGCGGCGGTACGATGTGAAGATAGTGATCGAGGCCATTAACCAGATGGCGGTGCCTGGATATTTCATCCGTTCGCTCTCAAGCGCTGCGCACTGGGCCCAGCAAATTCATGGGTTAGGTCTGATTTTGGATTTGTACCACGCCGCGGTAGAAGGGTTGCCTGCGAAGTCCTGTCTAGCGCAGTACGCTGACCAAGCGTCGCATGTGCAAATAGCGAACCTCCACGGTCGAAGTGAGCCAGACAGTGCTTTACTCGCAGCTGTTGCGAGGGCTGGCTACAAGGGGTGGGTCGGAGCTGAATACGTGCCTAAAGCAGGAACAGTGGAAGGCCTGACGTGGATGAACGGGGGGACACAGCCTTCCTTGGCTAACTGCTGATCTGGATAGTTGCGGCGAGGAGATCTCGCCGCTATTACGGCACAGTGATGCGTTAGAACCGGTAATTCAATTGCATCCCAAATCCATGCCCAGCGGCGGCGTAGTCACCTTGAAAGCTGTTGCCGATTTCATCTTGCTGAACTAGCGTGAAGTCCTTTTGCTTCACGTAAGCGTAAGCCACATCGACAGTAATCTGATCACTTGCTTTCCAGCCAGCGCCGAGACTGAAGCTCTTGCGATCAGCAATTGGGAAGCGAACGTTCTGAGTGCTACCTGCTGGCGAGTCATCCAGCGCTACGCCTGCCCGGAGCACCAATTCAGGTGTCAGTTGGTAGCTTGCGCCCAGTGCGTAGGACCAACTGTCGTGCCAGTTCATTGGTTGGCTCAGGGTTTCGAAGAGTGGGGACGGCGAATTGGGGTTGTTCACGGTTAGCGCTTTGAACCTGCTCCATCTGGTCCAAGTGCTCCCCGCGTAAACAGTCCAACGGTCATCAATCTCGTGGGTGACTGAGAAGTCGACAGACTCAGGCATGGTCGAGCTAAGGCTGCCATTGATGTCCATGTTTTGTGGGCCAAGCGATGGCGCAAGATCTCGGATTTTCGTCTTTGTGTTGAAGTCATATTCAACCTTCGAGCGATACACCAGTCCCGCGCGTGTTTGAGGAGTGATCTGATAGAGGAAGCCGATGGTGTAGCCAAATCCCCAATCGTCGCCGGAAATCTCCAGCTTGCCATCAGTGCCTGGTAACCTCGCGCTCATGGTGTTTTCGCTGTAGCTGGCGATCACGCCTAAACCGATCGAAAAATCTTCCGTGACCGCATAACTCAGAGAGGGCTGAAAATGAATTACCGTAAGCTCTGATTTATCTGCAAGGTAGCGAACTGCTGAATCGTTATCGTAGTTAGAACCAAGACCGCTCGGCGAAAAGACGCCAAAGCCAAAGTGCCATTTTTCATTTAGGGGCTTGACGTAGTAGTTGAACGGGATTGGGGTTGGCGGGGTGATGTCGTTGTTTACCCTTCCGGAAACTGGGCCGGCCCCATTCGAGGCAGAGTAGTTGCTAATGTCCACGTCGGGTACTACAAGAACAAATCCAAAGGAAGCTTGTTCTTCCTTAAGTTTCGACATGCCCGCAGGGTTCCCGTAAACCGTGGAGGCATCTAGGGCCGCAGAGGAGCGTCCGGCAAATGAGGTCCCCATGCTGCTGACACTTTGTTCATTGAGACCGAAACCGTTGGCAAGAGTTTGCTCGCTAAGCAGAAGGCATGCGGCGGTGAGAGGAGCGAAGAAGACTATTTTGTTCATTATTATTTTCCACTTGCTTGGTGATGTGCAACTAAGTCGCTAGTAATGGGGCGATGTGTTCAAATGGGTGATTGCATTTCCATCTCCTGCGAATTTCTTATTTTTAGGGTGCAGCAAGTCGTGACGCTATCGAGCGTCAGACTTGCTGTTGTGTTGCGGGCGTTAGCTAAGTGTCGGAATCTATTAACTACCGAGCGTTAATGGCGCTTCACATGTTCCATGTCGGTGGTTTCATGATGATGCGAGCTATCGTGTGTCGTGGTAAGAACAAGTGTTAAACCTATTGCAGCAACCAAGAAACTTCCGCACAACAATGTTCTGTGCTGTTTCACGAATCGGTAAAGAACCAGCAGCTGAGACATCATTATTGCGCCAAGCACGCAACAGACCATGGTTAGCTCCCCGAGAGTACAAATCGAACAGGCGTACGGCCGCTGAGGTATACGGCAATTTTCAGGCGGCCGTTCTCGTCAGAGACGCAAGTGTCAATCGAGGCACCTTCGACGCTGTAAGAGCTATTTGGTTGCAGGCGCTCGATAGTCAGCGTCTGTTCACCTGGTTCTGAACCGTTGTAAAGGACCAGATCCAAATCATTTCCATCGCTTACTGCTCGGGCAACAAGCACTTGGGGGTAGGAGCAGTCTGACAAAATGGGACCAGTGAAAGCTCCACGTCTAGGACCCTCGTTAATGAGCCGTTGCCAGTCACCGCGTTTGGACCACGTAGCTGTCGCAAGCTTAATGTTCGAAGAGGTGGAAATTTCTTCGTAATAGAATTTTTGCTCATCTTTGCCACGAGGCAGCAGATCCTCCGCAGTAGCAAGAGCTGCCTTGAGAACGACCTCATCACCCTGTTCGGCAGCTGCTTGAGCAATGTTCGCCAGGGTGTAACTTGGGTTTTTCTTGTAGTTGCCGATGTCCATCTCTTTCGACCAAGGCGTTTTCAGCTTAATTCGACCACCGGCCACCTCAAGCAACTCACGCTTGGCAATAGCGTAGGTTTGTCGAGCGTAAGCTGGACTGACTGCGCTCCCATGGAAAGCGACCGCGAACTGGCTCAGGAGCTGAATAGCAGGCATCGGTCTAGAGAACCTGTTCAACCCTGTCATTGCGGAAACGATAGGAATCATCTCTCCGTTAGCAGCTACAAATTCATTATCAAACTTGTTCATGAACTCGTCGTAGTGCTTGCCCGCCACATCTGTGTTGTTGGTCCTGTCGTATGGGAACAGACCACACATTGCGTAGATGTTGCAGATGCCAAAAGTCCAGTGTGGTTCGCATGGGTAAAGAAACAGGCTGTTGCGATTCCAATTATTGACTATTGATTCAACAAAAGTGTGCGCGCTGTGCGAAAAGCGACGTTCATTATTTTTTGAAGGCTGGAATTTGAGGCTGCCTTCTTGCTGATAGCGTGTGTCACCAGTGTTCGCGGCGTAGGTGGTCAATGGGATTAGCGACCAGCCCGTCAGCATCACGTTGTCTTTTGTGCCAATAGGATCGAGGGTCCAGGTGAAATTTCCCACCAGGCTTTCGTATTTCCAGTAGCCGCAGACCTCTGGGAGGGCCAAGCTTTCGATCGCGAAACGCTGGGCTTGGTTGAGGTACCCGTGGAAGTTAGGCGTGATGTTGCATTGCATTTGAGCCAGGCCGTAGCTGAGCCAGTTCAACTGGTAGCGCAGCGCTGCACCCTGAATGTTGTCAATCCGCACGAAACCGTCAAATTTTCCCACGGGTTGCAATGCAAGGTCGAACAAATACCTTGCAGCGCGGATTGACTCCGGGCTCAACTCCCGGTCCTTTTCCAGTGCAAGAGGGGATGAGGACTGATCAAGCTGCGACAACTCGTATTCCAACCACTCGTTTCGCGCGAGCCGTGATTTTTCGACCTTTCGCTGATCTGACTTTGTCACCAGCAACTGGTAGCACCAGAAAACCGGGACGCACAGAGCAACAGCCAAGCGCCCGTATTCCGTGGAGTTGCTTTCACCTATCAGGCTCGTGACTGCTGCGGAGCCGATCCAGATGGTGAGCGGCAGGATCAATGCGCCGGTCATTAGCCAAACAAAAACAGTGAACCGGAACAGCAGGATGGTAAAGATAAACCCCGCGATTCCCCATCCTCCCATAGCTAAGAAACTTCCACCTGGAGCCCATAAGGTCCAGCCGAGAAGTTCAAGCTTCGGTGAGACTTCAGTCAGGCCGAAGTGGCTGGCAATGAAGGGCAGGGCGCCGACAAGGCAAATGATGATATGGATCAGGACAGTTCGGCGTCTCAAGCCTCGGGTTATCGGCCCCACAAACGTTGCTGGCCGGTCAAGCGGGCGATATTGATCGCGGGTCAACCACCGTGAAGCTTTGACCTGCGCCGCGAATCGGGCGACCTGTTCATTCATCAGTTTTCTCCTGCTGTCTGTTGCGCTTCGCCGCGGGGCCTTTGGAGGCCGGCGGGCGGTTCTTATGGTTGGTGTAGCTGTATGGGCTTCGAGTGACCTTATGGAAGCTTGCGTTCCTCGGCAGGGTTCTAAGGCTCGAAATCGCCGCTCAGATCATTTTATGCACAAAGACGATCTATTTGCACTCATATATTTTTTGTGCAGTTTTTCGGTGCTACGCCTAAATTCGGCAGGCGCGTGTCGCTTGGTGAGCGATCGAGAAAGCGAGGGGGTATCGGGAGCAAGCCTGATCGTTGACGGTGGGTGGGCGCTCACGGGTTACCCTGACTTGAGCACACTGCCAGGCAATTGAAGCAAGTTTTTGCACAGCGGTGGAAAGCCGCAGTCGGTGAGTTTCAGCTGACTGCGGCTTAGCCCGATTAGGTGCAGTTCCAGGTACGCAAGCCAGTTAGGCCGGACTCGATCACTCCGGTGGAGCCTACGGCTTCTACTTCCCCCGATGTCAGCAGGCGAATTGCCGCTTGGTCTCCCGCGGAGACTATAGCGAGCGTCCTGGCACCTTCAGGAGTCCTTGCGACCACTACACCCGAGCGTGCAGATCCATCACGGTTGTACAGAACGGTGTACGTCTCCAGGGTTGCCGGGCCCACGTACTCTTCAATGACCACCGGAATTTTGCCGCGTTTACTGTCGGCTTGGGCTTGGTAGTCGTAGTCCTGTGGAAACTCGGCGCCCTCAACAGGTGAATTGGAGAGAATGATTGTGTGATTGTGGGTGGCGAGACCGCCATTAGCGAAGAGCAGGCCGTGCCTCCCTTCAATCCGCAATTTTTCCACCATAGAAGCAACTGTGTGGGACATGTAGTTGCCTATTGGCCCTCCGCCGAAGGTCAGGCCGCCGCTGACAGTTGCTGGCTCAGACGCGGGCCAGCTCAGTATCCGGCGAGCCATCTTGGGAACGCAGGGAAAGCAGCTGTAAAGCTCTACAAAGCTCAGATCCTGGGGCTGAAGGTCGTTAAGCCTTAGAGCGGTATTGATTGAGGTCTCCATCGAGACAGAATGGAAGAACCGATCTCGTGCCAAGACGTCTTCTGGCTCGTGCGCAGAAGCGCCGAGACCTACGTAGATGATCTTGCTCTCGGCCACGCCACGCCGTCTGGCTTCGGCAAGGCTCGTCACGATGAAGCCAGCTCCCTGATTCACTGAGCTGTTAGCGACCATAAGCTTGGTGTAAGGATGCGCAATCGGTCGGTTTGAAAGCGATGGGGTACAAATCTCCTCGGCAGCCGCCCCCTTGCGTAGCCAAGCTGCGGGATTATGCTTCGCAACCTCGGCAAAATTTGACCAGATGGTGGCGCTCTCTGCCTGACCTTCTGCCAGCGTCTGGCCGTAGAATTTTCGTCCTGCGTTTTCGTACAACGGGTAGACGTCAGTAGGGACCGCCAGGCCGTACTTTTCACGATACCCAGGAGCATACACTTCGGCTGAAGCATCTCTGAGCGGATCGTAGTCAGCGGCTTCACCCACAGCCGCAGCTGCTTTGGCCAATTGCGCGGCTGTGCGCAGCGCCTCTCCGCCGACGATGGCTGCAACCTTGATACTTCCGCAGCCAATTAGGTTAGCCGCATCGTTGAGAAGCCGAATAGGGCTGTCACCGGACGCTTCGGGCGTAGTTGTAGAAAACCGAGGGTGAGCTTGAAAGCGGCTGGAAAGATCAGTTGCGATGTCGCCAAGGTTCGGCCACGAGATCTGTTTCACAACAGCTAGCGAATCGATGTCGGCAAGCCAGCCTCGACCTGCATCAATATCAGCCAAGCGGAGAGCTATCTCCATCAATCCGGTGGAGTTCAGTCCTTCTTGAAGGTTGGCAGGTCGGTCATTGCACTGACCCACTCCCACAATTACTGGGATCAACTCAGGATTAGTGGTTGTCATCACTTTCCCCTCCAAATTGGTGCGCGTTTCTCCGCGAACGCAGTGGTGCCCTCAAGCGCATCAGCTGAAGCCATCAATCTTGAGTTTTCTTCCTCGGTTCGTTCCCAGTGATGCGCGTCTGATGCAATTACACCATTCGAAATTCCCAACGCGATTCGCTTGCTGGCCTGCACAGATAGGGGAGCGTTCTCGCTGATCCGCTTCGCCAGGCGCAAAGCTGCTGCGAGCAAATCTTGCTGTGGGACAACCTGGTTGACCAGTCCCAGTTCTTTGGCGCGTTCAGCGGTTATTGGGTCGCCTGTCAGCAACAACTCCATGCCGATTTTCTTTGGGAGCTGTTCGACTATCCGGAATGCGCCGCCGGCTGCGGCAGCGATCCCGCGCTTGACCTCCGGAAGCCCAAATGCAGAATTCTCGGAGGCTACGATGAGATCCGATGCAAGCGCGATTTCAGTTCCCCCACCCAACGCAAATCCGTTGACGGCAGCGATAACTGGCTTGCTGATAGGATGAGAAACAAAACCGGCGAAGCCCCACGCTCTTTGCGTGGTGTCCTCTGGGTAGATGCTTTCACCTTTGGCGACTGCCTTAAGATCGGCGCCGGCGCAGAAGGCTTTGTCCCCAGCCCCAGTAATTATCACTACTCGTACATCTGGATCGGCCTCGGCTTCTTCGAGTGCTAAGCCGATTGCTGTATGAACTTCGGCGTTGATGGCATTTCGTGCCTCTGGCCTATTTATTGTGATGACAAGAGCGCTGCCTAGCTTTTCAGCTAGAACATTTTTTTCAGCATTCATTGATTTGATCCTCAAGCTATTGCAGCTTTCTAGGAACTAACGAACTTCCACAATGGCATCAGCGACCAGCCGGTCAATCTCACACAAAGAGATGCTCAGCCAATCTGACAGGACTTCTCTGGTGTTCTCTCCCATCAACGGCGCTGGGACTTCCGCAGGGTCAGATATCTCTTCGCACTGCATCGAAGCACGCTCAGTCAAGAAGCATTCATCGAGTGAAGGGTGGGATTCCTTTCGGAAGAAATTCCGTTCCTTGAAATAAGCGAAATCCGGCATGTCAGAAACTCGGAGCATGGCGCCTGCCGGCACACCTACCTCTTGCAATGCCGTCATGGCCTCAAGGGGCGTCCTGCTAGCAAGCCAGGAGAGGAGCTTTGACTCGATAGCACTGCGATTTTCCGCGCGGTGCTGCTTGGAGTTGAGGTCGCGTGCAGAAGCGGGGCTGAACCCAATAGCAGTTGCAAGTGAGAACCACTGCTTAGAGTTCTCAACAGTGACAGCGCACCATTCATCGTCACCTTTGCAGGGATAGACGCCCCAAGGTGTATCAATTGTCTTTCCTTCATTTGAGGCTGAGAGCAGAGCTACTTCAGCGGCCATCTGGCTCAGCATGACCTCTGTCTGCGCTACGCTGGCAGTGCCTCCCAGCTTCGTGCGGAGCCTGCGAATTAGGAGGGAAGTGACTCCGATTGCGCTGTAGCGCGCCGCAGTATGATCGGGATAGATGGTGACGGAGTCTGAGAAACCATCGCTTTCGTCCGGGTAGCTCCAAAGCTCAGTTAATCCAGCAGATGCGCGAACGAGTGGGCCGTACCCCATCCGGCGGCTCCACGGCCCTGTAGGGCCAAACGCGGAGCTATCTACCATGATGATGGCTGGGTTGTGCTGCACAACTGTCGAGTAGTCCAAGCCCAGAGAGACCAGAGTGCCGGGCTTGAAGTTGGACAGAATCACATCTGCCTGTTGAGCTAAGCGCAGGAACAGCGCTTTCCCTTCGGGACTTTTGAGGTCCAGAGCTAGGCTGCGCTTGTTTCGATGTCCCGCGGCGAAACTGGCTGACATCAGCTCTTCATTCAGGGCCTGTCGGCTTCCGTCCGGGAAGGCGCTGCTCTCGATCTTGACTACGTCTGCGCCTAAATCACCGAGCAGCCTGCCAGCTTCCGCTCCGGCGACGATCACACCGAGATCCAGTACCTTGAGTCCAGCGAATGGTAGGGCGTCCGTTTCGCGCGTAGCCAGTGCCCTAGGGATGCTCTTCCCAAAGGATGATTCAGTGCTGATTCCAGGCCCCATGCGCTGCCCATCGATCACCAGCACGCCGTTTGGTACTTGGATAGGTTGGCTGCCAGGCATCGCAAGCTCTACTACGGCCTCGCGTGATATAACGTGATCCGATTTGATGAATTCGGAGAGGGACCTGACAGCTGTGATTGGCACGCCGTGGTCTCGACCACCTGCTTCCAGCTCTTCGCGAGTTTGCGCGGAGAAGAAACGCTCAATGGCTGGAGTCAGGTCAGGGCTGTCGAAGCGCTCGTTCAACTTTTCAAATTTCGGATCAGCAAACTGTGCAGGGCTGCCCATCCACTTGAACATCCCATGCCACTGTCTGCTGGAAAGTACGCACAGACGCACTTTCCCGTCAGCACAAGGGAGCACTGGGTAAAAGCGGCCTTTCGGCGGGCGGCTTCTTGGGAGGTCAGAAGCACGTGCACCTTGCGCGGCGCTCCCACCGATGCCGTAACCAGGGTCTAGCGTTTGGCAGACGCCATCGAGCGTCGAAAAGTCGAGCAGGCATCCACTTCCAGTGGTCAGGGCTCTATACAGTGCCACCACAACGTTGTAGGTCGCTTGAGACGACGACGCGGCCGTTGCCAGGCTGGCAGGAGGAAGTAGGGGGGCTCGTCCCTCAAGTCCCGACCGCGCTAACTCACCGGAAAGGGCATAGAAGACTGGATCAGTGCCGATCCAGCTTGAGAACGATGTGCCTCTGCCAAAGTCGCTGATTGTCATCACGACTTTTGCAGGGAAATCCCGGCTAATCGTTCGTGCACCGGCTAGATCTTCAAAGCCTGTTGAAGGCGACGTCAGGATAACGTCGGCCCGTTCAAGATACTTGCTAAGCTGCAAAACTCCTTCGGCGCTCAGTGGGTTCAACCGTACCAAATTTTTCCCTACATGCCGAGTGTGCTCAATGACTTGAGCCTCGCGATCAGTCTCTTCTACTTCATCGCTGACGGCAGCGATATGAAAGACCTCAGCTCCAAGCTCGGCCAATGTTCGACCGACTGCGGCCATTGGCCCATTCACGAGGTCAAGCACAAAGATGCCATCAAGTGGCCTTGCGTCTAAAGAAGCCATGACGTCAGCCACCTATTAAAGAGGGATCTTGTTGCGAACGATGGTCTTGGGATTGGTGTATTCAAGGAGACCAGCCAAGCCGTTCTCTACGCCCAAGCCAGACTGCTTGTGACCGCCGAAAGCGAAATTCGGACCCAGTTCATGAATCGTGTTGATCCAAACAGTTCCGGCTTCAAGCTGGTCCGCGACCTCTTGAGCTTTCTCGAGATCTTTACCCCAGACCGATGCGCCCAAGCCATAGATGGAGGCGTTTGCTCGTTGAATGGCTTCTTCAGTCGAGTAGTAGCGCAGGAGTGGCAGGACTGGGCCAAACGCTTCCTCCGCCACCACACGGCTATCCTCTGGCGGGTTGTCGGCGATCGCTATCGGAACGAAGTAGCCTTTGGTTTCTGGTACATCACCGCCGAGAATGAAGCTGACACCTTGAGATTTTGCTTCGCTGAGCAGTGCTTTGACGCTCTCAAACTGTGGCTTGTTTTGGATTGGCCCGATTTGAGTACCTTCCAAGGTGCCGTCACCTACCTTGACAGTTTTGGCGTAGGCGACGAAGGCTTCCTTGAAGCGCTCGTAGATGCTTTCGTGCACGTACATCCGCTTGGAGGCCAAGCAGAACTGGGCATTGTTCCGGAAAGCAGCCCAGAAGAGTTGTGGAACAACCTTTTCGATATCCACATCAGGCAGAACGATGGCCGGGTCGTTGCCCCCAAGCTCAAGTGTGATTCGCTTCAAATTAAGCGAAGCGCTGCGCATGATTGCTTTACCCGTTGCTGTCGACCCGGTAAACGCTACCTTGTCGATGCCAGGGTGCTCAGTGATCCATGGACCCAGTCGATCACCGCCAGTCACAATGTTCAAAACACCTGGTGGCAGTACATCTCGCAGAAGCTCGCCCAATTTGAGCGACGTGAGGGGAGTGAAGGGGGAAGGCTTCAAGACTAGGGTGTTGCCGGCGACCAGGGCTGGAGCGATCTTCCAAACCGACAAGGTCATAGGGAAGTTCCAGGGGGCGATGCCCCCGACCACGCCAATCGGGACGTGGTGAGTCTCGATTCGGCGATCAGCTGTTTCGCTGACAAGCTCCACCGTAGGGGCCTGCTTAGCGACTTCCGTCAGCCAGTGAATGCACGCCGACATTTCAAAACGTGCGTCTGCCAGCGGCTTGCCTTGTTCACGAGTCAGAAGTTGAGCGAATTCTTCTGCATGTTCAGCAATTTTGTCAGCTATTTGCTTAACCAGGCCTTGACGGACTTCGAGTGGTTGCGCGCGCCAAGGGCCGAATGCTTCTCGGGCTGACTGAACTGCTTGGTCGAGTTGCTCGCGGGAAATATTTGGGACTTCAGCGATGACTTCTTCAGTGGCAGGGTTGATAACTTGCAGGAATTCCGAGGCACTAGCTGCCCGTCCAGCGATCGTCATGGAATAATCTTTAGAAAAATTCAAAACGCATCTCCTATTATTATGGGCGCATTACTGCTTTGAGAACTCCACCATGTTCGGAGTCATCAATGGCCTTATTAATGTCAGCTAGGGGGTAAAACTTGATAAGGCGATCGAAAGGGAATTTCCCTTGACGCCAGAATTCAATTAATTGAGGGATAAACAGCTCAGGAATGCTGTCCCCCTCCATCACACCTTTGACCGTGCGGCCCATCAATACCGAGTTGATGTCTAAGGCGACCTCAGCACCGGCTGGTGCAGCGCCTACGACCCCGCAGACGCCTCCAATTGCGAGTGCATCAACAGCTTGGCGGACCACCTTAGGGACGCCAGTGCACTCCACGCTGAAGTCGGCACCCTGTTCGTTGGTGATGGCACGGATTGCAGCAACTGCGTCTACTGCGCCGCCATTCACTGTGTGTGTGCCGCCAAGCTCGATGGCCAACTCAAGCCGCGAAGGTTGGAGATCAACGACGATAATCGGGTAGCAGCCGCGAATCGTCGCAGCCAGGACGGCTGCTAGGCCCACCGAGCCCGCGCCGAAAATCACTACGCTTGAGCCTGCCTTAGGCTGCAACGCGTTCAAGATGGCTCCAGCGCCTGTCTGGATGCCGCAGCCCAGCGGCCCCATCAGCTCAAGAGGAACATCCCTCGGTATTTTTACGACATTTCGTTCGTGAGCCAACGCGTGGCTGGCGAAGGAAGATTGCCCGAAAAAGCATCCGCAAACTCGTTCTCCGGACTCGTCCTTCAGCGTAGCTTCCCCGTTAGGTCTACTTCCGCTTACGTTGAGCTTTCCGAACTCAAGGCAATACGAGGGCTTGCCTTGCAGGCAGCTTTTACACTGCCCGCAGGAGGAGAACGTAAGAACAACGTGATCGCCAGGAGCTATCTTTGTCACGGCTTTGCCAACACGCTCAACTACTCCCGAGCCTTCGTGCCCGTAAACCGCGGGAAGAGGATGTGGCACCGCTTGATCTCGGAACACGACGTCCGTGTGGCACAAACCGACGCCAACGATTCTGACGAGCACCTCATTGTCTAGAGGGTCATCAAGTTCCAAAGCTTCTAAATTGAAGGGTTGCTTGCTCTGGCGGCTTACAGCGGCATGGATTTTCATTTCAAGGATGTCCTTGCTAGAGCGGTCTTAGGAGTGTGCCGCTTGGTCTCACCTCAATATCTTACGAGCGCTTCTAGATGTCTAAGACGAATCAGTAGATTATCTAGACGGTTTTCGTATAAATTGCGCGAGCACTCCATCCACTAAGCGTTACTAAAACCGGTAGAATTACCGATCAGCAGCAGCTCTTGAGGAAATCAGTTGAGCATCGATCCCAGAACGCTTGTGCAGTTCGTGGTCATCGCGGAGGAAGTATCCTTTAGTCGAGCTGCCATGAGGCTTGGCATCGCCCAGCCTTGGTTGTCTAGCCGGATACGCAAGCTAGAAGAGCAACTAGGCTTTGCTTTGTTCGCCCGTACCACTCGGCATGTCTCACTTACTGAGCAAGGGGCTCAGTTCCTCGAAGGCGCGAAACAGGTAGCTTTGTCTCTTGATTCTGCATCCATGCTGGCTAGCCAGATCCGCAGGAAGACCGAACGAAGACTAGCTATCGGAGCGCCGCCGTATAGCAATCAGATTGGGGAGCGGCGAGCTTTAATCGACCGGTTTTCGTCAGCGCACTCGGACGTACGTGTAGAGCTAGAGATCGGGTGGTCGCCGACCTTGGTTGAGCGTGTTGCATCAGGTCGGCTCGACTTGGCGTTCGTAATGGGCGTGATTCCCCCTCATCTAGAGATCCTCACGCTGTGCAACTTTTCTCTCGATATCATCGTCGGCAGCTCAGACCCACTCGCCGCCCGTTCCACTATCAATCCAGTTGAACTAACAAATCGCTCAGTCGCGATTTTCACGCGAGGACTTCACCCAGCGCTTTATGACCTGATCGCTAATCCACTCATTGAAGCGGGCGCTAATATGATTCCTGTGACTGAGCTTGATGATGCACACTGGGAACGGCTGAAGGTCGACAGTCGCTTAGTCTCAGTGCAGCCACACTTCAGTGAAGTAGTCCCATTTCCAGGGCTCGTGAGCATTCAGTTGCAGGGCATGCCCACCGTGCCTTTTTCTTTGGTGAGAAGGCCTAGCGGCAGCACACCGCTCAGCAGAGCTTTTTGGAGTTTTGCATCCCAGACCTCAGAATAGAGTGCTAATGGTCCGGGGGGCCAGTTTTCATCTGCTGAAGCAGTTGCTTTCAATGTTCATTGCCAATGGGCGGTGCTCAGTGAGCATTCGGCTTCACCTTGCTTGGTGACTGAACAAGCCCCATGAAAGACAGGACACCGTTTCCCCCTTACGATAAGGGATAAGCAAACGGTTACTGGAAAACGCGAAGGGAAATGCCGTTCTGTATAGCAGCAGCTTTGCATCGGCGACCATCTCATCGACGATGCTGGACAGTAGCGAGAAAGCCCCTATTGGGCCCAACCAATCGCCTGTCGTGCCCGATCCAATACGGACTGAAAAACCTCACAACTCTCACGTGTCTGACATCCAGCGTGAACGGGCCGGGATGTTGGCCACGTTTGAGGCGTCGAGTAACTTACCTCTGCCGGTTTTCGCCAGACTAGCAGGCAAATCCCGAGATCAGATCAATCGCGATATCAAGGCTCGGCGCCTTCTATCCCTCAGTTTGGGTGATCGCGGGCAGCGCATTCCCGACTGGCAGCTTGACCCATTGCGATATAAGTTGGTGCTTGCCGCGTTAGCGCGGTTTCCGGATATGGATGCATGGACGCTTTATCGGGCTCTCTGTATGCCTCATAAGCGACTGAAAGGTCGTTCGCCAATCGATGGGCTGACTATGGAAAATTTCGAGTTTACCGCGCGGATTATCTGCAGGGGCCTGGGTACCCACGGAGTCGATGGCACCCACCTCATGAATGCTCTATCACCATGACTGCAGTGGTGTCCGCCTCGAGTGCTTCGAACACGTGAGGCACATTCGCCAGGTAGCTGATGTAGTCGCCAGCGTTCAGCAATACAGGTCCAGTCGCCGGACCGATATGGGCACTATCACTGCACACCACCACGTGCTCTACGGTGCCCAGTGGGTGGGGCTGAGACAGCCGAACTTCGCCGGGCTGTACTTTGAACCGGTAGATATCACGTTGTACTCCCGCCGGGCAATCGGCAAACAGTGTCGCTGCATATGCAACTCTTTGAGGCCGTTCCGAAACCAGAACAGCACGAACCGCGGTTGATAAAAACGCCAAGAGATGGATGCGGTCGCTCGGCGCGCGAGGACTTCAACATGTGTGGTGCGCGAGTCAACAATGATGCCGGAGACGAGTTCGCCCCCGACCTCGCGATATTCAGCTTGTGAGTCTAGGTGACCACGCATTGCTCGCCTCCGCGTCGACCTTGCGTCCGGCCTCATTGTGCGCACTGCCTCTCCCTTGACCTCGCAAGCGAATCAGTTCGCTGGTGAATGCTCCGGGCGCCGACGCAATGGGCGTCAATCGCCTCGCTTTGCTTCTGCCCATAGGACACCTTGGCATGTGTATGCGGCCCGCAGAAGAGGGACAAGCTGCTCACTGGCCCTCGAATCATGTCTCCGAGCACCCGGTCGGCATCGATATGTGCCTTGCGATCCAGCTCAAATCCTTCGGCAAAGTTTTTGACGCATAGGCAAGCGTCTCGGCCAGAAATCCATGTTATGGCACTTTCAAGTAAGGATGGCGCCGCATTGCAATCACCAGCGGCGACGTTCCGAGAGACTGCGGGCTCAAAAAACTTCCCTCGGAGACAAAAAAATGCCCGTCATTATTTGCGAGTGCAAAGTCGGAATCGAAGCTAGCGTCAAGGCCGAGCTCGCGAACGAGTTCACGAAGGCGATTAGGGAGATCATCCTTTCGCCACTCGACTTAATCAGCGTCGTATTCCATGAAAGCACTTCCGAAAACACCTACCGTTCGGG
>LNAP01008291.1_pt2 | contig 15084 bp, 12 predicted proteins | sample 602601 | NCBI WGS metagenome assembly LNAP01 (sample SAMN02440304, study PRJNA202911) | soil metagenome | biome: Subtropical and temperate rainforests or woodlands; isolation source: soil samples (1 kg each in a 20% v/v slurry with milli Q water) were... ...
CAACTGACCGCTTTCGCCCAGGCCTGCGAAGAGAAACTTGGCGGCATCGATGTCATCGTCAACAACGCTGGCGTGGCCTCGGGCGGGTTCTTCAGTGAACTGTCCCTGGAAGATTGGGACTGGCAGATCGCGATCAACCTGATGGGCGTGGTCAAGGGCTGCAAGGCCTTCCTGCCGCTGCTGGAAAAAAGCAAAGGCAAAATCATCAACATCGCGTCCATGGCCGCTCTCATGCAAGGCCCGGCCATGAGCAACTACAACGTGGCCAAGGCCGGCGTAGTGGCCCTGTCCGAAAGCCTGCTGGTCGAATTGGCGCAACAGGAAGTGGGCGTGCACGTGGTCTGCCCGTCGTTCTTCCAGACCAACCTGCTGGATTCCTTCCGTGGCCCGACTCCGGCCATGAAAGCCCAGGTCGGCAAACTGCTGGAAAGTTCGCCGATCACCGCGACGGACATTGCCGATTACATCTATGAGCACGTCGCCGCCGGTGAATTCATGATCCTGCCCCACGAGCAGGGCCGCATGGCCTGGGCACTCAAGCAGAAGAACCCGCAACTGCTTTACAACGAAATGACCACCATGGCCGACAAAATGCGCGCCAAGGCCAAACAAAACGCAGGCTGAACTTGCCCGTGCGCAACACCGTCGTTAGGGTGGCCGCAACCGGTCATCCTTACGAGACGTATGCATGCTCAATTACCTGTGGTTTTTCCTCGCGGCGCTGTTCGAAATCGCCGGCTGCTTCGCCTTCTGGATGTGGCTGCGCCAAGGTAAGAGCATGTGGTGGGTGGTGCCGGCGCTGCTCAGCCTGACGTTGTTCGCGCTGTTGCTGACCCGTGTCGAGGCGACTTACGCCGGTCGCGCCTATGCCGCCTATGGGGGCATTTACATCGTCGCCTCGATCGGTTGGCTGGCGGTGATCGAGCGAGTTCGTCCCCTGGGCTCAGACTGGCTGGGCGTGGCGCTGTGCGTGATCGGGGCCAGTGTGATTCTGTTCGGCCCGCGTTTCTCTGCTTCCTGAAGCGGCATTCAAACGATTTGTCAGACGTTTCCGTAAGGGGCATCTTCCTGCGCTGTAGGGCGGGACTGATTTGCCGCTGTTGCATTGAAGAGCGGCTGCGGGCCGGGCATCTTCGAGGGCCGGTAACCCTGAAGGATGAATGCCATGCTTGTACTCAGTCGCGTTGTGGGCGAGATGATTTCCATCGGTGACAACATTTCAGTGCGCATCATCGCCGTCAACGGAGGCAGCGTGCGCTTCGGTGTCGAAGCGCCACAAAACGTCAATGTGCACCGGGCCGAGGTCTACGATCGCATCCAGGTCAAACTGGCGAAAACCAAAAGACGCTGAGCGCCTCAGTCGAACAGGTGCTTGGGCACATCGTGCTTGAGCATCAACTGGCATTGCTCGCTGTCCGGATCAAAAACGATCAGCGCCTGCCCCTTGGTCAATGCCTGGCGAACACGCAATACGCGGGTTTCCAGCGGCGTGTCGTCACCATTGTCCGTACCGTCGCGGGTCACGAAGTCCTCGATCAGGCGGGTCAGGGTGTCGACTTCAAGTTGGTCGTAGGGAATCAGCATAGGCACCTCGGCTAAACAATGGCGCGATGCTACGGCGAATGATCGGTTGCGGCTAGCCCGGGACCTGATGTGGTACCTGATACACCGCCTTCGCGGGCAAGCCTCGCTCCTACAGGTTTCGCGCATCGACACATAACCTGTAGGAGCGAGGCTTGCCCGCGAAGGCGATATCTCAGACGATGAAAAAGCCAGGGTCAGCTGTCTGTTCGTTGCCCCACCAGACTATCCACCGACGGCACCCGCGTATCGCTTTCCATCTGCGTGTCGTGCTCGATTTGATGACTGAACCGGTCCAGCGAGCCCTTTGCCGGCTGCGCATCACTGGCAAATACCGGCGGGCTCAGAATGTAGGCGCCGAGTAGACGACTCAGCGCCGCCAGGCTATCGATGTGCGTGCGCTCGTAACCGTGAGTGGCATCGCAGCCGAAGGCGAGCAGGGCGGTGCGGATGTCGTGCCCGGCGGTGACCGCCGAATGCGCATCGCTGAAGTAATAGCGAAACAGGTCGCGGCGCACCGGCAACTCGTTTTCACTGGCCAACCTGAGCAAGTGCCGCGACAGGTGATAGTCGTAAGGCCCGCCGGAATCCTGCATCGCCACGCTCACCGCGTGTTCGCTGGAATGCTGGCCGGGCGCAACCGGCGCGATGTCGATGCCGACGAATTCGCTGACGTCCCAAGGCAACGCAGCCGCCGCGCCGCTGCCGGTTTCCTCGGTGATGGTGAACAGCGGATGACAATCGATCATCAACTCCTCACCGCTGTCGATGATCGCTTTCATCGCCGCCAGCAGCGCCGCAACACCCGCCTTGTCGTCGAGGTGACGGGCGCTGATGTGACCGCTTTCGGTGAACTCCGGCAGCGGGTCGAAGGCGACGAAATCGCCCACGCTGATCCCCAGGGAATCGCAGTCGGCGCGGGTGGCGCAGTAAGCGTCCAGACGCAACTCAACGTGATCCCAGCTGATCGGCAATTCATCTACGGCGGTGTTGAATGCGTGCCCGGAAGCCATCAGCGGTAACACGCTGCCGCGAATCACACCGTTGTCGGTGAACAGGCTGACGCGGCTGCCCTCGGCAAAACGACTGGACCAGCAACCGACCGGGGCGAGGGTCAGGCGACCGTTGTCTTTCACCGCGCGAACCGCGGCGCCGATGGTGTCGAGGTGAGCGGAGACCGCACGGTCCGGGCTGTTTTTCTTGCCCTTGAGCGTGGCGCGGATGGTGCCGCGCCGGGTCATCTCAAAGGGAATGCCCAATTCTTCAAGGCGTTCGGCGACGTACCGCACGATGGTGTCGGTAAAGCCGGTCGGGCTGGGAATGGCGAGCATTTCCAGCAGGACTTTTTGCAGGTAATTGAGATCCGGTTCGGGAATTTTGCTGGTCATGGAAACTCCTGATGAGTAAAGAACATCGATGGTTTCGATGAGGGAAAAGTTGGGTGCCTGACCTGGCGCCTTCGCGAGCAAGCTTCGCTCCTACAGGTAATACGCGTTTCTTTGTAGGAGCGAGGCTTGCCCGTGAAGGCATCAGTCCAGCCGACACATGACTAGGAAACTGCCGGCTGACTGTGCGGAAACAGCAAATCCACAAACCGCTCGGCCGTCGGCTGCGGTTCATGGTTGGCCAGCCCGGCGCGTTCGTTGGCTTCGATAAACACGTATTCCGGTTGATCGGCGGCAGGCACCATCAGGTCGAGCCCGACCATGGGAATGTCCAGCGCCCGCGCAGCCCGTACGGCGGCATCGATCAGGGTCGGATGCAAGATCGCCGTGACATCCTCCAGAACGCCACCGGTATGCAGATTTGCCGTACGCCTGACGAACAGATGCTCACCGGCCGGCAGAATACTGTTGTAGTCATAACCCGCCGCCTGCAGCGTGCGCTCGGTCTCATGGTCCAGCGGGATTTTGCTTTCACCGCTGGTGGCCGCCTGCCGACGCCGACTCTGCGCTTCGATCAGCGCGCCGATGGAATGCTGACCATCGCCCACCACCTCGGCAGGCCGGCGAATCGCCGCGGCGACCACCTCGAAACCGATCACCACAATGCGTAAATCGAGACCTTCATGGAAACTTTCCAGCAGAACGCGGCTGTCGAACTGCCGGGCTGATTCGATGGCTTGCTGGACCTCTTCAATCGTCCGCAAATCCACCGCGACGCCTTGACCTTGCTCACCATCCAAAGGCTTGACCACCACCCGCTCGTGCTCGTCGAGAAACGCCAGGTTGTCGTCGGCGTTGCCGGCCAGTTGCTGCGAGGGCAGGTTCAAACCGGCGGCCTTGAGCACTTTGTGCGTCAGGCTTTTGTCCTGGCACAGGCTCATGCTGATGGCGCTGGTCAGGTCGCTCAGGGATTCGCGGCAACGCACCCGGCGTCCGCCATGGCTGAGGGTGAACATCCCGGCGTCGGCATTATCGACGTGCACATCGATGCCGCGTCGATGGGCTTCCTCGACAATGATCCGCGCATAGGGGTTGAAATCGGCCTCAGGCCCAGGACCCAGAAACAGCGGCTGATTGATGCCGTTCTTGCGCTTGATGGCGAAGGTCGACAGGTTGCGAAAGCCGAGCTTGGCGTAGAGACTTTTCGCCTGCCGGTTGTCGTGCAACACCGACAGGTCCAGGTAACTCAGCCCACGGCTCATGAAGTGCTCGATCAAATGCCGCACCAGCACTTCACCGACGCCGGGCCGCGAGCAGTGCGGATCGACCGCCAGGCACCACAGGCTGCTGCCGTTCTCTGGATCGTTGAACGCCTTGTGATGGTTGAGGCCCATGACGCTGCCGATGATCGCGCCGCTGTCTTCATCTTCGGCCAGCCAATACACCGGGCCGCCCTGATGTCGCGGCGTCAGCAAATTCGCATCAATGGGCAACATGCCGCGCGCCTGGTACAGCTGATTGATCGCCTGCCAATCAGTCTCGCTTTGCGCCCGGCGAATGCGAAAGCCGCGAAACACCCGGGTTGACTGACGGTAATCGCTGAACCAAAGACGCAAGGTGTCGGAAGGGTCGAGGAACAGTTGCGCCGGTTCCAGCCCCAATACTTGCTGGGGGGCGGCCACGTACAAGGCGATGTCGCGCTCACCGGGCTGCTCGTTGAGCAACTCTTGCGCCAGGCTCGCCGCGTCCGGGAAGGTATGGCCGATCAGCAACCGGCCCCAGCCGCAATGCACCGCAATCGGCGCCGCGCCCAGTTCACTGCCGTCTTCGGCCAGCCGTGCCTGCAAACGTTCATAGGAGGGGGACTGACCGCGCAACAAGCGTTGGCTGTAAGCCGTGGCGTGGGGTTTCATCGATCAGATTCCTTGTTCACTGAGCCACAGGTTCAGCGCCGCCAATTGCCACAGCTTGGAGCCGCGCAACGGAGTCAACTGGCCTTGCGGATCGGTCAGCAGGCGGTCGAGCATGGCCGGGTTGAACAGGCCGCGATCCTGGCTTGGATCGAGCAGCAGTTCGCGCACCCAGTTCAGCGTATCGCCCTGCAAATGCTTGAGGCCCGGCACCGGAAAGTAACCTTTCTTGCGGTCAATCACTTCGCTTGGAATGACCAGTCGAGCAGCCTCTTTCAAGACTTGCTTGCCACCGTCCGGCAGTTTGAATTTGCCCGGCACCCGGGCCGACAATTCCACCAGGCGATAGTCGAGAAACGGTGTGCGCGCTTCCAGGCCCCAGGCCATGGTCATGTTGTCGACACGTTTGACCGGGTCGTCCACCAACATGATCGTGCTGTCCAGACGCAGGGCTTTATCCACCGCCGCCTCGGCGCCGGGCTGTGCGAAATGTTCCTTCACGAAGTCACCGGCAGCGTCATTGGCCGTCAGCCATTTCGGTTGCACGGTGGCGGCGTAATCCTCGTAGCTGCGATCGAAGAACGCATCGCGATAGGCCGCGTACGGATCGGCGGCGCCATCGACTTGTGGGTACCAGTGATAGCCGGCGAACAACTCGTCCGCGCCCTGGCCGCTCTGCACCACTTTGCAATGCTTGGCCACTTCCCGTGACAGCAGGTAGAAGGCGATGCAGTCATGGCTGACCATCGGCTCGCTCATGGCGCGGAACGCCGCGGGCAGTTGCTCGATGATCTCTTTTTCGTCGATGCGCAGTTGATGGTGCTGCGTGTTGTAGTGTTTGGCGATCAAGTCCGAGTACTGGAACTCATCACCACGTTCGCCGCCGGCATCCTGGAAACCGATAGAGAAGGTCGACAGGTTTTCCACGCCGACTTCACGCAACAGACCCACCAGCATGCTCGAATCGACACCGCCCGACAGCAGTACGCCGACGTCCACGGCCGCACGTTGACGGATCGCCACCGCGTCGCGGGTGCTGTCGAGTACACGGTCACGCCAGTCTTCGAGCGTCAGGTTCATCTCGTCGGCGTGTGGGCCGTAAGGCAGGGTCCACCAGGTTTTCTGCTCAGTGGTGCCGTCCGCTTCGATGCGCATCCAGGTGGCCGGTGGCAGTTTTTCGATGCCGGCCAGCAAGGTGCGCGGTGCCGGGACCACGGCGTGGAAATTCAGATAGTGATTGAGTGCCACCGGATCGAGGATCGGGTTGATGTCGCCGCCTTTGAGCAACGCCGGCAGCGCCGAGGCAAAGCGCAGGCGCTGGCCGGTGCGCGACAGGTACAGCGGCTTCACGCCGAGACGGTCACGCGCGATAAACAGGCGCTTGGCGTCGCGTTCCCAGATCGCGAAGGCGAACATGCCATTGAGTTTCGGCAGCAGTGCCTCGCCCCAGGCGTGATAACCCTTGAGCAGCACCTCGGTGTCACCACCGGAATAGAAGGCATAACCGAGGCTTTCCAGTTCGGTGCGCAGTTCCGGGAAGTTGTAGATCGCGCCATTGAAGGCCAGGGACAAACCCAATTGGTTGTCGACCATCGGCTGCGCCGAGCCGTCCGACAGGTCCATGATTTTCAGGCGACGGTGGCCCAGGGCAATCGGCCCCTGGCTGTGGAAGCCCCACGCGTCAGGGCCACGAGGGGCCAGGTGATGGGTGATTCGTTCAACGGCTGCAAGGTCCGCAGGTTGATGATCAAAGCGTAACTCGCCAGCTAATCCGCACATAAAGTCCTTACCGGTTTTTCCGTTGGGGAGGGTCAATCAAAAACGGCGGGTACTCAGAAACTGACCCGGTGGGATCGTGGGAGTTTTAGATCGATAAGTAATAAGGGGGAATGTGCAGGGAGGCGCCTTCAGCCGAAAACGCCGGTCCGCACGGGATAGATCGATCGATTAAACCGAAAGAATGCGGATTCATTTACCCCGAATCAGGCGCCGCAAGGCGAAACGATTCGGATGGCACGCCTCGGCCACGGCTCTGGGTAATGGCAGCGGTTCGTTGTCGAGCCAGGCCGCGAGCAACTCGCCTGACAACGGCGCGGTAATCAGCCCTCGTGAGCCGTGGCCGCTGTTGACGTACAAACCGTCCAGCCATGGACATGGGGTGTCTGGCGTTTGCCGGGCGTCCTTGCTCAGGGCGATGTAGGCGTCGGCGAAGGCCTGGCGATCAGACAAAGGGCCGACAATTGGCAGGTAGTCGGGGCTGGTGCAGCGGAACGCCGCGCGACCTTCAAGTGCCTCGGGTCGCAGGGCCTCTGCGCCGAGTCGGGCGACCAGATCCACCGAGATTTCTTCGAGCATCTGCAGGTTGCCGGCATGCTCGGCCGTGGTGGGCGTCAGGTCGTCGTTGTTGAAATCAAAACTGGCACCCAGGGTGTGTTCACCCAGGCGGGCCGGCGCGACATAACCTTCGGCACATACCACGGTGCTCAGGCTCTGGCTTGCAGGTGTTTGGGGCAGGCGGGTGATCTGTCCACGAATCCGTTTGAGCGGCAAGTCGCTGCTGAAGTCGAAACGCTTGATCTCGGCGGCGCCGGCCAGCACCACCACCGCTGCGTTGGCCAGCAGCTTGTGACCCTCCCACGCTTGCCATTGCCCTTCGACACGACGCAGTTCCAGTACATCGTGATGGGGCAGGAACCGGATATTCGGATGCGCCGCTTGCCATGCGCACAGGGCGGGCGGATGCACCCAACCGCCTTCGGGGTAAAACAGGCCACCCGATTGCAACGCGATGCCCGCGCGGATCTGCGCGTGTTGCTGATCGAGTGTGTGCAGCAAATCCTCGGGAAACGCCGCCGCCAGTTGTGCCTGACGTTCGGCTTCCTTGGCGTTGAAGGCCAGTTGCAGCACACCGCAATCGTCCCAGTCGACGCCTCGGTGCAAGTGCTCAAGCAAACGCCGGGTGTGACCGAAACCACTGACAATCAACTGTGACAAGGCCGTGCCATGGGCCGAGAGCTTGAGGTACAACACGCCCTGTGGATTGCCCGACGCTTCCTGTGCCAGCGCATCGTGGCGCTCCAGCAAACTGACTTGCCAGCCCCGTGCCGCCAGGCTGGCGGCGGTGGCGCAACCGGCCAGTCCTGCGCCAATCACCAAGGCGTGACGTTCGCCGGTCAACGGCGTTGGGCGGGCAAACCAGGGTTTCGCAACGACAGGCGTGGGGGTTTCTGCAGGCCAGCCCAGAAACACACCGCGCAGGATTTCCCATTTGTGACCGATGCCGGGCGTGCGCTTCATCTTGAAACCCGCCGCGTTCAACAGACGGCGCACCCAACCGGTGCTGGTGAACGTGCTAATGGTCGAGCCGGGCGCTGCCAATCGAGCCAGTTCGGCAAACAACTCGGCGGTCCACATGTCGGGATTTTTCGCCGGGGCAAAACCGTCGAGAAACCACGCATCAACCTGCGCGTCCAGTTGCGGCAATTGCTCCAGCGCATCGCCGATCAGCAACGTCAGGGTCACACGACCGTTGTCCAAGACCATTCGCTGGAAGCCTTGATGGATCGCCACGTATTGCGCCAGCAATTGATCGGCAAACGGCTTGAGCTCCGGCCACAAAGCCAGCGCACGCTGCAGGTCTGGCTGGCTCAGCGGGTACTTTTCGACACTGATAAAGTGCAGGCGCGCACCGGCCACGGCGTGCTGTTCGAACAACTGCCAGGCGCAGAGGAAGTTAAGTCCGGTACCGAAACCGGTTTCGCCAATGACCAGTCGACCGCCGTCGGGCAACGCGGCGAAGCGTTCACGCAAACCGTTCTGTTCGAGAAATACGTAGCGGGTTTCTTCAAGGCCTGACTTGTCCGAAAAATAGACATCGTCGAACACCCGCGAATACGGGCGACCCTGGTCGTCCCAGTCGAGTTGGGCGTGAGGCAATACAGGTTTCATGGCAGGCTCGGCAACGGCAAGGCGGCCATTCTAGCTGATCGAGGTGGTGATGCCTGATCCATGGCAGTGTCGGGTAGTGGTGCCACAGGCAATCGCCACAAAAAGCCGACCGCCAAGGAATTTTCTGTGATGACGGACAGCCCAATCCGCTAGTCTTGGCGCAATCAGGAAAGGGAGTCGTCCATGTTCGAATCTGCTGAAATCGGTCACGCCATCGACAAAGAAACCTACGACGCTGAAGAACCGGCACTGCGTGAAGCGTTGCTCGAAGCGCAGTTCGAACTTCAACAGCAAAAGCGCTTTCCGGTGATCGTCCTGATCAACGGCATTGAAGGCGCCGGGAAGGGCGAGACGGTCAAGTTGCTCAACGAATGGATGGACCCGCGTCTTATCGAAGTCCGCACTTTCGATCAGCAGACCGATGAAGAGCTGGCGCGACCTCCGGCCTGGCGCTACTGGCGGATGCTCCCGGCCAAGGGGCGCATGGGGATTTTCTTCGGCAACTGGTACAGCCAGATGCTCCAGGGCCGGGTCCATGGACTGTTCAAGGACGCGGTACTGGATCAGGCGATCAACCAGTCGGAGCGCTTTGAAAAGATGCTCTGCGACGAAGGCGCGCTGATTTTCAAGTTCTGGTTTCACCTCTCCAAGAAGCAGATGAAGGCGCGCCTCAAGGCACTCGCCGACGACCCTTTGCACAGCTGGCGCATCAGTCCGCTGGACTGGCAACAATCCCGGACTTACGACAAGTTCGTGAAGTACGGCGAGCGCGTGTTGCGTCGCACCAGCCGCGACTACGCGCCCTGGCATGTGATTGAAGGCGTGGATGTGCATTACCGCAGTCTGGCGGTGGGCAAGATCCTGCTCGAAGGCCTGCAAAGTGCCTTGAAACGATCCAGAATCCATCCCGCCAAGGTCAACGCTGCGCCGCTGCCGATCCATGTCGATCAGCTCAACTTGCTTGACAGCCTCGACTTGAGCCAGCGTCTGGACAAGGAAGATTACGAAGAACAACTGATTACCGAGCAGGCGCGATTCTCCGGCCTGATGCGTGACAAACGCATGCGCCAATTCGCCTTGATCGCTGTGTTCGAAGGCAATGACGCGGCGGGCAAGGGCGGTGCAATCCGGCGCGTGGCCGCGGCGCTCGATCCACGTCAGTACAGCATCGTGCCGATTGCCGCGCCCACCGAGGAAGAACGGGCGCAACCGTATTTGTGGCGCTTTTGGCGGCACATTCCGGCCAAGGGCAAATTCACCGTATTCGATCGCTCGTGGTATGGCCGGGTATTGGTCGAGCGCGTCGAAGAACTCTGTCCGCCCGCCGACTGGCTGCGGGCCTACAGCGAGATTAACGATTTCGAAGAGCAGATTTCCGAATCGGGCGTCATCGTGGTCAAGTTCTGGCTGGCCATCGACAAGGAAACGCAACTGGAGCGTTTCGAATCCCGTGAAGACATTCCCTTCAAGCGTTTCAAGATCACTGAAGACGACTGGCGCAATCGGGACAAGTGGGACGCTTATCGCGCGGCCGTCGGCGACATGGTTGACCGCACCAGCACGGAAATCTCGCCATGGACGCTGGTGGAGGCCAATGACAAGCGCTGGGCCCGGGTCAAGGTCCTGCGCACGATCAACCTGGCGCTGGAAGCCGCGTTCGAAAAATCAGACAAGCACGACAAGAAGGCCAAAAAACGCAAGTCGTGAGCCGATGGTTACGCATACGCGGGGTGAATGATTGTCGCGGTCGGTTATGGGGTGGACTTATGCTCGGTCCACTCCCAACCGATAACAACAATGAGGTATGCCATGCGTGAAGTGGTGATCGTCGACAGCGTGCGGACCGGCCTGGCCAAATCCTTTCGCGGCAAGTTCAACCAGACCCGTCCGGATGACATGGCGGCGCATTGCGTCGATGCCTTGTTGGCGCGCACCGGCATCGACCCGGCCAGTGTCGAGGATTGCATCGTCGGCGCGGGCTCCAACGAAGGCGCCCAGGGCTACAACATCGGTCGCAACGTCGCGGTGTTGTCACGCCTGGGTATCGGCACCGCAGGCATGACCCTCAACCGTTTCTGCTCGTCGGGCTTGCAGGCCATCGCCATCGCCGCCAACCAGATCGCGTCGGGCTGCAGCGACATCATCGTGGCCGGTGGCGTCGAGTCGATCAGCCTGACCATGAAAAGCGTCAACACCGACCACCTGATCAACCCGCTTCTTAAAGAGCAGGTGCCGGGCCTGTATTTCCCGATGGGCCAGACTGCTGAAATCGTTGCACGTCGTTACGACGTCAGTCGCCAGGAACAGGATCTGTATGCCCTGCAGAGTCAGCTGCGTACGGCCCAGGCTCAGGCCGCTGGTTTGTTCGATGATGAAATCGTGCCGATGGCGGTGAAGTATCGGGTTGAAGACAAGGTCACCGGCCAGGTGCAGATCCTCGACGGGATCGTCGACCGCGACGACTGCAACCGCCCGGACACCACGCTGGAAAGCCTGGCCGGGCTGAAACCGGTATTTGCCGAAGACGGTTCGGTCACGGCGGGTAACTCGTCGCAACTGTCCGATGGCGCTTCGATGACGCTGGTCATGAGCCTGGAAAAAGCCCTGGCGCTGGGTCTCAAGCCCAAGGCGTTCTTCCGTGGTTTCACGGTAGCCGGGTGCGAACCGGACGAGATGGGCATCGGTCCGGTGTTCTCGGTGCCGAAATTGCTCAAGGCCAAGGGTTTGCAGGTGGCTGACATTGATCTGTGGGAGCTCAACGAAGCGTTTGCGTCGCAGTGCCTGTACAGCCGCAATCGCCTGGAAATCGATAACGACAAGTACAACGTCAATGGCGGCTCGATTTCCATCGGCCACCCGTTCGGCATGACCGGCTCGCGTCAGGTCGGGCACATTGTGCGTGAGTTGCAGCGGCGCAACTTGCGGTATGGCGTGGTCACCATGTGCGTGGGTGGCGGGATGGGGGCGACGGGGTTGTTCGAAGCGGTGCGCTAAGTCCGCAAGACTTCTGTTGCCTGATTAACCGCTATCGCGAGCAGGCTCGCTCCCTCATTGGATCTATGGCACGCATCAGAACCCTGTGGGAGCGAGCCTGCTCGCGATGGCAGCACCTCGGTCTATCGATCTAGACTCACAAGCTGCATCCGCGCGATGTAAGCCTGAATCTCCCGCGCAGCCGCCTGCGGATTATCAAACGGCCCCTCCAGCGTGTTTTCCCGGGTGCTGAAAAATAGTTCTCCATTCACACGACACACCCGGTCGCAACGAAAGTGCGTGGCGGGGGCGTTGTCCTGGGCGCGCTTGCCGTACATGGCGGTCTCCTGAGGGATGTTCCGGTTAGCGGATCCAATGAGCTTATGCATGAACCACTTGCGGCGCCTGACCAACTGATCGGCGGCACTTCGCCAGATTAATGGTGCGACCTGCACAGTTTCATTCGCGGCCCGTCGCCAACTGTCCCTGTGTCGCGCCGAGGTCTGCGCCTAGAATGGTGTTTCTTGCCATCTGGCTTTGGGGTTCGCATGCACATTTCATCCGGTCGCTGGGTTTACGGTCTGTTCCTGGCCTTGCTGACCGCAGTCCTGTGGGGAATCCTGCCGATCAAACTCAAGCAAGTCCTGCTGGTGATGGACCCGGTGACGGTGACCTGGTTTCGCCTGACGGTGTCCGGTGGCTGCCTGTTCATTTATCTGGCGGCGACCAGGCGTCTGCCCAGTCGCAAAGTCCTCGGCCCGCGCGGTGGCTGGCTGGTGTTGATGGCGGTGCTCGGCCTGGTCGGCAACTACGTGTTGTACCTGATGGGCCTGAACCTGCTCAGCCCCGGCACCGCGCAACTGGTTGTGCAGATGGGCCCGATCATGTTGCTGATCGCCAGCCTGTTTGTGTTCAAGGAACGGTTCAGTGTGGGGCAGGGGATTGGTCTGCTGGTGCTGCTGATCGGTTTCGCGCTGTTCTTTAATCAACGTCTGGCCGAGCTGTTGACCTCGCTGACCGATTACACCGCCGGCGTGTTGCTGGTGCTGCTGGCTTCGACGGTCTGGACGTTTTACGCACTGGGGCAGAAGCAATTGCTGACGGTGTGGAATTCGTTGCAGGTGATGATGGTGATCTACCTGTTCTGCGCGCTGTTGCTGACGCCTTGGGTGCATCCGCTGGAGGCGCTGCAGTTGAACCCGTTGCAAGGCTGGTTATTGCTGGCGTGCTGCATGAACACCTTGATCGCTTATGGCGCCTTTGCCGAAGCGCTGGCCCATTGGGAAGCTTCGCGGGTGAGTGCGACGCTGGCGATAACACCGTTGGTGACGTTTGGCGCAGTGGCCGTGGCCGCGTGGGCATGGCCGGAATATGTGCATGCCGAGACGATCAATGGCCTGGGGTATGGCGGGGCGGTGTTGGTGGTGGTGGGGTCGGCGTTGGTGGCGTTGGGGCCTTCGTTGATTGCCGGGCTCAGGGCTCGGCGAGTACGGATAGCCGCAGGTTGAACCGCGTTATCGTTCTTCGCGAGCAGGCTCGCCCCCACATTTAACCGAGTTCTATCAGAAGAATGCGGCCCCCTGTGGGAGCGAGCCTGCTCGCGATGGCTGATTGTCAGGCGCTACACACTCAGCCCTTGGCGCCCGCTTCCAACATATTCTCCGGCCTTACCCACGCATCAAACTCTTCATCCGTCAGATACCCCAGTTGCAATGCCGCCTCTCGCAAGGTCAGCCCCTCGCTGTAAGCCTTCTTGGCAATCTCCGCCGATTTGTCGTAGCCGATATGCGGGTTCAGCGCGGTCACCAGCATCAGCCCACGCTCCAGGTGCTCGGCCATTTTCGCCGCGTCCGGTTCCAGGCCGGCGATGCAATGCTGCTGGAAGTTGCTGCAGCCATCGCCCAGCAGGCGGATCGATTGCAGCAGGTTGTGGATGATCACCGGTTTGAACACGTTCAGTTGCAAGTGCCCCTGACTCGCCGCAAAACCAATGGCGACGTCGTTGCCCAGGACTTGGCACGCCAGCATCGACAGCGCTTCACACTGGGTCGGATTGACCTTGCCCGGCATGATTGAGCTGCCCGGTTCGTTGGCCGGCAGTTTCACTTCGGCAAAACCTGCACGCGGCCCGGAACCTAGCAGACGCAAGTCGTTGGCGATTTTCATCAGGGTCACGGCGAGGGTTTTCAGCGCGCCCGACAGGGTGGTCAGCGGCTCATGGCCGGCCAGCGCGGCGAACTTGTTCGGCGCGGTGACGAACGGCAGGCCGGAAAGGGCCGCCAACTCCGCAGCGATCGCTTCACCAAAACCGTGGGGAGAGTTCAGCCCGGTGCCGACCGCGGTGCCGCCCTGCGCCAGTTCACAGACCGCCGGCAGTGCGCTGCGGATTGCCCGTTCGGCGTAATCCAGTTGCGCGATGAACGCCGAGAGTTCCTGGCCGAAGGTGATCGGCGTGGCGTCCATCATGTGGGTGCGGCCGGTCTTGACCAGTTTCATGTGCCGCGCCGCCAACTCGGCCAGGCCGCCGGAGAGTTCACTGATTGCCGGTAGCAAATGCTGCTGCACCGCCTGGGCGGCGGCAATGTGCATGGCGGTCGGGAAGCAGTCGTTGGAGCTTTGCGAGCGGTTGACGTGATCATTGGGGTGAACCGGGGTCTTGCCACCACGCGGGTTGCCGGCCAGTTCGTTGGCGCGGCCGGCGATCACTTCGTTGACGTTCATGTTGCTCTGGGTGCCGCTGCCGGTCTGCCAGACCACCAGCGGGAACTGGTCGTCGTGGCTGCCGTCGAGCACTTCGTCTGCGGCCTGTTCGATCAGGCGGGCGATGTCGGCGGGCAGGTCGCCGTTGCGGTCATTGACCCGCGCCGCGGCTTTCTTGATCAGGGCCAGTGCGTGCAGCACGGCCAGGGGCATGCGTTCGTTGCCAATGGCGAAGTTGATCAGCGAGCGTTGCGTTTGAGCACCCCAGTAGGCCTCATCCGGGACTTCCACCTGGCCAAGGCTGTCGGTTTCGATACGGCTCATCTTGCACACTCCTGTAGGTCGATAGCGCAGTTTAGGCCGTGATCGCCGGCCGTGGTTCCATCAGTCTGTTTTTTGACCGTTCGCCCCCTCTAATTCAGGCCTGACAAGGCTTGGGGTTGAGTGACACACTTTTTTAGGCGCAGAATGGTCGCCCTTGGGGTTTTACCTCGCCTGCTAGAAAAGGAAACTCGATGACTCGTCTTCGTGCCATCTGTACCGCGGTTGCACTGGTTTGCGCCAGCGGCCCTGTTTTTGCCGATACC
>LNAP01003462.1_pt1 | contig 15083 bp, 12 predicted proteins | sample 602601 | NCBI WGS metagenome assembly LNAP01 (sample SAMN02440304, study PRJNA202911) | soil metagenome | biome: Subtropical and temperate rainforests or woodlands; isolation source: soil samples (1 kg each in a 20% v/v slurry with milli Q water) were... ...
CGCGTCGCCGCCGGCGCCATCGCGCGCAAGATCGTGCCCGGCATGACCGTGCGCGCCGCGCTGGTGCAGATGGGCCCGCACAGGATCGACCGCGCCAACTGGGACTGGAACGAGGTCGCCAACAACCCGTTCTTCTGCCCCGACAGGGACAAGGCCGCGTTCTTTGCGGATTATCTCGACGGCATCCGCAAATCCGGCTCGTCGATCGGCGCGGTGATCGAGGTCGTCGCCGAGGGCGTGCCGGCCGGGCTGGGTGCGCCGATCTACGCCAAGCTCGATGGCGAACTGGCGGCGGCGCTGATGAGCATCAACGCGGTGAAGGGTGTCGAGATCGGCGACGGTTTTGCCGCCGCGGAGCTATCTGGCGAACAGAACGCCGACGAGATGCGCATGACCAATCACGGTGCCTCGTTCCTGTCCAACCATGCCGGCGGCATTCTCGGCGGCATCTCCACCGGCCAGCCGGTGGTGGCGCGCTTCGCGGTGAAGCCGACCTCGTCGATCCTGTCGCCGCGCAAGACCGTCGACCGCTCCGGCGCCGACACCGACATCCTGACCAAGGGCCGCCACGATCCCTGCGTCGGCATCCGCGCCGTGCCGGTCGGCGAGGCGATGATGGCCTGCGTGCTGGCCGATCACTTTTTGCGCAACCGCGGGCAGGTCGGGTAGGCTGCGGTTTCCCGGCCGCGCCCCGCGAGGCCCAACCGAAGCGTTGCGCCATTGGCCGATGACATCACCGCCATCACCGACTGGCTGACCGACGGCGCGCGATCGACGCCGACGCCTGCTGCCATGATGGCGGAGTGCTGCAACCGGCTGGTCGCCGCCGGCCTGCCACTGTGGCGCGTCGGCGTGTTCATTCGCACGCTGCACCCCGAGATCTTCGGCCGCAATTTCATCTGGCGTCCTGGCGAGGAGGTGGCGATCGGATCGGTGGATTTCGATATCCAGGAAGCGCCGGAGTTCAAGAGAAGCCCGCTGGCGATCGTGTTCCAGGAGGGCGCCGAGGTGCGCTGCCGACTCGACGATCCCGGCAACAACAGTTTCCCCTTCTTCGATGACATGCGCGCCGAGGGGGTCACCGAGTACATCGCGATGCCGCTGCTGTTCGTCGATGGCATGGTTCATGCGTCGAGCTGGACCACCAAACGGCCGGGCGGCTTCACCGATGCGCAATTGGCCGACCTCAAGCGGGTGGTCCCGCCGCTGACCCGCCTGATCGAAGTGATCGGCCTGCGGCGCGTCGCCTCGACGCTGCTCGATACCTATGTGGGCAAACGCGCCGGCGAGCGCATTCTCGCGGGGCAGATCCGCCGCGGCCATACCGAGACCATGGAGGCCGCGATCTGGCTGTCGGATTTGCGCGGCTTCACCGCGCTGTCGGACCGGCTGCCGCCGGAGCAGGTGGTCGAGATTCTCAACCTGTACTTCGATTGCCAGGTCGCCGCGATCCTCAAGCATGGCGGCGAGGTGCTGAAGTTCATGGGCGACGGGCTGCTCGCGGTGTTTCCGATCGCCGGCGATGGCGATGCGCAGGAGGTATGCAGCCATGTTCTCGAAGCGGCGAGCGAGGCGCGCGCGGCCGTTGATGCCATGGAGTTCCTGACCGGCGAGACGCGGGAGCGCTTCCGCTTCGGCGTCGCCCTGCATGTCGGAAAAATTCTCTACGGCAATATCGGTGGCGGCAACCGGCTCGACTTCACCTGCATCGGCCCGGCAGTCAATCTCGCGGCGCGGCTGGAAAAGCTCGCCGGAAGACTCGGCCGCACCATCGTGGCTTCCGGCGCGTTTGCGGATATCTGCAGGGGAGGCTGGCACGAACTCGGTGAATTCCCGATCACTGGGCTTGCAAAGGTCGAGCACGTCTACGGGCGGTTGGACGAGACGTCGAACCGCTGACCTCCTTTGCCCGGACGCGATGCAATACTCCACCGTCATCCTGAGGCGCTCGCCGACTTCGGCGAGCCTCGAAGGATGCATGTTCAAGCGCATGCGGTCCATCCTTCGAGGCGCGCAAGAGCGCGCACCTCAGGATGACGGCGGAGTATGCTGATCCACAGTGCTACTCTTCCGGCTCCGTCGTGAACAGCAGGGGGTATCCCTTGGCGCGGCCGGCGTCGGTGGCGCGGGTGGCCTTGGTCTCGGCAATGTCCTTGGTGAACACCGCCACCACGCAGACGCCGAGCCGGTGCGCGGTGATCATCACCTTGTGGGCCTGGTCCTCGGTCATCTTGAATTCGCCCTGCAGCACGCGCACCACGAATTCGCGTGGCGTGAAGTCGTCATTGACCAGGATCACCTTGTAGAGCTTCGGCCGTTCGACCTTCGGCTTGGCCTTGGTGCGCGGTTTGACCACGGTTTCGGACATTGCGGCGGCAACTCCAGCACGCGGAGCGGTAGGCTGCGCATTATAATCGCACCGCCAGGGGCTGTCGATCCGAGGCTGTCGCCCGGCCTCCCATGCATCCCTGACCTGAATGTGAAGGCGGGCGCGGGTTCCCGCTTTGCGGGCCGTCATTTGCGTGTCACGATCTGGCTCTCGACGGGAGGACCGCTATGCGTTGGTGTGTCTCGATTGGAGCTGTGCTTGTCGCCGGAGCGATAGCCGGAGGCGACGTCGCAAGCTTTGCCGCGCCGAATCCGAAACTGCAGCCGGTGCAGGACCGGCCGGACCCGACCGTCGATGTCGAACTGATACTCGCCGTCGACGTCTCCTACTCCATGGACATGGAGGAACTGGCGATCCAGCGCGAGGGCTATGCCCAGGCCATCGTCTCCAAGGAATTCCTATCGGCACTGAAGACCGGACCCAACGGTCGCATCGCCGTGACCTATTTTGAATGGGCCGCATCGAGCGACCAGAAGATCATTATCCCGTGGCGGCTGATCGACGGGCCGGAATCCGCCGATGCCGTGGCTGCGGAGATCATGAAGACGCCGATCCGGCGCGCGTCGCGCACCTCGATTTCCGGCGCCATCAATTTCGCCATGCCGCTGTTCGACGCGGACTCCTGGCATGGCCTGCGTCGCGTCATCGACATTTCCGGCGACGGCCCCAACAACAACGGCTCTCCGGTGACCATCGCGCGCGACGAGGCGCTGGCGAAGGGCATCGTCATCAACGGCCTGCCGATCATGGTGAAGGAGCCGTCGTTCTCCACCATGGATATCGACAATCTCGATCTGTACTACGAGGACTGCGTGGTCGGCGGCCCCGGCTCGTTCGTGATCACCATCAAGGACCGCGACAAGTTCAAGGAGGCGATCCGCACCAAGCTGGTGATGGAAGTCGCCGGCCGCACGCCGGAACGCCGCGTCGTGCCGGTGGCTGACGCCGGCAAGGAGCCGCGGGTCAGCTGCCTGATAGGAGAGAAGATCTGGCAGGACAGGTGGGGGAGGTAGGTTTTCTTACCCTCCCCTTGAGGGGGAGGGTCGACGAACAGCGCGCGAAGCGCGTGTTCGGCGGGGTGGGGTGACAGCGCCAGTGCTCTGCACGAACACTTCGCACACCGCGCGACTTTCACCCCACCCCGACCGCGCCTGACGGCGCAGTCGACCCTCCCCCTCAAAGGGGAGGGTGAAGTAAGTTCGCCTACCTCCTGAACCTCGCCACGAGCTCGACATGGGGGGTGTGACGAAACTGGTCGACCGGGGTCACGCTTTCCAGCTTGTATCCGCCATCGATCAGGATCCTGGCGTCGCGGGCAAAACTCTGCACATTGCAGGACACCGCGACCACGGTCGCGATCTTGCTGGCCGCGAGCTTCTCCGCCTGGGCCTGCGCGCCCTGGCGCGGCGGATCGAACACGACGCAATCGAAATCGCGCAATTCCTGCGGCACCAGCGGCCGCCGGAACAGGTCGCGGGCTTCGGCCTTGATCGGCTTCAGGCCCGAGGTGTCCTTCGCCGCCTGCTGCAGCGCCACGATGGCGCCCTCGTCGCTGTCATAGGCCGCGACCCGTGACCTGGCCGCAAGCCGCAGCGTGAACGGGCCGACGCCGCAGAACAGGTCGACGATCTGTTTCGATCCCTTGCAATAGGCCAGCACCAGTGCGGCGAGGGCTTCCTCGCCGGCCTTGGTGGCCTGCAGGAACGAGCCCGGCGGCAGCACCACCTGAGCGGTGCCCATCGAGATCACCGGCGGCGCGCGCATCAGCACCAGCTCGCCATGGCGGGTCAGCCGCGCGAGCTTGTGTTGTTCGGCGATTCCCGAGAGTTTGGCGATCAGCGGCGTCGGCAGCGGGCCGGATCCGCGCACGTCGACGTCGAGGCCGTTATTGGCGGCGGTGATCTGGATGTCGAGCGGCTTGCCGTTGGCGAGCCCCAGCGGTTCGGCCAGCGCCCAGGCGGCGTTGAGTGCCCCGTCGAGGCCGGGATCGAGAATCGGGCAATGGTCGATCGGGACGATGTCGTGGGAGCCGGCGGCAGCGAAGCCGACCTTGAGCACGTCATGGGTGCCCTTGCGGGCATGCACGGTCATGCGACGGCGGCCGGCGCCGTGCGCATCGATCAGCGGCGCCACCTCGCAGGCGATCTTCGCATGGGCCAGGGTGTCGACCACGATCTGGCGCTTCCACGCCTGATAGGGCGCGGCCTGCCAGTGCTGGATGGCGCAGCCGCCGCAGGCGCCGAAATGCGGGCAGAACGGTTCGATCCGCTCCGGGCTCGCCACATCCACGTGCAGCAGCGCACGGCGGTCGGGATGGCCGTGCACCGGCCCGGCCTCGATGGTCTCGCCGCCGAGCGTATAGGGCACAAACAGCGTGTCGCCGCCGGCATAGGCCACGCCGTCGCCACGCTGGCCGACGTGATCGATGGTCAGGTGCTCACCCACGGCGCGCTCCGAGAAAGAATTCAACATTGCCGTCGCCGCCGGTGATGGAGGAAGGAAAGATTTCGATGTCGGTGCAGCCCAGCGTTTCCGCGAAGGCGCGAATGTCATCGCACACTTCCTGATGGACGGCGGCATCCTTGATGATGCCGCGCTTGGAATGTTTTCGCGGCGCCTCGAATTGCGGCTTGATGAGTGCCAGCAGATGCATCGGCGAAGCGGCGAGCGACAGCGCCACCGGCAGCACCGCCTTCAGCGAGATGAAGCTGACGTCGATCACCACCACATCCGGCCGCGCCGGCAGCCGCCTGTTCTCGTAGCCACGAATGTCGGTCTCTTCCATCGAGACAATCTTCGGGTGGCCGTGCAGGGAAGGGTGCAGCTGGCCGCGGCCGACGTCGATGGCGAACACCATGCTGGCGCCGTTGGCCAGCAGCACCTCGGTGAAGCCGCCGGTGGAGGCGCCGACGTCGAGGCAGACATGGTCCTCGATCTCGATCGGATAACGCTCCAGCGCGCCGGCCAGCTTGACGCCGCCGCGCGACACGAAGGGATGTGCGGGTTCGGCCCGGATCACCGCATCTTCCGGAATGTTCTCGGAGGCCTTCGCCACCAATTTGTCGTCGGCGGTGACGAGGCCAGCCTCGATCGCCGCCTGGGCGCGGGCGCGGCTCTCGAACACCCCGCGCTCGACCAGCAGCAGGTCGGCGCGTTTTCGCGAAACGGGGGTGTTGATGCTGCGCCTGGCCATGGTCAAAGCAACGAACGTGCAGCGAGCTGCACGCAGGCCTCGAACGCGGTGAGGTCGTGCCAGAGATCGTCGGGCCGGACGTGCGGCAGGATCAGCGGCGCGCCGTACAGCTCCAGCGCATGGATCATCATCAGGTTGTCGGTGTGGCCGAAATCTTCCACGGTAAGGCCGTCGGCATCGACGAGGCGGCCGTCATGGGCCGTGACGTCGCCCAGCCTGCGCACGCGAGCCGGATGGAGCGCGGGGTCATTCGAATAGCCGAAACATCGTTTGCCGCGCCCGGCCATGTAGCCGAGCTCATAGACCGTGCCGGCATCGGCGCCGGGACCGCGAAACGGCGTCAGGTTGGCGATGATCGCGTCCGCCTCGTTCATCATGGCCTCGTTGCCGCGAAAGATTCTTAGCGACGCATCGCGGGCGGAGAGATCAATGACGTTGTCCAGCGGGTACAGGCCGGTGAGACCGTGGCGTGCGCAAACCGCGACCTTGCGATGCCCCATATCAACGGCGTTCGGCAGGAAGACGTCGGGGCCTGCGAGGTAGATTTTCATATGTCTCGCCGTCGTCACGTGAAGCACGCCTACCTTGACGCGGCGAGTCCAGGAATCGGCAGAAGGCTGCGTGCCGACTGGCCGCCGGACTCATTTGTCGTCACCCGGCTTGACCGGGTGACCCAGTATACGCCGAGCTATCCGAATTTACTGGATCGCCCGGTCCTGGCGCGCAATTGCGCGCAGGCCGGGCGATGACAACGGAGTATGCGTCGTACTCTTTAAGCCAGCTTGACCGTCTCGGCCTTGAAGTCCTTGCCGAGCGTCTCGAACACCTTCTTGACGATGCCCTTGGCGTCGAGTCCGGCGCGGGCGTACATCGCGGTCGGCGAATCGTGGTCCTGGAATTCGTCGGGCAGCACCAGTGAGCGCATCCGCAATCCGCCGTCGAGCATGCCGTTGTCGGAAAGCAGCTGCATCACATGGGAGCCGAAGCCGCCGATCGAGCCTTCCTCGATGGTCAGCAGGATCTCGTGGTCGCGTGCCAGCTTCAGGATCATGTCCTCGTCGAGCGGCTTCATGAAGCGCGCGTCGGCGATGGTGGTGGACAGGCCCAGTGCCGCCAGTTCGTCGGCCGCCTTCTCGCATTCGGCGAGACGGGTGCCGAACGACAGCAGCGCGATCTTGCTGCCCTCGCGGACGATCCGGCCCTTGCCGATTTCCAGGGCGACGCCGACTTCCGGCATCTCGACGCCGCGGCCTTCGCCGCGCGGGTAGCGCACGGCGCTTGGGCGGTCGTTGATGGCGACCTGGGTGGCGACCATGTGCACCAGTTCGGCCTCGTCGGAGGCCGCCATGATGACGAAGTTGGGCAGGCAGCCGAGATAGGCGTTATCGAACGATCCGGCGTGGGTGGCGCCGTCGGCGCCGACCAGACCGGCGCGGTCGATGGCGAAGCGCACCGGCAGGCTCTGGATCGCCACGTCGTGAACGATCTGGTCGTAGCCGCGCTGCAGGAAGGTGGAATAGATCGCGCAGAACGGCTTGAAGCCCTCGGTGGCCAGGCCGGCGGCAAACGTTACCGCATGCTGCTCGGCAATGCCGACGTCGAAGGTGCGCTTCGGGAAGGCCTTGTTGAAGATGTCGACGCCGGTACCCGACGGCATCGCCGCGGTGATGGCGACGATCTTGTCGTCCTTCTCGGCTTCCTTCACCAGGCTCTGGCCGAACACGTTCTGATAGGCCGGAGCATTGGGCTTGGATTTGGCCTGGGTGCCGGTGGCAACGTCGAACTTGACCACCGCGTGGTACTTGTCGGCGGCGGCTTCGGCCGGACCGTAGCCCTTGCCCTTCTGCGTCACCACATGGACCAGGATCGGGCCGGTCTGCATGTCGCGGACGTTCTGCAGCACCGGCAGCAGGTGGTCGAGATTGTGGCCGTCGATCGGGCCGACGTAATAGAAGCCAAGCTCCTCGAACAGGGTGCCGCCGCCGGCCATGAAGGCGCGGGAATATTCCTCGACGCGTTCCGCGCGGTCGGCGATCACCTTCGGCAGATGCTTGCCGAGCTGCTTGGCGGCTTCGCGCAGCGAGCGGTAGGTCTTGCCGGAGTACATGCGCGACAGGTAGGCCGACATGGCGCCGACCGGCGGCGCGATCGACATGTCGTTGTCGTTGAGGATGACGATCAGGCGGGAATTCATCGCGCCGGCATTGTTCATGGCCTCATAGGCCATGCCGGCCGACATCGCGCCGTCACCGATCACCGCAATAACGTTGTTCTTGCCGCCCGACAGGTCGCGGGCGACCGCCATGCCGAGGCCGGCGGAAATCGAGGTGGATGAATGCGCAGCACCGAACGGATCGTAGTCGCTCTCGGTGCGCTTGGTGAATCCGGACAGGCCGCCCGGGGTGCGCAGGGTGCGGATACGGTCACGGCGCCCGGTCAGGATCTTGTGCGGATAAGCCTGGTGGCCGACGTCCCAGATCAGGCGGTCGCGCGGCGTGTCGAACACGTAGTGCAGGGCGGTCGTCAGCTCGACGACACCGAGCCCGGCACCGAAATGGCCGCCGGTCACCGACACCGCGTCGATGGTCTCCTGACGCAACTCGTCGGCGACCTGGCGGATCTGTTCGACCTTCAGCCTGCGCAGGTCTTCCGGAGTCCGGATGGTGTCGAGCAACGGCGTCTTACTAAAATCGGTCACGATGATATTCCAATTTTACATGTCTTGAACTGCGTCTGGCGTCGGATGATCTGCCGCGGGGCAGGATCGTCCGGACATTCGCAGCCCGTGAACTGGGAACCTGATCTCGAAGCTTTATAATGTGCTCCGGTCGGTCAATGTGATAACTATCACTCTTAGCAGCTTCGTCGTCCGAACATTTTCATCAGCTGGTTGAAGCGCTTATCAACGTTAACGGCCGGCGGCTTCGCCAGACCCTCAGCGCATAGTCCCGTTCGCTTTACACCAAAGTGGCAGCCAAAGCCAACCGTCGTGCCCAACCGTTCGGCACGGCCAAGGTTGCATGGGGTTGCCCGGATTTTAGCCAATTCGTCGGATTGAGGGTTCCAGGGTCGTGGAACCGGCGATGCCCAGGCATTCAGGGCCCAGATTCAGCCGGTTCCAGGCCTTGCTGCGCGTTTCGCCATCCCCGGTCACCAGTTTCAGGGCCGCCGTCGGGTTGCCCATCCGTTCCCTCAGCGGAACCGGACCGCAGACGATCATGAAAAAATCATAGGCATGGGGCCGCTCATTGGCCATCACGAACTGGAAATGCACCCGGAAGAACTTCCAGCGGAAGCGGTTGTAATGCTCGGGCCGGATCACTTCGCGAAACCGCACCGGGACGATGATCGGATTGCGCCGGTTCGGGCCGGCGTCGATGCCCTGGCCGGCGATCGGATCGAACGGGAAGAAATTCATGACGTCCTTGCGCGACTGGCAATCGATCCAGTCGATCGATGGCTCGACCGCGAGTTGCCGCAGCTGTTCGCGAAACGCGGTCGCCGCCTTGTGGAAGCCGACAATCGGCATGTTGCCGCCCAGCGTCAGAAGCACGATGCGCGGGCCGTGACGGCCGAGCTCGGGATCGAGCCGCAGCGCGCGGGCCAGGATCGCCGCCCCAAGGAACGACCCGGAGCTGTGGCCCACCAGCACGATTTCCTCGGCGTCGCTGCTGCCGGCGACCTTGACGAGGTGCTGCGCGAAACGGTCGATCCGGGCATCCCAGTCCGGTCGGTTGCCGTGCGAGAACTGCCAGGTGAAGATGGTGTCGGACATCAGATAGAGCAGGTAGGTATAGTTTTCCGTGGACTTCAGCAGGGCGCCCAGCACGGCGACGAACACCGCACCGGCACCGGCGGCGACCAGGAAGCCGTGGATGCCGAGCGCCTGCAAACCCCATCCAAATGCCCAGGCGATCCCGGCCGACCAGATCGCCTCGTTCAGCAGCAGGACGTGCGGGTAACTGATGAAGGTGGCGAAGCGCCAGTGCGCCGACCAGAACCGGCCCATGGTGCCGGAAAATACCAGCCGCCAGTAGATGGCGATGGCATAGGCCAGGGTGCGCCAGATCGGCCAGGCAAGGTCGCGCTGGATCAGGTCTTCCCAGCGCAGGAAATCGTAATCGGTGCGGGTCTGCCAGCCGGCGCCGGTGGTCTCGATGCTCCAGGACGCGGTCTCGCCCTCCGGCGGCCCCTTGGGCCGGCTGACGGTGGTGGCGAGGTCATAGAGTCGGCCGAACTTGCGCAGTTCGGTACGAAACATGCGGTAATATTGTGCCAGACCGCGCGGATCGTAGCCCTGCACGTAGATGATATGGCGGTGCTGTACGCGCACGCTGATGTCCCGGGTCCGAAGTTCGCTTCACGCGCCGCCGCCAGCGAGGGTCGCCGGAGTGACGCCGACTATAACAGCCCGCGCCGCGTGCCATATCCCCAATTGTGCTGCAGCCGTCGTCCCGCAGTGCCGAAATTGGCTTATTTCTCAGGGTGATGCGTTTCTGCCGCGGCGCAGACGCAGGCGGCCCTACTGGACGTCGAGCGGTTCCGTGCCGGTCACCTGGCCATTGGCGTCGGTGGTGATCTTGTCGACCCGGGCTTCGGCCTGACGCAGCAGCTCGTCGCAGCGCCGCTTCAGGGCCTCGCCGCGCTCGTAGATCGCCACGGATTCCTCGAGCGGCACCTTGCCGTCCTCGAGCCGCTTGACGATCGTCTCCAGCTCCTCGATGGCGCGCTCGAAGCTCAGCTTCCTGACGTCTACATGGGTGTTCTCGGCCATTCGCATTCCCGGAAGCGCGTTCGTGTTCGCGCGGAGTCAAAGACAGGTTTGAGGACCTATTGTGGCGGGGAGGTCAGGCACCCATCAGCGCGGTGACGTGCTCACCGACCGATTCCTTGAGGCCCTGCAGATCATAGCCACCCTCGAGCACCGAGACAATGCGGCCGCCGGCCGTAGAGTCGGCGACATCCATCAGTCTGCGGGTGACCCAGCCGAAATCGGCGGCGTCGAGATTGAGGGTCGCCAGCGGGTCGCGCCGGTGCGCGTCGAAGCCGGCGGAGATGATGATCAGCTCCGGAGCGAACTTGCGGAGCTGCGGCAGGATCAGGTTCTCGAACGCCGCGCGAAACTTGATGCCGCCGTCTTCCGAGGCCAGCGGCGCATTGACCACGGTGTCGTGCTCGCCGCGCTCGCCCGACGCGCCGGTGCCGGGAAACAGCGGCATCTGGTGGGTCGAGCAATACATCACCGTGGGGTCGGCCCAGAAGATGTCCTGGGTGCCATTGCCGTGATGGACGTCGAAATCCACCACCGCGGCGCGGGCGATGCCATAGGTGCGCTGCGCATAGCGCGCCGCGATCGCCGCATTGTCGAAAAAGCAGAAGCCCATCGACTTGTTGATCTCGGCGTGGTGGCCGGGCGGCCGTGTGGCGACGAAGGCGTTGGCGGTCTCGCCCTTCATCACCGCATCGGTAGCCGCCACCGCGCCGCCGACCCCGCGCATCACTGCTTCCCAGGTGCCCGGCGACATCGAGGTGTCGCCGTCGATATAGGCCATGCCGCTGGTCGGCGCGATGTGGCGCAGCTCGTCGATGTAGTGGTTGTCGTGGCACAGCGCGACCGTATCGAGATCGCCCTCCGGCGCCTCGCCGCGGCTCAGCGCACTGAAGCGATCTTCTGCCAACGTCAGGGCAACCGCACGCATCCGGTCCGGACGTTCGGGATGGCCGGGCGGCGTGAGGTGGTTGATAGCCGCGGGATTGGACAGGAGCAGGGTCATGCAAATGATCCGGGCGCGGGACATGCGCGGTTCGATACGGATAATCTAGTTGCTAAACGCCGGTTCCGAAAGGGCGGTTGTCGCGCGCCGCGCGGCCGATGGCCTCCGCTCACCGGGCCTCGGTTGCGCGCGCGATCCGGTCAGCCGGTCCCGGCGATACCGGGCTGTTGGCCTTGAAGTAGGCATACAGCGCATCGACGTCGTAGACCCCGACCTGTTGCGCGGCGCCATCCTTCAGCGCGGTGAAGCCGTCGCCGCCGGCGGCGAGATAGGCGTTGATGGTGACGCGATAGGTCTTGTCCGGCTCGACGCGCTGGCCGTTCAGCAGGATGCGCTCCGCGGCGACGCGGCTGCCGAACGGCCTGGTGTCGTCCCAGACATAGCTGAACCCCTTCGACACCGGCAGCATGCGCGGCCGCTTCGGATCGAGCCACTGCTGCTCCAGCGCCAGCTTGATCTGCGCGCCCGACAGCGTCGTCGTCACCAGCTGGTTGCGGAACGGCTGCGCCGCGAATACGTCGCCATAGCTGACGGTGCCGTCGGCGGTCATGGCGACGTCGCTGCGGATGCCGCCGGGATTGGTGATGGCGATCACCGCGCCGCCGTCCTTCTCCGCGGCGGTGGCGGCCAGTTGCGCATCGGCGATGATGTCGCCGAGCGGGCTTTCGCCGGCAGCGTTGGGCACGCGCGTCAGGGTCGCGGTGACGGCGCCGGCCGGCCGCGCGGCGATCGGTCCGGCCACCTTGTCATAGGCCGCCAGCAGCGCGCTCTGCGCCGGATCGGCAGCGTAGGAGGCGGTGCGCACGATGATGTTGTCGGCTTTGGCGCTGACGACATCGCGGCTGGCGCGATCGAGCTTGAGGTCGATGCTGGTGACGATGGTGCCGTATTTGTCGCCGGAGGTGACCAGGCGGCCGTCGATCTGGCAGGTATAGGCGCGGTGGGTGTGGCCGCTCACCACCACGTCGACGGCCTTGTCGAACTTTTTCACGATGTCGACGATCGGCCCGGAGATGCCCGGGCATTCATTGTAGTCGCCGGTCGGCCAGCCGCCTTCGTGGATCAGCACCACGATGGCCTCGACGCCCTGCGCCTTCAGCTCCGGCACCAGCGCGTTGACCGTGTCGGCCTCGTCGCGGAATTCGAGCCCGGCGATGCCGGCCGGCGACACGATGTTGGCGGTGCCCTTCAGCGTCAGCCCGATGAAGGCGACCGGGATGCCGTCGAACCGCTTGATGGCGTAGGGCGGAAACACCGGCTGGCCGGTGGCCTTCGCGATGGTGCTGGCGGCGAGATAGCGGAACGTCGCGCCCATGAACGGATGCGGCCCCTGGCAGCCGTCGACCGGATGGCAGCCGCCGTTCTGCATGCGCTGCAACTCCTGCTCGCCCTCGTCGAATTCGTGATTGCCGACGGCGGCGACGTCGAGCCCCATCATCGACAGCGACTCGATGGTCGGCTCGTCATGGAACATCGCCGACAAAAACGGGCTGGCGCCGATCAGGTCGCCGGCCGCCACGAACATGCTGTTGGCATGGCGCTTGCGCAGCTGCCTGACCAGCGTCGCCATGTGCTCGGCGCCGCCGGCCGGCACCACGATCTTCTTCGTCCTGTCGGCGGGATCGTCGATACTGATGCCGCCCGGCGGCGGCCGCAGGTTGCCGTGAAAATCGTTGATGGCGAGCAGGGTGACGTCGACGGTGGAAGCGGGCGTCTGCGCGACGGCGGGCATGAGCATCGCGCCCAGCATCGCCAGAGCGAATGCGGCGATCTTCACCTCTCCCCGCTCTCTGCGGGGAGAGGTCGACCGGCGAAGCGAAGCGGAGCCGGTCGGGTGAGGGGCGGGGCATGATGCCTGCAACTCAAACACATCATCGGGTGGCATCATGGCCTCATCCTGCGCAAACGCACGCAGCTCATGTCAAACAACTACAGGTCAGTTATGAACGACGCGTCGATCCGATAGGCCCCGATTGCGGCACCGTTGTGCCTCGCCCCTCACCCGGCTTTCACGCGCTTCGCACGTGAAAGCCGACCTCTCCCCGCAAAAGCGGGGAGAGGTGAGGGGTCACCCCTTCTTGCGCGAAAAGAATGCCTTGAAGGCCGCGATCGCTTCCTTCGACTTCATGCGCTCGCCGAACAGGTGGCTCTCCTGGTCGATGCGGCGGGTCAGATCCTCCGGCGGCAGCCGGATCAGCTTGCGCGAGATCGCCACCGCTTCCGCCGGCAGCGCGCAGATCTCGCGCGCCACCTTGCGGGCCTCGACCTCGGTATGGCCGGGGGCGACGACCTCGTTGACGAAGCCGGCCTCGCGGGCATCGGCGGCGCTGACGGTGCGGCCCATCACCAGCGTGGCGAAGGCGCGGTGATGGCCGACGGCGCGCGGCATCAGCAGGCTGCTTGCCCCTTCCGGCACCAGGCCGAGATGGATGAACGGCGTCGAGAAGGTCGCGGAGGTCGAGGCCAGCACGTAGTCGCAATGGAACAGCAGCGTGGTGCCGATGCCGATGGCGATGCCGTCCACCGCGGCGATGATCGGCTTGGTGTTGTGCGCCAGCGAATACAGGAATTTGGTGGCGTTGGAGGCGCGCGGCGTGGCCGAGGCGTCGGTGCCGTCCTGCAGGAAATCCTGCAGGTCGTTGCCGGCGGTGAACACGCCGGAGCCGCCGGTGATGATCATGCAGCGGATTGCCGGATTGTTCTGCGCGCTGTCGATCGCCTCGGACATCAGGCGATACATCTCCTGGGTGATGGCGTTCTTTTTCTCCGGTCGTCGCAGCGTGATCACGCGCGTCGAATCCTCGTCGGTGACAATCAGGTGGCCGGTCATGTCTTGTCCTTGCATCAGGCCGCGGCGCGCGGCGCGTATTTCGGTGATACTCTATATGGTCCGGCCCGGCGCCGAAACGAGCGTGGTTTTCATTCGTCGCCGAGCACGCTGTAACTCCTTCCCCCCTTGCGGGGGAGGGTCGGGGAGGGGGGTGCCACAGGCGACGGCGGGCGTGGGGCGCCCCCCCCCCCCCGCCCCCCCCCCGAAAGGGGGAGGGGAGGCCGCGACGCCAGCGCGCAAATTACGCCAGCAGCACCGCATCCGCAGATGTCACCGACTCCGCGCTGTCGATCACCGTGCGTTCCAGCGCGCCGGCCTGCACCGAGATGTTCTCGGCGAAGAACCGCGCCAGCGTGACGTAGCGCGTCGAATCCCCGGCGCCGTCGGACCCGCGCGCCGCCAGCGCCTCGTTGGCCAGCATGCAGCCGCCGAGCGTGGAGCCGAACAGCCGCAGATAGGGCGTGGCGCCGGCCAGCGCGTCGTTCGGCGCCGCAGCCAGCCGCTCCAGCAGCCACTTGCTGGTGCGGTCGAGGGATCCCAGCGCATCGCGCAGCTTGGCGCCGGTGGTGCCGAAGGCGGGATCGTTGGAGGCTTCGACCCGCGACACCACCCCGCTCAGCTCCTCCAGCAGCGCCCACACCGCCGCGCCGCCATTGGCCGCGAGTTTTCGCGTGACCAGATCGATGGACTGGATGCCGTTGGTGCCCTCGTAGATCGCGGTGATGCGGGCGTCGCGATAATGCTGCGCGGCGCCGGTTTCCTCGATGAAGCCCATGCCGCCATGGATCTGCACGCCCAGCGACGTGACCTCGTTGCCGATGTCGGTGGAAAACGCCTTGGCGATCGGCGTCAGCAACGCGCCGCGCGCCGCCGCCTCGGCGCGCACCTTCGCATCGG
>LNAP01003463.1_pt1 | contig 15082 bp, 18 predicted proteins | sample 602601 | NCBI WGS metagenome assembly LNAP01 (sample SAMN02440304, study PRJNA202911) | soil metagenome | biome: Subtropical and temperate rainforests or woodlands; isolation source: soil samples (1 kg each in a 20% v/v slurry with milli Q water) were... ...
TGCTCAGGCGGTTTCGATGGCGTGGAAAACCAGCGCCGCGGAATAGACGTCGGGCAGCGACTGGATGGTGTTGAGCAGGGTGCCGAGGCTGCCGGAATCCGGCGCCTCGGTCACGACGATGAGATTACCGCGCGGATCGCGGCCGTGGATCTCGCAGCCGGCAAGGGCCGTGATCGCGGCTTCGAGCTCGGCGAGGCGCTCGGGGCGCGCCTGCACGATGATGCTGGCGATCTCGCAGCCCGGCGGAGCGACGACCGGGTCGGCGCTGAGCACCCGGCCGGTGATCAAGGCGCGGCGATTGAGTGTGGCGTTGGCCATGATGCCTTTCCTTCGTTGTCGGGGATCAATGCGGGGAGGCCGGCGGGCCGGGAGGGCCGGCAAACATCTGGTAGATCCAGACGCCGAGGCCGTAGCTGCCCACGGTTCCGACCGCGAGGACGGGCATCACGACCGCGGTCAGGAACAGGAAGGCGAAAATCTCCATGCGCTTACGGCGCACGCGCGACATCGCGTCGTCAGGGGCCGACATATTCGGTCTCTCAAAATGTGATGGGAATCGGGACGGCATCCGGGCCGTTGCCTTGATCCACTTCTGATGCAAACGGGCCGGCGCGGCGTTGATCTGGATCAAGCCGCGGGCCAGCACTGATGTCGCGGCGCCGCGTAAGGCAAGGCAGGTGTCCGCCGCCATTCGCGGGAAGGGAATCAATCTCCCGCGCGGCGGAATTGTCGCTCCGTAGACAGCGGCGCCTCGCACATTAAGATGACCCCAACCATAAAAAAACGAGGAGAGCGACGCCATGAAGTTCGGCATCTTCTACGAGCTGCAACTGCCGCGGCCATGGGTGGCCGGCGATGAGCTCGCCCTCTACCAGAACGCGCTGACGCAGATGGAGCTCGCCGACCGCCTCGGCTACGACCACGCCTGGGTGGTCGAGCATCACTTCCTCGAGGAATATTCGCACTCGCCCTCGCCGGAATCCTTCCTCGCCGCCGCCAGCCAGCGCACGAAGAACATCCGGCTCGGCCACGGCATCCTGCAGCTCACCACCAACCATCCGGCGCGCGTCGCCGAGCGGGTCGCGGTGCTCGATCTGCTCTCGAACGGCCGCTGCGAATTCGGCATGGGCGAGAGCGCCTCCATCACCGAGCTGACGCCGTTCGGCCGCGACATGGAGACCAAGAAGGAAGTGTTCGAGGAGGCCGTCGCCGCGATCTTCCCGATGTTCAGGGATGCCGGCTCCGAGCATCACGGCAAGTATTTCGACATCCCCTTGCGCAACGTCGTCCCGAAACCCGTGCAGAAGCCGCATCCGCCGCTGTGGATGGCGTGCTCGCAGCTGCCGACCATCGAGCGCGCCGGCCGCCACGGCTTTGGTGCGCTCGGCTTCCAGTTCGTCAGCGCCGATGCCGCGCATGCCTGGGTGCACGCCTATTACAACGCCATGACCAAGCGGCTTCACAAGCTCGCCGACTACCGGATCAATCCGAACATGGCGCTGGTGTCGTTCTTCATGTGCGCCAAGACCGACGAGGAGGCGCGCGCCCGCGCCGACGGCGCCACCTTCTTCCAGTTCGCGCTGCGCTTCTACGGCGCCGCGCAGAACCGCCAGCGGCCCGCGCCCTACACGGTCAACATGTGGGACGAGTACAACAAGTGGAAGCGCGACAATCCGGAAGCGCAGGAGGCGGCCTTGCGCGGCGGCCTGATCGGCTCGCCCGAAACCATCCGCAAGAAGCTGAAGCGCTTCCAGTCCTCGCATATCGACCAGGTCATCCTGCTCAACCAGGCCGGCAAGAACAGCCACGAGCACATCTGCGAATCGCTGGAGCTGTTCGGCCGCGAGGTGATGCCGGAATTCCAGAACGATCCGGCGCAGGAAGTGTGGAAGCAGGGCGTGATGAGCGGCGAGATCCAACTGGAGGAGATCGACACGCAGGCGTTCACGGACCGCTACGGCAAGCTCGCGATCAACGTTCCGCCGGCCAAGGCTGCGGCGGGCTAAGACAAACTCCGCAGGTCTTCCCAGCCAGGTCTCTGGCCGACATGAGACCTGCGGCGGGACGTCACCTGGATTCACGTCCCGTCTGAAAGTTCTGAGCGGCTCCGTTCACCGGATTCCATTGCACCCGACCATCGGAAGCGGACAGGTTCAGACCTCCGCCCGTCCCGTAGAGAACCATGTGACCCGAGCTGGCGGCGTCGACGGCCAGCGTGGCACGGGGAAGTTTTCCGGCATTGAACATCGTCAAGGACGCATCCTGATGGTCGTTCAGAGACAGCACGGCCCGGGAGCCCTGCTCCGTATCCAGGAGCGACACCGAAGGTGCACCATCCTGGCGCAGCCCGATGCTAAGACGCACCTTCTCGCGGCCATCGAACAACGAGATATGCGGCGTTCCCTCGGACGTGGATGAGATCAAGGCGACGATTTTGCCGGTGTCATTGCGTAAGGCGATGGTTTCCACGGACAAGGTCTTGGTTTTGACCGCGCTGGCACTGACGGACGAGTGCCATAGGGATGTAAGGATCGCCGCAGACGCCATGATCGTAGCGCCGAGAACACTCCACCGCAGAGCCTTCAGCAATTGGTCCTGACGCTGGATATGCGATGCCAGATTTTCAAGCGTGGATTCTGCCTTCAGCATAACTTCTCCCTTGCGTTCGAGTATGCCTGAAAACCCAGGCGAGGGCCGATGCCGGGTGCGGATTGTACGCACCCGGCAGAAGATGCCGGCGACAAACCGTCGAGACAGTCAAATCAGCGGCCGCCCGGAAGGTAGTTCCGCTTGCAAGTTTCGATGTTCTTGTTCCGGTTCGGGTAGTCGGCACCGAAGGCCCCCACGTATTTCAGGCAGTCCATGTAAGACTTGTTTCCCATCCACCCGTATTGAGAGCCCCAGCCTGCTGCAGCCGGTGACAGGTGGGCGGATCCGAGGAGGGAGCCGAGCCCGATGAGGGCGGCGAAGAGAGCAAGGCGGGCGGTTTTCATGTGAGGACCTTCTGTCTGGGCGGCGGGTTTGCGGCCACGATCCACAGTGCCGCAATCGCCTTGAACCTTCAGTGACCCACATCACCTGATGGACGTTGGCGGGCTTTCCGGCCGCATGCACCATCAGGGCTCAGAACCTTTTACAGGCCAACGCCGTTGACGGCAGTTCACCAGCGCCAGCGTGGTGAACGACGTCGTGCAATGCATCCGACGGCCAGCGCCTTCCGCTGCGCGCTTCTTGCTGATAAATTTCGTCCAAGACGACAGGGAGAGAAGGATGCGCCCTCACGGGACGCCCGTAAATCCGGCGGCCGGCGATGTCACCTCCGCGGTGCTTGCCATCGGCCGCCCCGATTTCCCAAATGTGCTGATCGACACGCTGCGCCGGCACGCCGATGTCGGCCATTGCATGGTGTTCGCGCTGAGCCGTGCCGGTGCCGCGACCTGCCTGCTCGATGCCGGCAATATTCCGACCGGCGGCGATCTCGGCGCCGCCTATGCCGGCCAGTTCCACGAATCCGATCCCAACCGCGATGCGCTGTTCGAAGGCGAGGGTGCTGCGCCAATCATGCTGCCGGCCTTCGCGCCGCGGATGTACGGCGCGCGCTACCGCAAGATCTTCTTCCACGATTCCGGTATCGTCGACAAATGCGCCACCGCGATCTGGATCGGCGACACCTGCTTCTACGTCAATTTCTACCGCATCACGACGCAGGGTCGCTTCAGCGCCGCCCAGCGCGAGCGGTTGCAGATGATCGCACCGGCGATCGGCGCCAGCGTGGCGCGCCATTTCCAGTCGAGCACAACGCCCTCGCCGTCGCTCGCCGAGTTGTTCGCGACGCGCGCGCCACTCTCGAACCTGACGCCGCGCGAGCAGGAGGTCTGTCGCCGCATCCTGCTAGGTCTCAGCTCCGAGGCGATCTCGCAAGGGCTCGGCATCGGCCTGCATTCGACCCTGACCTACCGCAAGCGCGCCTATCAGCGGCTCGGCATCTCCTCGCAGAACGAATTGTTTGCGATCGTGCTGGGTTTGCTGGCAGGACCACACGGCCCGAATTGAGGCGGACTCGCGGACTCTACTTCCGCGATGTCCGCTTTCGGAAGCAAGGTGGACGCGGGCCCGGATCGCCGCGGTTTCGTGCCGAACAGTCGAAGCCTGGCGCCTAGCGTTTCGTGGCGGGTACGGGCGGCACCGGCAGAATAATTTCCGAAGAGATCTTCCAGTCCGCTCCGATGCGAAGCCAATTGATGATCATGAGAAACGGTCGGGCTGTTCCATCCTGTTCCGCATAAGAGACCGTGATGTTCATCGGCACGTAGGACTCGGCGACATCGCGCGTCAGCCCGACAACCTTGAGCTTCGAATAGTCTGGTTCGAGCACGACCGGGCCGGAACTGCCGATATCATGCAATTTCCGATCAATCGCCTCGTTGCCCCAGAAACCGGCCCAGTTTCCTTCGGACGGGATCGCGCTCTTCGCCACCAGCAAAGCGGAGGGCGATTGCCAGAACATGTCATGCAGAGTCTGGAAATCGTGCCTGTTGGCCAATTCCATGAGCGTGCCGAATTTTGATTTGATCGTACTCAGCTCGGCAGAATCCAGCGGCTCCCCGGGCGATGCGGCTGCAGCGCCGGAAGAAAGAGCCGACACCATGAGAATGGCAAGAAGCAATCTGTTCACCGGAACTCCCCTTCGATTGTTCGAGTATTCGTGTGGCGGCACATCTCAGCGCCTGCGGCATTGTGCGAACGAGATGAGATCACATTCGGTCGTCAGAAGCGGCATCGGAGGTCGTCAGCCCGCGCATTCGCGCAGCAAGCTCGTCACCTTCGCATCCAGATCCCGGGCGACGGCAAGGGCTTCCGCGTTGGCATAATGCAACAGGTAACTCTCCATCTGGTCGTAAGACAGGTGCACGCCGTCGGAACGTTCATCGACCAGGATGGTGACTGGGGCGTAAGATCCGGCATCGGGCACGTGCTTGACCATCTCCTTCATGATGAGTGGATTGCCGATGACAAACCGCATGATCCTGGGTGTCGCGGCCCCGGTTTCACGACGCAGAATGTCGCCTAGGTCGAACTCCGCGAAGCGCATGAGACCTGTACGGCCAAGGCCGCTCTGCACGACACGCTCCAGATCCCGGAATTCATTCGTCGCCCGCGTGGCCCTGAAAAATTCGTTCATGTCGGGCTGCCCCACCGCCGACCTGAGCATGGCCACCACCGCGTCGAACGGTTTTGAGCTCGTGACGCTGAAGCGCGACACCTGAATTTGCACGATTGTCATTCCATCCTCTTCAATGCTCTCACGGAGAAGTGCGAGCGGTCGGGTCCACCCACGTCGGAGTCACGCTGCCGTAGACCGCTTGTCTAGAAACCTCCGGACGTGGTCGACGAAGATTTCATGATGCTGAAACAGGGCGCCATGACCTGAATCGGGATAAAGCACCAGCTGCGCATTGCGGAGTTGCTTGAACATTGCGTAGGCGTTGTCCGCGGGCAGCATCGTGTCATGGCTGCCGCTGACCACCAGGGCGGGCTGATGAATGGCGCGCAGAATCTCATGATCGGGATCAGGTGTGGCGCACCAGGTGATCAGGGCCTTGGCCTGCGGATCCGTCACCGCTTTGCCGTTATCGGTATCGCGATCGTCCGAACGCACTCTCGTTCGCTTGAGAAATGCCAATCCTGAAGCGCGGCTGGCGGAGGACTTGGTGAAGAACAACGGCAAGCGCGGATCGGGCGCGTCCGCCTGGGAGAACGCGTCCTCCAGAACCGTCAACAAATGTTCCTCTCCGCCTCTCGGCGCAGTCGCTACAAGGATGAGCTTGCGGACCAGCCCTCCGTGCTCGGCGGCGATCTGCTGAGCGACGCAGCCACCAAGAGAAAAGCCCAACAGGTCGACCTCTGCGAGGCCAAGCGAGTTGATGAACTCGACCGCGTCTCGTGCCATCGCCGCGACGTTGTCGGGCGTTTGACCGCTCGAGCGGCCGACCCCGGCGTTGTCGAAGGCGATCACGGGGCGATCGGCGGCAAGAGAATTGACGACGGCGGGATCCCAGGCATCGATGTTGCCCGAAAAATGCTGCAGGAGAACGAGCGGGGTTCCGGTCGCCGGGCCCAGGCGACGATAGGCGAAGCGGATGGTGCGGCTTTCGACATAGCGGGTCGGCGCCGTTTCAAGCGTGGCACCATCGTGGCTGGGGATATCGAGTTCAGTCATTTCATCCTCGATGAACAAGTTGCCGTGGGGTGAGCGGGTGGCGCAGCCTTGCGCGAGGGCGGCGATGCGGAGACCGCGGCCGGGGCAGGATTTGCTGGTTTAAGAAGAGCGCTCCCGGCACGTGTGCGCCGGGAGCGGCGTCGTCACTTTGCGAGCGAGGCCTTTTCGATCACCGCGGCGACTTCTTTCGCATGAACGACTAGCGAAGCATGGCTGCCGGCGACTTCCGTCGTCTGGGCCTTCATGGCGGCTGCAAAATGCCTCTGGACCTCGGGCGCGATCACCTTGTCCTTCGTGCTGACCACATAGAAAGTCGGCTTATCGCGCCACGCGGCAACATCGACAGGGGCCTCGTACGCGACGTGATTCAGCGGAAGCTGATGGTTGGCCAAGGATTCCGCGATCTTCGGAGGAAGGTCAGCCGCGACCGCGGATGGGAACACCTTGGGATCGATGTAGAGGTTGCCCTTGTCGTCAGGATGGATCGCCGCGGTGCCCTCGGTGGCCGGACCGCTCTTGGCGAGGGTCGCCAGAGATTGGCCGACGTCGGGCGCGAAAGCGGAAACGTAAACGAGCGCCGATACCTTGGGATCGTTGCCGGCCTGCGTGATCACCACGCCGCCCCATGAGTGGCCGACGAGGACGGTCTTGCCGCTCTGCTTCGCCAGTGCCTGCTTGGTGGCATCGACGTCGGCGGCAAGCGAGGTGAGCGGATTCTCGACCAGCGTGACGTTGTAGCCCTTCTTCGTGAGAATTTCGGCGACGGGCTGCCAACTCGTCTGGTCCACGAAAGCGCCGTGGACCAGCACGATGTTGGGGGCCGCTCCCTTGGGCAGTTCGGCGGAATGAGCCGAGCCGACCAATGTCGTTCCGGCCAGAAGTACGGTGGCGGCAGAGAGGAGAATATTTCGCATGAATCGTTCCTGTTGGCATGTCGGACGAACACGGTCCGAAGGAATGGACAGGCGTTTCCGGTAAGGTCGCGGTTTTTCCATCCGCCCCTGGGCGAAGGGTTGCCGCTCCTGACGTCGGCCCGCGCTGGCATGACCTATGGCGCGGACCTTCCGGACGATAGAGATCGATCGTCCGGATGTTGTGTCCAATCGTCCACCGGACTAATCTCGGCGACATGGACATACTCGCCCAAGTGCTCGATCGGGTTCGTCTCGGCGGGACGCTGCTGTTTCACTTCGAGCTCGGCCATCCCTGGCACCTCGAGTTGCCGGCGCGACCGTACGCTCTGTTTCATTATCTCAGCCAAGGCTCGGCAACTCTCGCCCTCGAACAGGGAGAGCAGATCCAGATGTCCGAGGGCGATTTCGTCGTCATCACGCGGGGAGAGCCCCACGTGTTCTATTCGGATCGCCGCGCCAAGCCTTTGCGGATCATGGATATCGACCGAACGTCGGCGCGCCTGGGCGTCGTTCGTCACGGCACAGGTGCAAAGCCGCTCTCGACGATGATTTGCGGCAATTTCACCGTGTCACGGCCTCTGTTTGGCAGTGTGCTGGAGCTGCTTCCACCCGTGCTGCTGCTGAAGCGGACCACCGATGGTGGTTGGCTTGAAGCGATCCTCCGCCGTATGGTCAGCGAGTCCGCGCTCGAGCGTCCAGGCCAACGCGTCGCGCTTTCACGATTGACCGAAGTGCTCTTCGTCGAGGTGCTCCGAAGCTGGATTGCATCTCTCAGTCCCGGACAGGGCGGCTGGCTTGGCGCCATATCCGACCCTCATATCGGACCGGCGCTCAAGCTGATTCACGAAAACCCCGAGCGGCCCTGGACACTGAGCGATCTTGGCCACCGTGTCGGGCTCGGCCGCTCGGTATTTTCGGCGCGCTTTACCAAGCTCGTCGGCCAGTCCATGCACCGTTATGTGATCGAGCGCCGGATGGCGGAGGCTGCGTTCCTGTTGGAAACCAGCGATGAGCCTATCGCCCGGATTGCGAGCCGGGTCGGTTACGAGACACCTGCGGCATTTTCCAAGCTGTTCAATCGATATCACAGCCTATCGCCCGGTCGGTACCGGGCAGCCAGACTATCCAACGGCGACGACAGACAAACGAGCATTCCGGAACAGGCTGCCGATTGACGATCGGCTCTCGCGAAGCCTGAGCTGAAGCGGCAAGCGGCCTCAGCCTGGGAAGGGTGATGAGCTGAGGCCGCTGACGCTTCGGCACGGAGGCGAATCCAACCGAGGCCGGACGAGGTTAAGCTTTCTTCCACGTCGCACGATGTTCACATCCGAACGTCCGCGCGACGTTGTTCTGTTCGACGCTTTACATCTCGTGAATGCCCTTGCGGCATCCAGGCGGTCTCATGCGTACCGACGCGAGCCGAATGCAATCAATTTTCGATCGTCCGAAGCGGCCGATCGGCCGGGTCGCGCGACGGATCAGCCAGGTGCTCCGGCCATTCGATTGGCCTGCAGACGAGCCCGCGACGCTCGATCTCCTTGAACAGACGATCAGCGCGGTGTCTGGCGGGTAGCCCGATCAACCTGGTGCCGGCCAAGGCATCGGCCTGCAGCTCGTTGCGAATGAACTCGTGCATTCGCATGATGAAATGATCGGAAAGCCCTGAAAATTCGCTCATGGTAAGCCGCGCTCTACCTAGAAAAAAAGCCACTCGATCAGGCGCCAGCCGACCCATGCGATTGCGGCGATCCATGCGATCATGGCGATACCGACGGCGCCGAGGAATGCCAGCCCGACGGCGTAGTCGTGGGCCTCGCGGCGCTTGGCCTTCGACAGCGTGTGCTGGTCGGTCCTCTTGAGCATGTCATCCCTGCCTGGTTGCCAGGCTAGCGAGGGCAGCTTCGATCGACAAACGCCGGCTCGAATTAACCTCACCGGTCAACCTTACCTGCGCGGCATGGCGGCGGAGTGAGTGCGTGTCCTTATGGCCAAGCAGGCGCGCCCTGTTATTCCGGGCTTGCCTCGCTGTAGAGCGCGCATTGTGAAGCATCAGGATCAAAAGCGTTAACCATCGCCAGCGGTTCCATTCCGGGCGGGATTGCTTCGATGTTTCTTAAATCTTGCTGGGTACCTCTCTTGGGCATGGTGACTTGGGCAAGGTGACTTGGGCAGGGTGACTTGGGGAAAGCGATGAAGAAGCGGGCCAAACGCGGAAAGGCGGAGACTTTCGCTCTCCCGATGGCCGCGCGCGTTGCGATCGGCGTCGTGGCCGTCGCCGTCGTGGGCTACGGTTTGCTGTCCCGACCGGCGAGCGTGCAGCCAGTCCGGAAGCCCGCGCAGGAGGCCAAGGCATCGTCAACGCCGGTTTACGTGGCGCCTCCGGTTCATGCCGCAGCGGTGGGTCCGGTCCCGGCTGCAGCTCCGATTCCGACACCGGCTCCGGCGCCTCTGGCCGAGCCGCCAAAAGCCGACGCTGAGGGTCCCGGGGCATTGGTCCGGCAGGTGGTTGACTACGCCAGCCGCCAGCCGCCCGGCACCGTGATCATCGATACCGGAAACACATTCCTTTATTTCGTCCTGAACGACAGGCAGGCGTTGCGCTACGGCATCGGTGTCGGCCGCGAAGGTTTCACCTGGTCCGGCGAGCAGACCGTGGCCCGCAAGGCAGAATGGCCGGATTGGCATCCGCCGACTGAAATGATCGGGCGTCAGCCTTATCTGCCGCGGTTCATGGCGGGCGGCCCCGGCAATCCGCTCGGCGCGCGCGCGATGTATCTCGGCGAAACCGAATATCGCATTCACGGCACCAACAACCCCAATACGATCGGCAAGCGAGTGTCGTCCGGCTGTATCCGGCTGACCAATGACGACGTCACGGACCTCTATGAGCGGGTGAAGGTCGGCGCGAAGGTGATCGTGCTTCCGGCAAGCGCCGCCCGCAGACCATCCCAGGGCACGCCGGCCGACGCCGCCTTCCGATTGCCGGATCCGGCATCGCCGTCGAAGCGGCCGTTGGCGGCTAACGCGCAGATGCTGTCATCCGGACCGAGAATCGCCGAGGCGCGGTAGCTCCAGGCTCCAAGGATCTGGCAGAGCCCCGCAGCATCGTCCGGCACGCGCAGCTGGACGGGCGGTGTCAGTTGCCGCCTTCCGCCAGTTGTCCCGCTCCGATGAGGTGCCTTCCCGGCTCGCCGGCAACAGCGGCCTCGATGAGCTGGCGGGCCACGTTGGTCACCGAACTGACGCGCGCAACTGGCGGCAACAGGGGAGATATGAAGCTGAGGACGTTCCGCACTGCTCGCTGTACCGACCTGCTTTCGGCACGCTCACCATCCAGGAATCCTGGCCGCAGGATCGTCAGGGACGGGAAAGCGAGCGCCCCGATCGCTTCCTCCACCTCGCCCTTCGTCCGTGTGTAGAGAAACAGGGATCGCGGGTCGGCGCCCAGGGACGATACCAGCGCGAACCGACCGACTCCGGCGTCGCGCAGCCGCCGCGCGACCAGCAGCACCAGTTCGTAATCGACCGCGCGAAATGCTGCTGCCGACCCTGCCGCCGCCCGCGTCGTTCCGAGCGCGCAGATTGCGCCGTCGGCTCGCCATTCCTCACCGCCGGCACTGGCAATCAGATCATCGAGCCGAGGATTGCTGACCCGCTCCTCGGGCGGCAGCGCACGCCGCGTCGGCGCGATGATGCGCGTGACGCGAGAGTCCGCAAGAGCGAGCGTCATCGCGCGGCCGCCAACCAGTCCCGTCGCGCCTACGATGAGCAATGTGGTCATGACCATCCCGTCCCGGCTTTGCAGGCCAAACTTTGCAGGCCAAGAGTACAGGAACCGTTTGCCACGGCAAATTCGGGGACTTCCTTGCCGTTTTGTCCCGTCAGCCCGACTTGTACCTATGACTTGCATCTAAATGCCCTCCTGCCGCTCGTCCCCATCACTAGGGACAGACGCCGGCGCTGTGGTTCGCTAGTCTGGCCTGAAGGATACGACAACCTCGGGAGGCCGCCTTGAGCACCGCGCCGCGCATCGATATCGACCCTGTCGCGTTCTGGGCCGATCCCTATCCGATGCTCGCCAAAATGCGGAAAGAAACGCCGATCGCCTTCGTGCCGCAGCTCGGCTCGACGCTGCTGACCAGCCGAGACGACATCTCGATCTCCGAGAAGCAGATCGACGTGTTCTCGTCGCACCAGCCCGCCGGCCTGATGAACCGGCTGATGGGCCACAACATGATGCGCAAGGACGGCGAGGCGCACCAGGTCGAGCGCCGCGCGATGTTCCCGACGGTGTCGCCGAAGACGGTGAAGGCGCATTGGACCGCGCTGTTCCAGGCCCATGCGGACCGCATCCTCGACGCGATCGAGCCGGGGCGGATCGACTTCATGCGCGACTTCGCGCTGCCGTTCTCCGGCGAATGCCTGAAGTCGATCACCGGGCTCACCAATATCGGCTATCAGGACATGGACGCGTGGTCGCAAGGCATGATCGAGGGCATCGCCAATTACGCCGGCGACCCTGAGGTCGAGGCGCGCTGCCACGCCGCGACCTCGGGCATCGATGCTGCGATCGACGACATCCTGCCGGTGATGCGCAAGCATCCCGACCAGAGCATTCTGGGCGTGCTGCTTGCCGCCGGCATGCCGATGGAGAGCGTGCGCGCGAACGTCAAGCTCGCGATATCAGGCGGCCAGAACGAGCCGCGCAAGGCGATCGCCGGCACGGTGTGGGCGCTGCTGACCCATCCCGAGCAGCTCGATCTTATCAGGCGCGGTGAAGTGACCTGGCTCCAGGCGTTCGAGGAATATGCCCGCTGGATCTCGCCGATCGGCATGTCGCCGCGGCGCATCGCCAGGCCGTGGAGCATCCGCGACGTCGCCTTCGAGACGGACGAGCGCGTGTTCCTGATGTTCGGCTCCGCCAATCGCGACGAGACCCATTTCGAGCGCGCCGACGAGTTCGACGTGCGGCGTGATACGACCAAGAGCGTCGCGTTCGGCGCCGGCCCGCATTTCTGCGCCGGCGCCTTCGCCTCCCGCGCCATGATCGCCGACGTCGCGCTGCCGACCGTGTTCGCGCGGGCGAAGCAGTTGGAGATCGTCGACGACGAGAAGGTGCGGACCGGTGGCTGGGCTTTCCGTGGGCTGCAGAATTTGCCGGTGCGATTCACCCGTCGGGCTGCCGTGTAAGTCATTGATCTCCCTACTGCCGGCTACTGTGCATGGGGTTGTTTTCGCGATTTTGAGGTCGGAGCCTCGCGTCGCCGAGACGGAGCCGTGCGGCGCTCACATTCGCGTGCGAAAAAAATCCCTCTGCATCGTCGCCGCTACTTGAAAGATTAATCATGCGCGCTGGCGCGCGCGCAGTGCGCGCATCGCTATTTTCCCGGACGTCTCGACACCTCCGACAAGCCGCACCATCATTCTCGAACGCGAATGAATGACGGCCGCATGTGGCCGGGAGTGTGAAATGCAGCGTCGTGACTTTCTGAAGCTATCCATCGGAACCGCGGCCGCCGCCGCGTTAGCCTCGCCTGCGCTCGCGCAGGGCGCGGTGAAGGAAATTCGTATCGGATACCAGAAGACCGGCGTGCTGGTTATCGCGCGCCAGCAGGCATCCCTGGAAAAACATTTCGCTCCCTTAGGCATCGACGTGAAATGGGTCGAGTTCTCCTCGGGACCTCCGATGATGGAGGCGATGAACGTGGGCAGCATCGATTACGGCTCGGTAGGCGATTCCCCGCCGGTGTTCGCCCAGGCCGCGGGCGCCGCGATCGTCTATGCCGCCGGCCAGCCCATCACCAACGGCCAGGGCATCCTGGTGCCGAAGGATTCGCCGATCCGCGCCATCGCCGATTTGAAGGGCAAGCGCATCGGTTTCACCAAGGGGTCCAGCGCCCACAACATCGTGGTGCAGACGCTGGAGAAGGCAGGCCTCACCTATGCCGACATCGCCCCGGTCTATCTGACGCCGCCGGATGCGGGTCCTGCTTTCGCCAATGGCAGCATCGAGGCCTGGGCGATCTGGGATCCGTATTTCGCCATCGGCGAGACCAGACAGAACGGCCGCATCCTGATCAATGCGCGCGAGGTCACCAAGACCAATTCCTTCTACATCGCCAACCGCGATTTCGCCAAGAACCACGGCTCCGTCCTGCAACAGATCGTCGACGTGACGACCGCGAGCGGCAAATGGGCCGAACAGCACCGCGACGAGGTCGCCAAATCGCTCGCGGCGATCACCGGCGTCCCGCTCGACATCCAGACCGTCGCCGCCAACCGTGCGAACTTCGTGGTCGGCCCCGTCACCGACGACATCATCGTGACCCAGCAGGGCGTCGCCGACCGCTTCTACAAGCTCGGCCTGATCCCGAAGCCGATCGTCATTCGCGACATCGTCTGGCGCAACCAGGCGGCGTGATCGTGCCCACCAATCTCCCCATCCAAAAGGGTTTGAACATGAGGCGTATCATTCAGCGTCTGATCGCGGCCATCGTGCTGTCGATCGGCATCGTCGCCGCCGCCGTCGGCACCTCCTACGGGCAGGACAAGGTGGTCCGCATCGGCTACCAGAAATACGGCAAGCTGGTGCTGCTCAAGAGCAAGGGCACGCTGGAGCCGAAGCTCGCCGCCGACGGCTACAAGGTGGTGTGGACCGAATTCCCGTCCGGTCCGCCGCTGCTCGAAGCGCTCAATGTCGGTGCGATCGATTTCGGCAACACCGGCGAAGCCCCGCCGATCTTCGCGCAGGCCGCCGGTGCACCGATCCAGTATGTCGCCTATGAGCCGCCGGCGCCGAAGGGCGAGGCGATCCTGGTGCCGAAGGACAGCCCGTTGAAATCGGTCGCCGACCTCAAGGGCAAGAAGGTCGCGCTCAACAAGGGCTCCAACGTCCACTATCTCCTGGTCAAGGCGCTGGAGCAGGCGGGCGTCAAATATTCCGAGATCGAGCCGGTCTTCCTCGCGCCCGCCGATGCGCGCGCTGCCTTCGAGCGCGGCGCGGTCGATGCCTGGGTGATCTGGGATCCGTTCCAGGCTGCGGCGGAAGCCGCCACCGGTGCGCGCACGCTCGCCGACGGCACCGGCATCGTCGCCAACTACCAGTTCTATTTCTCCTCGAAGAAGTTCCTCGACGCCAACCCGAAGATCGTCGACGCCGTGCTCGCCGAGCTGAGCTCGGTTGATGACTGGGCCAAAGGCGACATCCATGCGGTTGCCGAGCAATTGGCGCCGGCGATCGGACTGTCCGTCCCGGTGGTCGAGGTGGCGCTGAAGCGGCAGGCCTACGGCATCAAGCCGCTGACCGATGCCGTCATCGCCGACCAGCAGCGGGTTGCGGATGCGTTCCTCGCGCTCAACCTGATCCCCAAATCCATCAGGATTTCCGACGTGGCGCGGAGGCCAGGAACGTGAGCAAGGTCATGAGTAAACAAGGCAACGCCAACATCCTCTGGTTCCTGCCGACCCACGGCGACGGCCGCTATCTCGGCACCGGCATCGGCGGCCGCGAGGTCAACTTCAACTATCTGCGCCAGGTCGCGCAGGCCGCCGACCAGCTCGGCTATTTCGGCGTGCTGCTGCCGACCGGGCGCTCCTGCGAGGATTCCTGGATCGTCGCCTCCTCGGTCGCGCCGTTTACCGAGCGGCTGCGCTATCTCGTGGCTGTCAGGCCCGGGCTGCAATCGCCGAGTGTCGCCGCGCGCATGACCGCGACGCTCGATCGTGTCACGGGCGGCCGGCTGCTCGTCAACGTCGTCACCGGCGGCGATCCCGTCGAGAACAAGGGCGACGGCGTCTTCCTCGGCCATGACGAGCGCTACGAGGTCACCCGCGAGTTCCTCAACGTCTATAGTGACCTGCTCGCCGGCAAGACCGTCAATGTCCAAGGCAAGCATATCCACATCGAGGATGGCAAGCTGCTGTTTCCGCCGGTGCAGTCGCCGCGCCC
>LNAP01003955.1_pt1 | contig 15081 bp, 14 predicted proteins | sample 602601 | NCBI WGS metagenome assembly LNAP01 (sample SAMN02440304, study PRJNA202911) | soil metagenome | biome: Subtropical and temperate rainforests or woodlands; isolation source: soil samples (1 kg each in a 20% v/v slurry with milli Q water) were... ...
CGCCAGCGCCTGCGCCAGCTCGGCCTGCGGGGCCGGATCATCGCCGGCGGCCCAGGCCATGTGCGTGTCCAGGAACCGCCGCGCGGCGGAACGTTCGATATCGGCCAGGCTGGCCAAGTCTGAAGGTCGAGCGAGTCTGATCATAGGCATGGCAGTATGCCTCATGCGGCCCCGCTGCCCGATCCCATAAAATGGCGTCTTCGGCCACGACGGCCCCCGCAACACAGGCTAGCCCCAAACCATGACTCAAACCGCCACTTCCGATACCTGGGGCTTTGCCCATCCCGATTGCCGCGGCGCGGCCGCCCTGCTGTTCTTCATGAACGACCTGGCGCGGGTGGTCAACCAGTATCTGAGCCCGGGCCAGTTGTCCGATGAAGCGCTGACTGACGCGCAAAAGGCGGTCGACGCCTTGCTGGCCCGCTACGTGGAAATCCAGGCCGCCCCCGAAGCCTTCGACAACGAGCGAATCGAACTTGCGCTGGAGACCGAGACCCAGCCCGACGGCCAGACCAGCGCGCAGGTCGCCTTGCGCATGTCCGCGCGCCTGGAAGGCCTCATCATCGAAGCCCAGCGCCAGGCCCGCCCGACTGCACATTAAGGGACAGATAAGGGGAGATATCTTCCTCCCCTATCACAAAACGCTTGCAAAAAGCGTTGACCGCCAGTATCATCAGCGGTTGAGTTCTGCGGTTTGCGCCAATTTCCATTCGAAAATAAAACGGCGCGGGTCCTGAAGGCTGAGCATCAGCCCTCCCCCAAACACTAGGCAGACCCTCAACAAAACACCCAAGCCCGAGCATTCCATCCCGTTTGCGAAGAACGCAAATCCGGATCGTGGCCTGGAACAAAACGCCTTCACCAAACCGCCAGTCCGGCTTGGCAAGAAGCAACCAGACAATCAGCGGCGCCCACAACACGCGCAAGCGACTAGTACTAGTAAACGCGCCGCAATCGCCAGGGCCTGCATGCCCTGCATGAATCCTCGGACCCCTGGATGCCTTGCGCATCGCACAGCCCGAAATGATGCCGTCCCGGACTGATGGACAGCGTCGCGCCGTCAGCCCGTGCGCGCAAAAACATGAGAATGCGCAAAGGGACGGCGGCAGATATGCGTTAGTGTCACCACACGCCCGCCCGACTCGATACGGCTGGCAGCGGCATGCGGCAAGATTGCCGCGCGTCACGTGGCCTGACGCGGCTTTTCACATAACTAGAAACCAAGAGAACAAACACCATGAATACTCGTTTCACTACCTCGGACCTGATCCGACGTCCGGCCCACACCATGCTGGACAACACGCCGATCCATATCGGCGACATCGTTTACCTGCAACCCGCGAATGGCCCGGAAATCCGCGCCAAGGTCATCTACAACGCGCCGATCAACGGCACGACGACCTACACGACCGAAGTCGTGCCCTGCGGAGCGCCTGCGCAAGAGGCTCCTGGCCAACGCATCCGCTTCCGCCATGAGCACGTGCATCGCATCGTGCCCGCGCGCCGCAATACCCACTGAAGCAGTACCCCGCCCCGTTGCTCCCGCAACGGGGCAATTTGTGCGTGATAAAGTCCCCGGCAATACAGTCCTGGCGATCCCCCCATGCAGAATAATCGTCTCGCGGTCCATATCTGGGACCTCCCCACCCGTCTATTCCACTGGGCGCTGGTCGCCTGTATCGTCGGCGCATTCGTCAGCGTCAAGCTGGGCGGTCTGTACATGGATTGGCATGTGCGCTTCGGCTGCACGGCGCTGGGCCTGATCCTGTTCCGCCTGCTGTGGGGATTCTTCGGCCCCCGCTACGCCCGCTTCACACAGTTCGTACGCGGGCCGGCCGCCGTGGCCCGGTACCTGAAGGGCGCAGCAGCGCCCGCCGGCCATAATCCGCTGGGCGCGCTATCGGTGTTGGCGCTGCTGCTGGTCATCGGCTCCCAGGCGGTCAGCGGCCTGTTCACCACCGACGACATCATGACGCAGGGTCCGCTGTTCGGGCACGTCAGCGAAACCGTTGCCGCCGCCATGACCTCCTGGCACAAGCTCAATGAGTGGGTCATCCTGACCCTGGTCGCCCTCCATCTCGCCGCGGTGCTCTGGTACGCGCTGGTGCGCCGCAAGCGCCTGGTGCGCGCCATCATCACGGGCAAGGTCGACGCCAAGGACGTGCCCGCTGGCACGCCGCCCACGCAGGACGGCTTTGCCGTCTGGCTGCGCGCCCTGGTGCTGGGCGCCTGTGTCACGGGCCTGGTACTGTGGATCCGGTCGCTGGAAGTGGCGGCCGATATGTCTTTTTCCTGACGCACATGAGCACCGCCAAGCAAGCAGACAAGTAAGCCGCAACAACTCGCTTTTTTCGGTTGTTGCGGCGTTCTCGAGACTCCATCCGCTCAAGAAGAGCGCCGCCTGATCCTTCCTGAAGGAGATGGTTTCGTGCGCTCAAATGATTCTTCCTGGCGGCTCTCCCTTGCCGCCACGCTCTTCCTGCTGTCGCCGTTCGATCTGCTGGCATCTCTGGGCATGGACATGTACTTGCCCGTGGTGCCCTTCATGGCCGATGCGCTCGGCACCGGCGCCGCGACGGTCCAATGGACCTTGACGGCTTACCTGGTTCTGCTTGGAGCCGGCCAGCTTGTCTTCGGCCCGCTGTCGGACCGGCTGGGCCGCCGCCCTGTCTTGCTCGGCGGCGGCCTGGCCTACATCGCCGCCTCGTTCGGCCTCGCCGCCGCCTCGTCCCCAGACCTGTTCCTGGGCCTGCGCATCCTCCAAGCCTGCGGGGCCGCGGCATGCCTCGTCGCCACCTTCGCCACCGTGCGCGACGTTTACTCGGGCCGCAAGGAAAGCCACGTCATCTACGGTTTGCTCGGGTCCATGCTGGCGATGGTGCCTGCGGCGGGCCCGCTACTGGGCGCGCTGGTCAGCGCCTGGCTGGGATGGCGCGCCATCTTCGGCCTGCTGGGAATAGCAATGACCGGAGCGATCATCGCGGCCTGGCTGCTATGGCCCGAGACCAGACGGCAAGGAGACGCAGATCCACAGTGGTCGCGACTCCTTTCGCCCCTCAGACGCCGGAGCTTCTGGCTCTACACGCTGTGCTACAGCGCCGGGATGGGCAGCTTCTTTGTCTTTTTCTCGACCGCGCCCTGGCTGATGATGGGCCGCCAAGGGCTGTCACAGCTTGGCTTCAGCCTGCTGTTCGCGACCGTAGCGATTGCAATGATGGTGACGGCGCGACTCATGGGCCGGCTGATCCCCCGCTGGGGGAGCCTGAAAACGCTGAGGATGGGAATGGGCTGCCTGATCTCGGGAGCCCTCGCCCTCACCCTCACCGAGCTGTGGGCGCCCAATTCGGCGCTGGGCCTGATCGCCCCGATGTGGCTGGTCGGCGCCGGCATCGCCTCGGCAGTCTCAGTGGCGCCGAACGGCGCACTTCAGGGTTTCGACCAGATGGCGGGAACCGTCACTGCGGTCTACTTCTGCCTGGGCGGGCTGATACTGGGTGGTCTTGGAACCCTCGCCATCACGCTCTTTCCGAGCGGGACCAGTTGGCCCATCATCGCCTATGGCCTGAGCCTCGCCGCAGCGGTACTCTGCCTGTCCTGCGCCGGCAAGCGTGATTGAATCATCCCCGGTCCGCAGGCAGCATCACTGCTCGCGGACCGGACCCGCCCCACGCCGCGCTTCGATCAAGTGCCTGGCCGAATGCGCCACGAACGGCTCTCCCCGGCGCATGCTTTCATCCAGCGCCAGCAGCGAATCACGGTACTTCCACGCCGAAAAGCCCGGCACCCACCACACGCACTTGCGCAGAATCCAGACCACGGCGCCCACGTCATGGAACACCATCCGGCAGCGCGCCGTGCGCAAGTCCATCACGGTCAGGCCTGCCGCCGCGGCGTCGGCGGCTTCATCCTGCGGATCGCGCAGGCGCCGTTCCTGCGGCAATGGCCCGAGAAAATACTCGATCAGCTCGAAGGCTGAAGCCGGCCCCACGTGCTGTGCAAAATAAGATCCGCCCGGCTTGAGTACGCGATGGATCTCCGCCCAGTCCGGACTCACGGGATGCCTGGACGTCACCAATTCGAACGAGGCGTCGGCGAACGGCAACGCAGCGCCGTGCTCGGTCTGCACCACCTGCACGCCACGCGGGGCCAGGCGCTGATGCGCTTTCCTGGCATTGGGCGACCAGGCTTCGGTCGCATGCATTACCGGCGGAAACCTGGTCGCCTCGGCCAGCACCTCGCCACCGCCCGTGTCCAGGTCCAGCGCCGACTGCACGTTGGCCAGGCGCTGCGCCAGCCGCCTGGCATAGCCCCAAGGCGGGCGTTCCTCGGAGGCTCTTCCCGAGAGCCAGTCGAAGCCCCAACCGCTCACGTCGGCAGCTTCGGCCTCGGCCACCAGATTTTCAAAGGACTTCATTCGATCTCCCCTGAACCGGACGCGCCCACGGTCCGAGGACCGCGGCCACACCCTGCCATGACGAAAAAAAGCGCCAACGATTCCGCTGGCGCCTCTTTGCCCACATGCCGCCCGCGGACGGCCGGCGCTTTATTTCTTCTTGCGGTACGAGTCGTGGCAGGCCTTGCAGCTTGCGCCGACATCGCCGAACGCGGCGCGCAGCTTGTCCAGATCGCCGGCATCGGCGGCGGCCGAGAGCTTGACGATGTTGTCCTGGAAGGCTTGCTGCTTCTGCTTGAAGCCCGCGGCGTCGCTCCAGACTTCAGGACGCGCATCGCCGCCCTCGGTGCCCGCGCCGAAAGCCGTCCACGGCAAGGCCGACAAGGTCTTCAGCACTTCCACATTGGCCTTGATCTGCGCGGCGTCGTAGGGCTGCTGGCCCTTGACCACCGGCGCCATGCGGCCGAAATGGGAAGCCATCAGCGTCAGCGCCGACTGGCGGTACTTGACCGCGTCCTCGGGCTTGGCGAACTGCGCGGACGCGCTCGTCGCCAGCAGCGGCCCAACCGTCATACAGGCCAACGCGGCGAGCGTGGACAACTTCTTCATTGCAATCTCCCGTAAGGTCAACAGAGGCCGCGCGCCCCAGGCGCGCGGCAAGGCGACTATACCGCCCGGGCCAAGTCGGCGGCCAGCCCGATATAGGAGCGCGGGGTCATCGCCAGCAGGCGCGCCTTGGGCTCTTCGGGCAGGGCCAGGCCCTGGATGAATTCTCGCAGACGTTCCTCGGTAATGCCCTTGCCGCGCGTCAAAGCCTTGAGCTGTTCGTACGGCTGCGGCAGGCCATAGCGGCGCATGACGGTCTGCACCGGTTCAGCCAGCACTTCCCAGCAGGCGTCGATGTCGGCGTCGATGGCGGCGGTGTTGACTTCCAGCTTGCCCAGGCCGCGCATGCAGGCATCCCAGGCCACCAGGCAGTAGCCCAGGCCCACGCCGAGGTTGCGCAGCACGGTGGAGTCGGTCAGGTCGCGCTGCCAGCGGGAGATAGGCAGCTTGTCGGCCAGGTGGCGCAGCACGGCGTTGGCCAGGCCCAGATTGCCTTCGGAGTTTTCGAAGTCGATCGGATTGACCTTGTGCGGCATGGTGGAGGAGCCGACCTCGCCTTCTTTCAGGCGCTGCTTGAAATAGCCCAGCGCCACGTAGCCCCAGATGTCGCGGTCCAGGTCCAGCACGATGATGTTGGCGCGCGTGATGGCGTCGAACAGGGCCGACATCCAGTCGTGGGGTTCGATCTGGATGGTGTGGCGGTTCTGGGTCAGGCCCAGGCCGGCCAGCACGCGCTGGCTGAAGGCGGGCCAGTCGATCTCGGGGTAGGCCGAGAGGTGGGCGTTGTAGTTGCCGGTAGCGCCGTTCAGCTTGGCCAGCGGTTCGACGGCCTCGACGGCGGCGATCGCGCGGTTCAGGCGCGCGGCCACGTTGGCGAATTCCTTGCCCAGGGTCGTCGGGCTGGCCGGCTGGCCGTGCGTGCGCGACAGCATGGGCTGGTCGGCCTGGGCCACGGCCATGTCGTTCAGCTTGGCGGCCAGTTCGCGCAGGCGCGGCACCACGACTTCGTTGCGGGCGCGGGTCAGCATCAGCGCGTGCGAGGTGTTGTTGATGTCCTCGGAGGTGCAGGCGAAGTGGATGAACTCGGCGGCGCGGGCCAGCTCGGCGTCGTCGGCCACCTTTTCCTTCAGCCAGTACTCGACGGCCTTGACGTCATGGTTGGTGACGCGTTCGATGTCCTTGATGCGGGCGGCGTCCGCTTCCGAGAAGTCGCGCACCAACTGTTGCAGGCGGGCGCGGGCAGCTTCGGAGAAGGCCGGCAGTTCCGGCAGGCCGGCGTCGGACAGCGCGATCAGCCAGGCCACCTCGACTTCGACGCGGTGGGCCATGAAGCCGGCTTCGGAGAGCAGGCCGCGCAGCGCGTCGCCCCGGGAAGCGTACCGGCCATCCAATGGCGAAAGGGCGTTGAGTTGGCTGAGCTGATCGGCGATTTGCATGGTGTGGAGGAGAAAAAGCGGGGAATGAGCGAATCCGGCGATTTTATCATCCGGAAGCACGCAACATTGTGGCAAACTGACGAAGATTCCGGCCTCTTGGCCGTCTGCCGTCATGCGGCCTGCTATACTTCGGCCGCTTTCCGACTCCGCTTGTGACTCCATGAAACTGATCGGCTCGCTTACCAGTCCTTACGTGCGCAAAGTGCGTATCGTCATGGCCGAGAAAAAGCTGGACTACCGGCTTGAACTCGAAAACGTCTGGTCCGCCGACACGCAGATCCAAACGTACAACCCGCTGGGCAAGGTACCTTGCCTGGTCATGGAAGATGGCGGCGCCCTCTTCGATTCGCGCGTCATCGTCGAATACGTCGACACCCTGTCTCCTGTCGCCCGCCTGATTCCTCAGCCGGGGCGCGACCGTGCGGCCGTCAAGTGCTGGGAAGCCATCGCTGACGGCCTGCTCGACGCCTGCGTGACCATCGTCAAGGAAAACCAGCGTCCCGAGGCCCAGCGCAGCCCCGAATGGATCGAACGCCAGTACTCCAAGATCCACGCCAGCCTCGACGCGATGAACAAGAGCCTGGGCGACAACGCCCACTGCATGGGCATCAATTACAGCCTGGCCGACATCGCCGTCGGCTGCGCGCTGGGCTACCTGGACCTGCGCTTCGCCTCTCTCGACTGGCGCACCAACCACCAGAACCTGGCCCGCCTGTACGACAAGCTGTCGCAACGCCAGTCCTTCGTCGACACAGCACCGCGGGTGTAGCCCCCCCCGAGGCGCTGCGCGCCTCCCCCCAGGGTGCGCCGCTACGGACCGGCGGAGCCGGATCCGTGCGGCCCCGCTTCTGCTTGGCTGCATTTCTGCTCCGCCTGCGTTTCTGTTTTACCTTTGCTTCCGCGCCGCCTGTGCTTCTGCATCGGCGGCGCTTCTGCGTTGGCTGCGCCATTCCATCGACACAGCCCTGCCCGGCTTAAGCAGTAAACGTCTGCCAGGCCTTGAACAGCATGTACGCGGCCAGCGCGAACAGCAGGCAGGCGAACACGCGCTTCAGAGTCTGCACCGGCAGGCGGTGCGCCATGCGCGCGCCCAGCGGCGCCGTCAGCACGCTGGTGCACACCAGCGCAATCAACGCCGGCCAGTAGATGTAGCCCAGCATGCCGGGACGCGATTCGCCCGAGTTCAACCCCGACACCACGTAACCCACGCTATTGGCCAGCGCGATGGGAAAGCCCAGCGCCGCCGAGGTCGACACCGCGTTGTGCAAGGCCACGTTGCACCAGACCATGAAGGGCACCGACAGGAAGCCGCCGCCCGCGCCCACCAGGCCTGACAGAAAGCCGATGCCCGCCCCCGCCGCGCTGGTGCCCACTACGCCCGGCATCTGGCGGCTGGGCTTGGGCTTCTTGTTCTGCAGCATGCTCCAGCCGGAATAGCCGACGAACAGCGCGAAGAACAGCGACAGCCACAGCGTGCTGAGCGCGGCGAACACCGCGCCGCCGGACAGCAGGCCACCGATGATGATGCCAGGCGCCATGGCCCAGACGATGTTCCATTTGATCGTGCCGCGCTGCTGGTGCGCCCGGACACTGGAAATGGAAGTGAACAGGATCGACGTCATCGACGTGGCGATGGCAGCGTGCACCACCAGATCGGCAGGCATGCCCTTCCACGCGAACAGCATCGTCAGGAAAGGCACCAGCAGCATGCCCCCGCCTATGCCCAGCAGGCCCGCGGCAAAACCCACCACGCCGCCCAGCACCAGCAGGCAAATCACCATCGTTACATCCACAACTGTCTCCTCTTTCTTCTTGGTAATGAACAAAGCCCCACGGGCCGCGCCCGAGGGGCTTTGATTGAAGTCTGCGCACGCCGCACGGCGGATGCCGGCGCAACGCCTACAGGATGATGCCGCCGCCCAGGCAAACCTCGCCATCGTAAAGCACGGCGGACTGTCCGGGGGTAACCGCCCACTGCGGCTCGGTAAAGCTGAGGCTGAAAGTACCGTCGGCAGCACCGTCCAATTTGCAGGCCGCATCGGCCTGCCGGTAACGCGTCTTGGCGCCGTACGCACCGGCGGCCGGCGCGTGGCCGGCGACCCAGCTGGCGTCCTGCGCCCGCAATTCGCCCGACAGCAGCCAGGGGTGGTCGTGTCCCTGCACCACGTAGAGCACATTGCGTTCCAGGTCCTTGCGCGCCACGTACCAGGCTTCGGCCGTGCCGTCCTCGCGCTGACGTCCCTTCACCCCGCCCACGCCCAGGCCCTTGCGCTGGCCCAGCGTGTAGAACGACAGCCCTTCGTGGCGGCCGACCTTCTGCCCTTCCGGCGTCATGATCGGACCCGGCTCGGTCGGCAGATAGCGATTCAGGAACTCCCGGAACGGCCGCTCGCCGATGAAGCAGATGCCGGTGGAATCCTTCTTGGCAGCGTTGTGCAGGCCGATCTCGTGGGCAATGCGCCGCACTTCGGTCTTGTGGATCTCGCCCAGCGGGAACAGGGTGCGCGACAACTGCGCCTGGTTCAGGCGATGCAGGAAGTAGCTCTGGTCCTTGGACGCGTCCAGCGCCTTGAGCAGCTGGAACTGCGTGCCGCCGCCCTCGGCCGGCACCTCGCGCACCCGAGCGTAATGGCCGGTGGCGATATGCTCGGCGCCCAGCGCCATGGCGTGGTCGAGAAAGGCCTTGAACTTGATCTCGGCGTTGCACAGCACGTCCGGATTGGGCGTGCGGCCCGCGGAGTACTCGCGCAGGAACTCCGCGAACACGCGGTCCTTGTATTCGGCGGCGAAATTGACGAACTCGAACTCGACGCCGACCAGGTCCGCGACGCTGGCGGCGTCCAGCAGATCCTGGCGGGTGGAACAGTATTCGGAATCGTCGTCGTCTTCCCAGTTCTTCATGAACAGGCCGACGACCTCGTAGCCTTGCTGCTTGAGCAGCCAGGCGGTGACCGAAGAATCGACCCCGCCGGACATGCCGACGACGACGCGGCCCTTCTTGGTGGATGTTTGACTCATGATGGATTTATTTTAAATCGGACAGGGCATCTTCCCGCGGCTGCGGCTCGGCCGCCCGTGACACTTCCATCAGCCAGGTGCGGAACGCCTGCAAGGTGGGCAGATTGGCTTTCTGCTCCGGGTAGCACAGGTAGTAGCCCATGCGCGCCCGGATCGGCAGCTGGATCGCGACGGCCAGTTTGCCGTCGCGCAGCTCGTCCTCGATCAGGCAGCGCGGAATCAGCGCCACGCCGAAGCCGGCCGCGGCCGCCTGCGACAGCAGCGCGTACTGGTCGAAGCGCGCGCCTTCCAGGCTGCGCCGGGTATCGCAGCCGGCCTGCTCGAACCAGTCGCGCCAGCCGTCCAGCGCCGAGGTGTGGTGCAGCAGCGGATAGGCCAGCAGGTCGGCCGGCGCCGCACAGCCGCCCGGAATCAGGCGCGGGCTGCAGACCGGCAGGATTTCGCGGCCGACGATGTAGTCCGCCCCGCTGCCCGGCCAGATGCCCTCGCCGAAACGCACGGCGGCGTCCAGCTCGGGCGTCGAAAAGTCATAGCCCTGCCGGTGAGGCAGGAATTCGACGTGGATGTCCGGCCGCAGGCGCATGAAGGCGGTCAGGCGCGGGATCAACCAACGCGCGCCGAAGGTCGGCATACAGGTCAGATTGAGCGTGCCGCCCTGCCCCTGGTGCGCGATCAGTTCCACGGTGGCGGCCTCGATCTGCCCCAGGCCGGCCTGGATCTTGGTCAGATAGCTGCGTCCCGCCTCGGTCAGGACCAGGCCTTGCCTGATCCGCAGGAATAGTTCGATGCCGACGAACTCCTCCAAATGTTTCACCTGCTTACTGACTGCGCCCTGCGTGACACACAACTCCTGGGCTGCGCGCGTGAAACTGCTATGTCTCGCAGCGACTTCAAACGCCTGGAGATCCGTAAGAGAAGGACAGAAACGCCGCATGGATGGGGTACGCAAATTGTTTCAGGCCGCGCAGTCGAAACAGCCCTGTTCCGGGCCGCCGCGAAAAGAGGCATGAAAAAAACTCATAGCTTACGGAGAAACTTTCGTTTGCGCAAACCCGACCGCCAGGAAAGAATCGTTGCGTTTGCGTCTGCCTTTGCGCATCCGCTTTCCAATTCATAGGGGAATCCATGCAACGCCGTAACGTAGTACTGGGCCTGTGTGTCGCCGCCGCGACCCTGGCCGCGCCGCTGACCTCGGGCATCGCGCACGCCGAAGACGCGTATCCGACCAAGCCCATCCGCCTGATCGTTCCGTTCCCGCCCGGAGGCACCACCGACATCGTCGGCCGCCTGTTCGCGGACAAGCTGGGCAAGGAACTGGGCCAGACCGTGGTGGTGGAAAACCGCGGCGGCGCCGGCGGCTCGATCGGCAGCGCCTTCGTCGCCAGCAGCGCGCCTGACGGCTACACGCTGGGCATCGCCACCGTCAGCACCCACGGCATCAACCCGGCCATCTACCCGAACCTGCCGTTCGATGGCGAGAAGGACTTCACGCCCATCTCGAACCTGGCGGCCGTGCCCAACATCATGACCATCAACCCGAAAGTCCAGGCCAAGAACATCGCCGACTTCATCAAGCTGGCCAAGAGCGAGCCGGGCAAGCTGACCTATGCGTCCGCCGGCAACGGTTCGGTCTCGCACATGATGGGCGAACTGTTCAAGATGGCTTCGGGCACCAACCTGATGCACGTGCCGTACCGCGGCGTGGGCCCGGCGCTGAACGACGCGCTGGCCGGCCAGGTCGACGTCATGTATGACAACCTGCCCTCGACGCTGCCGCACGTGCAGTCTGGCCGCCTGATCGCCATGGCCGTCGCCTCGCCCAAGCGCGTCGCCAGCCTGCCCGACGTGCCCACGTTCGCCGAAGCCGGCCTGCCGGCCGTGAACGACGCGTCCTGGTTCGGCCTGGTGGCCCCCGCCAAGCTGCCCCAGCCCGTGCTGGACAAGCTGAACGCCGCCGTGCAGAAGGTCAGCGCCGAAGCCGACGTCAAGACCCGCCTGGAAGCCCTGGGCGCCGCGCCGGCCGCCAACACCCCGGCCGAATTCGCGGCGCAGATCTCGGCTGAAATCGCCAAGAACAAGCGCATCGCCAAAGAAGCCAACGTGAAGATCGACTAAGCGATCTTCGGTCCTCGCGCGCCAGCGGTGCGCGGGGGCCTCCGATTCACGAACGCAATACCCCCTTATGCGAATTACCCAACCCCTGTCTTACCGGCTTGACCTCCCGCAGCAATATCCAGATTCGGCCCCCTCGGCTCCCCTCGTGCTGGACTCCCCGCACAGCGGCACCGCCTACCCCCCCGATTTCGCGGCTGCGGTGGATTTTGGCGCATTGCGCACCGCCGAGGACACCTGGGTTGACGACCTGTGGGGCGACGCCTTGGACATGGGCGTGCCGATGATTGCCGCCGCGTTTCCGCGCGCCTACATCGACGCCAACCGCTCGCCCGACGAAATCGACGAATTGCTGCTGGACCAAGCCTGGCCTGACGCCGTCAACGCCTCGCCCAAGGTCAAGCTGGGCAAGGGTCTGATCTGGCGCATGCTGGACGACGGCACGCCGCTCTACAACCGCAAGCTGACGGTGGCGGAAGTGCGCCACCGCATCGACGCCTGCTGGAAGCCCTACCACGCCGCGCTGGGCCAGGTGCTGGACGCCGCCCACAAGAAGTTCGGCAAGGTCTGGCACATCAACTGCCACTCCATGCCCAGCGTCGCCGGCGCCTACGCCACCGACCGCCCGGGCCTGGTGCACCCCGACTTCGTGCTGGGCGACCGTGACGGCAGCACCAGCGACCCGGCCTTCCGCGAATTCATCGCCGCCTGGCTGCGCGAACGCGGTTACAACGTCACCGTCAACGATCCCTACAAGGGCGTGGAACTGGTGCGCGCCTTCGGCCGTCCCGAGGAAGGCCGCCACAGCCTGCAGATCGAGATCAACCGCAAGCTCTACATGGACGAAGTCTCGCTGCGTCCTTCCGAAAACTACGGCCGCCTGAAGGCCGATCTGCGCGAGCTCACCGCCGCGCTGATCACCTGGACTCGCGCGCAAACGGCTTGACGCCGGACGTTTGCGTGCAGGTACCGGCCAGCGGAACAGTCAGACTGGCCGGAGCAGTTGGGTTGCAAGACCCCAGCCCCATGGTTCGCCATGGGGCTTTTTTTACGTGCGCCACCCATCGTTTTAAGAGGGTGTTGGCATCGCCCAACATTTTTGGCCATACATCCGGCACACCTTTCCGCTCTGGTTACCGTGTATAACTATTGCCAATTAATGAGGAGAGGCGTAGATGCACATCGGGATACCAAAAGAAACCCGAGACGGGGAAACTCGTGTCGCAGCAACACCGGAGACCGTCAAGAAGTATGTAGGCGGCAAACATACCGTCGTCGTGGAGCGCGGGGCAGGCACCGCCGCCCGCTATCTCGACGAAGCCTATGAGGCAGCGGGCGCTACGCTCGGCACCGCCCAGGATGCGCTGGGGGCAGAACTCGTCATGAAGGTGCGCGCGCCTTCGGCGGCGGAACTGCCCCAGATGAAATCCGGCGCCGTCGTGATCGGCATGCTCGATCCCTTCGACGCCGAAGGCATCCAGCAAATGGCCGCCGCCGGGCTCACCGGATTCGCACTCGAGGCCGCGCCCCGCATCACGCGGGCGCAGAGCCTGGACGTGCTGTCCTCGCAGGCCAACCTGGCCGGCTACAAGGCCGTGCTGCTGGCGGCGCACCACTATGGCCGCCTGATCCCCATGATGATGACCGCTGCGGGCACGCTGAAAGCAGCCCGCGCCGTCGTGCTGGGCACCGGCGTGGCCGGGCTGCAGGCCATCGCCACCGCCAAGCGGCTGGGCGCGGTGGTCGAAGCCTCGGACGTGCGCCCCGCCGCGCGCGAACAGGTGGAATCGCTGGGCGCCAAGTTCATCGACGTGCCTTTCGAGACGGATGAAGAACGCGAAATCGCGCAAGGCACTGGCGGCTATGCCCGGCCCATGCCGCCCGCCTGGATGGCGCGCCAGGCCGCGCTCGTGTCCGAACGCTGCAAGCAGGCCGACATCGTCATCACCACGGCGCTGATCCCCGGCCGCCCCGCTCCCACGCTGGTGTCCGCGGAAACCGTCGCGGCCATGAAGCCGGGTTCGGTGCTGGTGGACCTGGCGGTCGAACGCGGCGGCAACTGCCCGCTGTCCGAAAAAGGCCAGGTCGTGGAAAAGCACGGCGTGACCCTCATCGGGCTGACCAACCTGCCCGGCCTGGTCGCGACCGACGCGTCGGCGCTGTATGCGCGCAACATCCAGGATTTCCTGAAGCTCATCATCAATGTGGACGGCGCGCTGGCAATCCAGCGCGACGACGAGATCGTCGCGGCCTGCCTGATGTGCGAAGGCGGCAACGTGGCGCGGAGGAACTAACAGCATGGAAGCGATCAACCCCACCCTGATGAACCTCATCATCTTCGTGCTGGCCATCTATGTCGGCTACCACGTCGTGTGGAACGTCACCCCCGCCCTGCATGGCCGTCACCAACGCCATTTCCGCCATCATCATCGTGGGCGCCATGCTGGCGGCCGCGCTGACCGAAGGCGGACTGGCGCGCGGCATGGGCGTGTTCGCCGTGGCGCTGGCCGCGGTCAACGTGTTCGGCGGCTTTCTCGTGACCCGGCGCATGCTGGAGATGTTCAAGAAAAAGGACCGCAAGGCAGGCAAGGAGGAAGCGAAATGATCTCGCTGAACCTCGTCACCCTGCTGTACCTGATCGCCTCGGTCTGCTTCATCCAGGCGCTCAAGGGCCTGTCGCATCCCACCACGTCGCGGCTGGGCAATGCGTTCGGCATGGCCGGCATGGCGATCGCCGTGCTGACCACGGCCGCGCTCATCGTCGGCCTGGCCCGCGACGGCGCCTCTACCGTCGGCCTGGGCTGGGTCCTGCTGGGCCTGCTGGTGGGCGGCTCCATCGGCACGCTGATGGCCAAGCGCGTCGAAATGACCAAGATGCCCGAGCTGGTCGCCTTCATGCACAGCATGATCGGCCTGGCCGCGGTCGCCATCGCGGTGGCCGTCGTGGCCGAGCCGCATGCCTTCGGCATCGTGCCCGTCGGCGTGCCCATCCCCACCGGCAACCGCTTCGAGCTGTTCATCGGCACCTTCGTCGGCGCCATCACCTTCTCGGGTTCGGTCATCGCCTTCGGCAAACTGTCGGGCAAGTACAAGTTCCGCCTGTTCCAGGGCGCGCCGGTGGTGTTCCCGGGCCAGCACATGCTGAACCTGGCGCTGGCGCTGCTGATGCTGGGCTGCGGCATCTGGTTCATGCTCACGCAGGAATGGACGCCCTTCATCATCATGACGATCATCGCCTTCGTGCTGGGCGTGCTGATCATCATCCCGATCGGCGGCGCCGACATGCCGGTGGTCGTGTCGATGCTGAACAGCTATTCGGGCTGGGCGGCGGCCGGCATCGGCTTCTCGCTGAACAACCCCATGCTGATCATCGCCGGCTCGCTGGTGGGTTCCTCGGGCGCGATCCTGTCCTACATCATGTGCAAGGCGATGAACCGCTCGTTCTTCAACGTGATCCTGGGCGGCTTCGGCGGCCAGGCCGGCGGCGCCGCCGCGGCGGGCGATGCGCAGCAGCGC
>LNAP01004273.1_pt1 | contig 15081 bp, 13 predicted proteins | sample 602601 | NCBI WGS metagenome assembly LNAP01 (sample SAMN02440304, study PRJNA202911) | soil metagenome | biome: Subtropical and temperate rainforests or woodlands; isolation source: soil samples (1 kg each in a 20% v/v slurry with milli Q water) were... ...
GTAACCGTCCGGGCATCCCGTCTGGTTTGACCCCGCCAAGCTAAGAGATGGTGTCCACCTATTTATCGTGGACACCATCTCAAGGCTCTCATGCGGGAAATCATGCAGCGTCGTTCTTATTCCAAGGCCTTCAAGGCGCAAGTCGTGCAGGAGTGCTGCCTGCCCGGCAACTCGGTTGCCAGCGTGGCCCTGAGCCACGGCATCAACACTAATGTGGTTCATCGGTGGCGAAGACTGGCAGCAGCCTGCCAACCCTCGACCGAAACACTGCCCGCATTTCTTCCGGTGATGCTGGAGCCGCCCGCTCAATCGGTGTCTTCCAGTCGGGCAGAGATCCGCATCGAGATTCCCCATCGCCGCACGACCGTGACCGTGCACTGGTCGGCAACAGATGCCGAAGGCTGTGCCCGGTTCATGCGTGAGCTTTTGCAATGATCCGCATTGATCGCATCTGGCTCGCCACCGAACCTCTGGACATGCGCGCCGGAACGGAAACGGCGCTGGCCAGGGTGGTGGCGGTCTTCGGTGCGGCGCAGCCGCACTGCGCTTATCTGTTCGCCAACAAGCGGGCCAACCGCATGAAAGTGCTGGTGCATGACGGCTTCGGCATCTGGCTGGCCTCGCGCCGGCTGAATCAGGGACGCTTCGTCTGGCCCGGCAACTGGCAGGGCTCGCAGATGGAGTTGAATCCCGAGCAGCTTCAGGCGTTGGTGGTCGGACTGCCCTGGCATCGGGTCGGTGCCGGAGCTGAAATCCGTCTGCTGTAGTGAGTCCTGCGGTGCTGCCTGCTGCGCAATTGACCGAACGACCTATCGTCAGGTGCCCTTAAGGCCGGCACAATCGCCGCCATGACTTCTGCGGCTTTCGACCACCTGACTCCCGAGCAACTGCGCGCACTGGCGGCGCAGTTGACGGAACGTGTCGCAAGCCTCGACCAGCAGGTCGCCAGCCTCGATCAGCAAGTCCAGTATCACAGGACACGCAACGAGCAGCTGACTCACGAGATCGCCATCCTCAAACGGCACAAGTTTGCCCGGCGCAGCGAGCAGCTCAGCCCTGACCAGATCAGCCTGCTGGACGACCTGCTCGATACAGACATCGCGGCCATCGAGGCCGAGCTCAAGGCGCTGAGTCACGCGCCGGTGGCGACCGAGTCACGCCAGCAGCCCAAGCGCACCGCCTTGCCGCCGCAGTTTCCGCGCACCCTGATCCATCACGAGCCGGATACCACACAGTGTGCCTGCGGCTGCCAGCTCAAGCGCATCGGCGAGGATGTCAGCGAAAAGCTCGACTACACCCCGGGCGTCTTCACGGTGGAACGGCATATCCGTGGCAAATGGGTCTGCGCGCAGTGCGAAACGCTGATCCAGGCACCGGTTCCGGCCCAGGTGATCGACAAGGGCATCCCGACCGCAGGCCTGCTGGCCCAGGTCATGGTGGCCAAGTTCGCCGACCATCTACCGCTGTACCGTCAGGAAAAGATCTTCGACCGCGCTGGCCTGGCCATCCCGCGCTCGACCCTGGCGCAATGGGTCGGAAGCTGCGGCGTGCAGCTGCAACCGCTGGTCGATGCGTTGCGGGACATCGTGCTGAAACAGCGCATCGTCCATGCCGACGAAACCCCGGTGTCGATGCTGGCTCCGGGGATGAAAAAGACCCAGCGCGCCTATGTTTGGGCCTATGTTCCCAGCCCGTTCGCTGATCTGCGTGCGGCGGTCTACGATTTCAGCCCCAGCCGTGCCGGCGAGCATGCCCGCACCTTCCTGGGCGACTGGAAAGGCCAGCTGGTCTGCGACGACTTCGCCGGCTACAAGGCCTGCTTCGAGCAGGGCGTGACCGAAATCGGCTGCCCGCCGCAAGTTCTACGACCTGCATGTCGCCAACAAGAGCCAGCTAGCTGAGCAGGCCCTGCGCCACATCGGTCAGCTGTACGACATCGAGCGCGAGGTGCGCGACCTGCTGCCCGATGAGCGACAGCGAATACGCCAGGAAAAAGCCAGGCCCATCGCCGATGCCCTGCACAGCTGGATGCTCGCCCAGCGCCAGTTGGTACACGAAGGCACGGCCATCGCCAAGGCGCTCGACTACAGCCTCAAACGCTGGACGGCCCTGGTGCGCTATCTCGATGACGGTATGGTCGCCATCGACAACAACTGGTGCGAAAACCAGATCCGCCCGTGGGCCATCGGCCGCTCGAACTGGCTGTTTGCCGGCTCGCTGCGCAGCGGCAAACGTGCGGCTGCGCTGATGACCCTGATCCAGTCAGCGCGACTGAACGGGCATGACCCGTATGCCTACCTGAAAGATGTGCTGACTCGGTTACCAACGCTGAAGGCCAGTGAGCTCAGCGAGCTGCTGCCGCACAACTGGATCCCCGCCAGCAAGGTGTGATGCCCGCTCGCTTACATCGAGCTGGCGGTCAGGAGAGATAACCTCTGCTTCGTAAAAGTCAGCAATTGCCATCCCATCCTGCATCGAGGCCATTGGGGGCTCAGCTTGAGTCTGAGAGTCGTCCGAGACCAGATACCGAATGAGCGGGGAGGCCTCTAAGTCCTTGGCAGTAAGTGGTTCGGCAGGAGTGGAATGCTGCAATGCGTCTGGCTGCCAATCGCCGGCCTCCGCCAGCAAACGTGCTAGCGGTGACTTCTGCATCTGCTCCAGATAGGCACGAACCGCCTGCAACCTAGGCAATTCCTGAGCCTGCAGCTCGCGAATCGTTTTCAGCCATGGCATATGCTGCATCTGCGCCTGGATGGTGCGGATTGCTTCCTGCATGGCCGAGTTCTGCTGCTGCAGGGCTCGTGCGGCCTCTAACAGCCGAGGAGCATGCTGCGTCTGCGCTTGGGCGGCACGGATCGCGCCCCACAAGGCCGAGTTCTGCTGTCGCAGGGCTCGCGTTGCATCCATAATCCGAGACTGGTTCAGCTGACGCTGCATGTCACGCAGTGCTTGCTGGAGCGGTGAGTCAATGGCTTCGAATGCTTTCGACATCAGAACCAATCCCGCCGCAGCTCGGCGAATATACACCCCGCCACCAAGACAGAAGCCTTACAGACCACCATGGATCGCGGAGGTACTCTAACTTGGCTCATACCGCCTCCCGCAGGTCAATCTGACCGGTAACGGCGGCGGTGATCAGGGCGGAGCGGCGTTCTTTGAGGAGTTCGATGCTGCGTTCGGTTTTGTTGACCAGTGCATCAATACGCCCCGCCTCATGCTCGACATAACGGATGATCGCTTTCTGCTCTGAAGCAGGCGGCACAGAAAGTACAATGCCACTCAGAGTACCGATATTGATGACGTCCATCGTCCCCCCTCGGCTCCAGAGGGAAAACTGCTCAAAGACCACACTACTTTGCATAAGCACGGTCAAGTACACAGGACTGACCAACTGATTCACTCGAATCCTGATTAGCCGAGGATTGATGATCCCTGGCTCTACGTCCTCAGGAACCACTGCAATTTTCCCGAATGTCCCGACACAGCTTACCAAAACATCCCCCGGCTGCACTGCATACTGGGCCAGCTCTGAAAAGTACTCTGGCGTTATGTAGTAATCACCAATCGAGAAGTCCCCAGGAATCACCTGCTCCTGACCATAGACCCGATATCCGTCGGGAACATACATATCCTTGGTCAAGGCTGATCCGAAAGGACCCGCTTTTATGCTTGCGCAGAGAAACTGCAGCCGCTTTATCTCCCAATGCTCCGGCACCTCCCCCAGCCACTCCACGCCGGAGTCCTTCATCTTCACGTTGGGATCGAGGCCCTTGGTAACGGCATGGGTGATCAGCGCCTGGCGCTTTTCGCGCAGCAGCTCGATAAAACGGGTCTTCTTCGCCACTAGCGCGTCGATGCGGGCGGTTTCGCGGTCGATGTGGTCAAGCAGCAGATCCATTTCAGCTGCAGGCGGCATGGCCACCGGCAGCTCCATGATGTTGCTGGAAGAGATCGAGGCCAGATTGGTGCTCTGCTTGGCTCGCCCCATGAAATAGAACTGAGCCGCCAGCGACCCGGTAAAGGCGTTCAACCACGCCGAAGGCACGGCTGTCGGCCGCACGGCAAAAACGTGGTTCTGGTGGATGCAGGGCTCGATTTCCCCCTGCCAGACGCTCCCCCGCCCCAGCTTGTCGAAGTCGCCGCCCTCGTTCATCAGCACGTCGCCGGGCTGCAGGCTGTAGCGCGGCAGATCTTCCCGGGGGATTTCGATGGTGGCCACGTCATCCAGCGACAGGTAGCCATCCTGCACGTTGGCGACGCGCAGGTAGGGCACTTCGATGGTTTCCTTGTCTGCATTGTCCTTGCCCTTGGCGACGCCTGTTTGCACATTGGCAATGTGCTTGAGGCGTTTGATCTGCCAATGCTCCGGCACCCTCCCCAACCACTCCACCCCGGAGTCCTTGTAGGCTGGATAGGGTTTGTAATGGCTCATGGCTGTGCTCCTTGTACAGCGGCAATCACGGGTTGCCAGAACGGCTGCTGTTGCCAGTCGGCGGGGAAGCCCATGTGCTGGCGGGAAACCTGGGGGTGTTGCTCCAGCAACTGCAGCAGGCGAGCCGACCAGCGACTTTCCGGGCAGGCCACGCGCATCAGCGTCTCGATGACCACTAGCTGCATGTAAAGGCGGCGCTGGGGGCTGATGCGTTGCTCCTGATGCTGTTGGCTGCCGCTGGGAATGCTGTCCGGCATGACCGCCCAGCCAGCGGGGGCCTTGCGCGGCAATACCGGGTAGCTGCCGAACTCGCGATTCCACACCCGGGCATGATGGGCGCACAGGTTGCGCAGGTCGGAAAGGCAGCGAAACCACGAGCGCAGGACGGTATCCGGCCAGCCGAAATGCCGGCTGATCCGTTGGGTATCGCGCTTATCGCGCAGCTGGCCGAACAGGGTGGAAACCTCCTTGAAGGTCAGCAGTTCCATGCCCATCCAGATCGGCGGCTGGACGGGCGCGGCACTGTACTTGCTGCGATAGTGCTCGATGAACGGTTCGACATCGCGGGCGCTGGCCTCCCTGGCCAGCTTGTCCATCAGCCAGTCATGGTTGTAGCGGGTATCGAAGATCGCCGCGTCGAGATAGCCATGCGGCCCGTGATGCTCGGCCAGGGCGTTGGTCATCTGCGCGCGAAGGGCCACTTCCAGCCGCTCGATGGCGTCGAGCAGCAGCAGACGCAATTCGCGGTCGAAGATGTAGAGCGCAAGCACCTGCTCGAAGGTTGTCCCCGCCAGAAAGCCATGCTCTAGCTGCTGCGGCACATAGAACGGGCGCGAGTAGGCAGACAGGCGGTAGTAGCTGATGTTGGCCAGGTAGTGCCGCGCACGAGCCGGATCGGCAATCTGCAGCCCGCGCGCCTGCAGCATGGCGAGCAGTTCGTCGACAGAACGTGCCGGCTTGTCGAACTGGCTCATGGGCAAATCTCAGGCACAAAAAACCCGCCAAAGTGTGCTTCAGGGAGAGGCATGGCGGGTGTGTTGAACGAAATTATACGCTGATGGCCGACCTTGGCAAGGTTGCACGGGCAACCCTGCACGGAAAACGCAGCCAGCGGGACATGGCTCAACATCACGCCGTCACCTCACCCAGCAGCGCGGCAATCTCGGCCTCCACCGCCTTGAGGTCGGCATCGATCTCGGCCAGCTTGCGCGGCGGCTGGTAGACGTAGAAGTAGCGGTTGAAGTTGATCTCGTAGCCGACGATACCGACCTGGCCATCCTTCGCATCAAGCTTGCCGGTGTCGATCCAGGCGTCCGGCACGTGGGGCAGCACTTCACGCGCGAAGTAGGCGTCGATGGACTGGTCGAGCGGCACGTTCTCGAACTCGCGCAGGTCGCTGTCGGCCTGCACGTTGCCCTTGTCGTCCAGCAGCGGCTGGGCATCGGCATCGCGCTCGCCGAAGCAGGCCAGTACGGACTTGTGCGCGGCCTTGGAGAGCTTCTTCACTCCGGCGGCCTTGAGGAAGGCCGGCAGGTTGTCAAAGCTGCCTTCAACCTTGGCAAAAGCCTCGGCCTGATCGGAACCCTTGGTGTTCTGGTAGGCGGTGAGCGTGTCCGCAGTGACCGCGAAGCGCAGGCGCAGCGGACGCTCGACGGTGATGCGCCGGTAGCCGAAGTCGGTGGTGGCGAAGATCTTGCTGTGCGGGCCTTCCTCGAAGGCTTCGTGCAGCTTGGCGATCTCGGCGATCTGCTCGTCGGCCAGGTACTTGCGCTTGCTGCCCAGGCTCTTGCGCATCGGTGCGTGCATGGCGCTGGCATCGATCAGCTGGACCTTGCCCTTGCGCAGCGCGTCCTTGTGGTTGGAGAGAATCCACACGTAGGTGCCGATGCCGGTGTTGTAGAACAGGTCGGTGGGCAGCGCGATGATCGCCTCCAGCCAGTCGTTCTCCAGAATCCAGCGGCGGATCTCCGACTCGCCCGAGCCTGCGCCGCCGTTGAACAGCGGCGAGCCGGACAGCACGATGCCGATGCGGGTGCCGCCCTGCTCCGCCGGTTTGCGCTTGGACAGCAGGTGCATGAGGAACAGCAGCGAGCCGTCGCCGACTCGCGGCAGGCCGGGACCGAAGCGGCCAGCGAAGCCCTGCTGGGTGTGCTCGTCCTGCACCTGCTTCTGCACCTTCTCCCACTTCACACCGAACGGCGGGTTGGCCAGGCAGTAGTCGAACTGCTCATGGGGCAGTTGGTCATTGGACAGGGTGTTGCCGAGCTTGATGTTCTGCGTAGAGAAGCCCTGGATCAGCTTGTCGGCCACCGAGATGGCGTAGGTCTCGGGGTTCAGCTCCTGGGCATAGGGCACCAGCCGCGCATTGGGGTTCCACTCGCTGACCTGCTCGATGGCCGAGGACAGAAAGCCCCCGGTACCAGCCGCGCAGTCATACACGGTACGCACCACGCCTTCGCCGTTGAGTGCCTGATGGTCGGGGGCGAATACCAGGGTGGTGGCCAGGCGCACCACGTCGCGCGGGGTGAAGAACTCCCCGGCGGTGTCGTTGGCTGATTCGGCGAACTTGCGGATCAGGTGCTCGAACACCAGGCCCATCTCGTGGTTGCTGATGGCGGCCGGGTGCAGGTCGATGGCAGCGAACTTCTGGGTCACCAGGTACAGCAGGTTGGCCTTGTCCAGCTTCTCCAGCCAACCGTCGAAGGCGAAGTGCTCGAACACCTGGCGGGCGTTGGCGGAGAACTTGGCGATGTAGTCCTCGAGGTTCGCGCGGGTGCTGGTGGAGCCGAGGCTGGCCAGGGAGAACTGCGAGACGTTGTAGAAAGTCGCGCCGGCCGTGCCGGGCAGCAGCAGGTCGAGATCAACGCCGCTGGCCTTGAGCGCCTGGTACTGCGTGCGCACCGCCTCGCGGGTCGGCTCCAGCACGCACTCCAGACGACGCAGCACGGTGAACGGCAGGATGATGCGGCCAAACTCGGACTGCTTGAAGTCGCCACGCAGCACGTCGGCCACGTTCCAGATGAAGTCGGCGAGGTTTTGCTGATTCACAGTCTGATCCTTGCTGATTGCCGGGAGCGCGCCTGAGCGCCGCATCCCTGCAGGGTGTCTTGATAGGTTGAGAACCTTAACTGCTTGGGCTAGCAGGGGCCAGTGGCAAGCTGTGGTGTCCACGCCACGTTGGCATAGCTTCGGGCAGTATCAGGGAGGGTAACCACAACTCACGACATCCTGTGTCGCAGCCGAAATACCCTAACAGGGCGGTATAGGCAACACCGTCAGGTGCTGGCTTGCAGCGTCTCGCAGGCAATCGAAGCGGCATGTCATCGAGGAGCTGCTTGTAACGCTCCACTTCGCCCATAGCCGGCAGGAAGTCCCGTCGGATTTCCTTGAAGAGCGTTTCCAGATTCTGCTCCACACCAGATTAAGTATTGGGAAGCATGACGTACTGCTCGGCTACTGTCGGCTTATGTCGTGGCTCGCATGCAGTCTTGTGGCTGTTCTCGAGCCCGCCGTCAACCAGCCCTAACAGCAGGTGCTTCGGGAATGGAGCGACCATGCTTCGGTCGGTGACTGCTCATAGGCAATGGCGATTGGTGAATGATTTTCCGCGCGCTGCCTAAACAGCACTTAGAGCTCCCCTCTTACCTCTCAAGCGCTCGTTTATCTTCAACAGACCCTCACATTTTCTTTTATAAAAATCAGCCTCCGCCTCAAAAACAGCAATTTTTGATAACGCATGGTCTCTTTCTTTTTTCATGGCATCTAGTTGCAGACGCAACTCCCTATTTGCCATCCTGAGCGTCTTTCTCTGTGACTGAGCAAGAGGCCCAAGTTCCGCGTCTTCTCGTAGCTTTGAGTTATGCGCATCGATTGCCTCTCGAATATGCGAATTCCACGAGCTATTCAGAGCAACATTACTCTTCAGACCCGCAGCCGACCAAACCTCCTTGTAAGACCAAAGTGTATTAGGTTTTTCTTTACGCAACCAAACAACAACCTTCCACATCGCCTCAGTATTCTTAGCCTTCAAGCACTCCCTATTCTTCTTGAGGCCTTCTTGGCTGCCACGAGGCTTATTAATACTCATGATTCAGCCCCATCCATCTGGCCAAGCAACTTATCAATCTCAGCAATTCTTCCATCAATATATGCAACTTTTAATGACTGCCCTTTAAAGAAGCCTCTCATTCTTTGATTCTCGCGCTTACGCCAAAGTAAAGTTCGCCTCATTCCTTCAACAGGAATAATTGAATTATTACAATCCGCCGGGCGACAGTTCAAACTTTCTCCTCCGCAAAGCGCTTTCTTTGGCCTGTACATACAGAGTCCATCATCAACCTGCTCAACAAGCGCCTTCTTCGACAAAGCATTCAAAAATGCCTCCCTATCCTCAGCAGTCATACCTATAAAAGTTTTTCTATATTCAAGAACCTCACTAGCACCACCCCCAATAATAGGAACCTGCCCTCTTATCAACTCATCATACTTCTCCTTAGAAAGGATAAATTTCTCCTGCTGTAGTTCAGCATAGAGATTCATATCCCCATAAACCTTAGTCATCTCAATATCAAAATGCTTTAACTGATCCTGAAGCGCAACTAACCCGAGACCCTGCCGAGTCATTATGCGCGCAAACTTCTTTCGAAACTGATGAGTAGAGACATCCCACAACTCCCCCTCATGCTTTATATCATGGTGCTCAACATACTTCTTTAAGGCATGATTTATTGAGGTAAGCGAAGTGCGCTCCTTTTTCTTCAAATAACTAGCAAACAGAAAAGAATTGCCTCGCTCATAGCGATGGGCCAATCCGCGCTCAATAGCGTCTAAAGCCCGCTCCACAAAGGGGACTGTTTGCCATTGATATCGAGTAGCATCACGCTGCAATTTATTAGTCATTGAATTCAAAAAATAAAATTCACGAACCCCTCCATCAACAAGAATTGACCGCACACACCAATTATTAGCCCTACCAAATTTTAGGTGCGCAATCTCATGAAATCGCATACCAGACAACATGGCTATTATTATATAGCAAGCTATAGAAAGCCTTGACTCCAAGGACTTCAACTGATGCCCACTGGAAAGCCCGTAATTCTCCCATGGAAATGGATTTAGAACCTCAACAGAATACTTATAACCACCCCCAGGCAACAGCCTCCTTGAAATCTTTCTTTTATACTTATACTCTTTCCGCTTAGATCTAACCTCTTCCAAGGTATCTGCAATAGATAAGTCATCAATTGCACAAAGAATTAGCTTTTTTGCCACTTCGTCTGGCATCTCAGGCGTGGCCTGGTCTTTTCTAGACAACTTTTTCTCGGCATATTCAATAGCCCACTCCGTTTCACTCTGAGAATCACCAAAAGGCCAAGCAGTCAATCCGTCACTCAGCTTCTCAGACTGCTCATAAAGCCATGATAGCGCATAAACCCTTGTCATCAGCGTCCTATTAGTAACCAGCCCTCCTGCTTTATTTTCAGCCCCCGAGATCAAATCTTGGAATTCAGAAAAATCAAGATCACTTACATCAGAAAACCTACTGATTTCGTTATCCCTCATGAACCTTAAGAGAGATTTTAAACCTTTATTCAACGCAACACAGATAGTTGACAACTTTGGATAAGATGACGGCGGATCAACCAACAACGAATAACAATACTCCTTAACAGAACACAAATATTGCTCATAACCTGGCATCGTTATGTTTTCGCCATCATCAAAACAAATCTGATTAAATATCATTTTGACCGAGCGAGACCGCAAGCTCGGATACTCCACAGAAAAATCCCAACAATTATCACCATAACAGGATAAAGATGATACCTTAATAGCCGACCTTACGACCTCCGGAACACCTTTAAGGTTAGGATAAAAAACACAACCACGATTTAAATCTTGAACAACGCTCTTAACGGAGGAGTACAAAGAAAAATCAGAGCCACTACTCATGTCCACCACCCTCATAAAGAGATACATCCCACTCAGGAATTGGAGACAACAAAGCATCGGACCTTATTCGCTCGACAACATCAGCATCATATTTTTTAAGAATATATCCCTCCCAAATAAATCGCTTCTCAGAAACCGCCTTCCCATGCTCAAGCTCAGTCAAATCACCAATCTGCAGAAGGTAATCATGGAAATTTATAAAACAGAAATACTTTTTAATATCGCGCAGGGTTATAATTAAATTTTGACAACCTAAACAGACCTCACTATTTGCACTGCACGCAAACCCTGCCTTCTGCCCAGGCACCGGAGAATTCAAGGGATTTTTACAGTGATTCAACAGGGCTTCATGCCCATCATCTAAACAAACACTCTCATCAACATCCTTAAAAATCAACGAGCCTTGATCACTAGAGGTAATCCCGATAAACATGGCATCCTGATGAATAGCTCGCCGCGCGAGCAAGACTGGATCATTTAAACGCCTTAGATAATCAGCTGTTGTCGAAAGCCTTGTGTGACCTAGCAGGGTTTGAAGATACATCATATCCTCAGTCCGAAGATACTCACTCCAGGCCATTGACGGGCGAATTAGTTTCGCTTGAATCGAAAGTGGCTTTCCATCAGACCCGGTCAGTGCGTATTTTTTAGAAAACTCTTGAAGCCCCTTTTTGAACGAAGAACTCCCGAGAGCGCTGCTAATTTTTTTAGGATTAGAGTTTGTTATCCACAACTCTATCTGCCCCTCCGCTCGAAATTCGCCTGTAATAGCAGCAACTCTTTTGATAATCATCACAGGCCAGCCGTCATTAACCTTATCAACTGGAATGGTCATACCCTTCTTGAACGACCTAAACTTTGTCCAGTCAATCATCATACGGCTATCATCTAATGGATCAGGAACAAGACAATCTACGGTCAATCGCTGGACAGTTGAAGGGTTTAGCTGAGTCCTAATCAAGAGCAAGAGATAATACGGAATAAGATCCTCCGCCTGTACCCAGCGATACACCCCTAGCTCTTTGTAGAAGTCACTAACCTTACCATCGAAATACTCTTTTATTGCACGCCACATTTCTGGAGCGACATTATTCATCTCCACGGTCGACATAGGCTTACAGTCCAGCTTATTCTCCCAGTACCAGACAAGATAGTCCTTCTTTCGCCATGGCGTCCCAAAATTAATTGGACAAGGCTTTCCCAAATAAGCAGGAACATACCCCTCACCAGCACCGACACGGTCATAAAACTCACTCAAATGCTTTACAGAACCACTTTTCCCAGACGGAGATAAAGAATGAAAAAAAGATTGCCCTTGAGGCATTTTAAAGAGAGCGGTGCTATTTAAACGCTTACAACCACAATTATTCTCCCACCACCAAATCCTATATTTCTCACTTGCCCAATATGATCTTTTTCCGCCTGGGCCAACGGGAGCAACATCATCCAGCGGAGGAGTCTTTCCTAGCCACTTCGGCTGATACGTTCTCTCAAGTCTCGACGCACTCTCACGCATCGCATGAACAGCTGCGCTAACAATATTCTTCAACTCATACTGATCATATCCAGTACAAGTCGAAACCAACTCGCTTGACTTTGGAAACGCATTTCTAACAGGAACAAAACCATCATCAATCTTATGGTGCGCACTCATCTGCACAAATATAGGTGCAAGCTTACGATACATAGAGCCAGCTGTTGAGTAGCTTAAATTTGGGTCTTTTTTAAGCCACTCCGCAAAGTGACGCAAGGTATTCCCGCCGAGATGCTCTGCCCGAAAAATCAAAACCTGACCAAGAAAAGTGAAAAACTTCGGAAGAATCTCGATAATTGTGACTCGACTCAAATGCCCCATTTTGTTTCTTCGACGATAGATCGCCCAGACGACAACCTCCAAGATGTCACGAAAAGCAACGGAATATGATTTATTGCTTAAATTATATGCATAAATCTTCCCGGAATTCTTGCACTCCACAGTAAACTTAAGCTCTTTTACAGCACGCTTTTCAGATGCATCTAAATATTGAATGGAGCTATACTTATCCTTAGCCATAATCAGCACCTATCAACTTATCTATCTCATCCTGCAGACCTCTATAGGAGCCCGCGTAAGAAACAAGAACCGCCGTGTGAACGTAAAAATTCCTAGTCGTACTCTCTCGAGCGTGCCCCATCAAGTTAGCCAGCCCGGCGAGATCTCTATTCAAAAGATAGTGATAAGTCCCATAGGTGTGTCGCAATGCATGGGGTACAGTTTTTACCCCAATCTTCTTGCTTGCCATAGAAAATAGCTTTTCTATCCAGTTACTCGTCAACCGACGACCTTTTTCGCCTAAAAAAAGAGCACTATCTACACTATCTTCTCCAGCAATTGATTCTATTTTCTCTGCAACTCTCTCCCTATCGAAATCCACATACTCCCACAACTTAAGAAGAAGGCTATTAGGTATTAAAATCAGCCGAGCCTTACCTCCCTTCCCGACAATCCTTGCCGGCGTCGAGTGCCCTCTAACGTTAATCTCAGGAAGGTCGTTTAGTGGAAACTCTGAAACCTCAGAGATCCTCAAACCTGACTGTAACATTAACGCTCCGATCAGCTTGTTTCTACGCTTAACGTCAGGATTGACAGAGCCTGAAACTTCGGCAAGAGCATCGACAAACTTAACAGCCTTATTTAGCTCAAGGAATTTAGTATGATCCTTTAGCTTTTTCGATGGATGCCCTTTTGTATTGTATTTTTTACGCACCCCACCATATGCATTACCCACCTCTACCGGACTCAAATCTGGACAGTACCCTTTCTCATAACACCAGATAAGAAAGCGATAAACACCAGACGCCCTAGCATTAACTGTATTCCAACTCAGAAACTCACCTGAAGATTTTCGGTATGCACACAACGCATCCACATACCCATCAAAAAAATCCTCATTAATATCTTCAACCTCAACCCCAGAAGCTTCCGACCAAACCAAAAATTCCTTCAAATGCTCGGCGATAGTTTTGAGACTTTTCGGTGAATATCCACGAGACAAAAACCGCAAATACCTATTTGCCTCGCAATAGGGATGAGAGAAGTCATCGAAGAACTGAGGAATACAATGGGTAAGCCGTGAGAGCTTTGGGTCGCTACTACAGCGAAAATCAACATCGACTACCGTCACCATAAGGTATACCCCGCAAGCTCATGCAGAATCTGGGTATAGCATAGATCGGCACAGATCTAGCCAAGAAAAGCTATCTGATTGATTCTTAAAGGATTTATTAAGCCAATACCCACGAGGACTATTGGTCTAGAGCCAGCCTGAAAGCCAGCATCTACATAGATCATGCCCAGTACCCAGTCATACTAACAGGGCATGCGCCAGGGCAACGATGTCGGCACCCAGTACCGCTCGGCGATCTACTGCACCACGCCGGAGCAACTGGCCGAGGCGCGCACCAGCGCCGAGCGCTTCGCCGCCGAACTGGCCCGCGCCGGCCTCGGCGCGATCACCACCGAGATCCGTGAGGCGCCGCCGTTCTACTACGCCGAGGCCTACCACCAGCAGTACCTGGCGAAGAATCCCGGCGGCTACTGCGGCCTGCGCGGCACCGGGGTGTGCCTGCCGGAGTGAGGGGCGATGGCGCCGTAGGGTGCGCCGTGCGCACCACGACACCGCAACACCGCAGGTGCGCACGGCGCACCCTGCGGAGCGTCAGCCCACTCAGCCGGCCGCCTTCTCCTCGATCAGCCAGTCCAGACGCCAGCCGCCCTGGCTCTGCGCCAGCTGCGTGGCCAGATACGGCAGCAGCTGGCGCAGCTCGTCCTCCAGCGGCCATGGCGGATTGGCGATGACCAGGCCGGAGCCGTTGAGGCCGGCCGGATTGTCGGTCGGATGCACCCACAGCTCGGCGCGCAGCAGCTTGGGCGCGCCGCTCTTCTGCAGGTCCTGGTAGAAGCGCTTGAGCTGACGCTGGTCCTTGATCGGGTACCAGATCGCCACCACCGCCTGGCGCATGCGCGCGATCGCCGTGGTCAGCGACTCGACGCAGCGCTCCAGCTCGTCGGCCTGCTCGAAGGGCGGGTCGATCAGCAGCAGCGCGCGCTTCTCGGCCACCGGCAGCAGCGCCTTGGCCAGGTGCCAGCCCTCGCCCAGATGCACGGTGACCCGGTGGTCTGCGGCCATGTTGTCCTTGAGCAGGCGGCCGTCCTCGGGATGCTTCTCGTTGAGCAGCACGCGGTCCTGCTCACGGGTCAGGCGGCGGGCGATTTCCGGCGAGCCGGGGTAATAGCGCAGCCCGCCCTCGAGATTGAGCGCGGCAATCACCGCGCAGTAATCATCCAGCAGCGCCGGCAGATCGTCGCGGCCCCACAGGCGGACGATCCCCTGCAGCCATTCGCCGGTCTTGCCGGCCTGCTCGCTGGCCAGGTCGTAGAGGCCGACGCCAGCGTGGCTGTCGAGATAGGCGAAGGGCTTGTCCTTGCGCGCCATCAGGCTCAGCAGGCGGCTGAGCACGGCATGCTTGAGCACATCGGCATGGTTGCCGGCGTGGAAGGCGTGACGGTAGTTCATGACGAGGATTCCGGCAGATCGCGGTGCCCGCAGCAACGCGGGCGCCCGGACAACAAGGGCGGCGGCGGGGCAATGCGCTCCCGCCAGGGGCGACCAGTTTAGCAGCCACGAGGCCGCCGCCGGCAGCCCTGCCCGCGATGC
>LNAP01003464.1_pt1 | contig 15079 bp, 9 predicted proteins | sample 602601 | NCBI WGS metagenome assembly LNAP01 (sample SAMN02440304, study PRJNA202911) | soil metagenome | biome: Subtropical and temperate rainforests or woodlands; isolation source: soil samples (1 kg each in a 20% v/v slurry with milli Q water) were... ...
CGGGCTGACGCAATCGGCGGTCAGTGCGCAGATTCGTCAACTGGAGCAGGCGCTCGGGGTGCCGTTGTTCGACCGCACCGGCCGGGGCATGCGACTGACTGAGCTTGGGCTTCGCATACTGCCGCAAATTGAGCGGGTGTTGACCGAAACGGAAATCCTGACCGAACAAATTACCGCAACAGCGGGTTTGGCCTTTGGCGAAGTCAAAATTGGAGCGCTTCCATCGCTTTATCTGACGCTGATTGTGCCGCTGTTTTTCCTGATACGAGATCGCTATCCGGGAATCCGGCTGCAGATTTTCGAGGGCTCTGCGGGGCAGATTGATCAATGGTTAACGACGGGCCATGTTGATATTGGGCTGCCTTATCGCTACGGATCGGCCGCCCATCGCGACGGCGACACACTGATTACGGCCGAGTCTTGTTTAATTGGTCCGATGGGTGACACGCTTACAAAAAAACGTTCGGTACGCTTTGCGCAGCTGGACGGTCTGCCCTTGGTGCTACCCAGTGCGCCCAGCGGCGTTCGGGCCACACTGGATAAGTTGGCGCGTAAAGAGAAAATCATCCTTAACGTTATCGCCGAGGCCGACTCGACACAGCTTCAAAAAGCCATTGTCGAAAAAGGAGGCGCGTATACGGTCTTACCCCGCCTTGCCATTGCCAGTGAACTAGAAAACGGGCAATTACAAGCGGCAAAAATCATCGACCCCATCATCGAACGTAAAATCACGCTGGCCACGACCGACGCACATCCGTCCTCGCACGCCGCACGAACCGTTCATAAAGCCATTCGCGAAATCAGCACGTCACCTGAATTAATACGAATGTTCAGCAGTTAAGCCGGTACACCCGCCGTTGAACACAAACGCCAACTGCGGGCCTTGTCACCGTAAATTAATCTATTTTTGCGCCGGAACGCTCAATCACCTGCTTCCACTTTGCCTGCTCGTTGGTCACCAGCGCCTTCATCTCAGCCACCGAGTTACCCTCGGGGAGCAAGCCTGCCTTAAGCATCCGCTCTTTTACATCCGGCTGACTAAGCACCTTGTTCATGGCGGCATTCAATTTAGCAATGATGGGCTCGGGCGTGCCGCCAGGAGCACTTAGATAATTGACGGGGGAAGAGTCAAAACCCGGCAGTGTGTCGGCAATGGGCGGTACGCCGGGCAAGGCATCCAGCGGCATGGTCGTTGCCACGCCCAGCGCTTTCAAATCGCCCGATTTAATATAAGGCAAATACACCGTTACGCTGTCAATGGCCATTTCAACCCGGCCGCCAATCAGATCCTGCAACGCAGGGCCGGTACCGCGATACGGTATGTGATCGATCTCTGCGCCGGTCATCACCTTAAGCAGCTCGCCCGAAAGATGGCTGGAAGCGCCCACTCCGGCACTGGCAAACCGAACACTGTGTGGCTTCTTCTTAGCTTCTTCAATCAACTCTTTGACACTGTTGGCCTTAACGTTCTTGTTCACGACCAGTACGCTTGGAACAATGGCAATCCGGGAAACCGGTATCAGATCCTTGACTGGATCGTAGGGCAGGCTTTTCATCAGATACGGGTTGGTCAACTGCGGGCCGGGGGTGGTGTAAAGCAGAGTATAGCCATCGGGTTTGGCCTCAGCCACCATGCGCGCGCCGACGGTGGCGCCGCCCCCAGGCTTGTTCTCGACAACAATCGCCTGCCCCAGTTCAAGCGCCAGAGGCTCGGCGACCATACGGGCCGTCATGTCCGCCCCACCGCCCGGCGCGAACGGCACAATAAGCCGAATCGGGTGGTTGGGGTAATCGCCAGTACCCTGTGCCTGGGCATAGCCTGCCGCCATCGCCGTTATTGCTAACGCTAAAATTGGTTTTGTGAGCTTTATCATTACATCTCCTGTCGTTCGCGCGTTCATTTGCGCTTTTTGTTGGTCTAATACCATTTCCAAATCAATCGTGAACACGTAGGCGAAGCGTTGACGGTACCTTTTGTACGACTACTGCGCCGACACAGTTCCCGGTTGATTTGAAGGTGAAATATCGTTACACAGGCAAACCAAGAACCAGCTTTGCAAGAATATTACGCTGGATCTCGTTGCTTCCACCATAAATGGTCGTAATAGCCGAGTTATACAACCTGGCACAAGGCGTGATTTGCGAATCACCCACCAAAATCGGCGCTGCATCGCCCCCCTGCTCCTGAGCCGCCTCGACCACTTCCATGGCAATACGTGAATAGGTTTCGGTAGCCCAGATCTTTAGCAATGAAACACTGGGCGGCAAGGCCTCGCCCCGTTTAACAATATCGGCATAGCCTGCATACAACGCCTGCAAATCGTCCACATCCAGCATGGACGCTGCATAGCGGTCCAGGAAAGCCTGGTCGTTAAAGAGCCCCTTCTGTTGAGCAATCAGCCGCAATTGATTGAGCGCATAGCGTGACTGGTTCGGACTGCCTACAAATATCCGTTCAAAATCCAGGAGCGCCTTGGCGATAGTCCAACCCTGATTAAGCGCACCGACCAGATTTTCTTTGGGAACCCGTACATTATCGAAAAAAACCTCGCAAAACTCCTCTTCACCGCCAAGGTTTCGTATTGGACGAACAGTAATGCCGGGTGTTTTCATGTCGGCCAGCAAAAAGCTAATACCCGCTTGTTTTTTCACCTCTTTATCGGTACGCACCAGCATGAAAATATGAGTGGCATCCTGGGCCAATGTCGTCCAGATCTTTTGCCCGTTAACGACAAATTCGTCCCCATCCAGCACCGCCTCGGTGCGCAACGATGCAAGATCCGAACCGGCATTGGGTTCCGAGTAACCCTGGCACCAGATATGCTCGCCGGCAATGATCTTGGGCAGATATTGCCGACGCTGCTTTTCCGTACCGTATTTAATCAGCACCGGTCCTATATTGATAATCCCCTGATCGGGCATGCGGGCAACGCCGTAGGCCTCCATTTCTTCAAAAAACGCAATCAGCTTGTCGGGCTCCAGACCCATGCCGCCATGCTCACGTGGCCAGGCGGGGGCAATCCAACCCTGGCTGGACAGACTTAGATACCAGTCTTTAAGGTCCTTCCAGTGCAGGCGCTGGGGCGGGTTACGCAACGCTTCGGGGTAATTAGCTTTAATAAACTGACGAACCGTAGCGCGAAATGCCGGCTCGGACATCGCATTCCAATTACCGTCGGCAGGCGCTGCAATCGCGCTGTCTGCCGGGCTGTTTGCTGGCTCTAACGCTGTTTCCCTCGACTGGAGCGCCAGGCGCCTGTTTTCCAGGACGCCACCCAGCCAGCTGTTCAGATGCAACGCACGTTTGAAGTAAAGTCCAATATCCAGTTCATCGGTATAGCCGATGGCGCCGTGAAACTGAATAGACAGCCGCGTGACATGCAATGCCGCGTGTGCGCAGCGGGCTTTAACGCGAGCACAACCGGCGGCAAAATCAGCGGGATTCATGGCGGGTACAGCCAAAAACTCTTTAAGTACGGCCTGGGCAAGCTCAACCTGCAAATACGCATCAACCATACGATGCTGCAACGCCTGGTTAGCACCAATGGGCTTGCCAAACTGAATACGTGTCTTCAAATACTCAAGCGTACGGCCGAAAACTTCAGTCGCAATCCCCAGCAGCTCGGCGGCCTGCACAGCCCGTGTTTGGGCCTTTGCCTGCTCAAGCAGCGGCTGAACCTCGTCTCCCTGCGCCAACAGATGGCTGGCCGGTATTGCAGCCTGATTCAGATGCAAGGTAACAGCCAAAGAGCCATCAACCCGCTCGTGAGACTCGGCAATAACGCCATGACTTGCCGCCGGCACCCAGCAGATCGCATCCATATCGGAGTGGCGACAAGTCACCAGCCAGCCGTCGGCGTTAGCCGGATACACCCAGCGTTTAACGGCGCAAATCCTTGCGTGGTCACCGTCAATCACAACCGTCGCCTCAGCGTTGGATGTTAATGCAACATCGGAGGCCTCTTGCCAGGCCACACCGGCAATCAGCTCACCGGCAGCGATGCGGCTTAATAGTTCATCGCGCAAACGCGTGGCCGGCAAAGCCGTCAGTACCGCTGCAGGATGTATCGCCGACGCAATATACGGTTCTGGCAAAGGACTCCTTCCCACCTCAACAGCAATGGCCGCCGCAGCCCTCAGCCCCTGCTCCAGTCCGCCAAGTGACTCAGGGATCAATAGTCCCGTCCAGCCCGCCTGCGCCATTTTGTGCCAAATCGCACGCTCGTAGCCAGGATCGGTGTTGCGCAGTGCGCGGATTCGCGATAGCGGCGAGACGGCACTCAAAAAATCGCGGGCACTTTCTTTGAACGCATCTTCCAGCTGCTGGATTTCGTCTTGTGTGGTTTGCATGGTATAGGTTTCATCTTCGGAATATCGGTGCCTGATTAGTGTAGGAGTAAACACGGTCCCAAACCAGCATCGGCGCACACAAACCAGACTTGCTGATTTGGTCAACTAACAACGAAATACACATATAGGCATATCAGGATTACACGCTGTGCTCTGGCACATACACCATCCTTGCCCTAGACTTTCGACTACTGATTGTGCGAGCCAGGCTCGAAGCAATACACCTTACCAGGAGAAAATAAGTGCCGCCTCTTTTAGCCCACATTCGTGTTCTGGACTTAAGCCGCGTGCTGGCCGGCCCATGGAGCAGTCAAATTCTGGCTGACCTGGGCGCCGATGTCATTAAGGTCGAGCGCCCCGGGCGTGGCGACGATACGCGGGCGTGGGGGCCTCCCTTCCTGAAGCAGCCCGACGGCACAAACACCAACGAAGGCGGCTATTTCATTGCCGCAAACCGGGGCAAGCGCTCCATTACGCTAGATCTTCAAACCCCCGAAGGCCAGGATATCGTCAAAAAGCTGGCTGCGGAATGCGACGTGGTGCTGGAAAACTACAAAGTCGGTACTCTGGAGCGGCTGGGCCTGGGTTACGACGATCTGGCCAAAGTCAATCCACGTCTTATTTATTGTTCGGTCACCGGTTTTGGCCAAACGGGCCCACGCAGTACTGAACCCGCTTATGACTTTCTTATCCAGGCCATGGGCGGCTTGATGAGTGTAACCGGCGAACGCGACGGCATGCCCGGTGCTGGCCCGCAAAAAGTGGGCGTGCCGATTGTTGATCTGGTCACCGGGGTTTATGGCGCACTGGCCATTCTTGCCGCCATTGTGGGCCGCAATGAAACAGGCCAGGGGGACCACATCGACTTATCCATGCTGGACGTACAAGTCGGCCTGCTGGCCAATCAGGCCATGAATTATTTGCTGTCGGGAAACACGCCCAAACGCACCGGTACCGCACACCCCAATATCCAGCCGCAACGGATCTTCGACTGCCAGGATGGACAGATGGTGGTTGTCGTCGGCAACGATGGGCAATTCCTGGATTTATGCGATGTAATCGGGCACCCCGAGCTGAAAACCGATGAGCGCTTTTCCACCAATGGCAAGCGTGTTCGAAACCAGGCTGAATTAGACCCAGTGCTGGATGCCGCCTTTATCTCGGAAAGCCGTCAATACTGGCTAGATCGGCTGGGGCAGGCTGGTATTCCAGCCGGGCCCATCAACAGTATTCCCGAAGTGTTTAACGAGCCCCAGGTGGTCCATCGTGAAATGCTTCGCCATCTGCCTCATCCCGTTGCCGGAACAGTGCCGCAAGTCATGAGCCCGCTGCGATTTGCCCGATCTACCATGAAGACCGATGTGCCCCCGCCGCTACTAGGTCAACATACAGCCGAGATACTCCAGCATCTGGGGTTTTCAGACGACGATATAGACGGGCTGCAAAAACGAAACGTCATTTAATGCAGCCTCATTCCAAATCCAAATCAACTGTGAACACGAAGGCGAAGCACAGTCAGTACGTTTGTACGGCAAACGGGGCCGACACCATTTACGATTGATTGAGATTCTATGGAATCAGTACCACTTTTTTAATTAATTACAGCTAAGGTAGGGCACGATGCAAAATCAATACACGGCGCTTAAAGTTGAAGTGATTAATCATGTAGCCGTATTACGGCTGGCTAATCCCCCGGTCAATGCGCTTAGCACGGCAATGATGAATGAGCTTACTTTCGAGCTGGATCGTATTTCCGAGACCGATGATATCCGCGCTGTTGTGCTGATTGGCGAAGGCAAGATATTTTGCGCCGGAGCCGATCTGAAATCGCGTAGCGAAACCATCAAAGGGCCGGGCGACCTGCCTCAGCACTCGCGCCGCACGCGCGAATGCTTTCATGCCATTCGGGAATGTTCAAAACCGGTGATTGGTGCCATTAACGGGCCTGCATTAGGCGCCGGACTAGCCATTGTTGCATCGTGCGACATCTTGGTGGCCGCCTCTACCGCCGTCGTGGGATTACCCGAAATCAACGTCGGCCTGCTGGGCGGCGGACGCCATGGCATGCGCCTTTTCAGCCATTCCCGCCTGCGCCGCATGATGCTCACTGGTCTGCGTGTGGATGGTGACGAACTCTATCGCCTGGGCATCGTCGAAGCCAGCGTCCCCGTCGAACAACTACTGGACACGGCCTTGCAGCTCGCCCAGGAAATTGCCTCCAAGAGCCCCTTATCGGTCGTTCTGGCCAAGCAAACTCTTAATGCAATCGAAGAAATGAGCCTGCGCGACGGATATCGCTACGAACAGGACATGACAGCCGCCATTGCTAAAACCGACGACGCCAAGGAAGCCAGGCAAGCATTTCTGGAAAAGCGTCCGCCTGTATTCCAGGGAAAATAAGGGCAGCGCTGAGTCTCGTCCAGAAGCATGCTGCGATGGCTATAATACCGCCTTGCCAAACGGTATGTACCTGCATAGCCTACCTTAAGATTTCTGAATGACCTCAATGACGAATGATTCGTGGGCAACATTATTAAGTGGCCGCAATGGTTTGCGATCACTTGCCCTAGCTGGCGGTGTTTCAGTCCATGCCATCAATGTTTACCTGGTAACCACCATCTTGCCCTCCGTGGTGCAAGATATTGGCGGGCTGGAGTATTACGCGTGGAACATGACGTTGTTTGTCATGGCTTCCATTCTCGGCTCTGCCCTTTCCCCTAAATTTATACAGTCTTTTGGCTTACGCAACGCCTTCATCATCGCTATGGCGGTGTTTATGGTGGGAACAGCTTTCTGCGCATTAGCGCCATCCATGGCTGCCATGTTGGCAGGCAGGACCATACAAGGGCTGGGAGGGGGCTTCCTGCTGGGCTTAAGCTACTCTGCCGTTCGCATTGTGTTTGAAGAAGCATTATGGCCCCGAGCCATGGTATTGATATCGAGTATGTGGGGTGTTGCGACCCTAATTGGCCCGACGATTGGGGGCGTTTTTGCGCAGTCGGGCCATTGGCGGTTGGCATTTTGGTCGGTCATCCCAGTTGTTCTGCTTCTATTGCTATTGGTGTGTACGCAAATCGAGCCGGCACAATCTGGCGGTGATAAGAACGTAAAAGTACCGGTCGGAAAAATCGCTTTGTTGGGTTTGTCGGTATTTCTCCTGTCGTACGCGAGCCTATCAGATCAGTGGACAATTAACGCACTGGGATTAGCCGCGGCGCTGGTCCTGACCTTATTCGTCGGCCGTGCGGATAAAGACTCAACCGCCAACTTATTGCCGCATGGCACATACCGTTTCGGCGGTTCGCTTGCCGTGTATTACTTATGCGTGGCTTTTTTAAGTTCGGCGATAGCTATTGAAATTTTTATCCCCTACTTTTTACAAACCATACATGAACAACGCCCTCTGCTTGCAGGGTATTTCATGGCGTCGCTGTCTTTTGGCTGGACGGCTGGGTCATTTCTAAGCGCAGGTCGTTCGCCTGGGGCGACCCAACGTTACGTACAGTTTGGCCCCTTGGTGTCTGCGGTAGCATTGGTGCTATTAGCCATACTGATGCCACTGGATTTAAAGCAGCACATTGGTGGAGCGTACTGGCTGATTGCCCCTTTGGTCTGCGTTGGCGCAGGTATAGGCGTATGTTGGCCACATTTGTTAACGCGCGTGTTTCATGCGGCCCCTGTCGGCCAAGAGAACATTGCATCCGCAGCGATCATTACGGTGCAGTTGTACGCCCTGGCCCTGGGTGGCGCCTTGGCAGGAATGCTTACTAACCTTTCAGGTTTTGTTAGCCCTGGCGGCGTAGTGGGCGCTAAATCTGCATCGGTGGTGTTGTTTTTAGTGATGTCGATAGGGCCGTTTTTAGCCGCGTGCCTCATTTACCGTAAGGAAAAAGCAAGTCGTCACGCCATTGCATAAGTTAGTTGGCTTTGAGCATCGGTTGAACCCAATGGCCACCCCAAACCCCCAATCGGAGCCTGCTGCCAAGACCTGAACCGGACATTTCCAGTTAACCTTAACAGCAGATATTTTTACGTCCCGGAAGAGTGGGGTTTAAAGGTCAGCCGCCCAGCAGTGGCGCTAAGGTGGCGACATCGCTCATTTCGGGCATTTCCTGTAATTGCTGAATTAACTGGCGAATCTGAGCCTGCGGATAACGGCGGGCAAGCTCATTTTCCGCACGCTGGATATGGTCGTCAACAGAAAAGGGCCGCGACAGACTGCCCTTGGGCGCCCTCACGAAAGCGGAGTGCTGCTGGCCATCTTTTAACTGCAGGGTGACGCGGGCGCTGACCGATTCACCGGTGCTTGTCCGTTCAACTTCGTCATCCAGTACGCACTGTACCCGGGCTGAAAGCTGTTTGATGGCAGGGTTGAGCAGTCCTGCTTCAAAGTCATCCACACTCAACGAGAACGCGTCTGAGTGTCGCCCCTTGTCAATGGCCAGCGCCACACTGAACGGCGAACTCATTTGAGCGGCCTGCAAGCTATCGGGTTCGGTACCCGTCAACCGGCCTTGGATAACGCTGGGGATGCCTAAGATAATCGCTGCAATATCGGCGGGACCTAGGTTGTGTTGCCGACACAGTGTGGCCGCTGCTTCAATGGCGGATTGCACGCGGGCACTGCAGGCGTGGGGTTTGAAGGCGACCTCGAGCAAGCGGTAGGTGGTACCCAGGCCATCAAACAGAGGGGAAAAGTCCGCGTGATCGGAGTAAGCGCGGGCAAATCCGTCCTGCCCCTCCAGAATGTCGGTGGGTCCCGAGAAACCGGATTCAGCCAGCAAGGCGGATTGGACGCCCGAGCGCGCGGCTTGCGCGGCGTGCAGGCGTTTGACGGTAGAGCCTGAATGAAAGAACTGCACCAGACCGGCGCTTGTCGAGGCCGCCAGGCCAAGGGTCTCCGCGATTCGCCGAGGGCGATCGGGCTGAGTAAACAGGAGCATGGACGCCGCCGTTGCCGAACCGAACACGCCGCAGGTGGCAGTACTTTGAAAGCCGCGCTGAAAATGCCCGGGTTGTACGCAAAGAGCGATACGAATCATGGCTTCGTAGCCCGCTGCCACGGCAGCCAGCACCTGCTTTCCTGACAAATGGCGGTCTTGGCCCATGGCCAGGGCCGCTGAAAATACAACGCTGCCCGGATGCAACATGGCGCCCACATGCGTATCATCCGCATCAATACTGCCAGCGTAAATTGTATTTTGAAAGGCAGCGCTGGCGGGGTCGGTTTGATGGCTGGAATACAGTAAGGACGCGGTGCCGCTGGCACCCGTTTTCTTGATGTACTCGCGCGTCCAGGCGCTCCAGGGCATGCGCTCGCCAATCGATGCCACGCGCAGGTAGTCCAGCGCACATACAAACAACAAATCGCGCACATTCTGCGGCAGGCTGTCGTAAGACAGGTCAGCGGCGAAATCAGACAAGGCAAGGGTAGGAGAAACAGGGTTCATAGCTTTGGACCTTTGACTTTGATTTTGTCTTACCGCGGGCGCAGCGCCAGCAATGGTTTTATGGATGGCAAGCTCTCCAGCTGGCGCACGTGAGTCAGCCAGGTTTCGATAGCCTGCTGCTCGCAGCGCGCACCGGCAATTGACTTGAAACGGTCAAAAATCTCATCCGGCGTCAACGGATTTTGTGGACAGCCTTTGGGGTGCTCGATGAACTGCTCGAAGCGACGTCCGTCGCGCATAAGGCAGGTGACTCGGGCTGGCACGGACTCAGCGGTGGTCAGCCGTTCAACGTCCGGATCGGCGGCGCACTCGATGCGGGCTGACAAGTCGCGGACCTGCTCATCATTCAAGCAGCGGTCATAGTCATCGATCGACAAAATGAACGGCCCACTTCGTTGCGGCGCCAGTTGCATTGCCATGGCCACGGCAAATGGGGTGCTTAGCTGAGCGTGTTGTGAATTGATGGGCTGGTTGGCGGTCAGCTTGCCGATCATGGCCCGGTGAACGCCAATTTCAATCGAAGCCACGTCTTCCATCGCCACGCCGCTGCGTGCCAGAACCCCGGCTGCTTCAATGGCTGCCTGCATGCGTACGCTACCGACATGCGTCTTGAGCGAGATCCACTCCGTGGGAAACGTATGCCCAAGGTTTTCAAGCGCCCGCTCCGGATCGAAGCGATCGGAGAAGGCTCGGCCAAACCCCTGTACACCTTCGATGGCATCGTGAGGCCCGCTTAGGCCGGCGTTTGCCAAAAAGGCTGCCTCGACCCCATTGGCCGCAGCTTTGCCGGCATGAATCCGTTTAATATCGGAGCCAGATACAAAAAACTGGGAAATACCGCAGGCAAATGACGCGGCGATCCCTAGCGCGTTGCGGGTTTGCTCAGCGGACAGCTGCAGCAGCTTGGCGCTGGCCGCCGCTGCACCGAACACGCCGCAAGTGGGGGTTCCTTGAAAGCCGCGCAACGAATGTTCCGGTTGAATCGCCATACCGATACGGATGGCCACTTCATAGCCCGCCAGGACGGCGGTCAGCAATTGCCGTCCGTTGGCTTGTACCGCTTCGGCCACCGCCAGGGCGGCGGGCCAGACGCAAATACCGGGATGGATGATGGCCGCAACATGCGAGTCATCCCAATCCAGGCTGCCGCAGGCCGTGCCGTTAATAAACGCCGCATAAGCCGGCGAAGCCTGCTGGTTCGAATAAAACAAGGCGGCTTGTTGGGCCATAAGCCCATTCGCCGCGCCGGCGGACGCGACCGTATCCGTTGGACCGCCCAAGAGCTTTTCAACGCTATGAGTCCAGGGCTTATCGCTGCCAATGGCCGCCGCGCGAAAGATATCCACCAGTAAAAGCGGAATTAGAGATCGGACACGGGGAGAGGCCGCGTCCCAATCCAGCGAAGACACAAAATCCGCTAATTGTTGAGTAACGGGCAAGGATGGGTTGTTTGTCATTATTCGGCCTTGATCCCCGCTGCTTTAATGACGGCGGTCCATTTGTCGTAGTCTGTGCGCAGATAATCGGTGAGTTCTTGGGGCGTGCCGCCAGTGAGCTCGACGGATTCCTGGGCGAAGCGCTTCTTCACTTCAGGGTCTTGCAAGACTTTGTTCACCTCCGTATTGATTTTGGACACAATGGATTCGGGCAGACCGGCGGGCCCCCAAATACCCCACCACTGGTTGGACTCGAACCCTGACAAGCCTGATTCGGCGATGGTTGGCAGATCGGGGGCGACACTGATTCGTTTCGCACTAGTCACGCCTAACGCCCGCAGTTTTTTGGATTCCACCATGGGCGCTACACTGGCATACGCGGCGAACAAGGCGGCCACTTGCCCACCCGCAGTGTCGGCAACTGCGGGCGCCGCGCCCTTATAGGGCACGTGCAACATTTCAATATCCGCCGTTTGCTCGAATAGCTCGCCGGTAAGGTGGCTTAATGTGCCGATACCGTTCGAGGCAAAATTTAGTCCTCCAGGCTGCTTCTTGGCGGCGGCGATTAAGTCGCTGACCGAGTTGATCGGCAGGGATGAATTCACCACCAACACATTGGGCGAAGTTCCCACCAGAGCGATGGGCGTAAAGTCCTTGAAGGGGTCATAGGGAGGCTGAGCCCGTAGCTGCGGGTTGATGGACATGGTGCTGGACGATGTCAGCAGCAAGGTATAGCCGTCGGGTGCGGCGCGTGCCACGAACGCGGTGCCAATAGCGCCCCCCGCACCGCCTTTGTTTTCTACCACCACCGGGGACTTGAACGACTCGGTTAAGCGTTCCGCGATCAAACGTAACACCACGTCAGCGGCACCGCCGGGCGGAAAGGGTGTAATCATTGAAATCGCATGATTTGGATACGGCTGGGCAAAAGTCAGGGAACTTGCCGCCATTGCTATGGCGCCTAAAAACACTTTGACTGTCGAAACTTTCTTCATCTCCATCTCCTTTGGGTATAGCGGTGTAAGCCTATATCTGGCTTTTATCCGCAGATTAAATAAGTATTGCTTCTTTGGTGCTTATCAAATTACCGGCGCCGTTTTCCCAGTGAAGCTTGGCGAGGTTGGCTTGAGTGTTATTTTTTGATAGACATCCGGCGAAATATATTTGTATACAAAGATATGCAAAATTATCGATGAATTGGAGCTTGATGGCAAGAGGGGATAAAATTTTATATTGGTGCAACGTGAAAATGTTCGGTATCTGCTGAATAGAAATGTCCAGTTCAATAGAGTTTCGCAGACCATATGAACGGGCAGAGGCGATGATATTCAACAAGCACTAAGTTATGGCCGCACTTCGCACTTAGTCATCTTCGCCGTGTACTATCAGCAACATAAGACGCCCTCCGCGTAGGTGGTGCCTAGGCTGGATGGTCGATAACCGATTGAAACCGAAACAGAAAGGGCCAACATGAGCGAACTCACTCCTGACGATAAGCACTCTTACGCACGCGATACACATCCCCTTGATGCGGTGCGCGCAAAATGGAAATGGTTTTTGGGGCTTGGTCTGTTCCTTCTTATCGTTGGCTTTGCCGCCTCTTATCATGTTCTGACGGCGACCCTTGTCAGCGTGATTTTCGTTGGAACCCTTATGCTGTTTGCGGGTGTCGGCATGCTGATCAACGCATGGCGTGTAAAAGGATGGACCAGCTTCCTGTTCTGGACGATCAGCGGCATCTTGTACCTGGGGGCGGGGTTACTTGCGTTCTATAACCCCTTGACAGGCGCTGCGGTACTCACGTTGCTTCTGGGCGCAACGCTGATTGGATCAGGAGCATTCCGTCTGTGGATATGGTTTCAAAACCGGGCACAGCCAGGCTGGCAGTGGCTGGCCCTGTCTGGCATTGTGACACTGCTAGCGGGTCTTGCCATCGCAGCAGGCTGGCCCGGCAACAGCGTATGGGTGCTCGGGTTGCTGCTTGCCATCGACCTGATCTTCCAAGGCCTGATGCTCATGATGCTGGGGATGGCGTTGCGACGCCAGGAAATCGACTTGGTGAAATAAGCAGACGAACCTGGCATATCTACGCGCATACACTGAAGGTTCGAAACGGAAGAAGCGGAAATTCTTGGGACAACACGTCCGAGAATTTCCGACCTGATCAACAGAAAGACCATTAAATTCACCATTGATGCATTGGTGGACATGCTGACGCGAGCGGGCAAGCACCTTCAGCTGTCTGTTCAATGATGCTCAATAGCTACCGGCAATAGCGAACAAAGTTGATCAAAAGCACGAGGCCCACAAGCTTCTCAACTTATGGGCCTCGGATTCTCAGCTTATGCCTTCACCTACAACAAAAATCAAGTATCGATATTACCCGCCTGCAGCGCGTGCTCTTCAATGAACGCCCTGCGCGGCTCGACGTTGTCGCCCATTAGGGTTGTGAACACTTCGTCGGCGGCAATCGCATCTTCGATTTGCACACGCAGCAAACGGCGCACTTTGGGGTCCATTGTGGTTTCCCACAACTGTTGCGGATTCATTTCACCCAAGCCTTTGTAGCGTTGCTTGCTGATGCTGCGATCGGCTTCGCCACGCAGCCATTGCATGGCTTCGCGGAAATCGGAAATGTATTTTTCCTTGCGTTTGTCGCCTTCGCCACGCGCTACCAGCGCGCCTACGCCCATCAGACCCAGGAAAGTTTTAGCGGCCTTGGACAATATGGCATAGTCGGCGCCACGTACAAACGCCCGGTCAAAGACACTGACGCGAACGTTGCCATGATGCATGCGATGAACGATAAGGCGCCATGAAGTGCCTTCTTCATTTTCGTCTACCGTGACTGTGACGCCGTTAGGAACCGAAGGATCGTCAATGGCGTCTTGCAGGCGCTTGGCCGAGGCAGCGGCTTGCTCGGCGTCGTCAAGGTTAATTTCAACCCCTTCGGCCATTGCCGACACAGACGCCATATCGATGTGGCGCGACAAACGGGTAATGACCGAGTCAGCCATAATGTATTGGCGCGCCAGTTCGGCCAAGGCATCACCGGTAATGGGCGTTGCACCGTCTTTGACGACAAGGGACGCATCTTTCAGCGCAACTTGCATCATGAACTGCGCTTCTTCCTGGTCATCTTTCAGGTAGCGCTCTTCGCGGCCGACCTTGACTTTGTATAGCGGGGGCTGAGCAATATAAATATGTCCACGCTCGACAAGCACGGGCATTTGCCGATACAACAGCGTCAGCAACAAAGTACGAATGTGCGCGCCATCGACGTCGGCGTCAGTCATGATGATGATTCTGTGATAACGGATTTTATCAGGATCATATTCATCAGGACCAATACCGCAACCTAGGGCAGTAATAAGGGTTGCCACTTCTTGTGATGACAACATTTTATCAAAACGTGCTTTTTCGACGTTAAGAATTTTACCCTTTAAAGGTAAAATAGCTTGAAACTTCCTGTCGCGCCCTTGTTTAGCTGAACCACCCGCAGAATCTCCTTCTACGATGTACAATTCTGAAAGAGCAGGATCTTTTTCCTGGCAATCTGCCAATTTTCCTGGCAAACCAGCAATATCAAGCGCGCCTTTGCGGCGAGTCATTTCACGCGCACGACGAGCTGCTTCTCTAGCACGCGCAGCATCGATAATTTTACCTACAATTGACTTTGCAATAGCGGGGTTTTCAAGTAAAAAATCGTTTAATTTCTCAGCAACCAAGGATTCAACGACCGCTTTCACTTCTGAGGAAACTAATTTGTCTTTTGTTTGTGAGGAGAATTTGGGATCAGGAACTTTTACAGATAGTACAGCCGTTAATCCTTCTCGCGCATCA
>LNAP01003466.1_pt1 | contig 15078 bp, 13 predicted proteins | sample 602601 | NCBI WGS metagenome assembly LNAP01 (sample SAMN02440304, study PRJNA202911) | soil metagenome | biome: Subtropical and temperate rainforests or woodlands; isolation source: soil samples (1 kg each in a 20% v/v slurry with milli Q water) were... ...
GCCTCTTTGCCGCGATGGAGGCCGCCCGCAGCGCCTGCAGATGCGCCCGCATGGCGCCGCGCCGCGCGCCAACGACAAGCAGCCAGCAGGTAATGGCGATGCCCAGGAGATTGTGCAGATCCAGCCATTTGACCCGCCGGGCCCGGGTTTGCGCAGACGAGCGATCAGGCCGGCCGAAACCGCGACTGCACGCTTGCAACCACGCTCTGGGTCAGGACGGAGGGTTCGCCAGCTCGCCACACCACGCACATTTCGACGTATTCGGGCGCCCCGGATAGCCGGCAGAACGTGGCATCGCCGCGGTAGATCTGCTGCAATGAGCCCGGAACGACAGTCACCCCCAGCCCCATGGTGACCATCCTGAGTATGGTGGCCTGATGGCGCGCCGTATGGTGAATTTGCGGGCTGAATCCAGCCTTCATGCACAGGGACACCATTTTGTCGAACAGCCCCGAAGCAAGCGTCCGCGGGAAAAATACGAACTCATCGTTCGCCAGACTTTCCAGAGGAATCGTATCGTGGGAGGCAAGACGGTGCCCTGGCGGAAGAACGGCGCAGAACTCCTCGCGAAATACTTGATGAGTCAGCAGCCCTGTAGTGTCGATTGGCGTGTGGACCAATCCGATATCCAGGTCATCACGCAGCACAGCCTGTGTTTGCTCACGCGAGCTCATCTCTACAAACTCGATCTTGATGTCGGGCATGTTGTCCGAAAGATGGCGCAATATTTGCGGCAATATATAAATTAGGGCGGAGCTCACCGTACCCATCCGTATTGTGCCCTTCATCCCGGCGGCAGCTTGCGAGGTTTCCTGGGCCGCCATACGTACCTGCGCCAGAATTGTCCGGCATGACTTGAGCAGCACCTCCCCCGCGGCGGTTAGCGTGACGCCACGCGGCAAGCGGCGAAAAAGCTGGACATTCAACTCATCTTCCAGACTCTTGATCTGCTGTGACAGCGGCGGCTGAGAAATATGCAGTCGCTCTGCGGCGCGGCTGAAGCTCTGCTCCTCCGCCACCGCAACAAAGTATCGAATCTGTCGCAACTCCATACCCTCTCCCATTTTTTTTTCATATAGACCGAATTCGTTTTTAGTATTAGACGCTATATCAAGCGCCTACGTACACTTCGCTTAATCAAAGCATTGCCGCGGATTTCCGGAGGCAAGAATAGGGAGACACCATGAACCGAAGAGAAGCACTCCAGTCCCTGGGACTGCTGGCGACGATAGCCTTGCCTACCATTTCTGGCGCGCAGACCACTTATCCAACACGCCCCGTCACTCTGATTGTTCCTTACTCCCCCGGCGGGGCGACCGACAATGTTGCGCGAGTGATCGCACAGCATTTGCAGAGCGCCCTCGGGCAGCCGGTGATCATCGATAACCGGGCTGGAGCCAACGGCCGCATTGGGACAAATGCCGTGGCGCAGGCCAAGCCTAACGGGTACGTCTTGCTGTTGGGCGGTATCGGACCCATCACGATCGCGCCCCATTTGGAGTCGGTGCCATATGACCCATTCAACGATTTCCAGCCCATTAGCCTTCTGGTCAAGAACGACGTCGTGCTGCTGGTCAACCCGTCTGTACCAGCGGATGACGTGGCGACATTGATCAAGTACCTGAAAGCGAATCCTGGCAAGTTGAATTATGCGTCCTCTGGCACGGGCGGCCCATTCCACCTTTCGGGAGAATTATTCAAAAGCATGGCCGAGGTCGACCTGATCCATGTCCCATACAAGGGCGACGCACCCGCGTTGGCCGACTTGATCGCGGGGAATACTCAAGTCATGTTCACGACGATCTCCGCCTGCAGGCAGTATATCGAATCCAAAAGAGTGAAGGCTATCGCCAGCGCCGGCACCGAGCGGTCGAGCCGCCTGCCTGATTTGCCGACCATAAGCGAATCGGGGCTGCCGGGCTTCTCCTCCGAGACATGGCAGGCCCTGTTCGCACCGGCCGGAACCCCGCCCGATATCATCAATGCGCTGGAAGCAAGCCTGATTAAAACGATGAAGGTTCCCGCGCTGCGCACGGCCTTGCAAGACCAAGGCAATAGCGTCGTAGGCGGCGGCCAGGCCGAGTGCCGGCAGTTCATCAAGGCGGAGTATGACAAGTGGGGCGATGTGGTCGCCAAGGCCAGAATTTCCGCCAGTTGAACAAAGGAAGCCCCATGACAGTTGAAAACCATACGCTGCCGCTCGCCGGCATAAAAATCCTGGACATGTCTCGTGTCCTGGCCGGCCCCTGGTGCGCGCAAATGCTGGCCGACTTCGGCGCCGAGGTCATCAAGATCGAACGTCCAGGCAGCGGAGACGACAGCCGCGCCTGGGGTCCGCCATTCTATGTATCGCCCGACGGCAAGCAACGCGTTTCCGCTTATTACTGCTGTGCGAACCGGAGCAAAAAATCGGTCTGCCTGGACCTGGACAACCCGGAGGACTTGAACGCCATCCGCGCTCTGATACTGGAAAGCGATGTCCTTATCGAGAATTTCAAAGTGGGCGCCTTGCGGCGGTTCGGACTTGACTACGCCAGCCTCGCGGCTATCCATCCAGCGCTGATCTACTGCTCCATCACCGGTTTCGGCCAAACGGGACCCTATGCGTCGCGTCCCGGCTATGACTCGATCGTCCAGGGAATGGGCGGGATGATGAGCGTGACGGGCGAGCCCGACGGCAAACCCGGCGGCGGTCCTCAAAAGACCGGCATTCCCATCATCGATTTGATGACGGGCGTATACGCATGCAACGGAATCCTGATGGCCTTGCGAGAGCGCGACCGCAGTTCCCAAGGGCAGCATCTGGACATATCCCTGCTGGATGTCCAGGTATCGACGCTCTCGACTCTTGCGGCGAATTACCTCGAGTCTGGCGAGCTGCCGGGGCGCCACGGCAACGAGCATCCCACGGTGGTGCCCGGCGACGCGGTCCAATGCGCGGACGGCCCGCTTATGCTGATGGTAGGAAATGATAGGCAGTTCATCCGCCTTTGCAAGCACCTCGGCCTGCCGGAGATCGCGACAGACCCGCGCTTTGGCACCAATGAGCACCGTGTTCGATACAAGGACGACCTGATGCCGCTCATTCGCCGGGGATTCGAAATCGCCTCGCGCCAGCATTGGCTTGATCTCCTGCTGCCTGAAGGCATTCCCTGCGGCCCCATCAACACGATCGCAGAGGTGTTCGCGGATGAGCAGGTGCAAGCCAGGAAATGCGTTGTCTCCACGCAGCACGATGTTTTTGGGAATATTCGCAGCGTTGGCACACCGATCCATATGTCCCGCACTCCCGCCCGCGCCACTGCTCCGCCAGCGGTGCTGGGTGAACATACCGATGCAGTGCTGGCATCCCTTGATTCCGCCCATAACCAGATACCGGATCAGTCATGTTTGAATCAACCGCAGTGAAATTCGATATCGACGGCCAGATCGCCGTCATTACGATGAATCGTCCCGAGAAACGCAATGCCATCAATCTGGCCATGCGCGAAGGCCTGTTAGCCGCCTGGTCCCGCTTTGAAACGGATCCGACATTGCGCGTCGCGATACTGACCGGGGCCGGCGACCGCAGCTTTAGCGCGGGACGCGACCTTTCCGAGAACACTGAGATCAGCCAGAAAACATTTCTGCCGATATTGGGCGATAACGTGGCCGTCGCCAAGCCGGTCATCGCCGCGGTAAACGGATCCGCACTCGGCGGCGGGTGGTTCTTTGCACAGATGTGCGATCTTGTCGTCGCCGCCGACCACGCCGTTTTTGGAATGCCTGAGTCGAAAGTCGGACGCGGACCGGCCTGGGCGGCCTGGCTGGCCGGCGTCATTCCACAAAAGATGACGCTCGAGCTTTTGCTTACGGGCGCCCCCATCACGGCCCAGCGCGCCGCCGAGATCGGATTCGTCAATCATGTCGTTCCGACCGCGCAACTCATGGCGAAGGCGATGGAGCTCGCGCGCGCGATCGTCGCGACAGCGCCTCTTAGCGCCGCCGCCTGCAAAGAAATGGTCTATGCATCCGCCGAAATGGGGCGTGCGGCCGCGCTAAGAACCGCATTCCATATCATGGAGCCAGTCTATCAGTCGGAAGACGCGGACGAAGGCGTATTGGCCTTCCGCGAAAAGCGCGCGCCTCGTTGGACCGGACGCTAATCACCAACGTTTTAAGAGAGCATTAAATGACAAAATTTCTGGACACCGAGCGCATCGCTAATGTGTGCATCATCCGGATGAACCGGCCGGAAGAGCGCAACGCACTGACGGACGCGGACCAATTCCAGGAGTTCGAAGACCTGGTCAACGACTTGAATGCCGATCTGTCCGTTCGCGCGGCAATCCTCACCGGCAATGGGCCTTCGTTCTGCGCTGGTGGAAATATCAAGAAGATGCTGGCCGATTACGGTCCCGACAGTGGCGCCGCGGCTGGAATCCCCGGCAAGTATGTGACCGGAATACAGCGCATTCCACTCGCCTTGGCGCGCCTCGATGTGCCCTTGATCGCGGCGGTTAATGGCGCGGCAATTGGCGCCGGCTGCGATCTGGCGTGCATGTGCGATATCCGCATTGCGGCGGATAACGCGCGCTTCGCGGAAAGCTTCGTCAAGCTCGGCATCATTCCGGGCGACGGCGGCTCATGGTTTCTGCCGAGGATAGTGGGCCTTTCGCGCACGTATGAGATGGCGTTTACCGGCGAACCCCTGGACGCGCAAACCGCGCTGCAATGGAACCTGGTGTCTCGCGTCGTGCCGGCGGATACGCTGCTCGAGGCCGCCCTCGAAATGGCCAATCGGATCGCAGTGAACCCGCCGTATCAATTGCGTTACACCAAGCGGCTTATCCGCGAAGGCTTGCACCAGCGCCTGGAAGGCCTGCTTGAACTCTCACGTCTATACCAGACGCTGTCGCACCATACAGAGGATCACGCGGAAGGAATTGCCGCGCTATTAGAGAAGCGTCCGGCCAACTTTGTCGGCCGTTAAGGTCAATATACCGATCAGATACCAGAAAAGGAGAGAAGACATGAATGTATTGCGTCGATTTTTTATTGCTTCTGTGGGCGCCATTGCACTGGCGGGTCCGGCACTCAGCCTCGCGGCGGATGATTTCCCGAGCAAGCCTATCCGCCTGATCGTGCCATTCTCTCCCGGAAGCGGCACCGACAACACGGCGCGCTACCTCGCCCGTGAAATGGAAGCCGCGCTGAAGTCGCCGGTCATCGTCGAGAATCGACCCGGCGGCAACAGCTTTATCGCGGCAAACCTGGTTGCCGCGTCAGCCCCCGACGGCTACACCTTATTGATTTCAGGGTCGTCGGCAATGACCGTCAACGCCGCAGTGTTCAAAAAACTGCCGTACGACCCGCTGGACGACTTCGCGCCAGTGGCCCGTTTAGCCCGCGGCGCCATGGGCCTCGCAGTCCCGGCGAATGCGCCATATCGATCCGTCGGCGATCTTGTCGAAGCGTTGAAGCAAAAGCCGGGAACCTTGAATTACGCTTCCGGAAGCGCCGCGTATCAGATCACCACGGAGCTATTTCTATCCATGGCCGGGGCCAAGGCTATTCATATCCCCTACAAAGGGGCCGCCCAGGCCTTGACGGACCTGGCGGGCAATCAGGTCAATTTCGCTTTCGGCGACTACGCCGCGCTGGTTCCATTCATCCAGTCCGGGAAATTGCGTCTGCTTGCGGTGACAAGCGCCGATCGCCTGGCGAGTGCGTCCGACACGCCGACGCTGAGCGAAAGCGGGTTCACCGGCTTCGACATGATCAATTGGACTTCCGCATTCGCGCCTAAAGGTACGCCCGCATCAGTGATCAAGAGGCTCAGCGACACGATGGTGTCCATCTATGAAAACGCCAAGACTCGCGAATTCCTTGCTTCGACCAATTGGGAGTCTTTCCCCGTCGGACCCGAAGCGCTGCACAAATACCAGATTGCGGAGATCGCCAAATGGTCGCAAGCCGCCGAGGTGGCCGGCATCGAAAAACTATAACGGAAAAATAATGAGCATACGACTCACGCTGCACGAAAGCATTGGCATCCTGAGTGCGGACAGCCCGCCTGTCAATGCATTGAGCCATACACTACGGCAACAGTTGTCACAAGCGCTGGGACAGATAACGGCGGCGACCGGCTTGCGCGCAGTCCTGCTGGCAAGCGCGCTGCCCAAGGTGTTTTCGGCGGGAGCCGATATCAAGGAATTCGCCGGGACCGACCCCGCCTCATCCCCGTCCTTGCCTGATCTTGTCGCGCAAATAGAAGCCTCTCCGATACCTTTCGTAGCGGTCCTGCAAGGGGCGGCGCTCGGCGGCGGCCTTGAATTGGCGTTGGCTTGCCATTTCCGTCTCGCCACCGCGGACGCCTCGCTGGGATTGCCAGAAATCACATTAGGCCTGATCCCCGGCGCAGGCGGCACACAGCGCCTCCCTCGCCTGGTGGGAAGCGAGCATGCGCGGCATATGATTCTTTCCGGGGCTCCGGTGAAGGCCCGGCAGGCGCATTCCTGGGGCCTGGTCGATACGGTGCTCGGTGAGAATGCCATGGACGATGCGCTCGCCTGGACGCAGCGCATGCTCGACTCCGGAGTTCAACCGCGACGCGTGTCCACCCTGGCGCATGCCGCAAGCGGCGAAGTCGAAGCGCCCCCTGTGCCGCGCCCCCCGGGCAGCCCTCTTGCCCGGCAGGCCGCTGCGGAGTGCGTTGGCGCAGCCGGGCTGCCTTTCGCGCAAGGTTTGTCAATAGAGCAGCAATGGTTCAAGCGCTTACTGAATGACCCGGCATCGCAAGCGTTGCGATATGCCTTTTTCGCTGAACGGCCCCCCCTGTCGTACCCGACCAGCGCCGCCCGCCCCGTCCGGCACGCAGCCGTCGTAGGCGCGGGAACCATGGGGCGCGGCATTATGTTGTGCTTGATTGAGTCTGGCGTGCCGGCGCTCTGGCACGATGCCAATCCCAATGCGCTACGCGCCGGGATTGACGCGATCAAAAGTCATTACAAGACGCTGATTGCCAAGGGCCGCATGGCCGATGACGCCGCTCAAGCCCGCATCGCCTTGATCCGGCCTGTTGCCGAGATTTCGGATCTGCATGAAACCGACATAGTGATCGAGGCTGTGTTCGAGGACATGCCCGTCAAGCAATCGATATTTCAAGCCCTGGATGCGTGCATGCATCCAGGCGCCGTGCTTGCCACCAATACATCGACGCTGGACGTCGATCAGATCGCCTCGGCGACAAGCCGCCCCGGGTCGGTCGTCGGACTCCATTTTTTCAGCCCGGCAAACGTGATGCGACTGTTGGAAGTCGTACGCGGCTCAAGGACATCGCCGGATGTCATGGCCACCGCCCTTTCCCTGGCGCGACGCTTGCGGAAGACGGCGATCATCTCGGGTGTATGTGATGGTTTTATCGGCAACCGGATGTGGCATCAGTATCTGCGACAGGCTGCCCTGATGGTCGAGCGCGGCGCATTGCCCTACCAGGTGGACGAGGCCATGCGAAACTGGGGGTTCGCCATGGGACCCTTCCAGGTCGCCGACTTGGCGGGCCTGGACGTGGGTTACAGCATCCGGCAGCGCCAATATATTGACGCTCCGCAACGGCCCTGGCCCGCCTGGCTCGATCGCGTAAGCGAAGCCGGCCGACTCGGCCTGAAAGCCGGGTCGGGGATCTACTCTTACCGGGAAGGAAGCCGGGACCCGCAGCGAGATGCGGATATCGAGATCCTGATAGCCGCCACGTCCGTCGATTCCAGCATCGTCCGGCAGCCTGTCGGCGCCGATGAAATCGCCACGCGCTGCGTCCACGCATTGATTGTCGAGGCGGCCCGCATCCTGGAAGAAAAAATAGCGCTGCGCGCATCCGATATCGATGCGGTTTTCCTGTCGGGCTACGGCTTTCCCCGGCTTCGCGGCGGCCCTTGCTATGCGGCGGACGCCTTAGGACTAGGCAACGTCGTCGCGACCCTGCGGCGCTATGCGGCGGACGCCGAGCCGGATTTCTGGCGCCCTCCGGCGCTGTTGGAACAACTCGCATTGCGCGGCGAGCCGCTGCATCGCTATAGCAACCAGCAGGACCCGCTATGAAGGACGTAGTCATTGTCTCGACCGCTCGCACGCCCATAGGCAAGGCCTACCGCGGCGCGCTGAATCAGACTTACGGTGCAACGCTGGGCGCGCACGCGGTCGGGCATGCGGTGTCCCGAGCGGGTCTCGATATGAACTCAATTGACGACGTGGTCATGGGTTGCGGGCGGCCGGAAGGCACCGCCGGGGAGAACATCGCTCGCCAGATCGCCCTGCGGGCGGGCTTGTCCATGGACACGCCCGGCTTCACTGTCAACCGGCTCTGCGCGTCGGGAATGCAAGCCATTGCAATTGGCGCAAGCGCCATCCAGACTGGGGCAGCGGACATTCTCGTTGCCGGCGGCCTGGACAGCATTTCCTGCGTGCAAAACGAATATATGAACGGCCACATGACGCGGGATCCGTGGCTGGAGGCAAACAGACCCGGAATTTTCCTCTCGATGATAGACACTGCCGAGGTAGTGGCGCGACGTTACGGCATTTCCCGGCAGGCCCAGGATGAATATGGAGCGCGCAGCCAGCAGCGCGCCACAGAGGCCAGGCAAGCGGGACGCACCGCATACGAAATCGCGCCAATTCGCGTGCGGCAGCGCCTGATAGACAAGGCCACCGGGGAATGCTCCGAGCGGGAAGTCCTGCTTGCGGAAGATGAAGGAATACGGCCCGGCACGACGGTGGATGCGCTATCGGGTCTGAAGACCATAGTCGAAGGGGGATGCACGACCGCCGGCAATGCCAGCCAGCTCTCTGATGGCGCCAGCGCCTGCGTGCTCATGGATGCGAAGAGCGCGGAACGACGCAATATTGAGCCATTGGGCCTGTTCCGCGGGTTCGCCGTTGCAGGCTGCGAGCCGGACGAAATGGGTATCGGCCCGGTTTTTGCCGTCCCGCGCCTGCTCAAGCGCGCCGGCCTGCGCAAGAGCGATATCGGCCTATGGGAGTTGAACGAGGCCTTTGCCGTCCAAGTCTTGTACTGTCGCGACCAGCTTGGCATCCCGGATGAACTGCTGAATGTGAACGGCGGGGCTATCGCGCTGGGCCATCCATACGGCATGTCAGGCGCCCGTTTGGCGGGCCACGCCCTGCTGGAGGGGAAACGACGAGGCGTACGCTACGTCGTCGTCACCATGTGCGTGGGCGGCGGAATGGGCGCCGCCGGACTATTCGAGGTGCTTTGACAATGTTCGAGTTTCGTACTCACGCGAGGACGATGGTCGGAGCCGGCTGCTCCGATCGCCTCGCCGATGTGATTACCGCCCAATGGGGAGCATCCCGCATCCTGGTGCTCACGGATCGCCCGCTCCGCGCGCTCGGACTGCCCGGGAAGTTCGCCAACACACTGCGCGAGGGCGGACATGACGTGGAGATCTTTTCTGATGTCATCGCCGACCCGCCAGAAACGACTATCGACCAGGCTTTGCAAGCGGCGCGCAACCATTGCGCCCAGCTGATCGTGGGCTTTGGCGGAGGTTCGTCAATGGACGTTGCGAAATTGGCGGCCGCGCTCGCGGAAAGGCCGACAGATATCCGCGACGTATACGGAATGAACAAGATAAGCTGGCCCCGTCTGCCTCTTATCCAGGTTCCGACCACTGCGGGAACCGGCTCCGAAGCCACACCGATCGCAATCGTCACCCGATCCGCAACGGTCAAGGCGGGTATTGTGTCCCCGGCCCTATATGCCGACATCGCAGTGCTGGATCCTCTCTTGACCCTTGGCCTTCCATCCAAAGTCACCGCCGCGACCGGGGTGGACGCCATGGTCCACGCGATTGAAGCGTACACCAGCCGCATTCACAAGAATCCCGTTTCAGACGGCTTGGCGCGTGAAGCATTGCGTATGCTCTATCATTCGCTGGAGCCCGCATGCCGTGAAGGCCAGGATGTCAATGCCCGCCAGAACATGCTGATCGGCGCCATGATGGCAGGTCAAGCTTTTGCCAACGCGCCAGTCGGAGGCATTCATGCATTGGCTTATCCATTGGGCGGCATTTTCCATGTGCCTCATGGACTGTCAAACGCCCTGATGCTGAGATCGGTATTGCGGTTCAATCTAAGCCATGCGACGACGCAGTACGCCGAACTGGCGCAAGTCATCCTGCCCGACATTTCAGGCTCACCGCTCGAGCGCGCACATGCGTTCGTTGACGCCATCAGCGGCCTCGCAGAAGCCGTCGGGCTTGAAACCCGTTTGGCCCAAGTCGGCGTTACGGCTGACGACTTGGCCACGCTGGCGGAGCAGGCCATGCTGCAGCAACGCCTGCTGGTAAACAATCCGCGCGGCATCTCTTACAAAGATGCTTATAGCCTGTACGAAGAAGCGCTGTGACCACATCAAGCCCGGCAAATACTCAACGCCCCTCAGCGTCGTTGCGCTCCGACTTCCGCCATTTCGAAGCGCTGGCTACCCGTTGGATGGATTGCGACAGGTATGGCCATGTAAATAACGTTGTCTACTATTCGTACTTCGACACCGCAGTCAATCGCTGCCTTATTCATGCTGGAGCGCTGGATCCCGACCAAGGCAGGGTGATCGGGCTGGTCGTCGAAACCGGCTGCAACTATTTTTCATCTATCCTGTTTCCGCAAGATATCGAAGTGGGTATTCGGGTAGCCCGCATCGGCCGCAGCAGCGTGCGCTACGAATTAGGCGTCTTTGCCGCTGGCGCGGCGACCTGCTGCGCCAGCGGCCATTTTGTGCATGTCTACGTCGATCACGAGACCCGGCGCCCCACCGAGCTCCCGGAAATATTACGGCAGTTGCTGGAACAACTGCGAGACTGACCAGCCCGAATCATCCCCTGCAATCAAACCAGGGGTTCAAGCGCGTTTCTCAGCGCGGCCGGCAAAGACACAGGGCGGCGGTTTTGCTTGTCGACGTAGACATGAACAAAATGGCCATGCGCGGCGCTTAGCGCCTCGCCTTTCTTGAAGATGCCTATTTCATAGCGCACGCTGCTGTTGCCCAGCTTGGCGACTTTGAAACCGGCCTCAATGGCATCGGGAAAAGCGATCGACGAAAAAAACTGGCAGCCGGTTTCGACGACCAGGCCGATGATGCCTCCGCCATGTATATCGAGCATCCCCTGCTCCAACAGGTAGCCGTTGACGGCGGTGTCGAAGTACGAGTAATACGTGACATTGTTCACGTGTCCGTATACGTCGTTATCCATCCACCTTGTGGTGATCGGTGAAAAAACCTTGAATTCAGCGCGTTGGCGGGCTTGTGGTCTGCTCATTTTATTCATCGGCTAGCGGTTGATAGAGGCTGCGTCAGTTGGCGCGGCATACCATTGTAGCGATTGACTCCGAGCCACGAACGGCTCGGTCGAAGCCAACGGCCCTCCCCGGCCTGGACATGCTCGACTGCAACGCGGGCTTATGAATGGCGTCGGGGCAAAAGGCTCCGGCGCCCGTCAATCTGATAATTGGGGCGCCGGAGCAGTTTGCCGAATCTAGACGGCAGCAAGTGCTGGATGCTCATCCTTGAAGATCCATGCGTCCATGGTCTTCAGCCTGGCGCTGATCTTGGGTTGAAACGCCATTTGATCCAGCACATCCTTTTGCAGATCGATGCCTGGCGCGATCTCGATCAGCTCGAGGCCGTCGCCATGAATCTGGAATACCGCTCTTTCCGTGATCAGCAGGGCCTCCTGGCCTCTTTCTGCGACGCCTGCGCTGACCGCGTAGGTGATGTGCTGTGCTTTGGGCACCAGCTTCTTGTTCTTGCCCTCCTGATCGATGCGCAGCACTCCGTCAACCGCCGAAACCTTTAGTCCGCCAGCGGTGAATGTGCCGGTGAAGATAAGCTTTTTGGCATTATGGGCAATATCGGTAAAGCCGCCCGCCCCCGGATTGGCGGCGCCGAATTTACTGACATTGACGCTCCCTTGGGCATCGAACTCCGCGAAAGACAGCGCCGTGCATTCACACAGTCCACCATCGATGGCGTCGAACTGGGTCACGCCATCGACCAGGGCTTCCGGCCACATATTGGTGGAAAACTGCCAGCCTGTCATCACGACGCCGCCATAGGAGCCGTGCTCGGTCGTGAAGCGGTAGTCATCGATATTTCCAGCATTCAAGGCGCCATCTTCTGCCATCACCAACGGCATATCGGACGATGCGCCAAATCCCAGGATCGTAAGCGTGCGCTTGGGCACCTCCAGGTAAGCGCGGCGACCAATGATTTTGTCCGGGCCGAAGGGTATTTTGGGCAGCGTCTCCAGCTGCATATTCTTGGGCGAGAGATAACGAGTGTCGAAGGGTGTGTCGGTAACCATCATCTGGTCCGGAACGATGACGACGTTGTCGACAAAGTCGCCGGGAATACGAACAGTGCCGGCATCCCGGGTAAATCGCTCGACCTGCCGGGTGACCTGCGCGGTTACCGTTCCACCGCAGGCTTTCGTGGCCAGCGCCAGCGCCAGCGCGGCCGAGAGCAGTCCCTCATTCTCGAACGAGAGGTTGCCGAACTCGTCTGCCGAGGTGGCACGGATAAAGCAGTGGTGTAGCGGCCAGGTAGGGTAGAAGAGATAGTCTTCGCCCTTGAAAGAGACTTTTTCCACCAGATCGTCGGTCGCCAGCGCGGTGAATTTTCCACCATCCTGGTCGGGATCAATATATGCGCCCAGGCCTATTTTGGTCAGATAGCCGGGACTTTTGCGCGCGACTTCACGCAGCCAGTGCATGGATGCGCCAATAGGCCAGCTATAAGCTTCGATGGCATTTTCCCGGATCAGCTGCATCAGCTTCGGGCGCTCGCCCGTTTGCGGGTGTACGGGGTTGATATAAGAACCCGCCACGATCCGCTTCATCAGCCCTTTTTTGGCAACGCGGTCCATGCCGCCGATGTCCATGGCGTCACCCGTACCGCAAGGAAAATAGAAGGTCAGGTCGCGCGGATGCTGTTCCTTTTCATAGCGGTCGCCCAGGCCTTTAAGCAGCGCATCGGGCGTGATCCAGCCTATGACGCCGACGCTTGCCACGGTCTGTCCGCTTTGAATGCCAGATACCGCCTCTTCCAAAGAGCAGAACTTGCTCATGCGCGTACTCCGAATTTCTGCAGTGTTGCAATAGCGGCGGGATGCTTGCAGTTCTCTTCGAACATCCGGTTGGCAATCACGTCGCCGGCTTCGCCATTGGCGCCAACGTGAGGCGCGAAATATTCTTTGACGGCCGTTACGGCGACATCGGGCAGTGCGACCAGCCGCTGCGCAAGCTCCAGCGCCGTCTTCAGCGCGGCGCCGTCGTCGCTCAGGAAATCGGCCAGGCCGATCCGATGCGCCTCGACGCCGTCCAGCGGCTCGCTGCCCCAGGTCAGTCGTCTGGCCGCTACGGGGCCGAGACGCGCCACCAGCGTCTCGAGGCCCCAGGGGGGTATCCAGCCAATCTGGACTTCCGGCAGATGCCAGCGGCAGCTTCGGCTGCTTATGACAATATCGCAGGAAGCGGCAAAGACAAAGCCTCCGCCTAAGGCAAACCCTTCTACCGCGGCAATCACGGGCTTGCTCAGTTGGCTGATCGACCGGCAAAAATGCGCGGTGTCGGCCTCGTGCCGGCACATGCCGCGCAGGTCCATCGTGGCCAGCTCTTTAAGGTCGCTGCCGGCGCAAAATCCCGGCGCGCTGCCAGTGATGATCGTGACCCGGATGCCTGGATCGGACTCGATCTCGTCCAGATGCCTCTTAATCTCCAGGACGGTCTCTTCGCTCAGGGCATTGCGCCGGTTCGGACGATTGACGGTCAGTACGGCGACCGCCCCTTGTAAACTTCGGTCTATCATCGCTTTATGCTCCTAGTTGTGCACCGTCGCGATTCAGCAAGAGGCGTATATCCTCACCCTTGATATCGCGCACGGCTATGGATTCGTTAATCGCCAATGCAGCGGCATATCCGATGGCGTGCCCATAGCTGAAGCATTGGGCTGTGACCCTGGCGGACGCCATGGCTTCATGTTCCGCAGAAAGACAGCGGCCCGCAAACAACAGCGATTCGCCCTGCCGAGGCACAAAGCACTCATAGGGAATCTCGTAATAGTCTTCGAACAGCCACGAAAGGCGCGGCTTCTGGCCACTGTGCAGCTCGATGGGCCAGGGAGAACGCGCAATGCCGTCGCGGCGTTTGTTGCCCTGGACAACGTCATCGTTCGTTAGCGTCTGTACGCCCACTATCTGGCGCGTCTGGCGCGTCCCTACCTGGACGCCGGTGTCGTTCAGGTAGGCGGCTTCGCATCCCACCAGATAGTCTTTGAAAAATCGTTCGTACTCGCGCACTTGCTTGCGGCCTTCGTACTCGGCTTCGCTGAGGTCGCGGGCGATCAATGGGTTCAGTTCGCGGCCATCGGCCCCGACCACGCGGGTGCAATTGCAGATCAATTCATTGGGCCGCGGCGTGGGGAACAGGAAAACCTTGGCGCGCGGCAGTTTGTAGGCGCCATCGGCGTTCAGGCCTGTTATCAGCTTGGTAATACGGTCGGGCAGGATGGAGTCCTCGCCGTACTCCTGCAGAAAGCGCTCCACGTCGACGCCCGCGAGGCGAAAGATCATGGTGGGGTTCTGCACCCTGCCCTCGATACCGACCGTGGTGGCCATCCCCGCCATGGCGGCCAGATCGGCATCCCCGCTTGCGTCGATCGTGATCTTTGCGCGGACCTCCAGCTTGCCCTGCTTGGTGTAAGCCACGACGCCGGCGACGCGCTCGTTGCCGTCCAGCAGCACGTCCGTGACGATGGCGTGATACAGCACCGCGACATTCTGTTCGGCCAGGAGGCCTTCCGCGCTTTCGCGCCAGGCCTGCGGTTCATGAACCCGGGTAAACGTTTGGCCATAGCGTACCGGTGGCGTCAGGCCATTGCGCTTATCCATCGCATCGATGAACTGATCGACGAAGCCGTGCACCAGACGTTCGGGCGCATGTGTTTTGTCTTCGTGCGCCAGGTACAGGCCGCAGATGGTGCCGGACATGCCGGCGACGGCGCCACCTCCGCAGAAGCCATAG
>LNAP01004328.1_pt1 | contig 15078 bp, 17 predicted proteins | sample 602601 | NCBI WGS metagenome assembly LNAP01 (sample SAMN02440304, study PRJNA202911) | soil metagenome | biome: Subtropical and temperate rainforests or woodlands; isolation source: soil samples (1 kg each in a 20% v/v slurry with milli Q water) were... ...
AATTCAGCGGAAAAGGTACGGCGTTGTTTGGTCATCAGACACCTCTTTCTGGCGAGCATTCTCGCCTAAATGGGTGTCCGGTTTCATTAGACCACTACAGACGCGGCCGGCTCGTCGGCGAGCGTCAGGTTGGATAGTCCACACAGCAAGGTGGCGAGTGCGCTGTACTTAAGGTTTTTCATGCAGTGATGCTCACTTCTAGTGATTGTTCTAGTGAGGGTTTTTCGCTTGGCGTCAGGGTTTCAACTTTCCCGTTTCCAGGTCCTGGGGCTGATGTCGATGCTGCCGTCCTGGTTTTGCCGATAAATCGTGTAGGGCAGGGCGACGGTGTCCAGCACCGCGCAAACCGCAGCGTCGATCAACAACCCTGGCATGGCATATCCATCGCGGCTCGGCTGTGGAGGTGCATTGAGCAGACAGAAATCGTAATACACCCCGCTGTAGATCCGTGGCACGGTAGCGCAGTACGACTTCTGGTCGATCAATTCGCGGCTGGTGACTTCATCGCCGCGCAACACCGTATTGATGCTTCCGCATCCGCTCAATACCAAGCCAAGGGTCAGTAAGGCAATTAATTTCATCGCATGCGTCCTTGCTGAAAAGGCCTGAGGATAGCGGCACCAACGCTTTTTTGGTGATTTTTTTCCAGCTTTCGAAGCGGTGAATGGAAATTTACCCTTGAACATTTCGTTAAAAGGCGTAATGTTCTCGCGATGATTCTCGAACAGCTCAAAGCGGTCGGTAACGACACTCGCATGACTATCATGGAGTGGCTCAAAGACCCGCAAACTCACTTTCCACCCCAGGACCATGGCGATCCGGCGATTGGCGTGTGCATGTCGCACATTCAGCGCAAGGCCAGCCTGTCACCGTCCTCGGCGTCGGCGCACCTGGCGATTTTGCAGCGGGCAGGGCTGCTGCAGGCAACGAGAATCGGCAAATGGACTTACTTCCGACGCGACGAGCAGGCCATCGACCAGTTCGCCGCCCGACTGAAAAACGAACTCTGATTTTTGACAATACGTTTCGTCATTATACGTAATGATGAAATATAGGATTGTTTATGCCCGTTGTGGGAGCGAGCTTGCTCGCGAAGCCGTCAGAACCTCCAGCGCATTTTTACAGCTCTGGATATCGCCTTCGCGAGCAAGCTCGCTCCCACACGACTACTTTAAATCTCATTAATTGAGGAACTCCCCCATGAGCAACAAAACCATTTACGTACAAGCAGGCGGCGGTTACGACAACGTGATCATCGGCGACAGCCAAGTCCGCGCGCCGCAAGTCGGTGAGATCAGCGTGCGGTTACGCGCCAATTCCCTGAACTACCACGACTTCGCTGTCGTCAGCGGCATGTGGGGGCCGAGTGAGGCGCGCATCCCCATGGCTGATGGCGCCGGTGAAGTCATCGCGGTGGGCGAGGGCGTCAGCGAGTTCAAGGTCGGCGACTCGGTCGTCAGCACCTTCTTCCCGGACTGGATTGACGGTACGCCGTTGGTTGAAGGTTTCGTCAGCGTGCCCGGCGATGGCATCGACGGTTACGCACGTGAACAGGTAACGGCGCGCGCCACTTCATTCACTCTGGCACCAACCGGTTACAGTCACGCCGAGGCGGCTACGCTGACCACCGCCGGTTTGACCGCCTGGCGGGCGCTGATGGCCGACGATTCGCTCAAGCCTGGCGATACCGTGCTGATTCAGGGTACTGGCGGCGTTTCCATCTTCGCCCTGCAGTTCGCGAAAATGGCTGGCGCGACGGTCATCGCGACGTCGTCGAGCGACGATAAGCTCAGCCGTCTGAAGGCCATGGGCGCAGATCACCTGATCAACTACCGCTCGGACACCCATTGGGGCGAGACTGCACGCGCATTGACTGGCGGCCGGGGCGTCGACCACGTGATAGAAGTAGGCGGGCCATCGACGCTGGAGCAATCAATGATTGCTGCGCGGGTCGGTGGGCATATCTCGGTGATTGGTATTTTGACGGGCGTTGCCGGACAGCTTTCCTTTGTACCGGCACTGGTCAAGCAATTGCGTCTACAAGGCGTGCTGGTGGGTAGCCGCGCGCAACAGCAGGATATGATTCGTGCGATTAATGCCAGCGGCATGCGCCCGGTTATTGACCGGCACTTTCCGCTGAGCGAAATAGTTGAAGCGTTCCATTACCAGGAAACCAATCAACACTTTGGCAAGATCTGTCTGGATATCTAACCTCAGGCACAGCGAGCAAGCCTGTACGCAGGCTTGCTCTATATTTTGCTATGCACATTTAACTGTCACGGTTGTTTCGACTTGCTTGACGTGTAAGTCACCGAGGCGTTCCTGCGGTTCGAATCCGACGAAGCCGAATGATCAAAACTGCCCGGAACTCTCAATGAGTTGATAACCTGGTTTACCTGAAAACCACGTTTGATTTCCCGCGCCTGAACTTCAAAGCTTTTAACGGTTGCATCAAACGTCGCAGGATTCGCCAGCAACGAATTCAACTCCTCATCATTTACAAGGCGAGTGTCATCCTCAGACAAATGCATTGTCCACCTCCTCTCTAAAGTTTTGGCCGGTCAGTTATATATTACGGGTCTTACAGTTCTTTACCTTGCACATAACCTGAACCCAGATCCGCACCGGTAATCGGATTGGCATCCGGATCGGACATGGTGCGTTCCTTCATCGTCAACAACACGGCTTCGTCATCTGTCGACAACACAACCGACGCGGTTCCATCACCGCCATCCACTGCAGGTTCTGGCGATTCGATATATTCCCACTCGTCGCCTTCATTCCATGGGCCACGCAGGTTCGGCTCGCCGGCCGACATGTTGAAGTACACGTTGGTGAACTCAGGCATGCCAGGCAGTTTGCCTTGTGGGAAGTTTGGCTGGATCGAATGCAGCGCTTTTTCGAATGATTTCTGATGCGCGATTTCCCGAGTCATCAGAAAACCCAGCGCTTCTTTTATACCTGGATCATCGGTCACATTCATCAGACGCTCATAAACAATCTTCGCCCGCGCTTCTGCCGCGATATTGGAACGGAAGTCCGCAGTCGGTTCGCCGATAGTATCGACATACGCCGCAGTCCAGGGCACACCGGCCGAGTTGGTCAGTGGCGCACCGCAGCCGTAAAGCAACGAAGTAATATGCGAATCATTACCCGCGCCGTTAATTGCACGATACAACTCACCTTCCTGCTGTACGCCTTCGGCCAATTGGCCTTTGCCGCCGCGGTTGAGCATGCAAATAATCGAACCGATGATTTCCAGGTGGCTGAGTTCTTCGGTGGCGATATCCATCAGCAAGTCTTTACGACCTGCGTCTTCTTCTGCCAACGCTTGAGTGAAGTAACGCGCTGCTGCTGCGAGTTCGCCTTGCGCCCCACCGAACTGCTCCAGCAGAAGGTTAGCCAGACCTGGATCAGGTCGAGCGACACGGACGGTGTACTGCAGACGCTTGTTATGAATGAACATGGTTCGGTCCTCATCTTATTAAGCCAGAACGGCTGTCGGTGGACATATGATTGGCCACAGTAAAGGGAGCGCCGAGCCGTGAAAGCTGTTCAGCCAAGTTGACGAATGGTCAAAAAAAATTCGAATTGCGTGATGAGATGATCCATTTGAGTGTTTTCTGTCGAAAAAATATACCGTTTTGGGTGATGGCTGCCGCGCGCGATTGGAAGCGACCTGGAAGTAAGTTTCAAGTACGCTCCGAGGCGACATTATCGCGCTGCTGGCTATGCTGCGGATGATCAAATTGTCGTAGTGGCCGGTGGATAGACTGTGTCGGATATTTCTTTTAGTTCAACAGGCCAGTCCAGGCTCGTTTCGCTGATTTTGCGAAAAATGACCGAAGAGGAAAGAAAGCCGTCCGGTTCCTCGGCAAATGCCGTTACAGCATGGCAGCGCGCGGCGACGGTATAGGCAGGTTCATCCAGTCGTGTCTCGATGATTTCGAAACCCAGAGGCTTATTGATCAGCGCCTTCCACGACTCATCGGAGAAACGCCAGAAATCCCAAGGTTGATCGTGCATTGGCCAGGTTTGATGGGTAGTAAAAAGCCCAATGCCGCCTGGTTTCATGATTCGATTGATTTCAATCATGACTTTCCAGGGCATCATCAAATGTTCGAACACAGAAAATGCCGTGACTCCATCAAAATGATTGGCAGGGTACGACTGGCTTAACTGATGGGCGTCGCCCACGACATTCACATTTGGCCCAGCAAGCACATCGAAGCCACTGTATTCCCAGTCGGCGGGTGCGAACCCCCTTCTGACCACGCCCGAACGGGCTCGGGATCCAATCTCCAGCATGCGTCGCGGGTTTTCCTGCCGTGCTGCAGGCAGGTTGTTCATCATCTGGACAAAAACATTTGCGAGACCGTCTCGGGGGCTACCCAGTCTTTGGATAGAAGCGGACGTTCCGTCAACGAAATGCACAACCAGTCGGCTATTGAGGATGGCTGCACGGTCTTCTGAAAAGCTGATCAGTTCGTCAAACCGCGACTGAGACGCACGTTGGCCAAAATGGGAAATCAGATCAGGACTCATCTTTCCGAAATGCAGCGGATACCACCCGCCCCCAGATACTTGCAGAGCTATATCGCGAATTGTTTTATCGGGACTATGCAGCCAGCCGCTTACTCTTAGAATGCCCTGGAACACTGTAAAGCGGTCAATACAGTACGGGCCGGAAAACTCACTTGTGGCCGTATCCGGGCTAGAAGAGTTAGCTTGCATGGACATATTCTCGGATTTGAGTGGCGTTGTTCAAGCGTAGTTGAAGTCGGGCTCGTTGCCGCTCAGGTATAAGCCAAAAGCCGACCGCACAGCACCACGCAGACCCATAACCCGATGGATAACACTGCCTGGATCCTGGCGATTGCGGGTGCAGCAACGCCGGTATTCCAGCGGGTGACCGAGCGGTATACGCCGACGTGGAACAGTGCGGCGTTGATGCCTGCGATGGCGATCAGGCTTAGTTTCAGGAGGAAAACGTTGTTGCTGACGAAGTCATGGGGATGGGCCGAAAACATCATCAAACCGGCGGGAACAATCAGCAGCAGGGCGGCGAGGGCAAAGCGCAACAAGTGCCGGGCCAGCGCCGTGACGGCAATTTCCCGTGATAGCCCAAGCACCCGCAGGTCGAACATGACCACCGAGCCGACCAGTACGGAAAAGCCGATGATATGCACCACCTCGACCAGCGGATAAAGCCACAGATCGCTGCGCATTGCCGAACCCACGGGTGATGCGTCCAGCCAGTCCAGCCAGGTGTTTGCGCCCGACCCTGCCGGGGCGGCGTTCATCAGCGCAACTCGGTGGTCTTGTCACCAATGGTGATGCGTTCGGCGCGTAACTCTTCGGGTTTGCTGCGATTCTGATAGCCGACCACGCTGGCTTGATTGCCAGCCTTGAGCATGTCCTGGGTCAGCCCCCGATTCTCCATGCGAGAGGGCGGCGCCAGTACCACATTCCAGGTTTTATCAGCGGTTTTGAGACGCACGAAGCCGTGAGGATGGGAATAACCAGACGCTTCGATCGTGCCTTGCAGCCGCAAGGCCTTGCTGGAGTCGTATTCGCTCCAGCCGTGATGGGCGAACGCAGTGGTGGCAACCAGTACTGCGGACAATCCAATGCACTTGAGCATGCCTTTCATGACGCGGTCCTCTTGTTGTCTTTCTTCTATGCAGGCAGAAGCGTAGACGGGACTGGCGTCGTGTTAATTGCAGGTCAGCAAAGACAGGACGAGCAGCGTCGCGTTGCCGTGCCTGAAGCCCGCAAGAACAAGGCTTGAGCACAATGAATGCCGCTTGTCAGGCCGCGCCGGTTTTGCTGATCAGGCCATCCCGAACGTCGGATGCGTAGCTCAACAGGCTTGATTCGGATTCTTGATAATTGGCCGAAAGCTCGATCAATGCCTGGGCTTCAGCATGCTTGCCGCTGTCAGCCAGGCTGTTGGCTTCCTTGAGCATATTGGCCAAAGACCATCTGAGCAGGTGAGCCGCCGAGATCAGAGCATTCTGAAGTTGTTGATTTTCTTTAGTGAGACCCATGCTGATTCCCTTCCAGGTCAGAACTGCGCCAAACGTCATGGCGATTTGATGCGGGGAAATATAGCAAACCCAAGCTACTGATTTAAGGATATTTATCTGGCCAGGCTCGCATGAGGAGATGCGACGCACAAAAAAACCGGCTCAGTGGCCGGTTTGGTGAGTCGTAACCTCAGGCCCGCATCAGGTTTCAATTTCGTTGGTGAAGCGGATCGGAGCCCGCTGTTTTGGCTTTCGGACCGGCAACCGCCCAGGCCAATATCCCGAGAACCGGAACAAACACCAGCACGATGATCCACAGCGCCTTGCTTTCACGTTGGCCATCGCTCTTCATGACTCGCGTCACCGCCCATAGCACAGCAACAATAAGCAGCGTCACAATGGATATCCACGCCAGCGGAGCATCCATGATGTTCGCCAGCACGTCCCAGATTTGTTTGAGTTCCATACATCTCCCCCTTGGTTGTAACTGTTTAGGCAGGGCGATGCGCAAAGGGTTCAGTGTTGTGTGCCGGGACAAACCTTTCGCGGCCCGGCGCCTTTGACGATGTTGCCTACACTCGCCTGCGCCGACAGGTCCGGAATGTTCCCGACCCGCTATCAAAGAGGATTGGCAGCGCAGTCGCGCCAGCATGAAGGGCGGCCTGCAGGGAATTGCCTGGGTGAGGGTCTTTCCTGTGCTTTTGGGGGCCAATTCAAGCGCCGCAGTTTCGTTGCCCTCTACAATGCTTCATTGTCTTGACGAGGTTAGCCCGCAACTTCTGCGTCGATTGCTTGATCATGCGGTGCGGTTAACCAGCTTAAGAGGCGCAGCACTGCGCTGTTGAGCTAGATATCGCGTGCAACAAACGCGCAGGAACGAGGAAAAATTCATCACTTCGTCGCGCGCTTTGGTGATCTCTTCATAGAGATTGGTGATCAATTGGTTGGTGGTTAGACCTTCCCCGGCAGCCATCTCTGTGAGGATGTCCCAAAACTGGTTTTCCAGCCGCAACGTCGTGATCACGCCATGTATGCGTAATGAGCGTGACCGAGACTCATAAAGAATTGGATCAGCTTTAATATACAGTTCGCACATTTTAAGATCCTACCCGGGAAAATCAGAATTATTCTCCTCTTTATGCAAGAGGGGGTAATAGTCAAATACTACACCTGCTTACTCCTGTCGCGCTTGCAGCGTAAGCGTTCGAGTTACACCCACTTGCAAGCCAGACCTTGAGCCGTTTAAACCACTGGTCCACTCGTTCGCCATCAAATATCGTCGGATCAAAGGTCTCCTCGTGCCATTGCACCGATCGGGGCTGGTCATTGCTTCCAAGAAGTCTCCATGACGAGGACCTCTACCTGCGTCTTGCGGCGGGCAACCGTTGGCACCCGCGATGCGGACGGCATTTGAGGACAGGCAACAGCGGCTAGTATTTTTTCGACCTTGATACGGTGATGCCAGCTGTCACCGAAGCCATAGAGATAATTGACTGTGCGCTTTCCGTTCATAAAAAAGCTGACACCATCTATTTACGAAAGACTCAGATAGAAGAGGAGGTTGCACGACAAAATATCTTGTCACACTGCCGGTCGCCCATAAATTGATGGAGGTCAATAATCATCCAGTGAGCGGTTGCATGGAACTCTCGGTTCGTATCAGCTGGATGACAAATAGAGATGTAAGAGCGACGAACGCTTTTTTGGCGTGCTGATCCAGCCACACCCGCTCATGGTCGCCTCTGCCCCTTTCACTTGGCTATGTGCACAGGAGATAACCAGCGATGAAGAAGGCGGTCGACGCAGCAACTCAGCAAGCACCAATCGTCGCGCATTCGATGGCTTGGCACTCACTGCCTGCAGAGCAGGTGGCGAATCTACTTGAGGTCAACGAGCATGACGGGCTGGCGGCCACTGAAGTCGAAGTCCGGCGTAGCCGCACTGGTTTCAATCGCTTGCCAGAAACAGCACGACTCCCTGCGTGGCGGCGATTCTTGCTGCAATTTAATAACATTCTGATTTACGTGCTTTTAGGATCCGCTGCGATTACCGCGATGCTGCAGCATTTGTGGGATACGGTGGTGATCCTCGCGGTAGTAATTGCAAACGCGATCATCGGCTATATCCAGGAAGGCAAAGCGGAAAAAGCCATGGATGCTATCCGTCAGATGCTGGCACCGCATGCCGCGGTGATCCGCGCAGGCGAACGTGTAAATATTGTGGGCGAGGAGCTAGTACCGGGCGACATCGTATTGCTGGAGGCCGGAGACAAAGTACCTGCTGATGTCCGCCTGATGCACGCGAACAGACTGCAAATTCAGGAAGCCATTCTTACTGGTGAATCTTTACCCGTAGAGAAAGATACTCAGCCGGTGGGCCTCGAATCAGGCTTGGGTGATCGTACCTGCATGGCGTTCAGTGGCACGCTCGTGACTTGTGGGCAAGCATCGGGGGTCGTAGTTGCCACTGGCGCAGCGGCTGAAATCGGACGCATCAGTACGCTGCTTGCAGAAGTGGAGACACTGACAACTCCGCTGGTGAAGCAGATGAATGTATTTGCGCGCTGGCTGACGATCTTGATCTTGTTGATGGCCGGCCTCCTGCTCGTGTTCGGCCACTACGTTGGGCACTACGCATTCACCGAGATATTCATGGTTGTGGTTGGCATGTCGGTAGCGGCTATCCCCGAAGGGATGCCCGCCGTCCTTACGATCACGCTGGCTGTCGGAGTACGGGCAATGGCGCGCCGCAATGCCATCGTGCGTCGGCTGCCTGCCATTGAAACGCTCGGCTCAGTCTCTGTTATCTGCACTGACAAGACCGGCACACTTACCCGCAACGAAATGATGGTGGCATCGGTAGTCACCAACGATCTCATCTTCACGGTCGATGGCGCAGGTTATCAGCCGGAAGGAGGTATTAGCCTTGCAGATAAGCTTGTCGACATATCGACTCATCCTGCGTTGGCAGAACTGGGGCGAGCAGCCGGCCTGTGCAATGACGCGGTGTTGCGACAGCATGAAGACTTATGGACAGTTGAGGGTGATCCGATGGAAGGTGCCTTGCTGGCATTCTCCAGAAAGATTGGAATCGATAGTGCTGAGGATCAGCAGGCCTGGCCTCGCACCGATGCAATTCCATTTGACGCCAAACACCGCTTCATGGCGACCCTGCACCACAATCATGATCGACGTGCCTCAATCTATGTGAAGGGCGCGCCAGAGCAAATACTGGCGATGAGCACGCAGCAGTCCGCAAAAGCAGGCGCGATTGAACCGCTTGATGCGCACTACTGGCACAAACAAGCAAACAGCATTGCGGCCAAGGGGCAGCGTGTATTGGCGTTTGCAGTTAGATCTGTTGCGGCCGAGCACACCGTGCTGGAATTTGAGGACGTCGAAGGAAAGTTAACTGTACTGGGCATGGTTGGGCTGATCGACCCGCCTAGACCCGAGACAATTAAAGCAATTGGGCAATGCCAGGCGGCAGGTATTGCCGTGAAAATGATCACTGGCGATCACGTAGGTACTGCCGCCGCCATTGGTCGGCAGATTGGCCTGCAAAATCCCGACAGGGTGCTGAGCGGTATAGAGCTGGATTCCATGAACGATGCCGCCCTCAAAGAGGCGGTGAAGGACGTCAATATATTTGCTCGCACCAGCCCTGAACATAAGCTTAGGCTGGTGATGTCGCTTCAATCGAATGGCATGACGGTGGCCATGACTGGCGACGGCGTCAATGACGCTCCTGCGCTCAAGCGCGCCGATGCCGGTATCGCCATGGGAGGAAAAGGTAGTGAAGCTGCCAAGGAAGCCGCAGATCTGGTTCTCGCCGATGACAACTTCGCATCCATCGTGGCGGCGGTTCGCGAGGGGCGCACGGTCTATGACAATATCAAGAAAGTGCTGAGCTGGACGCTGCCGACCAATGCAGGCGAAACCATGACCATCATTGTCGCGCTGCTTCTTGGTATTACGCTGCCGGTGACAGCGATACAGATTCTGTGGATCAATCTGATTACCGCAGTGACACTGGGCATCGCATTAGCGTTTGAACCTACCGAAGAAAACACGATGCGCAAACCTCCCCGTGCACGCGGGGAACCGCTGATAAGCAGTGCGTTGGTTTGGCATATGGTGCTCGTTTCTGCTCTTTTTCTCTGCGGCGTCTACGGCATTTTTTCTTATGCGCTCGACCGTGGCTACTCTATCGAGTTGTCCCGAACCATTGCGGTCAACACATTAGTGGTGATGGAAATATTCCACCTGTTTTTCATTCGTAATCTCTACAGCACATCGCTTACCTGGAAGGGTATACGTGGCACCAGGGTCGTGTGGATGACTGTCGTAGTGGTTACCGTCGCTCAGTTTGCGATCACGTATGCGCCACCGCTGCAAAAGGTGTTTGCAACGGAGGCAATCCCTTTTATTGATGGCCTGCTGATCATCGGGGCCGGAGTTGCGCTGTTTGCGATACTCGAGATCGAAAAACAGATTCGAATCCACCTGTCCGAATAGCGCTTTTGGGAGCGTTAAACAGCTATGGGGGCGACTACCCTTTCAAGAGGGTCAAGCATGATTATCTTTGCCAACAGACTTTAAGGAATCCAGAAATGCACAAAATTCTTATTGCTGTCGATGGGTCTGAACATGCACAACGGGCGGTTCAATATGTCATTGGTTTAATCCGAGAGGGGGGATTGCTGGGAGGTAATGTGGAGGTTCACTTGGTTAATGTGCAACCTTTGTTGCCTACTCGAGTTATTCACGACTTGAGCGAGGAAGAGCTTAGTCAGTATTATCAGCAAAGAAGCTCGGAGGCCTTCCAGGCGCCAATATCCCTCCTTGGGAATGAAGGTATTACATTTACGAGTCATACTCTGGAAGGCCATGCAGCGAGCCAGATCATATCTTGTGCAACGGATCTTGGTTGCGACAGTATCGTAATGGGCTCACATGGCAACGGATTTCTTGCTGGGGTTTTTCTGGGTTCAGTCACGTTCAAGGTGATTCAATTGACCGACATTCCAATCACCTTGGTGAAGTAGAAACATAATGCTGTTCGCTGCACGGCTGTATCAATCCGTGCCTGCGAAGTCGTCTGTTTTTCCATGCGTGCGGTTCGTCGTTCTGAGAGCCTGGGAGGCTAATTACAAGTCGCGCACTACCAGCCCCGGAATCGAACTCAGTGCAGGCCCGATTACCCTGACGTTGAACTGTCGCCTGAGCTCATCAATACCTCGTACCTGTTCGCTATGGTGATGTGTGATCAACACATCGCCAAGCGTCCATTGCGGGTGTACGTGTAACCAGTCGATGACAGGTTGCGCATCGCCTGGATCAACGACTGCACAGCGTTATTCCTCCAGGCAGAGCAGCAGCCAAATGTAATTGCCGGTGAAAGCCCGCAACCTTCTGACCTCCAGGCCGCCTGGATCTTGCGCTGTCATGCTGCCTTGGTCTTGAGCGATTCGGCAATGTAGTCGGCTTGTCGAATGGCCAGGCTGACGATTGTCAGGGTCGGATTCTCCGCGCCACTTGTAGTGAATTGACTCCCGTCCGAGATAAACAGGTTAGGCACCTCATGGCACTGTCCATGTTTGTTGCAAACACCATCCGCCTCTTTGAGGCTCATGCGACACGTGCCCAGGTTATGGGTGGAAGGATAAGGCGGAACCCGGTGGGTCTTGAGCGCGCCAACCGCTTCGTATACCGCGCTGCCTTGTTTGAAGGCGTGTTCACGCATGGCAATGTCATTTGGATGATCGTCGTAGTGAACGTTGGCCACGGGTATCCCCAAACGATCCTTGGTGTCATTGCTCAATGTGATGCGATTGCTCTCGCGAGGCATGTCTTCGCCCACTGTCCACATGCCGGCAAGGTGAGTGTAATTGTCCATGACCCGGGTAAAATCCTTGCCCCACGCACCAGGATTGAAAAATGCCGCCATGAACGATGGCCCAAGAGAGACGGTTTCCATTTCGTAGCCGCCGACAAAGCCGCGATCAGGATTGAAATGCACCTCGTCACTGATCAGGCCCGCCATGATCGTGCCTCGGTAGAAATGCACAGGATCGCTGAACTCGGCGAAAACCGAGCCGGTGGTATGGCGCATGTAGTGCTTGCCGACCATGCCCGATCCGTTGGCCAGCCCGTGGGGAAACAAGGTGCTGGAAGAGTTCAAGAGCAGTCTGGGGGTTTCGATTGCATTACCGGCTATCGCGATGATGCGGCCTTTCTGCCGGTGCAACTCACCCTTCGCGTCAGCATAGACAACGGCGCTGGCACGACCTTTGGCATCATGTTCGATCCGAACCGCATGGGCTTGCGTTCGCAACTCAAGCTTGCCGGTCGCTTCGGCGGCTGGAATTTCAGTGTAGAGCGTTGACCACTTCGCCCCCATTTTGCAGCCTTGAAAGCAGAACCCGAGCTGCATGCATTGCGCGCGTCCTGCACGGGCGCGGCTGTTGATGGCCATGCGTCCAGTCGAGCAGTGTTTATAGCCAAGCTTCATTGCACCGTTGTACATCACCTGGAAATTGTTGTTGCCGGGCAGGCCGGGAATGTCGTTGGTGCGGGTGACACCCATCTTGTCCTCGGCACGGGCGTAATAGGGCTCCAGTTCCGCCAGCGTCAATGGCCAGTCCAGCAAGTTCGCTCCTTTCACGTCGCCGTAAGTCTGGCGTGCGCGAAACTCGTGGTCTTGTAAGCGGATGCTTGCTCCGGCCCAATGAGTGGTGGTGCCACCCACCGTTTTGCAGATCCAGGCGGGTAGATTGGGAAAGTCCTTGGCGATCTGCCAAGTGCCCGACGTCGTCCGTGTATCGCCCCAGGAAAGCTGTTGAAACGAAGGCCATTCATCATTGATGAAAGTTGCTGTGGATTGACGCTCACCTGCTTCGAGAAGAACCACCGGTATGCCCTTTTGGCACAACTCGTTGGCGAGTGTCCCGCCACCCGCACCGGAACCTATGATCACTACTACGGAATCATCGTCAAAATTGTAGGTTGTCATGCTGGTTACTCCTCAAGAAAAGGCGCTGGGACTGGCTTCTGCTGGAGCGGCAGGCAGCCACTTCAGATCATTGAAGCCACGCATCAGATATCCGCCTTTAGGAAAGGAGGCGCCTTCGTAACCGAAATGCTGGTAATGTATAGCGAGTTGACTGACGTGCTTCTGAGCAAAATGAAAAAGTCGGAATGCTGGATTTCTTCAAGCAGGGCGACCTGCCTGGTTTCATCGAGACTTGGCCAGTTGCCGCCCGCCAGTCGGTCGAGGTCGGAAAGACCTTTATCAAGCAGTGGCAGTACCGAGGGGTCAGTGGATGCACGCTCGTCGAGCGCTTTGACGGCGAAGGCGTAGACAGCATCTTCCATGCGGTCATGGGGGTAAACGCGGCGAATCACCTGCAGCAGTTTCGCCGCTACATCGCTACTGAGGGTGTTCATTTCCATGGCCCATGATCGGCTGGGAGCCAGGAGGGCGATGGGGCCTGAGCCAAATATAAGCGTGCCCAGCAACAACCCACCGCTGCCTTGCAGAAAGCGGCGACGATTGAGAGTTACGTCTTGCATGAAATGTCTCCTTTTTATTTTTATTAGGAATGACAACGTCACGGTCGAATCATGAAGTGCAGTTTGAAGGAAATAATCACTCCTGCTGGAGATCAAATGGATCTGAGGTTTTTGGTTCCAAGCGGGCAGCGCTTAGTCCGACGGTAATCGGAAACTCAAATGTTCATTGATAGTGGCCACCACGCTGCAACACTTCAATTTTGTAACCGTCGGGATCCTGAATAAAAAAGAATCGTGCGAGCAAAACGCCATTTCTTTTAAATTCCTTGATGGGGGCCGGTGACAATTTCAGATCCACCAGTCGATTGAACTGCTGGTCCAGATCCTCGACGACAAAGGCGGCATGACCGTAGCCACTGCCATGGGTGTACTCGCTCTGTCCCTTGTTCCAGGTTAGCTCGATTTCTGCGCCGCTCTCGACATCTCGCAGGTAGACCAGCGAGAAATCGTCGAACTCCAGGCGATGAGTTTCTCTGAGCCCAAACACGTCCTGGTAAAATTTCATCGACTGGTCGAGGTCGCCCACACGGATCATGGTATGAATAAATTTTGCCATTCCATCTACCTATGGTTTTCGTGATTCCTGGATTTTTGGTCAAGCACTTTCGATTTCATGATGAGTCGGACGTGACCCGGGTGGGTAATAGAGGGCTACTACGTTTGTACAGAGGTGCAGAGTTTCTGCGTCCTTTGTAAAGATCACGGTTGGAGCTGAGAACTGTGGCTGATGTCGCTGCTCGACCCTGAGAACTGCATAAGAAGGGCCAATACTTGCTGCCGGTGGGTTTCACCAACAGGCAAGAGCCGAACGCTCACTCCAGGTGAAGGGTTTGTCGGCAGGCCTGGATGCTTTGATTTGCACGGCGGTCGACGGCATCGCTGTACAGCTCCGGTTCTGAACTGGATATGTACGGAAAATGTACCAACGAGAGGTGGGCTTGCAAGAGATGGGGGGAACCCCAGAGACCAAAAAGCCCGCGGTTAGCGGGCTCTAGGGGTGTTGCGTAGACGCCGGTAGTCGTCTATGTACTGCTATATGGTGCCCCGAGGGAGACTCGAACTCCCACTCCTTTCGAAAACGGATTTTGAATCCGCCGCGTCTACCGATTCCGCCATCAGGGCTCAATGGCGGCGAAGTCTACAGACGGTATTACCGTTGGTCAATCACCTTTCATGGTCAATTTTGTCTTCTTCCGCTAAACTTCACGGCCCTGCTAGACGAACCCCATCATGCGCGTTGCTGACTTTACCTTCGAACTCCCTGATTCCCTGATCGCTCGCCATCCTTTGGCCGAGCGCCGCAGCAGTCGTTTGTTGACCCTTGATGGGGTTAGCGGCGCGCTGGCACATCGTCATTTCTCTGATTTGCTGGAGCATGTGCGCCCCGGCGATTTGATGGTGTTCAACAATACCCGTGTGATTCCGGCCCGTTTGTTCGGCCAGAAAGCGTCCGGCGGCAAGCTGGAGATTCTGGT
>LNAP01007353.1_pt1 | contig 15073 bp, 17 predicted proteins | sample 602601 | NCBI WGS metagenome assembly LNAP01 (sample SAMN02440304, study PRJNA202911) | soil metagenome | biome: Subtropical and temperate rainforests or woodlands; isolation source: soil samples (1 kg each in a 20% v/v slurry with milli Q water) were... ...
CAGGGGATTGAAAATCCCCGTGTCGGCGGTTCGATTCCGTCTCTGGGCACCAAATACCGAAAACCCTGAATCGCAAGATTCAGGGTTTTTTTATGCCCGGGATTTGGTGATCACTGTCCCAGTCACTATCGAAGCGCCGGACAAAGCATCAATTCCCCACGCCCTGCCACTACGCCAGCCAGCGCCTGTAAAGCTTTCAAGAGCTGAGTCTCGACAGTCTCTCGGGTCTACCGGAACGGTCCGCATGCTTTAACGGAAATGGATGACATACGCTGACCATCGGATTGGGCAGTATCGGAGGAGGAGCTGCCGCATAACCGGGAGCAAAGACACAACAGGGATGTAGACAATGACTGACGCCATCAAACAGGACGTCGAAAACGCTGAGTTTTTTACTGAACAGGACATCAGGATTTTCAGCTTTGATATTCGGCAGTCGATGTTGCTGCACAGACTCGCCGAAGAACTGGCCACCATCGGCGGGCCGCAGGTGCCAGGCGCCCAGTCCAAAGCCTCTCTGGCAGCCACCGAATTAAAGCTCTCGCTTTCGACAGACCAATGCGAACTGCTGGCGACCTTCTCCAATGGCCTTGTTTGCGTGTTGATCTTTGAAGGGCTGCAAAAAATCACCGATGCCAGCCCACCAAATGAACTGCCAGACCTGGCATCCCTGGAAAATCGATACGACGTCCTTTGCCTGGCTGCCCGTAATCAGATCTTGTTGAAACTGGTGGATAACAGTGCCTTTGCCTATGACATGGACAACGAAGGAAAGCTGGTTCGATTGGTCGCCAACTTCAAGGGTGGCGGACTTACCAAAATCAATGCCGAGCCGGAAATCAAAGAACTGAGCTCCCATTCCGGCCTCGCGCTTGGCCCGCACACCGAGGCGCCTTACTGGTGCGCTGTGAACGCGAAAGACGGGCACTCGCCCTCTCCGTCGTCGCTCATACTTTCCGCCCTGTGGAACCCGAGCCTGGAACCTACACGGGTCATTCCGCTGCCTCCCATTCTGGAAAAAATCGGCGTCACCCACTGCCTGGCAGAAGGACGGTCATGTGATTACGGGCCAATAACGATAAAAGAGGGAATGAAATGTCTTGGGATTTAATAGGCATGTTGGCGCTTGTCGCTTTTTGCGCCGGTTTTTTTGATGCAATTGCCGGTGGTGGAGGCTTGATCACCTTGCCTGCCTTGTTTCTGGCCGGTGTAGATCCGATCAGCGCCATAGCAACGAACAAGTTCCAGGCCGCTTCGGCAACTGTTTCGGCCACTGTCACCTTTGCTCGCAAAGGAATGATCGAGTGGCGCGAAGGCCGTTTCCTGGTGATCTGCGGATTTATTGGCGGCGCCAGTGGTGCCTTGCTGGTCAGCTCTATTGATAAGCGCTATCTGGAAGTTTGCGTGCCGGTCATGCTGATTCTGGTGGCTATCTACTTTGCTCTCTCTCCCAAGCTGGCCAATGAAGATCGACGCAAGAGAATCGGCATTCTGCTTTTTTCGTTTACCGTCGCGCCGATCCTGGGCTTTTACGACGGCATATTTGGCCCCGGCGTGGGCTCTTTCTTTATTGTCGGGTTTGTACTCCTGTGCGGCTTGGGCATGATGCGGGCCATGAGTTTTACCAAACTGGCCAACGCCTCATGCAACCTGGGTTCTTTGTCGGTCTTCATTACCAAGGGTGTGATTATTTGGCCGATTGCCATAGCCATGGCATTGGCAGCCTTCATCGGCGCTCAATTGGGCGCACGAGCCGCTGTTCGCGTCGGTCCACGGCTGATCAAACCCATGTTGATCGTGGTCTGCTGCGCTTTGGCCATCAAGCTGCTAAGCGTGGAAAGCAATCCTTTGCGCGTTGCGGTCCTCGAGTCGTTGGCTTGGTTGTGATTGCCGGCTATTCGGCGCTATTCCAATGAAAGACCAGATTGCGAGCCGCTCCGCTTCCCACATCCGCCGTATCACGTCGTTCCTCGCCATTGCGCGTTGCGATAACGGTGTACTTGCCAGGCGGCAATTGAACGTATACCAGCGGGCCAGCCTCACTCAGGGTCAGCACGGTTGGCCCTTGGGCTTTCTGAATGGCCACCTGAACATCGGGGACGTATTTGTTCTCGGGCCCAATCGCAAAAGTCATGTGCAGGTTGTAACCGGTGGCCTGCTGGATAGCCTTCGCCTCATCCTCGCCGACGCCACCGGAAAGATAGGCAACCCCGTTTTGCTCTTGCCGCTGAATTTGAACGCCTGAACTGTCGATCGGCTCCAGACTGGCCGCCTGCAGCATGACGGGAAACATCAACAGCCCCACGGCGGCGAGCGGCAGAATGAATGCATGGACGTGTTTCATGATGGGTACTCCCGGGCTCCGCAGAACCCATTCGTTACCTGATTTTGATTTCCCTGAGTGCGGGCGGTTTTAGATTGATTGGATCTTGCGGTCACTGCGAAATGGACTACACGATGTATTCCCCCAGCATGGATCGCCGTCGGAGCGATCCCGCAAAACCAATCGGGATTTCCTTCTGATTTACCAGCAGCGCCCGGCATCAACGCGCCTGCCTCTCCTGCAATTCTCTTCTGCCTGTTCACATCGACGCGGAAGACCTCATGAGCGCACTTAAACCCGATAACTCTCAAGACCCACAACTCGCCTCGCTATTAGGCAACCTTGGCGAACTGATCCGTGAGGCACGGCAGAAGGTGCTACGGGTGGTCGATACGGTCCAGGTGCAAACCTGCTGGCAGATTGGGAGGCATATTGTGGAGTTCGAGCAGGAGGGGGCCCGGCGGGCGGCATACGGAAAACGTTTACTTTCGACGCTCGCACAAGGCCTCACTGCCCAGTATGGAAAAGGTTTCGATGAGCGCAACCTGCGCTATATGCGGGACTTTTATCAGACCTTTCCAATTTGGGACGCAGTGCGTTCCGAATTGAGTTGGACCCACTATCGCCGATTGCTGCGTGTCGATAACGACCACGCCCGTCACTGGTACATGAACGAGTCAGCCATTCAAAACTGGTCATCCCGCGCCCTGGAACGCCAGATCAACACTCTCTACTACGAACGCTTGCTGACAAGCCGCGACCGACCTGCAGTCCAACAGGAAGCCGCCACTAATATCCAGAAAATGAAAGCACAGCCACGGGATTTCATCAGGGATCCGGTGATGCTGGAGTTTCTTGGCTCGACCAACGCGGGGCTAACTCAGGAAACCAATCTCGAACAGGCACTGATCCATCAGCTTCAAGCCTTTCTGCTTGAACTGGGCAAGGGCTTTGCCTTCATCGCTCGCCAACAACGCATCAGCACCGAAAGCAAAGACTTCTACATCGATCTGGTGTTCTACAACTACCTGCTGAAGTGTTTCGTCATCTTCGATCTGAAGCGCGGCGAACTGACCCATCAGGATGTCGGCCAAATGGACATGTACGTACGCATGTATGACGACCTCAAACGCGGACCGGAGGATGGCCCCACCGTTGGCATCATTCTCTGCGCGCAAAAAGATGAATCGGTGGTCCGATACTCTGTACTGAAAGACAACGAACAACTTTTCGCCAGCAAATACAAAACAGTCCTGCCCAGCGAAGAGGAACTGCGCGCGGAACTGGACAGGGAACAGGCTGCAATCGAAGAGCGACTGCTCGATCAGATCCCCTTATAACCGCGGATGGATTGTTCATAAGCGGTGTGAAGACTATCGTTGGCAGCTACCCGCAAAGGTCCGAAGTCGATGAATTTGCAGCAGGACACGTCACCGGCCCCCACTCAAATCGAGTTGCCGCTGCCAACCTCCGTTTCTGGCGAACCGTTCAGGGAGCCCGCTGCAGACGGCTTCATCCTTGGCGGCTTCACTTGGCGGCATGCCTCTCAGGACATTGCTCGCCCGGTCGTCATCATCAACGCCGCCACCTCGGTCCGCTGCAGGCATTACTCACGATTCGCCGAATACCTGCTCGCCAACGGCTTCGACGTGATCACCTACGATTACCGCGGCATTGGCGAGTCACGCCCTGCATCATTAAAAAATCTCGACGCCTCATGGACCGACTGGGGCGCGCTGGATTTCGAGGCGATGCTCAAGCGCGCTCAGCGCGAATTTCCCGGCCAGCCCATCGATGTCGTCGGACACAGCTTTGGCGGCTGTGCGGCGGGCCTGGGCGCTTCAGGGCATCTGATCCGGCGCCTGGTGACCGTCGGTGCGCAATTCGCCTACTGGCGCGACTATGCGCCTGCTCATCGTTGGCGGATGGTCGGCAAATGGCATGTGGTGATGCCGCTGATCACGCTGGTCTGCGGATATTTTCCCGGAAAGCGCCTCGGCTGGCTGGAAGACACGCCCGCGGGCGTAGTGCGCGATTGGAGTACGCCCACCGCCCGGTACGAAACGCGCCCCAGCGGTCGCACGATCAGCACGAAAACAGGCTCGCTTCCCTTCGCGGCGATGACAGCCAAGACTCTGGCCATCAGCATCACCGACGATCCTTACGGCACGATCCCGGCCATCGAACGCCTGCTCCGTTACTTCAGCGGCGGCACAAACACCCACTTGCGAATCGCCCCCGAGGACATCGGCGAAGCAGTCGTCGGACATTTCGCCTTTTTTCGTAGCGCATACCAAGCCACACTATGGCCCATTGCATTGTCCTGGCTGCACAGCGGCGAACTGCCCCCCGATCCCCCCGGGCGGACAGTACCGCGCAGCGAGCCCTTTTAACGCACCACGGATCAAAACCCATGGCCTCCGCCAACAAGCAGCAAAAACGCGCCACCCGCGCCAAAGCCAAGGCCAAGCAGAACCGCACCCAACGGGCTGCTGCGCCGGTCGAGCTGGACCCGAACGACGATCGCATCGACTTCGAATCGGTGGACCTCACCGAACTGTTCAAAGAAATGATCGATGCCGAAAAAATCAGTCAGCAAGCCATGTGTGCAGCCTTCCTAGAACACCCGTTGCTCGCGCTGGTGCTGGAGCAGGAAGGCGAAGAAACCGCCACAGACTTCATCATTGCCGCGCTGATCGAGTATCGCCAATGGTCCACCGAAGTGGACGAAGCGGGCGCCCTGGCGTGGATCGAGTCCCCAGCCTTCCAGGTTGATTACGTGGCGGCTTCCGAAGCCATCGCAGCCCAAACCCAACAGAAACCGAACTGAGTTCCCATGGCCTCCCTGAACAAGCAACAGAAACGCGCCAAACGCGCCAAGATCAAAGCCCGCCAGATCAATATCCACGGCAGAAAACCCGCCGCGCTGGACGATGACATCGAAGACATCGGCGAGCCGATCCCGGAATACACCCTGGCGATGTTCAGCAAAATGCGCGACGCGGAAGCCACCAGCCGCAACGACATGCTGCTGACCCTCCTGACGAACCTGGCGCAGATCATCAGCGACCAGCCTGAACTGCTGGACATGGAAAACGCCGACAACGAAGCCATGGCCGCCACCCACCTGGCCGCCGACATGCTGATCGACTACCGCATGTGGGCCGACGGCATGGACCGCGATGCCGCCCAGGCCTGGCTGACCGATCCGCAGTTCATCACCGACTTCGGCGATGCGCTGGACAGCTACCGCCAGTCGCTGGACGCGCAGGAAGAAAAAGCCGAGTAAGCACCGTCGTCAAAAACAAGACGGCCGCCTGTCATCACTGACAGCGGCCGTTTTTTATGGAGGCCATCTCTCAAAAATCTATATGACCTCTCGTCAGAGGCTGCGTATATCCCATTGACATATCCCAAGAGGATTCTATTCTTTGGGTTCACAACAGCCGCAGAAATGCAGGAGGCCAAAATGGAACAGACCACCCTTTTCATGAGCAATCGAAGCCAGGCTGTTCGCCTTCCGAAAGCTGTGGCAATGCCGAGCGATGTAAAACGAGTCAACGTAGTTGCCATCGGCAGGGCTCGTATCATCACCCCGGCAGACGAAACATGGGACAGCTGGTTCGACGGTGATGGAGTGAGCACGGACTTTATGTCCCACCGCGACCAACCCGCTGATCAGGAGCGTGAGTCGTTCTGATGATCAAGTTCATGCTCGACACCAACATCTGCATCTTCACCATCAAGAACAAACCGCAAATCGTAAGAGAAGCTTTCAACCTTCATGACGGACAGTTGTGCATCAGTACGGTGACGCTGATGGAGCTGATCTACGGCGCCGAAAAATCTGCGACTCCCGAAAAAAACATCGCCGTGGTTGAGGGGTTCGCGGCACGTCTTGAGGTTTTGTCTTTCGACAATGAAGCCGCTGCGCACACCGGAATGATTAGATCCGAGCTGGCAAAGGCTGGAACACCTATAGGCCCCTACGACCAGATGATTGCCGGGCACGCGCGCTCACGCGGATTAGTTGTCGTAACCAACAACCTGAAAGAGTTCGAGCGGGTTTCTGGATTACGCGTAGAAGACTGGGTTCACCCTGATAGAATCGAAAAATAACTGACGAAAATAAAAACGGCCGCCTGTCATCACTGACAGCGGCCGTTTTTTTGCAAACCTGAAAACAACAATCAGGCAGCGACAGCATCCAGACGCGGGATTTCCATCCCGACCTTGGCACTGGCGTAGCTCAGGTCACCGCTGGCGATGGACTGAGCCTTGAAGCCGGCGCCAATCAGGTCGCGCACGTACAGCTTGTTGTAGATGAACATGAACACGAAGTTGCTGAGGCCAAATGTGAAGCAGGCCACGATGAACATGATCGCTGCCCACTTGATGTCGCCACGGAACAGTGGCGGCAGGAAGCCAAAGAAAAACACGGTCCACGAGAAGCCGATCGGGGCTTCCTTCATGGCTCCGGTGTTAGGGTTTTTGAACACAACCGATGTAAACGCCATGCCTGTCTCTCCTTGATGCCCCAATGGGTTGGCTGAATGGCCGGGCTAACTCCATGCAGCGTTGGCTCGTGACTGCCGTGTAAACGGCAGGCGCACGCAAATGCATCGTTGACTCGCGCCAGATGAGGGAGCAGGCAAGAAAGGGTCGAGTGGCTTTAGCCAGGAAGGCTGGGGGCGTCGAACAATCCATGTCCTGAAACTCCATTGCATCCCGCAACAGCGAGATACACATTCGGCGGGAAGGCTACTATCTCGACATCATCGTGTCCATCAAAGAGCCGACCGAGAAAAACCCTGAATGAAAGCAAAAACGACCGCGATCATTTCTGATGGCGGTCGTTTTCGGTACATCGACAGTGGGCGTAGAACCTAGCGCGCCACTGCACCAATCAGTTGCTCATTGCGACGACGGCGTGCCACAAGCAACCCGGTAGCCACCACACAAAGACTCAGCAGACCGGTCGCGAGGATTTCCACGCGGTGGGCGTCCTGGAACAGCATGATGGTCAGGGCCGCGACGATGAAGACGATCACCGCGTAGGTCAGGCCCGGGAACAGCCACATGCTGAAGACGATTTTTTCACCACGAGCCATACGCTTTTTGCGCATGCGCAGTTGCGAGATCGCGATCACCAGGTACACCAGCAACGCGATGGCGCCGGAGCTGGCCAGCAGGAACTCGAACACGGCGGCCGGGGCCACGTAGTTGGCGAATGTGGCCAGGAACGCTGCGCCAGTGGACAACATCACCGCCCAGTATGGCGTGCCGCTTTTGTTGGTGCGCGTGGACACGGCCGGTGCGTCACCGCGTTTACCCAGGGAAAACAACATGCGCGACGAGGTGTACAGCGCCGAGTTCAGGCAGCTGGTCACAGCGACCAGTACCACGATGTCGACGATCATCTTGGCGTTCGGGATGCCCATGCGCTCAAGCACGGTCTGGTAGGAACCGAGGCTGGCCAGTACCGGGTCGTTCCAGGGCACCAGAGCCACGACGATGAAGATCGATACGAGGTAGAACAAACCAATCCGCCAGATCACCGAGTTGGTGGCCTTGGAGATTTGCTTGCCAGGGTTCTTCGATTCCGCGGCCGCGATGGTCACGATCTCAGTGCCCATAAAGGAGAACATGGTCGTCAGGATAGCGCCGAGTACCGCCCCCATACCGTTAGGCAGGAAGCCTTGGGTGTCGAACAGATGCGACACACCGCTGACCTGACTGGTCGGCAGGAAACCGAAAATGGCCAGAAGGCCAAGGCCGATGAAACCGATGATCGCCACGACCTTGATCAGGGCGAACCAGAATTCGAACTCACCGTAGTTCTTCACGCTGAACAGGTTGGTGACAGTCAGCAGCATCGTGATGACCAGGGCAAACGCCCAGATGTCCACGCCAGGGAACCAGGCATGCAGGATGGTGGCGGCGGCGTTGGCCTCCAGCGGGATGACCAGCACCCAGAACCACCAGTACAACCAGCCGATGGTAAAACCGGCCCAGTGACCAATCGCACGATCGGCGTATGTCGAGAAGGAGCCAGTGTCCGGCGAGGCAACCGCCATCTCACCCAGCATGCGCATCACCAACACCACCAGCATACCGGCGGCGGCGTAGGCCAGCAGCACGGCCGGGCCTGCTGCCGCGATGGCGTGGCCCGAGCCAACGAACAGGCCGGCGCCGATAACCCCGGCGATCGACAGCATGGTCACATGGCGCGGTTTGAGCCCCTGTTCGAGGCCGTTAGAGCTTTGGGTATTGCTCATTGAAACTACCTTTGTAAGGAAAAGCGAATGCGTGCATCCCATCGTGAAGTTTCTTCTGTAAAAAGAAACAAACAGGGCGTTCCGGAATCTGCACGCAATAATTGCGCCAAAATATTTCAAGTCTTTCTAATCCGGCGGTTTCACCCTGACCGGACAGTCATCGCAAGTCATTGAAAATAATGGCACTTTGCCAAAGCGTTACCCCGCGACTCACTTGAGGAACGAATCTGCGCACCGGAAACACGCCCAGGAAATGCTCAACGCACAATAAAAGTGCAGATCAGGAACGTTTGGCCGGTTAGCGCTTCCAACACCCCGCCAAAGCTGGCAACATCGCGCCCTTTTTTACGGGACAGCCGCACCACACAGGGTTCAAACGGCTGTTCGGTTGATAGCAGCGCGACAGTCTGCTGTACCGATGCGACAACCTGCCACATGCCACCCGTTTACCGCCCGTAGCGCTGTTGGCTGCCATTCAGACGCTATGCTAGGTTGGCCGCCTCGCCAGGAAGGCCAACCAACAGCAGGAGCGAAACACTATGAGGAACGCACATGGCTGAGGCCACGCCCGCGCTTGAAATCCGCAACTTGCACAAACGCTACGGACAGCTTGAGGTGCTCAAAGGCATCTGCGACGGCGATGTGATCTCGATCCTGGGTTCCTCCGGTTCCGGCAAGTCCACGTTCCTGCGTTGCATCAACCTGCTGGAAAACCCGCACCAGGGCCAGATCCTGGTGGCCGGCGAAGAACTCAAACTCAAAGCCGCCAAGAACGGCGAACTGGTCGCGGCCGACGGCAAGCAGATCAATCGCCTGCGCAGCGAGATTGGTTTTGTGTTTCAAAACTTTAATCTGTGGCCGCACATGAGCGTGCTCGACAACATCATCGAAGCGCCGCGTCGCGTGCTCGGCCAGAGCAAGGCCGAAGCCATCGAAGTCGCCGAAGCCTTGCTGGCCAAGGTCGGTATCGCTGACAAGCGTCACGCCTATCCAGCGCAACTGTCCGGCGGCCAGCAACAACGCGCGGCCATCGCCCGCACGCTGGCGATGCAACCCAAGGTGATCCTGTTCGACGAACCCACCTCCGCCCTTGACCCGGAAATGGTCCAGGAAGTACTTAATGTCATCCGCGCACTGGCCGAAGAAGGCCGCACCATGCTGCTGGTCACCCACGAAATGGGGTTCGCCCGTCAGGTGTCCAGCGAAGTGGTGTTCCTCCACCAGGGCCTGATAGAAGAGCAAGGATCGCCACAGCAGGTGTTTGAAAACCCGCTTTCGGCGCGCTGCAAACAATTCATGTCCAGCAACCGCTAACGGAGCTACCCGCATGCAGAACTACAAAAAGGTCTTCCTGGCAGCCGCCGTCACCCTGGCCTTCAGCGCCGGTGCCATGGCCGAAACCCTGAAGATGGGCATCGAAGCGGCCTACCCGCCGTTCAACAACAAAGATGCCAGTGGCAATGTCGTCGGCTTCGACAAGGAAATCGGCGACGCCCTGTGCGCCAAGATGAAAGTCGAATGCACCGTGGTCACGTCCGACTGGGACGGCATCATCCCGGCCCTGAACGCCAAGAAGTTCGACTTCCTGATTTCCTCGATGTCGATCACCGACGAGCGCAAGCAGGCGGTCGACTTCACCGACCCGTACTACTCGAACAAGCTGCAATTCATCGCGCCGAAAAACGTCGACTTCAAAACCGACAAGGCTGCGCTGCAAGGCAAGGTGATCGGCGCTCAACGCGCGACACTGGCCGGCACCTGGCTTGAAGACAACATGGAAGGCGTTGAAGTCAAACTCTACGACACCCAGGAAAACGCCTACCTCGACCTGACATCCGGTCGCCTGGACGGCATCCTCGCGGACAAATACGTCAACTACGAGTGGCTGAAAAGCGACGCCGGCAAGTCTTACGAGTTCAAAGGCGACCCGGTGGAAGAAAGCGACAAGATCGGTATCGCCGTTCGCAAGAACGACCCGATCCGCGAGAAGCTGAACGTCGCACTGAAAGAAATCGTTGCTGACGGCACCTACAAGAAGATCAACGACAAGTACTTCCCGTTCAGCATCTATTGATACTGACCTGCCTGACTGGCGCCGTTCGCTGACGGCGCCCGTCTCTGGCATTGCCTGCCGCGATTTGAAAAGAAATCCATGATTATCGACCTCTACGGATTCGGCCCGGCGCTCGCCGCTGGCGCGCTGATGACTGTAAAACTGGCACTCTCGGCCCTGTGTCTCGGGCTGGTGCTCGGTTTGCTCGGCGCCTTGGCCAAGACTTCCCCGTACAAGCCGCTGCAATGGCTTGGCGGCACTTATTCGACACTGGTTCGCGGCATCCCGGAATTGCTCTGGGTGCTGTTGATCTACTTCGGCACGGTCAACCTGATGCGTGCCTTGGGCGAGTTTTTTGGCAACCCCGACCTCGAACTCAATGCCTTCGCCGCCGGCGTGATCGCGTTGGGCCTGTGTTTTGGGGCCTACGCCACGGAAGTGTTTCGGGGTGCAATCCTCGCCATTCCCAAAGGTCACCGTGAAGCAGGCGTTGCGTTGGGCCTGTCGAAATTTCGCATCTTCACCCGGCTGATCATGCCGCAGATGTGGCGCATCGCCCTGCCCGGCCTGGGCAACCTGTTCATGATCCTGATGAAAGACACCGCGCTGGTGTCGGTCATCGGCCTGGAAGAAATCATGCGTCACGCGCAGATCGGCGTGACCGTGTCCAAGCAACCGTTTACCTTCTATATGGTGGCGGCATTCATGTACCTGGGCCTGACGATTCTCGCCATGACCGGCATGCACTTCATGGAAAAACGCGCCGCTCGCGGCTTCGCGAGGAGCACCCAATGAACTGGGAAGTCATCATCAAGTGGCTGCCAAAACTGGCCCAGGGCGCAACGCTGACCCTGGAGCTTGTGGCCATTGCCGTGATCGCCGGCCTGTTGCTGGCGATTCCGCTGGGCATCGCGCGCTCGTCGCGCCTGTGGTGGGTGCGCGCATTCCCCTACGGCTACATCTTCTTTTTCCGTGGCACGCCGTTGCTGGTTCAGCTGTTTCTGGTCTACTACGGCCTGGCGCAGTTCGATGCGGTCCGTAACAGCTCGATGTGGCCATACCTGCGCGATCCGTTCTGGTGCGCCACGGCGACCATGACGCTGCACACCGCGGCCTACATCGCCGAGATCCTGCGCGGTGCGATTCAGGCGATTCCGCCGGGTGAAATCGAAGCGGCGCGCGCCCTGGGCATGTCCCGAGCCAAGGCGCTGTTCTACATCATCCTCCCCCGTGCGGCGCGCATCGGTTTGCCGGCGTACAGCAACGAAGTGATCCTGATGCTCAAGGCCAGTGCCCTGGCCAGCACCGTGACCCTGCTGGAACTGACCGGCATGGCCCGCACCATCATTGCCCGAACGTATCTGCCGGTGGAAATCTTCTTCGCCGCGGGCATGTTCTATCTGCTGATGGCTTACGTGCTGGTTCGCGGCTTCAAGCTGCTGGAGCGCTGGTTGCGCGTCGATGCCTGCCAGGGGCGTTGATTCCCGCGTGTTGACGGGCGAGGACTTGCTCGCCCGTTTCACGGCGCTGGATGCTTTTCTGATCGAGCATCAGGCGCTGTGGAAGCCTCGACCGTTTACTCATCTGCGGCTTCCTTGGGAAGCGTCCTACCCGGAGTTGGCGGTATGGCTACGCGGACGTTCGCTGGAAGACGCGGAAAACAGCCATAACCACCCTTGTCTGCTGGATGCACCGGAGCCATTTGCTTCGCTGGCGGCGTTATCCCAAGAGCTGGGCTCCGTGGGTGAGCTGCCGGATCATGCACTCGAAGCGGCCGGACATCGCTTGAATGTCGATGTGCCGGGACGCAAGTGGCAGCAGATCGAGGCGTTTGCCAGTCGGTTGTCGTTTGCTGTGCCACCCAAACATTGGCTGGACTGGTGTTCTGGCAAGGGCCACCTGGGGCGACGGTTGCTGCAAACCGGCCAATGGCTCACTTGTCTTGAGCACGATCCCGCATTGGTCCTCAGTGGCCAGATGCTCAGCCAGCGTCATCAACTGCATGCACTGCATGTCGAGCAGGATGTTCTTGCGCCTGACGCCGCCACTTTGCTGAACGCCGATCACACTCCTGTCGCACTGCACGCCTGTGGCGATCTGCATGTGCGATTGATTCAGCTCGCCAGCGCCGCCGGGTGCAAACAAATGGCGATTGCGCCGTGTTGCTATAACCGGATCAGTCTTCCTGCGTACCAGCCCGTTTCCTCTGTCGGTTTACGCTCCGACCTACAGCTGTCACTCGATGACCTCTCACTCCCGATGAGCGAAACCGTCACCGCCGGTGCCCGCGTCCGACGTCAGCGCGATACGTCCATGGCCCGACGCCTGGCGTTCGACGTGTTGCAACGACAAGTGCGCGGCGTTGATGAATACCTGCCCACGCCTTCCCTGCCCAGCGCCTGGCTGGACAAATCCTTTGCCGATTACTGCCATCATTTGGCCGCACTTAAAGAGTTATCCACAATCGGCTCGCAGGATTGGTCAGGGCTCGAAACCGCCGGTTGGAAGCGACTGGCAGAGGTTCGTAATCTGGAGCTGCTACGCGGACTTTTCCGACGCCCGTTGGAGCTCTGGCTGAACCTTGATCGAGCACTTTTCCTCGCCGAGCAGGGTTACACCGTTCGACTCGGCACCTTCTGTGAAACCCCACTCACACCGCGTAATTTCCTGTTGCTGGCGGAACGCATCTAAATGGCCACAGCCTGTGGATAACTCTGTTGATGAAATATCGTGGATCCAATATCCACGGCTGTTTCAGGGCTGAAACCAAACTGTTCAATTTTCGTACACTCGAATAAAAAACCGGAAAAACAGGCATTTGCGAGAAAATGCGAATGGATCCACATTTTCGATCTTAACCACGTGCATCGAAGGCGCCGTTGTGCATAAGCATTAAGCCAAAAGAACATAAACGCTCCTGAAATCCTCGACTATCTTTGCCATGCGCCAGAATTCTCTGGCGTCAGGGACAGCAAGGAGCTGGGAAAACATGAGCACATTGAACAGTGCGCAGGAAGCCGTCGATACCGTCGCCAACGAAGCCATTTACGCTGCGCTGCAGCAAACCTTCGCAGTGGGTGGCGCCATCATCAACAACGCAACGGGCGAGGTCATCGCTGCAATGCACAACAACGTGCTGATGCCTTTTCCCGGCAGCGGCACGACTTACTTTCTACCCCACGACCCGACCGCCCACGGCGAACGACAGTTGGTCGACTGGTACTACGAAAACGTCGCCCCACTGAACCTCCCGCCACCCAATCAACTGACCGTTGTCACCACGCTCGACCCGTGCGCCATGTGCGCCGGCTCGCTGCTGACCGCAGGATTCAACGTCGCAGTCAGTGCGATCGATGACTACGCGGGCATCAACTACAACAGCCTGTTCAACTTTCCGTCGCTGCCGCCGCAAATCCGTCAGCAAGCGCAGAATACGTGGGGCTATTACGCGATTGCAGCGCCGGTCAGCCGCACCTATCAGGGCTCGAACAGTCCTGTTTTTGCCAACCAGACGATCGATTCGGCAGCGTACTTCCTCTGCAGTTCGATCTTCTCCGCCAGCGTCAACACCGTGCGCGATGCCAGTAACAACAGTGGCCTGCCGCCGGATCAATTGAAAAACCCGGCCACCCTGCCGGCCAACAGCAAAGTGCGCCAGGCACTCACGGCGCTCAGCCCGTTTGCGCTGACTGTGCAATCGTCGAACCCGCGCGATCCCGGCGCCGAGCTCGCGCCTCCCCTGCTGAAAACTGCGCAACAAAGCACGGTGTTCAATTCGGTGGCGCTGATCGATCCATTCGGCAACCTGCTGGTGTGTATGGGCGGTGTCGAGAACCAGTCGCCGATTCGTACAGCGTTCATGGAAACGACCCGCGGCTACGCCGTCATGCGCTGGACCCTGATGAACGACCCCGACCCGGCCGTACGCGCCGAAGCCGCGCAATACCTGACGCATCCGAAGTACGGCACCTTCGTCTTCCTCTACGCCCCAGACCCGACAACGCCGCAGGCCGTGATGACCTTCGGCGCCTACGGTTCGACCATGGAAGGCCCCGTGCCGCAGAGCTATCCGTCCAACCTGCAATACGTGCTGCTGCCGGGCAATACCACCCCGCAAGCGTTGTCGACACTGGCTCAGAACCTGCCGCCGTTCTATACGCAAAGCGTGCAAGTGGCGCCCGCGCAGGTGTTGAGTCAGGACCTGATCAACGCGGTTAAAAACGGCGTGTAAGGCGTTAAAACATCCACCCGTTCCAGCCCCGCAGAAGCGTCTGCGGGGCTGGTCTTACGCCTGCGCAAAAATAGTCTGAATTCAGGGGTTTACAGAACCAACCCAATCGCTATAATCGTCGCCCTAACACGCCGGTATAGCTCAGTTGGTAGAGCAACTGACTTGTAATCAGTAGGTCCCGGGTTCGA
>LNAP01003469.1_pt1 | contig 15068 bp, 12 predicted proteins | sample 602601 | NCBI WGS metagenome assembly LNAP01 (sample SAMN02440304, study PRJNA202911) | soil metagenome | biome: Subtropical and temperate rainforests or woodlands; isolation source: soil samples (1 kg each in a 20% v/v slurry with milli Q water) were... ...
GATCACCACCGCCATCAATGCCACCACCTTCCAACGAATTCACATCCACCTCCCGTCGCGTGAATGTCTGTTCCGCGCGCTCGCTGTTGTCGCTGTTCAACTTTTTCAAATGCTTTAAACGAACTCCGACTGTTTGCCAGTTGGTGTGAAGCTTTTCTGCGATTCGTTTAGCCAGCCCAGCACTGGCATTCTTTCCGAGTTTTAGTTTGTCAACTGTCTCCTTGTGTGACATGTAGGCCTGCCAAATATATGCGTCGTCTTCTGGCGTCATAAGCGAGAGCTTTGATCTATTTCGCTTGCGTGGCAGAGCACCTGTGGGTGCACCAGGTGCGTTTGTAGTAGGAACTGCCGGTGCTGTGTGTGCTTGTTTTGCCTTCTTCTGATGACCGGAAGACTCTTTGCTGGGCACTGCTTCTGAAAGCTTTCGTTTAAGTGGTTGTGATAAAATTGGGCTTGTTTGGCTAATGATGCGATTATTGGCAGCGCGCGAAGTGTCTGGTGGAAAGAATGATTGCACAGAGGAAGTTTCCGAAGGACTGATCATGGGGACACTAACATTTTCAGTTTTTATGGGTTGATCTGGTTCCTTCCGAGCAGTGTTTGCATTGCTCATCGAAGCCGCAACAAACACATCAATTATGTCCTGAATGGCCTCCTGTCAGAAGCAGTACATGGTGGCGCCGTTAGAAAAATATACCTTGAATTGACAGGTTATCTCACCTGGTGCTCCCGGAGTTCTGTGCGAGTAATATATGTTGTGCGAGATTTTTTAAAATTAGCAAATAGTTTTCTACAAAGTAGTGCTCAGCGTTTACCTTCCCTGTTTGGCAAGCGACCATCATCTTCGGTGCTTTGTTCAATATTCTTAAAGCTATTCGTTGCTTTCCTGAAAAGATACGTGATTTAGACATCAATGGATTGCAAGGACAACAATACCCAATTAGCTCACCTCCACAGTTCTGTCAAAATTCTAGAGCTTGGCATTGGAATTATAGCACTAGCTTCTATATCAAATTCGCCAAATAGAATTCTGGCCTGCTGAGAAGAGTGACAGAAGTGTCGCCGTATAGTGCTAAACTCAACCTTGTCCCAAAATAAGACACCATCATATTCGATGCACGTACACCAATTCAATCAATTAGCAATAGGAAACGTTGCAACTAGTCTGTGTACCAAACGGTAACAGATTCGTAGCAAACAGAAGAGTATATCGAGTTCTTTTTGTTATGCTTCAGCAGTCCCAACTTTGCATAAAGTTTACAGTTACGAAACGGATATTAACCCTTTCCATTACCATCAATTACCGGTATGTGACGGCTGGTCCATTTGTTCCAGAGTTTGAGTGTTGTGTTCATTCAAAGGCAGGATTTATTTGGTTCTCATTCAAACACAATGTCAGGACCCTACACATTGCTCACAGAGAATGGCCAGTTTAAGCACAAAGTTTCAAGCGTACTGAATGGTTTGGCCGAGTTTGCGGGCAAGGTGCACAGCTTTCATCATTTGCCCTTTGATCAATACATTTTAAAGTTGTTAGTTGCCCCTATTTCAAGGTAGTTTAGTGCTAACGAGTTACATTTCTTGAATGTAACCAATTTGAACAGCATATGTTTGTGGAAGATTCGGACACATGCTGGAACTCCGATCAAGGGTTGCCTCAATTTGTGTTCATTGACTTTCAAAAGATGGTTCAAGTACAATCAATTCACTTAACGTTTCAAGGAGGATTCGTGGGACAAGAATGGTATGATATTTCTTGTGCGCAATAGTTTTGATGATTCCTCTACTGGTATGTGACATCGTGTTATTTCGCATATTCTTAATTCCTTTTGGTAGCCTCATAGAAGCGGGTCAGAGTACGTCCCAGCTCTTAGCGATCAAAGATATACAGTACATAGAAGATAGCAATGCAACACATGAGTTCCTCATTGATTCGCCGCACAACGAAGAACACATACGGTATTTGAAAATAACCTTCAACCAAAGCACGGATTTTTATGGTCGAATTACAATCTACTCACTGAAGGTATTTGGCACAGTTGTCGCATAACTTGCTGTTAGAATAGTCCTTTTTTAACATGTACTGTTTTATTGTTGAATTGTATCAATGCGTTGAAGTTGCAAGTCATATATACTGTAAAATTAATAAATCGATTAGAAGATCCTTGGTATGCTCATAACTTGCGGGATTAGAACGCGCTCTACACGAGTTTCCTTTTATTAAAACGATAAATATATTCGTACAACAGAATTTGATCCTTTCATCAACTAGTAAACGACACATATTGTGCACAAGTTCTATTGGTGGTCGTAGCATGATTTGATGGAGGATTGTGCCGTTCAGTGTAGTAGCGAAAACTATTCTTTGAACCCTCATCGATTGCATTGTGGTCAATTGTTTACATGATAATTGTTGAAAAAATTGTTTGCAAGTGCTAGTTATCCAAGTTAATAGATTGCTTACTTTACGATGGATGAAAATGCAGATTCTCAAACTACCTCGGATTTGCATTCTGCAGACAAGGAGGTGAAAAGGGGTGCTGTGCAGGGCGGCGCTGAGGTGGCCACGTTTTTGGTTGCAACCTTCATTATTTTTAGAGCATCAGTCTCAATAAAGTAAACCCACAACTCTGCAATGTCCGATTCTCTGACTTTATTTACCCAGTACAAGGTTGATGACCAACTCACTCTGAAGAACCGCATGGTCCTCGCCCCCTTAACTCGAGGAAGAAGTGGCCGAGCCCAAGTCCCCAACCAAGCCAACGTGGACTACTATACCCAGCGTGCGTCCGGTGGTTTGCTTATTTCCGAAGGAACCATTATCTCCAAGCAAGGCATGGGCTGGGCTGGTGTTGCCGCGATCTACGAACCTCAACATGTGGAGGGGTGGAAGAAAGTGACCAAGAGCGTCCATGAGGCCGGAGGAGCTATTTACTGCCAGCTTTGGCACATGGGCAGAGTTACATCTTCTGTGTTCCATGGTCTGGAGCCTGTCGGTCCGTCGGCAATTGGAGCTGTAGGTCAGGTGACTGACTATGACCGCAACAAGATTCCGTATGTGGTTCCACGCCCACTGGAGACTCACGAGATTGCCGGTGTTGTAGAAGAATACCGTGCCGCCGCCCAGAATGCCAAAGAAGCTGGCTTCGACGGAGTGGAAATCCATAGTGCTAACGGCTACCTGCTTGATACCTTTTTGCAGAGTTGCTCGAATGTCAGAACTGACGAGTACGGAGGATCCTTCGAAAACCGATTCCGCTTTCTCGCCCAGGTGGTTGAAGCCGTCCTGACCGTATTTCCCGCAAGCAGAGTCTGCGCTAGGCTTTCACCTAATGGTACCTTCAGCTCCATGGGCAGTGCGGATAATTTTGAGGCTTTTACGTACTACATCTCTCGTTTGAATACGTACAAGCTGGGTTTCGTGCACATCATGGATGGCCTGGGCTTCGGCTTCCACAACAAGTGCAAGCAGTTCAAGCTTGCCGACGCCCGCAAGGTCTTTGACAACACCATCATCGGCAATGTCGGCTACGAGAAACTGACCGCCGAAGGTGCCATCAACACCGGCGCGGCAGATTTGATCGCCTTTGGCCGGCCCTGGATCTCCAACCCAGATCTTGTAGAGCGTTACAAGAACAACTGGCCATTGGCCCCGGCAGATCATGCCACTTGGTGGATGTATCCCACATTCCCCGAAGGCGATCCTTCTGTTGGCTACTCCGATTTCCCGGTGTACACTCCAGAAGAGAAGTAAAATTGACTTTGTAATTATTCTTGTATTTTCTGTCAATAAGAATCTTTGCAGCACTGCTTGCCAAGTTTTGAAAGTTTTGTAATGTAAAATAGGATGAATGGTTAAAATTAACATGGCCTTTCACTTTATAAATGAAATTACACAAAGAAATGGCGAAGAATACATTTATTTACACGCGACTACAAAAATAATTTGCATTCATATAACACGAACTCAAAGCAAACACAACAGTTAGAGCTTATTCAGCTCTTCTTTGATACTTTGAATGACACTCTGGTGACTCACAGACACCATCTTAGCCCACTGATCGATTTGCACCAACAACGAGTCGCGTTTCTGTTTGAAATGGGCGCGCATGGTGTCGCGGAAGACCGCCGACGGCGCACGTAGCTGCTGCAAGATGGCGTGCTGGAGGCAGTCCTGGCGCACCTGGCGGCTGTAAGCTGTGTAGAATTTTCAAGTTATGAAAGGAAATAGATTTAAGGTAAATAACTATAGGAATAAACAAGAAGGGTCGCAATTAGGCGGTTGACATGTTCATCAACATAGGAGTCTTACCATCACTCGCGGACTTGTTCACATACGCAGAGTAACCTGGTTCGTTGTAGAAAGGCTCCGGCACCAGCACCAAGCTCTGCAGACTCACCAGTGCCTGCAGCAGCGTGCTCTGTGCAGGGTCCCATCCCGGTCCTGACCACGTGCCCAGCAGGGACAAACACACGTACCCGTTGTTATACAAGTTGGGGTTGAAACGCACTGCGCCCTGGCCTGTGGTGCAGAAGTGTACGTACGGAGGGCTCTGGGGATAGTTTCCCGGCAGGTGAATGTCAAACTCGAAGCAACCGTTGGCATAGGGAGTTCCCACCGGTCCGGTAATCAGCGCTTTCATGACTGACATGCGCGATTCGTCGACCCGGAGGAAAATCGAAGAGTCAAAGTTGATCGGCAGGCTGTGACTCAGCGTAGCAACCTCCTTGGCGATGCGTGTTCTGTTCTGGATGGCTTGGTTGGCAAACTTGGACACAGTGTCCAGCGTGGTCATGGCAAACCGATGCTCCGTCATGACTGCAACGTACCTGGCTTCAGGTGTGTCTTCTACGAGAGGTTCAGGCTCACTGGGCATCTTGGTGACGATTGAAGGCAGTACGGGAGTGTACGCAATTGTCTTCGACTGTGCCTTGGTCATGGAGCGAGTGGTGACTCGTCCGAGAACAGGCATCGGTACCAGCGCGGGGGCAGCTGAACTGTCTAGAATGGGAGGAACTTTGGTCGCGGTGCTGGGCCCAGCCTTTTGTGGTGCATTCAGAATCTGTTCGGTTGCGAGAATCTCCTGTGCGATGTCCTGGGCCTTGGCAGCAGAGCATTCCACCTTTTGGTACAAGGTTGTGTGTTCTGCCAGGGATTTCATCAGATTACGGCATGTCACTGGGGCCTGTCCTTTCTTTGGAGGCGCAAGTGGACTGGACAAAAATGCTTCCAAAGACTGATCCGCAGCAAGAACCGCCAAGAACTTCAATAGGGACTGATACAAACCAACCTTGTCCGCAATAACGAAAAAAGACGGGTTGCGCAGAAGTGAAATGCACATCGATCCTAGCCCGGTGCTGTTTTGAAAGGCAGCAAGTAGATCGAAATTGCGATCCGACTTATCGGCCAAGTTGCAAAGAACCTCCAAGGCATCGACGGTTGCTTTTGTCTCCGCTTCATCGCGTCGCTTGGCCGCAGCGTACATTTGCGTGCTACCTCCAAAGCAACCTTCGCTCTTGACAACTTCCGTTCTTCCCACAATGTACAACTGATCTAACTGCTGCAGCGCATCAGAGAGCTCTACCGGTTTCAATCTGACTGTCATGACGGGTTCCTTTGTTGCACTGCTTCCCATTTTAATATCTCAAAGTGAAAGCAAAATGCATCGCACTTCAGAAGGTGTTCCGGTCCGGCTCACTTCATTTCCTTTCACTTCAATGTTAATATTGCAATACCACGGGGAGTAAGATCTTCATTACAAATGTTACAAATGAGAAAGTGTCTTTACATCACACGCTGTGACTTCCAACACTTCTCGACATCTCTCTTTGGAGAGCTGCTGCAAATATTCTAAACCCTGCTTGACCTTGTCTACCGCACTCGACACTTGCTCGGGGAGTAAATTGGCATAGGACAAACGAAGAAAGTTGGGTGCTCCAAAGGGTGCGCCGTACATGAGCAATACACCAAACTGGCGAGCTAAAATATCCACCGCTTCTTCTTCGGACAACTGGAAAAAGGAGAAATATTCTAAAAGATAATACACATCCCAACAAAATTAATAGTGATCCGGTTTCGACCATGAACAACTAGATTTCGATTCAAGACAAATGTGCACACAATGTGCATAAAACAAAGTACCTTGGGCGGAACGGGAACAAGAAAATAAAACGCCCCTTTGGTGTATATCGTGCCCAGTGGCGCTAACACAGGCCACAGCGCTTCTCTAGTGGCCACCAAAGATCCTACGGTACTGCGTGCCCAGGTAGAATACTGACTTTCAGCGACTCCCATTACGGAATCAGCGTGATTAGTAGTGCGCGAAAGGTTGGAATCATGAGTTCCGTTAGTACTAGTGGAAAGAGGGTAGTGTAATTTCATGCACTGCAGGGCCAGTTCCTGGCTAATGCGTGCCGCGTGGACGGGAATGGTGTCCTGGATCTACATAAAAAACAAGAGTGCATTAGGTATCAGCCAAAAGATGCATTAGTAAAAACAAGGATGGTTCTAAAAACAAGACTCTGCGCTGAGTGTAGACCGGGACCCATATACAAAAAAAATGCATCTCACTCCAAAAAATAGCGCAGAAACATAAAGTATTACCTTCTCCATCGCATCGACTAAATTCGTTGAACATGCCAAGTAACCTACTCGCCAACCCGGTATGCCAAAAATCTTGGAAAACGAAAACACATGCACTATCTTGTCGTACGCAAAATCTAGATGTTTCCCACACGGAAACACATGTTGTGCATCGTCGTAGAGGAATTCGCAATACGTTTGGTCTACCACGAGCCACGCATTGTGTTCTTTGCACAGGTGTACGATGCGCTGTACGTCTGAGCGAGTGTACACGTATCCGGAGGGATTGTTCGGTGACGTCAGTACAACCTGTTTTACAGGCGAAAACAAGTGAAAATCGTTCATTGTGAGACAGATAGAGGAGATAATATTGTTCATAAACGTACCACTTTCGGCCTCAAAGAAGCAATCAAGCTCTTAAGTTCCGTAAAGTCCGGGGCAAACGAGGATGAATCAAATCCACAGACGCTTACTTCAGCACCAGCCAATTGAAGAGCAAGCTTATGCGAATAGAAATATGGAGCGATCAAGACTGCATTGTCACCGGGGTCACACAAAGTCAGAGCAAGGTTGTTGAAGGCTTGATTTGCCCCAGCAGTAACAACAATGTCCAAGTCTGTAGTATCGATACCAATACGATGCAAGTGTTGCTTGAGGTGTGATCGAAGTGCAACTTCCCCAAGACTGTCGCCGTACTTGTGCACGTGAGGCGTTTCTACCAGGTTGGCAGCCAGAGATTCCATCGCATCTTTTGGTGGGTTCCAATAAACAGACCCGACGCACATCATAGTCAAGTTGGGTACATCAGCATATTTCTCAAACACATCAGTCAGGTGTGGTCTCTCGGTCATCTCTATTCTCGAGGTCATCATTGAGGGTCTTGAGTGGAACAGGTAGGACGGATAGCAAAGTAATGCGAGTAAAGTAGAAAGTGGCTCAATCTTCTTTACTCCGCGCGATTCCTAGCTTCAGTGGGTACGAACTGGCTGTTTGATCCGGAGAGGCAATCTTCATCCGGTAACGGAAGTCAGCTCCGGTAAAATTAGTTTTAGAATGTTATTAAACGCACAGATATATGGTACAAATCAACCTAATTAGCCGATAATTTGTATCTCAATTAAGCACTATGGAATTGCATTGTATTCAGTAATAACACCCTGCTATCTGAACTAACTGTCCGTTCATTTCACAATGATATCAGCTCATTACTACCACCAGAGAGCTCATGTCAAACTTTGAACAAGCCTCATTTACATTGCTGCAGAATGGAAATGCTGATGCCGCTGATAGAAGCATCAGATCAGTAGAGTTATCGAAGTACACGTCTGATTCTAGCAGAAACCTCCTCCAGTCAGATTCCTCCAGAGGACTTAAGGTCACGAGCAATAACAATGCCGAAGGTGGATGTACCTTCGATGGTTTTGATGGAGAACCTGGTGAAAGTTCAGTGTTCGGTGCAAGTTTTAACTTCATTAACTCGATAGTAGGAGCGGGTATTATTGGTAAGGATTTCCATATCCACCGTTTCATACTATCTCTCCAACCACTGTTGCGTTTATTTCATACTTCAGCTATTCCGTCGGCTGTTCAGCAGTGCGGCTTGATTCTCGGCGTGCTGCTACTAATCCTTGTTGCATACCTGGTCAAATGCAGTGTCCTGATGCTGATTGATTGCGGCCTCAAAGCTAACAAATACGATCTCGAAGAACTAGCAGAACACTTGCTCGGTCGGAGAGGATACTACTTCACGTTGGTGTTTATGTTTCTCTTTGCCTATGGCGCTCAGATCGCGTATTTGGTGGTGCTGGGCGATACCATACCACGCGCAGCACAGTTGCTGACTCCGGGAACCTTTTTCTGCAGCCGTTTCAACACCTTGTTGCTGCTCGGCACGCTGTGTGTGTTGCCACTAAGCTCAGTGCGCAAGCTATCTACCCTGGCGTGGTCATCAATGATCTCCGTAGCCGGCGTCGTCGTGGTGATTCTCATCGTCCTGATTGCCTGCGCCACCCTCTCTAGCCACCACCAGGACGAGCACTTTGAAACCTCCGACATTGATGTTGTCAACGATTCTCTCTTTGCGGGCGTGGGGACGATGGCGTTTGCCTTTGTCTGCCAGCACAATAGCTTTATGGTGTTTCGCTCGCTGGCGCAGCCTACCGCGAAAGAATGGCGCAAAGTCGCTGATTTGTCCCTAGGCTTTGCGTGGTTTGTGTGCACAGCCTTTGGACTCATTGGGTTCTTTACATTCTTCCCTTATGTCCAAGGGGATCTACTCAATAACTTCCCTGTGAACAGCGTGGCCATTGCTTGTGCGCGACTGTTCCTGGCCTTCACGATGATCCTCACATATCCTATGGAGTGCTACGTCACTAGGCACTGTGTGTTGTCTATTATCACAAAGATCTATGACGATCGGCGCGCGGCACAAGGCATCACGGACCCAGCTCCAGACCCGAATAGTATTATCTATAAGATGGATGTGGCGATTGCTGCAGTATGCGATGCTGCAATTCATTATGCTGGTGTGCTTGCGAGTCGTGTGCAACATTATATTACCGGAGTTGCAGTCAATCAAAGCAGCAATACTGATGATACTGTGGTAAGCCCAACTAGGCGACACCAGAATAGTACGTACACTAGTGTAGTTGGAAGTAACGATACTACTGTGGCAGATGTGACGAATCCTATTTTCACCACCGCGAACCACAACGAAGGCGATGTTACAAACAATAGCAATGTGCTTCAGTCACATGCCACTCACGTATCGTCTACCAACTTAATTCAAACCAACGCCATTGCTAGTCGTTACATGAACAACGCGAACGACACGAACTTGCCGGCGACCGACCGGGCCAGTAGTGCCGCGCACATTATTTGCACATTATTATTATGGGGCTCCTCACTATGCATTGCACTGGTGTTTGAGGAGCTGGGGGTCGTGGCTTCACTGACAGGTATGCTAGTTTCTGTGTACAACAATGTACTCGTACACATTTGAAAACTTGCGAATATGCTATTTCACGAGTCTGCCTTTTATTTCTAACATACAAATATTTTAATTTCTCTTTGATTTCATTTATATTTTTCTTCATAGGTGCGGTGGCGGCCTCGATGCTGGGGTTTGTCTTGCCAGCCACTTTGTACCTCAAGACCCACGAAGTAGCAGTACGCGAAGCATACCGACTTTCCAAATCCGCCTACTATAATGGAACCGACCTGACCAGAGGCGGGGCACAGAGCATAGAAAGTTCTCACCGTGTTGGCAGTGTTGGTAGTAATAGCCAGCATCTACATAGTACCCTACATAGCGAGGATATTGTGGTAAACCCAATCAAAAACTTGTGGCCTACCGACCGTGATCCTAGTCCTGTGCAAGAAGACGAAGAAACAACCATTACTTTTGCTCACGTTGAAGCTCATGTTGACGCTCAGGTCGATGACACTAAGGATGGCGAAATAAATCTGTCAAACACATCCTCTTCACCACATGAACGCAAATATAAGTGTAATGTGGTGGAAAACTCAACTTTGTGGCGCATGATCATTCCTTTTCGACAGTTTTGGCTGCCGTTTTTCATGATATTTTTTGGGTTTGTGAGTCTTATTGTGGGTGTAATGACTGTTTTTCGGGACAGTAGCTAACTACGTCCACGCCAGAATTGGGTAATAATGAAAAATAAGTATTTGTGGGATTCAATTAGTCACGTATCTACTCTCTTTATTTAGCAATGTTTTACATTATTTGCAAGAGGACAAATTGAATTTATACCTTCTCCACCTGCATGGGTTGAAACGCCAGCTGTTTACGCCCATGATGTGAGTGGTGATTGAAGTCTATTTCCTCCAGCTCGTCATCCACCCCCGAAAGTTCCTCAAAATTACTGCTTAAACTATGTTGAGTGCGAGAGGAGACCGGGCTATATTGGTCATTGTTTTGCGACCCATGCACACTCAGTGGGTTTTCTATCTCGTCGATGTGCTGCGAATGTGGGTTTATTCGTTCAAAGCGGTCATTTTTCATCCTCTGGTACATGTACAACAGACTTAACACGGCACCGCTCGCAACTACACCGAATAGCACCAAAAAGGCAACCAACACTTGGAACGTCGTTCCATGATGAAGTTCTTCGTGTTCGTTAGGGTTTTCTCCATCGCTGTCACTGTTTTCTTGTGTGACTAGTTTTTCTTGGAAGAGAGCAGCTACATTGCCCAGCTCTCCGGCGGCGCCGCACATTCCATAGTCCGCAGGAGGCGGAGAAACCAATTCGGAGGCTTCATCGAACACCACGGCCATGCCCATCTCCATGTGCCACCCAATATGACAATGGAACAACCACATACCTACAAACATGAATAAATGTTAGAACCAAAAAGCCAACAGACAAAGCATCGCAAAAAAATACACAACAATTGTAACTTACCAGGGTTATCAGCTCGGAAGCGAATAACAAACCATCCGCAAGGGTCATTCCACACGCCTCGGGACTTGCCAGCGCGGGTGTCCGAATAGCGAGCCGGATAACCACTTACGGTATCCATTTTCAGCGGCCGCGCGCTGGTGTAGGTGTTGTCAGCTGCACCAGGACCGTCCCCAGTACCCGTAGAGGCATTATAGAGCCCGTCACCGCGACTGACAAGCCAGAAAGAGTGACCGTGCAAGTGCCAGGGATGTAAATCACAGCCTCCTGAGCCTGAGGCATAGCCTTGCACAACAACTTCCACCACGTCATTTTTCTCTAATCGCAGCGGATGAAGGGCAGGTGTCATTTTCATCGAAGCGGAAGAGTCAGCGTTTGGTTGACCTACAGTAGAGGTTCGCTTCCTTTCTACGCTCATCAAAGTGTCGCGCTTTTGAGGAGACTGATGTGGATGATGCCGCTTCGTCACTATTTTAGTTTTATTCAGCCGCGAAAGATACGAGTCCAACAGATACGGCGTTGCAGGCATCATCAAACGAGAATTGTTATATACAGTCCAGGACTCACGTGTGTTCGGAATGCCTCCAGCAAGCGTGGGTGGCGTCAATCCCATACCCGTACGCGTATCCACATACTGAATCTTTCCGTCGAGTTGGAACCGTTTTGTAACTTCATCCGCAGAGGGGCAGTCGTTCGTACTATCAGGATGAGGAGTGACAAGATCGTACCAGGCGTGCCAGTCCCGGGATTCATTTGGCGGCACCAGTGGGGAGATAGAGTGAACATCGATATCGGCAAGGTTATTATAAGTCACATAGGCATGAGCAATGCCTGCGTGAGTGTTCACCACACCGCCCCAGTCCGTCTGCGCTTGCATCACATATGCCTCAGAAATTCTGGCGTCGACAGAGGTGTCATTAAACCGCAATAGTGCCATTATGCGTTGGCCCGCACTTAGATCCAGAGCATTTACATCTACAGGTGTAGTATATGAATCACCGTCTACCCCAACAATAGTAAAATAGTGACCTGCGATAGCGAGATTGAAGAAGGCCAAAAAAGCCGCATTTACGACCCGCGCAAGGTACGTTTTGTTTCGCTCCAAGGTAAATACCTCTCGCTGACCCTTACAAGTAGTTCTTATGGTGGTACTTGCACCGTCTGAAGAAGTAGTGGTGACGGTAGTGGCAGTGCCATTGTAGGAGCAATCCTTGGACTCGCCTTTTCCGTTTATATAGAGCACATCACCAGATCCTACCTTCATGAATGGATTGTTATCCATCATTGCATTCAGAGTATAGACCGATTTTGCGTAGCGATCGGTCAGGATTATATGTATTTCATCGTCATAATGAAGTGTACCGAACTGAGATGTCGTCTGCACCAGTTCAGTGGGATCTGCAGGGGGATGACTGTATACGATAAGCAAACCGTTAGCACCTTCTTCGCGCAAGCTTCCAGCATGAATGTGATACCAATACGTACCCGGTGCGTCAACTGTAAAGTTGTAGGTGTACGATGTTCCAAAAGTGAGGGGACAGTTGGTTACAAAGGCCGCTCCATCTGCCCACGGAGTTCCGAACTGACGGATCCCGTGCCAGTGCATGCTCACCACTTCTTGCATCATGCACCGGTTTGTTACAATAACTAACAAGTTATCACCAACTGTGGCTTCGATAGTAGGTCCAATGACGTGTTGGTTAACAGTGAGTGCATCACGCACAACACCATCCATATTTACCATCTTTCTCTCCACCGTAAGATCGTATTGCAATACTTCAGCTTGGAACCGGCTACATAGAAGTGTCAGACACACTAGCAGCCATTGTACATGGGCATAATGGCGTGGAAACACCATGCTTGGGAGATAGCTTTGCAAAACGCTGGAAACTTTGAGCAATGGCCAAGTGTTAATCACCTCTAAAACATAATCGGTTTATTCGAACTCTCCACTTTGTGTGAACCAACGCAACTTCTAATTGATTTAGCCAATGGATATCACTCAAACTGCAGCTAGTATAGATCTGGGATGTGCTGTTGTACATGTGCAAGACGTGAAGCTTTACAACTTTTGTAAGTCCAGCATAGGTTCGTATTCACGACGTGAGTTGCGCGATTACTTTAAAAACGGGAACATCTACGTCAACGGAGTAAGAATTCGGAAAGGACACGATGACGAAACTTTACGACTCAGCATTGGTGATGTTGTGTGTATAAGGATAGTTGATGACGAGACGAGCATTGAGTGTCCGGCGGAGCAACATCGTTTCGACTTACTTTGGGAAGGCGTGGGCTACTGTGTGTTTAATAAGCCGTGCGGTTGCAGCGTGACCCAAGGAAAGGAATACGAAGTAGCAATTAGACGACAAATGTGGGGTGGGAAGTATTCAGATACTAGCACGTTGTTGTATCGACTAGAGAAAAGTATCAGTGGATTGTGCATCGCCACACAGACACATGAGCAGTTGGTGCGCCTACGTCGTGCCTTAACTACTACTGAAATACCTCCAGAGTTTATATTGACATACCAAGCGGTCGTGTGCGGATTTGTGGGTAACGCTGGCGAGACTGTTTCTCTCACCACAAATTACCCAGACTATCCGACATTGAGGGTAAAAATAATCCAAGTGTGTCGCTGCCGTTCCGCCAACTACTTATCCTTGGTCAACATCACACCTGTATTTACACCACACGAGATGGGTCTGAGTAGACTCGAGAACTATGAATTGTTTGATGACGAGGCGGCACCTGGCTTTGACAGAAGTGATCGACTCACAGCAGAATTTATCCGAACTCTTCAGAACCCCGTCACGAACGCCGACAACAAGCTGCTGAACCACCCCACACGCATGTTGAAATCACTGCGTTGTGCGCTCATGTACGCAGGACATGGTATAGTCGGCGACAGGGATCTAGTGAAGAAGAGCAAGGGCTTATATGCAGCACTTATAGCAGTAACCTTTACGGGGAGTTTAGCTCACACCCCGTCCTCGTTCCAAGAAATAAATCTTACTTCCACTGCGACAGTCACCAAAACGGACCAAGAAGTGCGCATTTGTGTACCCACGCCTGCGCGGTTTACCAAGCTAATGGAGAGAGAAGAGCGCATGTGGACGGCCGCGCACGACAGAGACAAAGCGACATTAGCTGAGCACCGGAGTCGTATTAATTTAGAGAACGGAATAGATGATCATAATGACTCATCTGACTCTGATAAAGAAGTAGCTGATAAGACAACATGCACTGCTACGGACACTGCTGAAGATATGCCAGTGGAGTATCGAACAGGTGAGGCTTCGTTTTGCGGCCGGCGCTTCAGAGACAGTCCCTCGGTTATGATCCCCCGCCGCTCCTCAGAAGTATTGGTACATGAAGCCGTGCGCCTCACTACATGCAAGGTTATAGCAGATAACATCATTTACGACAAGAAGGCTGTGCGTGTGCTGGACCTAGGCACCGGCAGCGGTTGCCTACTGCTCAGCACTATCTTAGAAATGAAGAGTAGATTGCCTCACGCAGTGGTGACTGGGGTCGGTCTGGATATTTCAACGGATGCACTTCGTATTGCGCGGTCTAATATCGAGAATCTACAGCTGGGCACCCAAGTCGCACTGGTGGAGGGAAGCTTCGAGTGTATGCAAGCAGTGTTGTCATCTCAGCGTCAGTCATTTGACGTCATTCTCTGATTACTTAGCGTACAATGATTACTTATTATAAGATTGCTCGTAGTCTAGGCGACATTCGTTGTTGCTTAATTTTAAACGTGTATCATATTTAAAGCATCTTTCTCGTATTTAATCGATGTGGTTTACACTTACCGGTAGAGTAAAAAATAATTGGGGTTTAGTTTTACACGTATTGATATCATTAATTATTTACTCCAAACACAACTAAAAATTTTCCAGTGTTTCAAACATTACACAGTTCCACACGGATTAATGTCATTATGTATTTCCTCCGAAAACAATTTGAATTTTTCCAACGTTTCAAAAATAAAAAAGCTTCATGTTTTAACAACGCATCATGTCTGTGCTTGGTCATGGCGGCCCTCAGCGACGGTCTGT
>LNAP01003470.1_pt2 | contig 15064 bp, 19 predicted proteins | sample 602601 | NCBI WGS metagenome assembly LNAP01 (sample SAMN02440304, study PRJNA202911) | soil metagenome | biome: Subtropical and temperate rainforests or woodlands; isolation source: soil samples (1 kg each in a 20% v/v slurry with milli Q water) were... ...
TTCTTTGTTCTCTACAGCGATTCTAAGTCCTGTTGGCACAGAATCACTGTCGCTATCCCATTCGAAATCAATCTTCGCTTTAACGCCTCGATGCTCATAAACAACTGGGTACGGCCTATCCACTAACACCATTACGATCTCCTTGATCCGGCTCCGTGCCGGGCCGAACACAAATACCCCACTTCAACGAATCAAGCCAGCTTTCACACCCTTTGTGAATGCGCTAGGTGCTTTTTTCGGTAACACCCTCAAGCGGATGTTCGCCTGTATATCGTGGCACTACAATATTCAGCGCTGCTGTTGGCAGAGATAGAGCGTCTGGATCGTGTCGGCCTGATACGTTCGTGGCCGGTTAGGCGGGATGAAAACGGAATGTTCCAACACCCTGACATGCCGGATTTCGAAGAGGGTGATGGCGACAAGTGCAAGGCTTGGATCGCTGAGCAGGGCCTGGCCGTGGCAATGGTTAGCCTTGAGTATGCAGGCGAAGCGATTGCCAACCGCTACTTCGAATCCCATGACCCTGACTGCAGCTACTGGGAGCCAGATCGCCCAGATGGCGAAGACTGGTTCTGCCTGGCCATCCATGACACCGACGATGGCCCCGTTTGCTGGTGGGCACGCCGTGAGGTGACGCCATGATCGTCCCTGTAGCCGCCCTCGCCTACATGGCCTGGCTCATTTACTCGGGGCCAGGGCGATAACCTCAGGCTTGTTTCTTTCCGGCCGCCAATCCGCACACCATCAACACTAACCCAGGAATCCACAATCCAGGCGCTATAACCACAAAACCACAGATTGCCAGCGATAGCCCTGTCAGAAACAACGGATTTCGAAACGCCTTTTCCATAGCAAATCCTCCTTGATAATTGCTTTCATTAAACCATAACAGCCTGCCGAAGAACGGTCAGCGACACCACTGCGACTCACACGGTATCCCGTCGTCGTCTCCGTCCATTTCCATTCCCGGGCAATTCTGCAGAAAGTTTTTGGCCTCTGCGCATGAGGTCATCTGCGAACAGCGCTTGCGGCCATCGCAATTGAATCGAGCCGCAACGGGCTTCTGCGCAGTCATGACTTTGGAGGTTACCTGTTGATTCGATAGCCTCGCCTCAGTCCATGACTGTACGTCAGGGGAAAACTTCCAAGCCAACAGACCAACAACAAGCACTAACCAAATCAGTTTCATTTGATTTCATCCGTGATGAGAGATCGTTTGCATTCTCACGCCGCCCGCTTTCCAGCGTATCCCATTAATCCACATACAGCCTGCCGGTGAACGGCGGGCGAGGAATTCTGCACATGAAAATCAACACTGGCGGCTCCAGCGTCACCATCGATGGCCGCACATTCACCCGTCGCAGCATCAGCATCAAAGGCGACAAGGTCGTGATCGACGGTGTAGAGCAGGCTGGCACTCTGGTCGGCCCCATCAGCGTGACGGTCAATGGAAACGCCGAATCCGTCGAGACCGGGTCAGGCAAGGTCGAAATCACCGGAACCGCCGAGCGCGTCAAGACCATGAGTGGTGACGTCCGATGCGGCGATGTACACGGCGACGTCGAGACCATGTCGGGCGATGTGACTTGCAGCGCGATCAGCGGCAGTGTCAAGACGATGTCCGGCGACATCATTGGCGGCTCCAAGCGCTAACCCCTCCCCACCTTCTGCCGCCACGCGCGGCATGGAGCACTTATGTCTGCAGAACTGGCGCAGGCGCCCTCCCGGCCCCGACGCGAAAGCATCCTTCCCCGCTTCATCCGTGCCGGTGCCGCGCCCATCTACTTGGGCATGTGCCGAGCCGAGTTCGACAAAACCGTCCGCCCTTATGTCAGCGAGTTCCCGATCGGTGAGCGCGGTGTTGGCTTCGACCGGGAAGAGCTCGACGATTGGGCTACGGCCTACGTCGCAGCAAAGGCAATTGATAAAAACGGCGCTTCGGAGCAACAATCGCCCCGCAGCGAGCGCCAGAAAGGAGATAAATCATGGCGCGAAAATCGATCACAGGGCCTCTCCGAGAGGGAAGGCATCTGGCATATCGACAAGAAAATCAATGGAGAACGACTTTACGAAAGCACTGGAACTGGTGACCGGGAAGAAGCGGAGCGCTACCTGATCTACCGGCTGGAGCAGATCCAGCAACAGAAGGTGTACGGCGTAAAGAGGGTCAGGATCTGGCGGGAGGCTGCAACTCGCTTCCTGCTGGAGTTCAAGGATCAACCTTCAATCAAGCTTTCGGCGCACCACCTTTCTCAATTGGACCCGTTCATAGGCGACATACCGCTGACCCACATCGATGATCAGGCCCTGGTGCCGTTCATCAAGGACAGGCTGGCGACAAAGAAGCTTGAGGGCGGCAAGATAAAGAAAGGTGTCAGCAACAGGACGGTGAATATCTCGATCGAGCGTGTGGTTCGGGTTTTGTCGTTGTGTGCCAGGAAGTGGCGAGATGATGAGCGCAGGCCGTGGCTGGATAGCGTACCGATGCTCACAAAGCTTGAAGAGAAGAAGTCGAGTCGCAAGCCGTACCCGATGTCGTGGCCGGAACAGTCGATTCTATTTAGAGAGTTGCCGGCCCACCTGCAAACGATGGCGTTGTTCAAGGTGAACACCGGCACCCGGGAGCAGGAGGTTTGCAAACTGCGATGGGATTGGGAGATTTCGGTGCCAGAGCTCGGGACCAGCGTGTTTCTGATTCCGGCTGATTTCGGCGGCAGACACGAACGGTCTGGAGTGAAGAACGGTGACGAGCGACTGGTCGTGCTCAACAACGTGGCTAAGTCGATCATCGAGAAACAACGCGGCGTAAGTAAGGAGTGGGTTTTTCCCTACAACGGCACCGCGATGCATCGAATGAATGACTCGGCTTGGAAGAAGGCGCGGTTGAGAGCGGCGAAACTCTGGCAGGAGGAAAACCTTCGCCCCGCTCACCCAGGTTATGCATCCATAAGGATCCATGACCTCAAACACACATTTGGTCGTCGGCTGCGCGCACCAGGCGTAACCGCGGAAGACCGCAAGGCTCTTCTTGGCCACAAGAACGGCAGCATCACCAGTCACTATTCGGGCGCTGAGCTCGGGCATCTGATTGAAGCTGCGAACATGGTATCAGCAACCGATTCGCGTGGACCGGTACTGACAATTCTGAAGAGGAAGCAGGCGTGAAAATTAGAGAAGTCACGCAAAAGTCACGCACATGAAAAAGGCCAGTGCTGTTAACACTGGCCTAAGACACTGAATTATATGGTCGGGACGGAGTGATTCGAACACTCGACCCCTAGCACCCCATCTCCTTTTTCATACTTCTTGAAAGACTCCAAAATTTTACTCTGGATTTTTCTAAGCTAGTATTTACTTGAGCTCCAGCGGTGTTCGGCTCTACGAGAGTCCAGGAACGTCCATCAAGAGCCGACGTTTTTGTGGGGGTAAAAGTAGGGGGAACCCATTTTATGGCCAAAATTGCCCGACTCGTACTCCTGCGGCTGTCGAGTGCTCAAAATCGTCCTTCCTCACCATAGACGCCCCATTTTGTCCTTGACCCCACTGAGACTATGTTCGGCATCGCACAGACAAATCACGCACATTTAGTGATAATCAAGCGTGCATATCTCCGTCGAACCCTGACAGCGTGGTTAAAATTTCGCCCTCCCTGCCAGGCGCACTGAGTCACCTCATCGTTGCCTTGGTCGAGGGCATGTCTTGCGTGAGGAAACAGGGTGGTCATTGGTCCTGCGTGCTTTTCGGTTCGGATCTCTGCCAAACGCTCACGATCAACGGTGTTGCGGATCAGATCGCAAATTTGAGCACACGCAAAGTCAAAAACAGGCTGCCTGGCACATTTGACTGATAACGAAGCGGTGCAAGACCGCTCTGCAAAGTAGCTCATCACCGCAGCCACTCTCTATGCGGCTAGAAATTTCTTCCTTGAACAGGAACGTAAATGTCCGACTCCCCCAATCCAAAACAGAATCATTTGCTTGCCGCATTGCCGGCGCAAGTTCAGAGCCGTCTCCTGCGCCATCTTGAACTCGTCACATTGCCGCTAGGTAATGTGTTGTACGAGTCAGGTGACACCTTGCGCCACGTGTACTTCCCAACTGATGCCATCGTCTCATTGCTTTGCGTGATGGGGAGCGGGGCCACGGCAGAGATATCGGTAGTGGGTAACGAAGGCATGATCGGCGTCGCCGTGTTTATGGGCGGTGAAAGCACACCGAGTAGTGCGATTGTTCAAAGTGCTGGGCATGCATACCGGCTACCCCGGCGTCGGCTGAAGGATGAGTTCAATCGGCATGGCGACATGCTCCTGCTGATGTTGCGTTACACCCAGGCACTTATTACCCAAATGGCGCAGACCGCCGTTTGCAACCGCCATCACTCGATCGATCAGCAGTTGTGTCGTTGGCTTCTGTTATACCTCGACCGTTTACCGGGCAACGACTTGTCCGTGACCCAGGAAATTATTGCCAACATGCTTGGTGTGCGCCGCGAAAGTGTGAACGAGGCCGCCGGCAAACTACAAAGACAGGGGGTAATCGAGTACAGCCGCGGTCACGTCAAAGTCATAGACCGAGCGCAACTCGAGCAACTGAGCTGCGAGTGCTATGCCGTCGTGAAAAATGAAACTGAGCGGTTGCTGCCATACCTGCCAGCACACCAACACCCGTAATTTGGCGAATCAAGATCAGCTGCTGGGGTTCGTCAGCAAGGCCACCTACCGCTCGTGGCGCTTGTATATGACGGCGTGCGCACTCGAATTCGAAGGCGGTGATCTGGGGCCTACCAGATAATGTCGAGTAAACGTGCCGGCAGCTTTTCAGCCCTTCCCTTGACGCGTAATCATCTAATGGCGAAGGAAAAAAAAGGCTGCAGGTGCAGCCTCAAGGATGGGGGGGCAGAGATGACTAAGCATCACTCATGTTTTCTTATAGAGCGTAGCTTTGTCGGCCAGGCAACAAGATCAATCGACTACATGGAACCTGGGTAGCATCCATTTCCAACGAATGGCGGCAATACGGCTGACAAAAACGAACGCAATGGCGATTGCAGACGCCACTTCAAGAGAAATCTGCAAATCCAACAGCGTGATGTAGGCGACGGCACCCAAAATACTGATGGATGCATAAACCTCACGCTTAAACACCAACGGTATTTCGTTACACAACACATCACGCATCACACCCCCAGCGACTGCGGTAGCTACACCCATGATCACTGCGATGGTGGGAGGGAGGTTTTGCTGAAGAGCCATATCTGTTCCTCTGACCGTAAATACAGCCAATCCAAATGCATCGGCTACCAACAACACCTTCTCGTTGAAGGTTTTCAAGGTCCTCGCCCAAATCATGGTTCCTAGCGAAGCACTAACCCCTACCAAAAAGCCATTCTCATTGGAAACCCTCTCGATCGGATAATGTGCCATCAGTACGTCACGCAAGGCACCGCCGCCTAAAGCGGTGACTAAACTGATGGTGATTACACCGAACCAGTCCAACGATTTTCGCCCTGCCATCAGGGTGCCTGTCACTGCGAAGGCTGCAACGCCTGACAACTCACAGTAATAAATCACCCAACCAGCGTGGTAAGCCTTCATCTACGGAACCAGCCTGTACTGCAAATGGGAGAAGTTCTTGAAATGAAGCGCCCTCAAAGACACACATCAAGGTCTAATTACATTATCATAATATGATAATAAAAGTACAATTGAGGCGTGCAATGAATACAGGGCAAAAAACACAGCCGCGTATCGTCACCAGGGTTATCCACTTGGAAAAACCAATGTCGAATCAAGGGTGCGGGTCGAAACGGTAGGTGACCTGGCAATGGCGTACAGCCCAGGGGTCGCGCAGCCCTGCTTGGCGATAGCCAAAAATCCGGACGACGTTTACCGCTTTACAGGTAATCAGCCGCAACGAGCGTGCGGCGACCGAGTGTGTGAGGCTGCTGCTGAACGTGGGTGCGCACTCATCTCGTATGGACCCACGCAGTACTCGCCTGCAGCGGTGCTGGGGAGGGATTACATTATTCCCAAGCCGTTGGATGGGCGCCTGCATTCGGGGGTAGCTGGAGCAGTGGCTAGAGCGGCAATTGATTCGGGCGAGGCCATCTATCCCTTCTTTTACCCGTTTCTGGTAGACGTACCGTCGCCATTTTCTGATCATGGTCAATCCAGTTAACTGTAACGAACCTAATCGGTGACAAATAAATCCCCGACCATTACAATTTGATTAACATCGACCGTTTTAAGGTACTGGCAATTCCATGGAAAATAAGACTGCACGACTAACTGTGCTCATTGATCCCGTCAAGAAAAAAGCACTTGAAGAACTGTGCGCATCTCAGGATCTGACGCCCTCTCAGGTCGTTCGTCAGCTTATTCGGGACTATCTGGAGACGCATGGCGTGTCCTACGCCACCAAAAGCAAAACTGCGCCCAATGGTAAGTGATTCATCTGCGCATGAGCGGGCACGACGAATGCCTGCTCATCGCTCCTTCTACTCTCTTGCACCTCATCTCTAGCCTTGGGGCTTGTCGATCTCGGCGTAGCTGCCCAGTGCACCACTGAAGTCAGCATGATAATGCTGTGAGCCGAGTGCCTGAAGAACCCCTGCCTTATCGAGCTTGCCAAGGACTTTTTCGTTGGCTTCACACAACTTCACGACGATGCTGCGTTTACGCAACTGCTCAATAACTTCGAGCAGCGTTTGTAAGCCCGTGATATCCATGAACGGCACCCGTTTCAGACGAATAATCAACGTCCCGGGATCGGTGTGCGTCTGAGCCAAAACGCGCTCAAAGGTTTCTGCTGCGCCAAAGAAGAGAGGCCCCTCAATGGTGTAAACCAAAACACCGGGTGGAAGATGTACATGCCCATTCAAGCGCAACTCTGCCTCCAGCTCTTTTTCGACCATTAACTGCACCTCTACAGATGCAGCCATCCGACGCATAAACTGCAGCATGGCGAGAATGACCCCGATATTCACTGCAATCGCCAGATCGCTGAAAACGGTCAGGCTGAAAGTGATTAAAAGGATCGCAACATCCGCTTTTGGGGCTCGATTGACCATGCGTGTGAAGTGCTTCAGTTCGCTCATGTTGTAAGCGACCACGAATAAGATCGCAGCCAACGCGCACAGCGGGATATCCGAAGCCAGAGGTGCCAGGAAGAAGATCAATAGAATCAACGTGACGGCGTGCGCAAAACCCGCAATGGGGCTGTTGCCACCGTTGCGGATGTTGGTCGCTGTTCGAGCGATCGCGCCTGTCGCAGCAAAACCACCAAACAGAGGAGTGACCAGGTTGGCAATGCCTTGTCCGATTAACTCCTGATTGGAGTCATGTTTGGTGCCGGCCATCCCGTCGGCGACAACAGCAGACAACAGCGACTCGATCGCCCCCAGCATCGCGATCGCGAACGCAGGACCAATCAATTCAATGACCTGCGGCAGCGTTATTTCAGGAGGGCCAATTTTGGGCAGTCCTTGAGGAATCCCCCCGAATGCACTCCCGATCGTTGCCACGCCATCGAACTTAAAACAGGAATGCAACGCCGTCACAACGACCATGGCAATCAGAGGACCAGGAACACGCCTTACGCCTGGTACTTTAGGCGCGAGTATCACCAACAGCAGGCTCAAAAGGGCTAATAGGGTCGTGGGCAGATGGAGTCCGGGCAGAGCCTGGATGAGGTGCCAAAGCCGCTCATGAAAATGGTCGCCACTGATGTTCGGCAAGCCCAAAAAGTCTTTCCACTGCCCGACCCAAATGATCACACCGATGCCGGCGGTGAACCCAACGATCACGGGATCGGGAATGAACTTGATAAGTGCGCCAAGCTTGGTGATGCCAAGCAGTAACAATATTGCACCCGCCATCATTGTCGCGATCTGCAAGCCATCAACGCCGTACTTGGCTGTCACGCTGGCCAAAATGACGATGAACGCCCCAGTAGGGCCGGCAATCTGTAGTCGACTCCCGCCGAAAAGCGAAACCAATAAGCCACCAACAATTGCCGTGTAGATTCCTTGCTCCGGCTTGACGCCCGAGGCGATGGCAAACGCCATGGCCAAGGGTAACGCCACGACACCGACGATGACCCCCGAGACGATATTTCGAAGCCAGTGCTTGCGCCCTAACAAGCCCGCTTTCCAAGCTTCTCGTATGGCAATCATGACTAGCCTCGCGCTGGTGGCATGTGCATACTATTCACACGTAGTGATAATAGTAAAGCAATTGGCCTAGCCTCGTACGACACCAGCGACCCTGTAGATACAGTGGCGAGAGCGCAGAAACATATGCCCGGAGACCCCGAATGAAACGCGAAGACGTCAAAACCAAACACGGTGAAGGCATGCACTTCGACACGCACGTGATAGCCAACCCGGCCAATACGCACGAGTGGATCATTCTTTTCAAAAAGGAAGCCGGGAGAAGCTATTTCCTGGTCAATGACAATGAGGAAATTGAGTCATTTGGACACCTCGATGAACTGATCCGCGAGCTTCGAGAGCTGGGTATCAAGTCCGCCGAAGTTCATTTCTGATTGTTCCACTTAGAGAGTTTGACCCTGTCAGTAATAGTCGAGTATCTGTCCGGTCAGAGCGAAGCGCTTTGGTCTGTTTGTTTCGGTAGCCGCTGCCAATTTCGGACTGAGCAGGGAGCAAAGGACTATGCCGCCACACTCAAAGAAAGAATCGACGCACCCCATGCCTTCCCGCGAACCCACCACGCCTCTCACAGTCAAGACCACTGATCAACGCAGACCCAGGTCATTTCCTTCCATTGGACAGGCTCGACGTTTGGCTAACAGGAACAGAACACCAAACACCTTGAAGATGGACCGCATCGAAAGACAGCTCAGCACAACACCTGAACTGTTGCCTGTTAGTTGATGGCCGGCTAAACCTCTCTCAGCGCCTTTGTCATGGCCTGCTCCCCTTTCGCCCCCCGCTATTTTGATCACCGCGTTCATTTGAGCCACGTCCATCACCTCAGCGTCTTGACGCTGGGGACATTCGAGCGCGCAAAAAAATGGCCACACGAGGTGGCCTAATACGGGTTCAAGCATAGGAGGATCTCTATTGACCAACAGATACAGGCCCGCCCTGAAGTCTTAGGGCCAATAGAGTGGGTCCGCTGGCTGATAAACCCCTTCATCAGCAGCGCGCAACTGGCAATTGGATCCTGGTCTGTGGGTCAGGACCTCGTTGCCTATCATTATAATAGTGTTAGCATGCGATTGTAATCAACATCTAATTAGGTGATCGCATGACTACCGACTTCAAGAAGGCTGCACTGGATTACCACGAATTCCCAACCCCAGGAAAAATCAGCATCGCGCTGACCAAGCCTGCCGACACAGCCGCCCAACTCGCACTGGCCTACAGCCCAGGCGTAGCGGAGCCTGTACGCGAAATTGCGAAGAATCCAGAGAATGTTTACCGCTTCACCGGTAAAGGCAATCTGGTGGCCGTGATCACCAACGGCACGGCCATTCTGGGCCTCGGCAATCTAGGCCCCTTGGCCAGCAAGCCGGTCATGGAAGGCAAAGCATTGCTGTTCAAGCGTTTCGCCGGAATCGATTCGATCGATATCGAAGTCAATGCCGAGAGCTCCCAGGCCTTTATTGAGACCGTCGTGCGCATTGCCGACACCTTTGGTGGCATCAACCTGGAAGACATCAAAGCGCCTGAGTGTTTTGAAATCGAAGAAGCACTGATCGAACAGTGCAGCATCCCAGTCTTCCATGACGACCAACACGGTACGGCCATCGTCACTGCCGCCGGCATGCTCAATGCACTTGAGATTCAGGGCAAAACCCTGGGTAATGCGAGAATTGTCTGCCTCGGCGCCGGTGCAGCTGCCACTGCTTGCATGCGCCTGCTGCTTAGTCTCGGCGCTCAAAAAAGCAACCTATACATGGTCGATCGTGTCGGTGTTATCCACTCCGCTCGGGAAGGCCTCAATCAATACAAAGCACAGTTCGTTAACGACGGTGGCCCTCGTACGCTGATGGAAGCCATGACCGGTGCTGACGTGTTTGTCGGCCTGTCTGGAGCCAATCTCCTCCCGGCAGAAGCATTGGCAGCGATGGCACCTAACCCGATCGTGTTTGCCTGCTCGAACCCGGACCCTGAAATCAGCTACGAGCTGGCCATGGCCACACGTGATGACCTGATCATGGCGACCGGTCGCTCTGATTACCCTAACCAGGTCAATAACGTTCTGGGCTTTCCGTTCATTTTCCGCGGGACGCTGGATGTTCGCGCAACCCGGATCAACGAAGCGATGAAAATTGCGGCGGTGGAAGCACTGCGCCAATTGGCCAAAGAGCCGACACCGGTGCAAGTGCTGCAAGCATTCAACGTCGATAAACTTGAGTTTGGCCGCGATTACATCCTCCCCAAAGCGCTCGATGCTCGCCTGCTCGGTGCAATAGCCGGCGCGGTGGCCAAGGCCGCTATCGACACCGGCGTTGCGAAGCTGCATTACCCGGCGCACTACCCGCTTTAAGCTGACGTCAATCATGCAGAAGTGCCGCAGCTGCACAACCTATTGCACGGTTGGCAGCTGCCGCACTTGGGACTATCCAGTCGTTGCACCGTCTGCTGCTCCAGCAGGCGATCCTGTTCACCGACCAGTAGAAACAACAGCCAACGGCTTCAACACTCAACGAGCAGCCCCGTCTAAATTGCGAGGACCTGGTGATATCAGACATACATAATCGGTTGGCTTTTTTGCGCCTCATACCCTTGAGACAAGGGTGAATAAATGCCGATCAAATATGTCAGGAGTCTCACCGGGCGAAGGCGTACCACCGCCGCAAACCGACATCTTGGCTTTGCCTTGGCCTTCGTCGCGGGAGCAATCAACGCTGGCGGTTTCCTGGCAGTGCATCAGTACACCTCACACATGACGGGCATCGTCTCTTCGATGGCAGACAACAGTGTGCTGGGAGCCTACGACCTGGTACTTAGTGGCGCCGGCGCATTGTTGTCTTTTCTGGTTGGGGCTGCGTGCTCTGCGGTCATGGTCAATTACTCCCGACGCAGACGGATGCACAGTGAGTTTGCAGTGCCACTTTTGGTCGAGGCCTTTCTGCTTATCTGCTTTGGCTTTCTGGGCGCCCAACTATCCACCGTGGATGGTTTGTTCGTGTCAGTCACCGTGATGCTCCTGTGCTTCATCATGGGGCTACAAAACGCGGTGATCACCAAAATTTCAAAAGCCGAAATCCGAACGACACACATCACCGGCATCATCACGGACATCGGAATTGAGTTGGGAAAACTCTTTTACTGGAATGCCGCCAGCACATCAACACACCCAAAAGTTCTCGCCAATCGGACCCGGCTCAAAATACTGATACTGCTGGCGCTGAATTTTTTCTTCGGCGGCGTGATGGGGGCATTTGGGTTCAAGCACATTGGTTACATCTCAACGGTACCGCTCGCGATGGTTCTGGTGACGCTGGCAATCGTGCCTGCCTTTGATGACGCCAAGCTTTTTGTCCGCCGCGTCATGCGAAAGTGAGCCAATGACTTTTGCTGAGCGCGCCTACCGCAAACATTAACATTGTATGTTAATGTTATGCGCATATTCGGTGGAGCAGTGACAGCACGCTTGATCCGGTAGCTCGCCCCGTAGCAGCAGCATCCTCGAGTAGTTCTGTGCGGCGCGAGATCTGACACCCGTCTCAGGACGCCCGTCATTTGATCCGCGATGACCTGCGCAGTCACGGCGCGGAGGATGAAACACAGCACACTGGCGCGGTGAAAGCCGTCCAACAGTCAATGCCTATCAGCAGACTCGTGACACCAGTCTCAATGACCCAATCAATACAGCAGGCTGACAAAGCTCTGTTAAGGAAGAGACCATGAGCAGAACAATCGCAATCATCAAGGGCGACGGCATCGGCCCCGAGATCATGCAAGCGACGCTACGCGTACTCGACGCCCTTGACTGCAATCTTCGCTACGACTTCGTTGAGGCCGGCCTGGAGGCGTTGCAGCAACATGGACAGCTGATGCCACCCGCCTCTATCGATACGATCGCCAAACATGGCATCGCACTTAAAGGCCCTCTGACGACACCGATTGGCCGTGGGTTCTCATCGATCAACGTTCACCTTCGCCGCCATTTCGACCTCTACGCCAATGTCCGACCAGCGATCAGTTTCCCGGGGACCCGTTCGCGCTTCGAAGATATCGACATCATCACAGTGCGCGAAAATACCGAGGGGGCTTACTTACCCGAAGGACAGAGTATTTCAGAAGACGGCGAAGTCGCTTTGGCGAGTATTCGCGTAACACGCACAGCCTCCGAACGCATCGTGCGATACGCGTTCGAGCTGGCTCGTAGCAAAGGCCGCAAGAAAGTTACCGCGGTGCACAAGGCCAACATCATAAAGTCTTGCTCCGGTTTGTTTCTTGAGGTTGCGCGTGAGGTCGCTGCGGATTATCCGGAAATCGAATTCCACGAAATGATCGTCGATAACGCCTGTATGCAGCTGGTAATGAATCCCCATCAATTCGATGTCATTGTCACCACCAACTTGTTTGGTGACATCCTTTCAGACTTGTGCGCAGGCCTGGTGGGTGGATTGGGCTTGGCGCCCGGGTCTAATATCGGCGCCGATGCGGCCATCTTCGAAGCGGTCCACGGCTCGGCACCGGACATCGCTGGCAAGAACATCGCGAACCCTTGTGCATTGTTGTTGGCTGCCGCGGACATGCTTGATTATCTGGGCATGGTGGACAAGGGGACACGCATTCGTACCGCTATCCGCGTTGTTTTGAAAACCGCCTGCGATCAGGTGACACCGGATATGGGGGGAACCGGAACGACTGAGTCCTTCGCTGACGCCTTGGTGGCCTACTTGCGTGACTAGATAAACGTAATCGCCAGCTCAGTCAGAGCTGGCGTTTTTATATCCTGCGCCACGCCTACCGCCCCTCTTTGATTGAAGAGAAATCAAAATGCCCAAGAGGGGTAGATCTTTACCCATCAGCACCGACCCCAGGCAAAAAAGCCCAGGAATCACTGGCGCCCCTTCGCAACAGGAAGACAGGCCAACCGATTAAAAAATCTCCTGGTGTTCCTCTGATTGGGACTTATAACTCGTCGAGTCTTGCATCACCCTCAAGCAGGGAATCTTGTTATTTTTTGTTATGTTTCAATCTTTATAATAAAACAAGGGCAACACATTTAATTACTTACTGCAGTTTCTGTCGCCGGTTGCCGGCACTGCATACGGGTATATATGTGGAGCTTCTATACGCTCTTTCAGCTTTGCCGCAAAGTCCTTTGCACCCTGCTCATTGCGGAACTGAATTCGCCGGGCACCTACACACACGGACCATAGATCTTCACTCTGACTAGACAGATGTTCGACCCTGACAGACATGACGACACTCCAAGAAAAAAGAATTCAAAAATGAATTTCAGCCACCTTGATACCGATTTCACGCAGCTCATGAATCAAATCATCAAGGTGTCGGAAGGGTTCAATTTCTTCATTGTCATTGACCAGGAAAAAGCTTCTTCCTGCTTCCTTTTTAAAGAAGGCGATCCACTCCTGGGTGTTGGCCGGATTGGCAATTAAATGGGTGTCAAACTGAATGCCTTCAGCGTGTTTGATTTTTACGTCCTCACGTTTCATGCAGCTCTCCAAGCGCTCACATCTTTCTGTTCTCATGCGTGATTTTGCCTCCCGGCAGTTGAGCAAAAAACGTCGCTCCTGCCTGAGGCAAGGTCGAGCAGATTGCCTTTCTATTATCACTGCATGATAATATTATGCACATATGAACCCTCGGAGGCTAGTCATGAACAGAACCACTGAACTCTATGAGGTACGCCGGCCTGAGCGCTCCCACCCAATGTTTTGTCTTTGAAAGCCCACAACCTTGCGGGTAAGCGTCAAGTGATAAAGCTCTGACGGCCAGATCGAGAACAAAACCGAACCCAAAAAGCTCTCACGATCAGCAATGAGCTATCAGCTCCACACCCTGGAGGTAATTGCCTGTACGGGTTCAAAGTGACTACTTCACCGTAATGATTGCACCTTGAAGTGCACATAGGACGTCATGTTCAAAGACATGAGACGAGTCCCTCATCGCAACGGATCGCCTTTGCTTTTGATTTACCGCGTACGGTTTCTGAATTTTAAGGACGAAAGTCATCATGCGAAAAACAGAAATTAATATGTGTGTCCCGCTCAATGTGCCGACACTAGAGCCCGGGCAGCGATTGTTGGTTTGCCTTGAGCAATGCGTCGTCGTCCAGCAGCGAGAAACAAAAATCTATCAGGTTGTTTTTGACTGCAAAGCACCTAAAACAACACGAATTCTTTGGACAGAGGACGAGTGGATTTTCATCGGCAGGCACAAGCAAAATGCTGAAAAAGATCCTTTGCTGGCTACATTTGTATCAACACTAAAAACCGAATAGAGGGTTTCCTACATAATGCTAAAAATAACTATTAGCGTAGGGTATTAACTGCTTCAAGACGCTTAACGCCGATTACTTGCAGGGGAGTACTTTAAATATTCTCTCCAATCAAGCCCACGGCCATTGATCACCAACAATGGAACTCCCATGGAGCGCTCATAATCTGCGCGAAGCGGGAAGAAGCTGCCCTCCGGCCGGCCGTCGAGGAGCGGCATCGGGTCAGTTTCTGTGCATAAAGAAAAGCTGCCCATATCTCACACGCCAGCTTTGGCGCCTGGCAGCTTCCCCCATGGATAACCGGAAACCTGCAGGGCTGATACGAGCATCATCATGTGGTTTGGGAATGACGATCGGTTTCGCTCTAATGGAGCTGACTGTCGATCCATTGCTCAGCCGCCGCCATCGCCTCGGCCAGCGCACTGGGGCCGAGAAAGCCATCAGATGCGGGGGTGTAAAGCTGTATGGATATCGTGAAGTTTCTACCTAGAGCCAGTCGTTTTGTGGGGGTAAAAACGTCCAAAAATAAAAAAGGGTCGCGAGATAAAATCTCGCAACCCTTTGAATTATATGGTCGGGACGGAGTGATTCGAACACTCGACCCCTAGCACCCCATGC
>LNAP01006309.1_pt1 | contig 15064 bp, 13 predicted proteins | sample 602601 | NCBI WGS metagenome assembly LNAP01 (sample SAMN02440304, study PRJNA202911) | soil metagenome | biome: Subtropical and temperate rainforests or woodlands; isolation source: soil samples (1 kg each in a 20% v/v slurry with milli Q water) were... ...
GCTCGGCGGCTCGCTGCGCGGCAAGACCGTCGCCGTGCTCGGCCTCACCTTCAAGCCCGACACCGACGACATGCGCGACGCGCCGTCGATCCCGCTCGTCACCGGCCTGATCGACATGGGCGCGAAGGTGAGGGCGTTCGACCCCGTCGGCATGGAGCAGGCCAAGGGTGAACTCCCCAACATCACCTATTGTGAGGATGCCTATTCCTGCGCGCAAGGCGCCGACGCGCTCGTCGTCGTCACCGAATGGGTGCAGTTCCGCGGCCTCGATCTGGACCGGCTGAAGGCGACCATGGCTCAACCCGTCGTCGTCGACCTCCGCAACATCTATAGCCCCGAAGACATGCGTGCGGCCGGCTTCACCTACGAAAGCGTCGGCCGCCCGTCGGCGCAGGGCTGATCGCGACATATGATTGTCATACCCCGCGAAGGCGGGGTATCCAGTAATCCCGATCTTCGTGAGGATTGGGACCTCTGTTTACTGGATCACCCGCCCCAGTGCGCAATTGCGCACAAAGCGGGTGATGACGGGACCCAAATACTTGCCCCGCAGCTTCGACACGCCCCTCCCAATCGATGCCGTGCTCGACGACCTCTCGTGCACGCTGGAGGCGCATAACGCCGCCGTGCTTGTAGCCCCTCCGGGCGCGGGCAAAACCACCCGTGTGCCGCTGGCGTTGCTCGATGCGCCCTGGGCCAAGGGCAAGAAGATCATCGTCCTGGAGCCGCGCCGTATCGCCGCGCGCGCCAGCGCCGATCGCATGGCCAAGTCGCTTCATGAGCGCGCCGGCGAAACCGTCGGTTACCGCGTCCGCTTCGGCTCGAAAATCTCGCGCGCGACCCGCATCGAGGTGGTGACCGAGGGCATCTTCACCCGCCAGATTCTCGACGATCCCGAACTCTCGGGCATTGCCGCAATCCTGTTCGACGAATTCCACGAGCGCTCGCTCGATGCCGATATGGGCCTCGCGCTGGCACGCGATGCGCAAACCGGCCTGCGCGAGGATCTGCGCATCCTGGTGATGTCGGCGACGCTCGACGGCGCGCGCGTCGCAAAGCTGCTGGGCGACGCGCCTGTCGTCGAGAGTGAAGGCCGCGCTTTTCCGGTCGAGACGCGCTATCTCGGCCGCAAGGCCGATGCGCCGATCGAGCGGCAGATGGCGGATGCGATCGCCTCGGCTCTGCGCGCCGACGGCGGCTCCGTGCTGGCGTTCCTGCCGGGCGCCGCCGAAATCCGCCGCACCCAGAATTTTCTGGCCGAGCGCGTTCAGGATGCCGGCATCGAGATTGTGCCGCTGTTTGGGGCGCTCGACGCCGCTGTGCAGGACCGCGCTATCTCACCCCCGCCGAAGGGCACGCGCAAGGTGGTGCTGGCGACCTCGATCGCGGAAACCTCGCTTACCATCGAAGGCGTCCGCATCGTGGTCGATTCCGGTCTCGCCCGTGTGCCGCGCTACGAACCGGATATCGGCCTGACCCGGCTCGAGACTGTACGCGTTTCGCGCGCAGCGGCGGATCAGCGCCGCGGGCGTGCCGGCCGTACCGAGCCGGGCATCTGCTACAGGCTCTGGGACGAGCCGCAGACCGCCTCGCTCGCGCCCTACACCCAACCGGAAATCCTCAGCGCCGACCTGTCCTCGCTGGTGCTCGATCTCGCGCAATGGGGAGTCTCCGATCCTGCCGCGCTGTCGTTCCTTGATCCGCCGCCGCAACCGGCCTGGAAGGAGGCGAAAAGCCTGCTTTCCGAGCTCAACGCGCTCGACGGCGATGGCCGCATCACCGCAGAAGGCAAGAGCCTGCGCGCGCTGGCGTTGCCGCCACGGCTGGCGCGCATGATCGTGGATTCACATCGCGCAGGCGAGGGCGAAGCCGCCGCCGAGATCGCCGCCATTCTCACCGAACGCGGGTTAGGGGGCGACAGCGCCGATCTCGAGCACCGGCGCGACCAGTTCCGCCGTGACCGTTCGCCGCGGGCCGCCAGCGCGCGCGATTTGGCCCGGCGCTGGGCCTCCCAGGTCGCGGCGTCGGAAAAAGCGGGGGCGCAGGAGGATCTCTCTACCGGCCTGATGCTCGCCTACGCCTTCCCGGATCGCGTCGCGCGCAACCGCGGCAACGGCAGTTTCGTGCTCGCCAATGGCCGCGGCGCGGCCGTCGAGCAGACCTCATCGCTCGCCCGCGCGCCCTATATCGCGATCGGCGAAATGACGGGAACGGCGGCGAGCGGCCGCATATTGCTGGCCGCGCAGATCACGCAGGACGAGATCGAGCGGCACTTCGCCGAGCATATCGAAGCCGTCGACGACATTTCCTTCGATCGTAGCGCGATGGCGCTGCGGGCGCGGCGCAAGCGGATGCTGCACGCGATCACGCTCTCCGAGGCGACGCTTGCGGTCTCGCCGTCGGAGGACACCGCGCGGATCTTTGCCGACGGTCTGATCGCAGCGGGCCTCGATCGGTTGCCCTGGTCGAAGGCTGCAAAACAATGGCGAGATCGCGTCATGTTCCTGCGCAAAGCCGAGGGCGACAGCTGGCCTGACCTGTCGGACGTCGGGCTGATCGCGCGGCGTGACGATTGGCTGGTGCCGGCGCTCTACGACAAGATCGCGCTCAAGGACATCTCGGCCGGAGATCTCTCAGATGCGCTGATGACGCTGGTACCCTGGGAGATGCGCGCGCGGCTCGACCGCGAGGCGCCGACGCATTTCGAGGCGCCGACCGGCACCGTGCTTGCGATCGACTACGAGGCCGAGCAGGGGCCGACTATCGCGGTGCGGCTGCAGGAATTGTTCGGCCTCAACACCCATCCGTCGATCGCCGCCGGCAAGGTGCCGCTGGTGCTGGAATTGCTGTCGCCGGCGCAGCGCCCGGTGCAGGTGACGCGCGATCTCCCCGGTTTCTGGCGCGGCAGTTACGCCGCCGTCCGCTCCGACCTGCGTGGCCGCTATCCGCGCCATCCCTGGCCGGAGGATCCGGCAAGTGCGCTGCCGACCCGGCGGGTGAAGCCGCGCGGGACGTGAGAAGCCACGAACGCGCATTAACCGTTCGCTCATCCTTTTCGTCAAAATGACACCGGCCATGCCGCGGCGTCGCTCGCGGACCGGCGCGGAGCGTGGTGAAATCGGGCTTTCGGCTCGGAAGTGGTGTGATGCGTAACATTATGATCATCGCGGCCGTTCTGATCGGTCTCGGCACGTACATGGCGCAGATGGCGGACAGGATGAGTTCCGCCTCCGCGACGTCAGCACCGCGGACGACGGTCGCCGTCGCGGCCACGGCCGGTGGCCGCAGCCTCAATATCCCCCGCGACGGTCGCGGTCATTTCCAGACCGAAGGCCGGATCGACGGCCAGCGCATCGGCTTCATGATCGACACCGGCGCTTCCGTGGTGGCGCTGAACGAGACCTCCGCCGCCCGCTTCGGCCTGCGGCCCTCGCGCGGCGAGTACAACGCCACCGTCTCCACCGCCAACGGCACCATCAAGGCCGCCCGCACCCGCATCGCCATGCTTGACGTCGGCGGCCTGATCGTGCGCGACGTCGACGCCATGGTGCTGCCCGACGAGGCGCTCTCCGAGAACCTGCTCGGCCTGTCCTTCCTGTCACGCCTCAAGCGCTTCGAATACGCCAACGGCCAGATGGTGCTGGAGCAGTAGGGGTCTCCAGAGGCTCCTGCGACCGTATATTTCAAAAACGCCTCTGTTTTGACTGCTCCCGCGGTCAGATCTCCCCCGTTACCAAACTGCCGCAATTATCATCCATAAGCTGCCATTCCCGCCTTCCGCTGCGGCCCGGCATTCGCTAAGGCTGCACCAATTCCCGCCATTTTCACGAGACCGCCTCAATGTTTCCCAAGCCGAAATCCGTATTGTTGCCCAACACCTACGCCTTCGAATCCGAGCCGATGGTGAAGGCGACCGGCTTTCGCGAATACGACGCGCGCTGGTTGTTCCAGAAGGAAATCAACCTGATGGGGATCCAGGCGCTCGGCATGGGGCTGGGCGCGCTGATCGCGGAGCTCGGCGTCAGGCAGGAGATCGTCACCGGCCATGATTTCCGTGGCTATTCGGCCTCGATCAAATACGCGCTGATCTCCGGCCTGATGGCAGCGGGCTGCAAGGTGCACGACATCGGGCTTGCGGTGACGCCGATGGCCTATTTCGCGCAGTTCGATCTCGACGTGCCCTGCTGCGCCATGGTCACCGCTTCGCACAACGACAATGGCTGGACCGGCGTGAAGATGGGTGCCAACCGCCCGCTGACCTTCGGCCCCGACGAGATGACGAGGCTGAAGGAGATCGTGCTCAACGCCGATTTCAAGAACAAGGCCGGCGGCTCCTACCAGTTCCACGAAAACTATCCGGCGCGTTACATCGCCGATCTCACCAGCCGTCCGAAGCTGACGCGCAAGCTCAAGGTCGTCGCGGCCTGTGGCAACGGCACCGCCGGCGCATTCGCGCCGCAGGTGCTGGAAGCGATCGGCTGCGAGGTGATCCCGCTCGACACCGAGCTCGACTACACCTTCCCGAAATACAATCCGAACCCTGAAGACATGGAGATGCTGCACGCGATCCGCGATGCGGTGCTGCAGCACAAGGCCGATGTCGGCCTCGGCTTCGACGGTGACGGCGACCGCTGCGGCGTCGTCGACAACACCGGCGAGGAAATCTTCGCCGACAAGGTCGGCGTGATGCTGGCGCGCGACATGTCGGCGATCCACAAGGACGCACAGTTCATCGTCGACGTGAAGTCGACCGGCCTGTTCATCACCGATCCGGTGTTGCAGAAGCAGGGCGCCAAGACCACCTATTGGAAGACCGGTCATTCCTACATGAAGCGCCGCACCCACGAGACGGGCGCGCTCGCTGGCTTCGAGAAGTCCGGCCACTTCTTTTTCAACAAGCCATATGGACGCGGCTATGACGACGGTCTCGTTTCGGCGCTCGCGATCTGCGACATGCTCGACCGTGCGCCCGGCAAGTCGATGGCCGATCTGAAGAACGCGCTGCCAAAAACCTGGTCATCGCCGACGATGTCGCCGCATTGCGCCGACGAGGTCAAATACGGCGTCATCGATCAGGTCGTGAAGCATTTCGAGGATTTACAGGCGAAGGGTGCGAAGATCGGCGGCCAGGCGATCCGCGATCTCGTCACCGTCAACGGCGTGCGCGTCACGGTCGAGGACGGCAGCTGGGGCCTGGTGCGAGCCTCCTCGAACAAGCCCGAGCTCGTGGTCGTGGTCGAGAGCCCCGTCTCCGAGCAGCGCATGCATGACATGTTCGAGATGGTGAACAGCGTGCTGCGCACGCATCCCGAAGTCGGCGAGTACAATCAGAAGATCTGAGCCAAGCCGGAGAGCCTGCGCTTGCCGCATCCAAGGCTGTCATCACCCGCGAAGGCTGGCGATGACCGCGTTCGAGCGGCAGTTTACGCCGTCCGCAGCGACCCCAGGAATCCGTCGACCTCGGCCTTGAGACGCTCGGACTGCGACGACAGTCCGGCGGCAGCCTGGTGCATCTTCGAGGCGGCGGCGCCCGCCTGTTCGGACGCCTTGCTGACGCCGACGATGTTGTCATTCACTTCCCGCGTGCCGGTGGCGGCCTGTTGCAGGCTGCCGGCAATCTCGCGCGTCGCCAGGCCTTGCTGATCGACCGCGGTCGATATCTGGCCGGAAATCTCGTCGATCTCGGCGATCGTCGCGCCGATCGCCTGGATGGCGTTGACGGCATTGCTGGTCGCGCCCTGGATGCTCTGGATCTGCGCCGAGATCTCTTCGGTGGCTTTTGCTGTCTGGTTCGCCAGCGCTTTGACCTCGCTCGCGACCACCGCAAATCCTCTGCCGTGTTCGCCGGCGCGGGCGGCCTCAATGGTGGCGTTCAGCGCGAGCAGATTTGTCTGGCTCGCGATGTTCTGGATCAGGGTGACGACCTCGCCGATCTTCTGCGTGCCGCTGGCAAGGCCTTCGACCACTTCATTGGTGCGGCGGGCCTCGCCGGCGGCCTTGGCCGCGATTTCCGCGGAACGGGCGACCTGCTGGGTAATGCTGCCGACCGATGCGGTGAGCTCCTCGGTCGCAGCCGCGACCGTCTCGACGTTGCTCGAGGCGTGGTTCGACGCCGAAGCCGCGGCGGCAGTTTGGCGCGCGGTGTCGGCGCTGTTGTTGCTCATCGCGGATGACAGCTTCTGGACTTCACTGGCGGCAACCGCCACCGCCTGCACGATGCCGCCGATGCTGCGTTCGAAATTGCTGGCCAGACGCTGTTTGGCCGCCTCACGCTCGTCCTTGGCGCGCTGTTCGACCTGGCTACGCTCGTTGTTCGCGCGCGCTTCCGCCGCCATCGCGGCCTGTGCCTCGGCTGTCTTCATGGCCGTGGTCTCGAACAGCTCCTGGAGCTTGTGGGATAGCGCGATCAGCACGCCGGCCTCGATCAGCAAGATGACCGCATGCAGCACGACGCGGCCGAAATCGGAGCCGCCGGGATAGATCGCCGCGGGCAGCAGGAAGTTCAGCGCGATGTGATGCAGCGCCACCGCAACCGTCGCCGCGGCAATTGCACGATAATCGCAGTAAGCAACGATGCAGGCCAGCGCCGCGAAGAAGTACATGTGCATGTCGATCTGCCAGGGGTTTCCCTCGAACTGGTAGGTGAACATCGACACGCCGCTCATCAATGCGACGGAGAACACGAGGCGTGTGGACAGGCCATTGCCGGACAGGCGCCAGGACAGGGTCGCGGCGAGCGCGAAGATCGCCATAAACATCGCGGGGACGAGCCATGGCTTGCCGAGCGCCAGCCCGATCGTCACGCTGATCGGCACATGCAGCCAAAGCGCTGCGACGAGGATCTTGCTGGTCGTCTGCCGCAGCGATTCCAGTCCGTCGTTCTCGACAATCATGTCTTCTTTCCCAGAGCTATCTGCCAAAGCATGCCGAAACCGCTTGCGCGTCCATCACGAACCAGGCGCCCGCCTCGTGCAGGCGAGCGAGTCCGTCATGGTCATCCGGGCGGACGACGAGGAGAGTGGGAAGGGCGGTTGCCCCAACGATCGCGGCTTGTGCCGATCCCGCAGCCTGAAAAACCTGCTGCGTGCTCCACCACGGCGGAAACGCAACTGCGACAATTGTCGCGCCCGGACGAACCTGTAAGGTGAGGATAGCAACTGCGATCCAGCCTGCGAGCAGCAACGCCGCCGCATTCGCCCAGGCAGGCCACCGCCGGGACGGAATCGCCGTTTTCCCCTCCATGATCGAAATCTAGGCGATCGGAGCTAATTCCCGGTAAATTCTCCTTACGGAGATGCGCAATCAGGGCGAGGGCCGGAGCGGTACAGGGATCAGCGGCGACTTGCCGCCGATTTCAATTCATATGCGATGGGCCCAGGCTGAACTCACGCCACGACCACCGCCGGTATCGGCAGCGTGGTCACGGACTTGATCTTTTCCATCGCAAAGCGCGAAGTGACATTCTTCAGCGGCACCGCGCTGATCAGCTTCTTGTAGAATATGTCATACGCCTGCATGTCCGCGACCACGACGCGCAGCATGTAGTCGACGTCGCCGGCCATGCGGTAGAATTCCATCACTTCCGGCATCGCGCTGACGGCCTCGGCGAACTTCTTCAGCCAGGCGTCCGAATGGTCGGCGCTCTCCACCGACACGAACACGGAGATGCCGAGCCCGATCTTGTTCTGATCGACCAGGGCCACCCGTTTGATGATCACGCCATCCGCCTCGAGCCGCTGGATGCGCTTCCAGCAGGGGGTCGACGACAGCCCGACGCGGTCGCCGATCTCGGCGACTGACAGGGAGGCATCGTCCTGGAGGACCATCAGAATCTTGCGGTCGATTGCGTCCAGGCGACGGCTGGTCTCGGGAATCGGAAGGGCGGCGTCAGTCATTTTAAGAATTTTGTTCCATTATTGCGCTTACCGCCTGTCATATATAGAAAAATCTTCTATCGCAAGTCTATAATCTTGGCGGCGAATTTAAGGTTAGTCCTCGGTAATCGGATAAAAGCTCTTCAATTTCAAAGCGATGCGGGGCGGCGAGTCCGCCGCCATGGCGGGTGCATTTCAGCGCTGCGGCCGCCGCGGCGAATCGCAGCGCCTCCCGCACATCGCCGCCTTCGGAGAGGCGCAGCGTGAAAGCACCGTGGAAGACGTCTCCGGCGCCAAGTGTATCGATGGCTTCGACCGGAAACGCCGGTGTCTCGTCCAGCTCGCCCGTTTCGTTCAACCAGATGGTGCCGCGCGGGCCGCGCGTGGCGGCCAGAAAGGCCGGCGTCAGCCGCGACAGATGGCGCAAGGCTTCGCCGTCAGCGGACACGCCGGTGGTCTCCTGCAGCTGCGCACTGGCGAACAGCAGGTGCGAAGCGGCTGTGAGCAGGCCATCGGTCAGTGCCATCGCGCGGTCGACGCCGACGACGACTGCAATGCCGCGGCGGCGTGCTTCGACACAGAGGTCGGTGCAGAACGCAGCGCAGCGGCTCTCGACCAGAACCGCCTGGCAATCGGCCAGCAGCTCGCGGGCATCGGGCAGCCTCACGCTCCAAAGGCCGGGATCGCGATAGATCGTGAGTGTCCGTTCTCCGGAGGGCTCGATCATGATCGCGGAGACCGGCGTCGCGAGACCCGGCATGCGCACGATGTGCGTGGTCTCGATGCCCTCCTGCGCCATCCGCTCGAGAATGAAGGTGCTCGATGTTTCCCCTACGTCGCCCATCGGTCCGGCGAACGAGACGCGGCCGCCGAGCCGGGCGATCGCGATCGCGGCATTGAGCGCATTGCCGCCGCATATCTCTGTGAAATGGCCGGCGTTGGCTTTGCTGCCGCGTTCGGGCACGGCCTCGACACGAAAGGTGAGGTCGCGCACGGGAATGCCGACGCAGAGGCTGCGCGGCGCGATCCCGGCCATCGGCGGTCTCAGCTCAGGAACCGCTCTTGTCGTGCACCCAGCGGCCGAGCAGATGATGGGCGATCGCGAAGGGATGCGGGCCGGCGAGCCCGTCCGGGTGCGTCCGCGTCAGCATCAGGGCCGCTTCCTCGCGCGTGAACCAGCGCGCATCCTCCAGCTCGGAATGATCGACGACGATGTCTTCGTTCAGCGCCCGCGCGCTGCAGCCGATCATCAGCGATGACGGGTAGGGCCACGGCTGGGTCATGTAATACTGCACGTCGGTGCAACTGATGCCGGACTCTTCGAGGATTTCGCGGCGCACCGCGTCCTCGATGGTCTCGGCGGCCTCGACGAAGCCGGCGAGGCAGGAATACATGCCCGGCGGAAACTGCTTCTGGCGGCCGAGCAGGCACTTCTCGCCGGAGGCGACATGCATGATCACCACCGGGTCGGTGCGGGGAAAATGCTCGGCCTTGCAGGTCGGGCATTCGCGCTTCCAGCCGCCTTCCTTCATCGCGCTGCGGCTGCCGCAATTGGCGCAATAGCCGTGGCGCTGATGCCAGCTCACCATCGACTTCGCCATCGCGACTGCCGAAAGCTCATGTGGGGGGATCGCGCCCTGCATCGCCATGCCGCGCAGCTCGGTGACGATGTAGTCCTCGCGCCCGACCAGTTTCTCGGCAGCGGCCTGCGACAGGCCCATGCCGAACATCGCGGCGCCGTCGCGCAATCCCAGGAAGATCGTGCCGGGATTGGCGCCGCATTTCAGCGCCTCGTCGATTCCCAGCAATGCGCGCACTTTTTCGCCCTCGCGCTTCACCAGCAGCGAGTCGCGGTAGACGACATAGGCGCGCGACGACGGCTTCTGCTCCATCGCGAACAGCTTTTCCTCGTCGCGGCGCAGATGCGCGGCGCGATCGAGGATGTTGGTGACGAAGGCCGGCTGTCCCAGCGGAAACGAGTCGAATGCTGACATTATTGTTCTTTCAACCCAACCAGATTTTCTTGCGAAGCGCGCTGATGAAATTCTGCACCTCAGTGGCATCATGGGCCAGAGGCTGCATCACGCCCCAGACCGGCCGCGGCCAGGCGGCGTCACCGGTGCGGCGCGCGATGATGTGCACGTGAAGCTGCGGCACGAGGTTGCCGAGCGCCGCGATGTTCAGCTTGTCGCATCTGGTGATCTCCTTCAGCGCGCGCGAGACGCGGGAAATCTCCGTCATCAGTTGCGCTTGCTGGACCTCGTCGAGATCGATGATCTCGACTGCATCGGGGCGCCGCGGCACCAGCAGCAGCCAGGGATAATGCGCGTCCTTGATGACCAGCACCTTCGACAGCGGCAAATCGCCGATGTCGATGGTGTCCTCTTTCAGATGCGGGTTCGGACATATGCGTTTCCGGATGGCCCGATGGGTTCGGGCTTGTTTGGTCCAACCATACGATACCGATTCTGATTGGGGAAGGATGGGCGCTCCGCTGTCTCTGCATACGCGGTCGTCGTCCCGGACAAGCGCAGCGAAGCGGAGCGCAGATCCCGGACGGGCTCACGCTGTGCGCGCCCCCGAATGACGAAACTACGCCTCCGCCAGCACCCGCGCATTGGCGCGAATCGAGGCTTCGCTGACGCGGATGCCGAGGCCGGGCCCATCCGGCACCACGACGTGACCGGCGCGGTTGGCGATTCGCTCTTCCAGCACGTCCTCGGTCAGCACATGATGCGGCATGTAGAACTCGCAGCCGAGCGAGATGCCCGGCGTCGCCGCGATCAGCTGCGTGCCGGCGGCCAGCCCAATGCCGCCCTCCCACAGCGTGCCGCCATAGCCGGGCAGACCAGCAATGTCGGCGATCGCCATGATCGCTTGGGCCTCGAACAGGCCGCCGGCCTTCATCAGCTTGATCGAGACGGCGTCGGCCGCCTCGCGGCGCACCACCTCCATCATGTCGCGGCGGTCGAAGCAGCTCTCGTCGGCGAGCACGGGCGTTTCCAGCGCCGCGGTGAGTTGCGCCATCACGTCGAGAAACTTGCGCGGCACCGGCTGCTCGATGAAGGTCGGCGCGAACTGCTCGACGTCGCGCAAAATCTTGATGGCGCCGAACGGAGCCAGCGCCTGATTGTAGTCGACGCGAAGGTCGACCGTGTCGCCGAACTCGTTGCGGATCGCCTCGAGATGCTCGAGGTCCTCGCGATGCGGCTTCACGCCGGTCTTGACCTTGTAGATCACGTTCCCGTCCGGAACCATTTTCCGCATGCGTTCGAGATCGGCGGCGAAATCGGGATCGGCGATCGAGAAGGAGAGGGGAATGGTGTCGCGCACCCGGCCGCCGAGCAGGTCGGCGACCGATAGTCCGGATGATTTGCCGACGATGTCGAGCAAAGCCATCTCGATCGCGACTTTCGCTTCCGCGTGCCCGACCAATGCGCGGTCGAGCTCGGCCATCAGCGCGCGGATGCGGCGCACCGGTTTGCCGAGCACGATGGGCCGCAGATAAATGTCGAGCGCTGAGAATGCCGCTTCCGGCGTTCCCGTGAACACCTCCCACGGCGCGGCTTCACCCCAGCCGACGATGCCGTCGCTGGACGTGAGCTCGAGCAGGACACGTTTCACCGTGCCCTTGACGTTGCCGACGCCCTGGAGGCGGGCCATCTTGATCGGGCTTTCGATAAGGAACAGCCTGAGACGTTCGACGGTCGCTTCGGTCATGTCAGGCCTCCATTGACGTGCCAGACCTGGCCGGTGACGTAGGATGCTTTTGGCGAGGCGAGGAAGGCGATGATCTCGGCCACCTCTTCCGGCCGCCCGCGGCGGCGCATCGGGATCAGCGCCTCGGTGGCGGCGATCTGTTCGGGTGACAGCCGGCTCTCGCTCGGCTTGTCCTTGATGATGAGGCCCGGCGCGACCGCGTTGACGGTGATCCCGTCTTTCGCAAGTTCGACCGCGGACAGCCGCACCAGCGCTTCCAGTGCGGCGCGGCTGGCAGCGGTGGCGGCAAAGGGAGCGAATTCGGGCCGGATCGCGTGCGCAACGAACGACGACACCGCAACGATCCGTGCGTCGCTCCCGGCACGCAGTAGCGGCAGTGCGGAATTGACCAGTCGCGTGAAGGCCAGCGCGGACTCGTCCATCGCCTGGCGAAACTGATCCGCCGGCGTGCCGATCGCGCTGCCGCGGCGGGCATGGCCGCCGACCAGGATCAATCCGTCGAGCCGGCCGAAGGCGCGTTGCGTTGCCGCGACGGCATCGGTGACCGCGGTCTCCTCGGCGAGATCGCCGAGGCATTTCGCGACGACGGCGCCCTTCGCCTCGGCCTCTGCCGCAGTGGCGTCGAGGCCGGCCGCGTTCGAGCGGGTATGCAGCAGCAAAGCGATGCCGGGCGCGGCGAGCAGCTTTGCAGTGGCGCGGCCGATGCCGCTGGCGGCACCGGTCACGAGATAGGCACGGTTGATATCAGGCATCAGGTTGCTGCGTTGGCCGGTGGCAATGCGCCGGTGCGGTGGAAATGGCTGAGGAAGGCGCGCGTCGCCGCTTCCTGCGGATTGTCGATCACCTGCCGCGCCGGGCCTTCCTCGACCACGATGCCGTCGCGCATGAAGATCAGGCGGTCGGCGACCTCGCGGGCAAAGGCGATCTCGTGGGTCACGATCACCATGGTCATGCCCTCGGACGCCAGTTGCTGGATCACGGCAAGCACCTCGCCGACGAGTTCGGGATCGAGTGCCGAGGTCGCCTCGTCGAACAGCATGACGTCAGGCTCCATCGCCAGCGCGCGTGCGATCGCGACGCGCTGCTTCTGGCCGCCGGAGAGCGTCGCTGGATATTGGTCGGCCTTCTCGGCGAGGCCGACCTTGGCGAGCTGCGCCCGCGCGAGCTTCTCGGCGTCGGCCTTGGCCATGCGTCGCACCGTGACCGGTCCCTCCATGACGTTCTGGAGCGTCGTCATGTGCGGGAACAGGTTGAAATGCTGGAACACCATGCCGGTGGTGGCGCGGAATCTTGCCAGCGTCCTCACGTTCGGCAGCGTCGAACCGTCGCCGAACGAAAAGCGAGTATCGCCGACGCGGACGCTGCCGCCGTCGGGAACGACCAGCAGATTGATGCAGCGGAGCAGCGTCGATTTGCCCGAGCCTGACGGTCCGATCAGCGCCACGACGCCGCCTTTGGCGACGTCGAGGCTGATGTTCTTCAGGACCTCGTTGCTGCCAAAGCTCTTGCGCAGGGCCCGGATCTCGATCTTCGAAGTGTTCTTGGACGTGTCGCTCATTCGCTGACCGCCAGTCGCTTCTCGCCGCGGCGGACGATGATGGTGAGCGGAATCAGGATCGCCGCATAGGCGACCGCGACCGCGGTGTAGGTCTCCAGCGGCCGGTAGCTGTCATGGGCGGCGACCTGGCTCTGATAGACCAGATCAGGCACCGCCAGCACCGAGACCAGCGAGGTGTTCTTGAACTGGATAATCGACTGGTTCATCAGCGCCGGGATCATGCGCTTGATCGCCTGCGGCAGCACGATGCGCCGCATGCTCTGGCCGGGCGTCATGCCGAGCGCCGCGCCGGCTTCCGACTGCCCCTTGTCGATCGAGATGATGCCGCCACGGATGATCTCCGAATAGAACGAGCCGCCGTAAAGCGACAGCGCCAGCGCCGAGGCGGTGATCGGCGTCATGTCGATACCGGCCAGGATCGGCAGTGCGTAGTAGAACCAGATCAGCTGCACCAGGATCGGCGTGCAGCGGAACGCCTCGATGAAGGTGAGGGCCAGCATGCGCACTGCCTTGAAGCGCGACAGGCTGCCGAACGCGCCGAACAGGCCGAACACCAGACCGAGCACGACGATGACCACGGTGAAGCCGACGGTGACGCCGAGCCCGTTGAGAAAGAGCCAGCGATAGCTCCAGAGGATGCCGAAGTCCCACTGATACATGCGTGTTTACTCGTCGTGGGTGCCGTTGGCCCCGTCATTCCGGGGCGCCCGAAGGGCGAGCCCGGAATCTCGAGATTCCGGGCTCGATGCTTCGCATCGCCCCGGAATGACAGTGTGAAAGCCTACAGCGAAACGCCGGGCGGAATGTCCGCCTCCGTCACGCCGACCAGCTCCATGTTGGTGATGATGGCGTTGCGGATGAATCCGAGGCCCTTGTTGAAGTCGATCCAGGTGTTGACGTAGTCGCGCCAGGTCTTGTCGGTCTCGCGGCGGAAGCCGGCATTCGACGTGGTCGCGAAGATCGGCGTCGGCAGCACGAACTGGCCGAGCGAGGGATTCTTCTTCAGCACGGTCAGCGACAGCATGGTGATCAGGCACTGCGCATCGACGCGGCCGGTCTGCAGCGCGGCGGTGGCATCGTCCGCGGTCTTGAGCCGCGAGATCTGCGCCTTCGGCGTCAGGCGGCTGACGACCTGGTCGTGCGACGAACCCTGGTCCACCGCGATCTTGATGTCAGGCGAGTTCAGCTCGGCCCAGCTCTTCGGCTTGAAGTCCTTCTTGCAGAGGATGCCGAAGGCGTTGTTGAAGACCGGGACGGAGAAGTCCACCACCAGCGCGCGCTTCGGGGTCGGGTTGAGGCCGAAGAAGATGTCGATCTTGTTGGACTGCAGATCCAGCACCGAATTGCCCCAGGTGGTTTCGGTGATCTCGAGCTCGGCCTCCATGTCGTCGGCGAGCGCCTTGGCGATGTCGACGTAAAAGCCTTTCCACTGGCCGCTGGAAAGGTCCTTCATGTAATAGGGCGCGCCGCCGCCAACGGCGCCGATCCGCATCTTCTTGGTGCGGCGGATGCGGGCGAAGGTCGATTCGTTGGGATCGGCCGCCTGGGCCACGGCCGGCGAGGGCAGCGCGCTCGCGGTCACCGCGCCAATGGCGCCAAGTCCGACAATCGATGCAACATCACGACGTGTAACCATTGGGATCAATCGCTTTTCTGGTTGGATGGAGTTCCGGCAGCGTTCATACCAAGGCGGCCCTATCAGCGAAAGCACAGCCTATCGGCTGGGCAGGCCCGGAATTGCCCGGATGCTGGGCAAGATCAAGCGGTTCAAGCCGATCCCCGCTTGCTTTCCCGCCCTTTTGGCCCCAAATAGGGACCGGGAGATTGGCGGTGGACGAGCCACTCGCCAACCGGGTCAGGTCCGGAAGGAAGCAGCCCTAACGAGGTCCGGATCGGGTCGCTCGTCAGTCTC
>LNAP01003472.1_pt1 | contig 15059 bp, 16 predicted proteins | sample 602601 | NCBI WGS metagenome assembly LNAP01 (sample SAMN02440304, study PRJNA202911) | soil metagenome | biome: Subtropical and temperate rainforests or woodlands; isolation source: soil samples (1 kg each in a 20% v/v slurry with milli Q water) were... ...
TGACCGGCGAGGATGCAGCGGTGGAAGAAGTTTTCGATGGTCTTCAGCTCCAAAGCGAGGACGTGCTGGAAGTCAGGATCGCTGGCCGAGGATTCCAGGGCCGAATTCACCAGCATGCAGCCGCGCCGCAATTTATCGCTGACGCTCCGCTCGATGATTTCGTCGAAGAAGCCTGCGATCGCCAGGCCGGGCGAGAGCGTCGTCTCGAGGCGCGTCATCCGCTCATGCAGGATGCTTTCGAGATAATGCGTGAGCGCCCGGCGAAACAGGTTCCGCTTGTCGCCGAAAGCGGCATAGATGCTGGACGGGGTCAGCCCCGTACAGGCGGAGAGGTCGCGGGTCGATGTCGCCTCGTAGCCTTTGAGCCAGAAGGCACCACCGGCCGCCTCAAGCACGGCCTCTTCGTCGAATTCGCGCGGTCGCGCCATTTCAGCTCGTTCCTGGCATGCCTGTCGGTGCCAGGCTGAAGTTATGGAACAATCGATCCGTAACATGATATGGAGCGAGTGCTCTATAATGTCAAGAGGCGATCCGGATCAGGATTTCTTAGAGATTTTCAGGCTCATGCCGGCGATGCCGGCTGTTTGCCGCCAGGGGTCCTGTGGAGGGAATTATATACTTGATTGAACAGCGACTCGACAACCTTGGGTTGGGATCAGGGGTGACAGGCCGTAACGCGAATAGTAGCTTACGGCCATGGCCACGCTCGGAACCGTCGAAATCGCGGAAATTGACGCATTTATAGCCTCAGAAAAGAGGCTGGTTGATCTTGCTCCGTCTCCACATCCCACGTGGAAGGCTGGAAGCAATAGTCGCCATTATCAGGCGTCATGGAACATTGAAGAGGTGGGTAGAATCGTGCGGTCTAGTCTCAAGTTTCGCTTTGAGACCGGATACCGTGACCATCCATCAATATTGCTGGTATTTCGTGCGGTGACAGTTTGGAGAGTTGATCTAATACCGGCCTTGCAGCGAGAGCCCAACCCACCCGATGCCCACAAATTGGCATTGCCGCCGGAACTATATGGGCCTCATACGCATAGTTGGAATGACAACAAGGCGTTTGTGGGAGCGAATGGACATAGGGATATTCCTTACAAAAGGCCCATACCAGCCCAGGTGAGGAAATTCCCGCAGGCAGTCTTATGGCTTGCGGAGCAGGTCAATATAGCTATCGAACCGCTCCAGCGCGGATTTGACTTACCGGAGCAATCCGAACTGTCGTTGCGAGGTGGCCGTGATTAGTTGCAAAGAAATTTGGGACGCGCTTGATCGCCTCAAGGAATGCGTAAGCACTGACGCCGGCATGTGTATTGCCACCCAATGCTTATATCCGTCCTTTGAGCCGGTGAGAGTGTATGTCGTCAAAATAGGTGATTCATACCGCGTGCATGATGGCGGTGGCGCTGCGCGCTCCTGCTGGGAACATGCTAGAGATGGTGGAACTGTTCAGCGCGCACTCACTAGGCAAGTCGGAAAGTTTGGTATTGAACTAAACGAAGAGCGACTTGGGTGCGACGCTATAAATATCGATTGGCTTTCGTCTGCAATCCTTGCTGTGGCGAATGCCTCTGCAGCCGCAGCCCATTCTGCCTTAGAGCATACTGTGGCGGCGGCAGAGGGAGCGTTACGAGACAGAATCTATAGTGTTCTAGCTTCGATAATCGCTGAGTCAAAGATTGCTAAAAGTCTCGAAGTTGTAGGTGCTAGCGGGAAATCTCACAAGTTTGACTTTGGTGTTACTTTGTCAACCGAGCGCATGCTGTTGGTTGATGCCGTCACGCCCCATCACGTCTCTATTGCCAGCAAATACGTGGCCTTTTCCGACGCAAGTAAGGTTGAGGAAATGAGGCTTGATAAGTTTGCTGTATTTGACAAACCACTTGCTCAAGACGATATCTCTTTGCTCCAGCAGGTAGCAGACATTGTTCCGTTCCAATCTCTAAGGACTGGAATAGAGCGAGCGAGGCTTCATTGACAAGCCAGTCAGACGATCAAAAGCGGGACGAAGTTTTAAAGCGCATGCTGACGACGCCGCATAAGCCGCATGAGCCCAAGGACAAATCGAAAGCAAAGGCCAAGACAAAGACGAAGAAGACAAAGCCCGCCAAATAGGCGGGCTTTTCCGTTGATGGAGATTGAAATGTGTGAGGTCCGAACGGAAGCGGTCAGCAAGGTCGACCGTCTGATTGAATCGATGGATCGTCTTTCCCGTGCGCCTATGCAGGCACTGAATCAATTCGTTGTGCCGGATGCGGCCGCTCAGTCAGCCAACCACGTCAATGTCGCGGAAAACGGTATGCCCGGCGCTTCCGGCGACTGACCCTTGACGGTGATTGTATTGCCGCTAATGGCCCCTGTCAGATTGATATTGACTTGGGGTATGCCGGCAAACACGCTCTGCATGTCTGGTACCTTGCTATGCTCTGTAACCCGTAAATTGGCAGAGAATTGACCGTTGGCTTCTTGGTATGAGCCGACATAAGCCATCATCGAATCGCCGCCGTGAGCCCTACCATCTGAGATAAAAATCGCACCAGTGCCGCGACCAGCGGGGGTTCCGAATTCGGCTTTATATAGACCACTTTTCACTATGATGCCCTCCCATGGCCCAGAAAGAAGCCATGCTAGGAGCACCCGTAACGCGTAACAATGAGTAGTTGTGTATGCAGTTCTGCCGCGCAACGCAGTACACAATCGGGCTATTTTTAGCTGGGTTCGAGGCGACGCTTCTTCGTTGCCTGCTTAGCGCCCTGTTTCCAAGTCTTAGGCTGCGTTAGTCCGCCGATAGGTGAGGCGCTTGCCCTCGGCACCCTTGATGGCTTCGATGGCGCGGGTGTCGTCGTCAACCTTGAGGGCGGCGCGGTGGTTGTATCGGAAATCGAACTCGCCAAGGTAGCGCTTCAAATGCTCAGCGCTGACATGGTGAGTGCCGACGATCCCGCGCTTGAGGATCGAGAAATAGCCCTCAATCGTATTGGTATGAGCGTTGCCACGCACATACTCGTTGATGCCGTGATTGACGACTTCATGGCGGAAGAACTCTTCGCCCATGTGGCGATATTGGCCCGCGTCATCGGTCATCAGTGACGACTTACGGCTGATCTGCTGGACGAGAACGGGACGCAAGGTCTTGGCGCTGACATCGGCGACATGGAACGAGCGGACCTTGCCGCCGCGCTTGCGCTGGCCGACATGCTTGTTCTTCTCTTTGCCGCCGATATAGGTCTCATCGGCTTCAACGATCTTGCCCTTGCCGCCCATGGGTTCGGTCGGATTGATGGGGCGCATGGCTTCACGGATGCGGTGAGCCATGAACCAAGCTGACTTGTAGGTAATGCCGAGCATGCGATGGAGCTGATGCGCGCTGATGCCCTTCTTGGAAGCGGTCATCAGGTGCGTTGCCAGCACCCACTTGTGCAGGGGAATGTGAGAGCGCTCGTAAACGCTGCCGACGCGCACGGTGAACTTCTTGCGGCAATCACCGCAATGATACCAGCCGTCCGCAGCCTTGCCGCCAAGCTCGCTAACCTTGTCCAAGCCGCCGCAGAACGGGCAAGACACGCCATCCGCCCAGCGGATCGCCTCAAGATGCTTACGGGCTGCGGTTTCGTCGTTGTAGATTGGATTAGTTAGATCGGTCATGGCTCATCTCTCCTGTAAGAGAGATATGGGGAATGAACCTTGTGTAATCAAGTATATAATTCCCTGTGGAACACTCAGCGCGCGATCTCGACATAGCCGCGGCTGCGATTCCCGTTGACGCGGTCGGGCGTGTTCATGGCGGCGAAGAGAGCCGTGGCCGAGACCCAGACCGGCGGATATTTGTAGCGCGAGACATCGAGCAGCAGGAACCGGTCGCTTTGCAAGTCATAGGCGGCGAGGGGCGAGATATGGCCGTATTTCTCCTGGCCGATGACCGAGCGCAGGAAATTGACCACCACATATCGGCCGGGCGTGCCGAGCTGCGCCGCCGCTTCTTTGCGGAAGGTGTCGAGAGTGCTGTCCGAGGCATGATGCACCTCCGCCTTCAGTCCCGAGGCGCGGGCAAGGGCGCCGAACTGATCCAGCGTCATGCCCTGTTCCTCGACGAGGGCGCGCGGCACCGCCGCCTCGGTCTTTTGATTGAAGACATTCTGCTGGTCGAAAGCCGCGAACGGCGCCAGCTCTTCCGAGGCCGGCGCCGGCATCCGCAGCGCGTTCAGCACCATGACCAGGGAGGCCACGCCGCAGAAGGCCTGGTTCTGCTGGGTGACGAATTGTTCGGTCAGGGGGAAATAGGCGGTCGAGGCCTCGGATTCGAAGAGCAGGCGCTTGCCTTCCTGGCTGTCCAGCGCGACCAGATTGGGCGGCAGTGGCAGGGTCTCGGCCCGGGCCGGCGCGGCGCCCAGAAAGCCCAAGGCGAGGCTCAATGCCACGATGACGGAAATAAACGAACGCTGCGGCATCGGTCTCTCTTATCTGTTGCGCACGGTTCTGTCGCAAGCGGGCGGTAAAAAGGGGCAGGCGATGATGAAGATACCTGCCTGACGGCAGCTTGGTTGACATGATCAATCGCTGACGCGCCAAAATCAAGGAAAGGCCGCGTCGACGAGCATGGTTGTAGCTATTGTAGTCCAATTCACGCCGAAGCTACAGTTGCAGCAGTTTTCCAGGCTCCGGACATCCTGGAGTAATATCCTGTCCTTAACGTGATCGCCTCCACAGGCACAGGCGGTCCATGATGGCTGAAATCGGTGATGAGACGCAGGATGTCGAGCAGCGGCCTTCGCCGATACAGGCGCCGGTCTCCGTCACCCGCGAAAATCTGCAGGACGGAACATTGCTGGCGCGGGCCCGTCTGGCGCCCGGCGGCGCCAATTTCCTCTCCGACGCCGAGGTCGAGGCCAGTCTCGATGTGACCCTGGCGCAGCATGATCCGGCCGAGGATGTCTGGCTGTTCGGTTACGGCTCGCTGATGTGGAATCCCATCGTCAATTACGACAAGGAGCTGATGGGATTGGTGGAGGGCTGGCACCGGCATTTCTGCCTGTGGTCGAAGATCATCCGCGGCACGCCCGACTATCCCGGCCTGGTGCTGGCGCTCGATCGCGGCGGCAGCTGCCATGGCAAGCTGTTCCGCATTCCGGCCCTGCGCGCCCGCGCGGAATTGCAGCTTGTCTGGCGGCGGGAAATGCCGGGCGGCACTTATATTCCGACATGGGTGCAGGTCGTGACGGCGGAAGGAACGATACGGGCCGTGACCTTCGTCGTCGATCAAGCGCATGCCGCCTATACCGGCCTCCTGGACGAGGCGGAAGTCGCCGCCCGCCTCGCCAAGGCCACCGGCATGCTGGGCAGCTGCGCGGCCTATCTCGAAGAGACGGTCACGATGCTGCAGCGCCTGGGCGTTGCGGATGCGGCGATCGAAAGCCTGTGGTCGCGGGTGAAGAGCGCGCTTGCCTGATAGCGCCGGTCCTCCGCCATCACGCCGGCAGGCCGGCCTTGCGCAAGCCGTCGATCAGGCGCTGCCGGTCGGCCGGATTCTTCAGCGGCTCCTTGGCAGCGAAGCGGGCCAGCGAGAAATCCGGCCGCATCCGCATCAGGGCGGCTGCGTGGTCGGCTGCGCGGTCGGGACGGTCCGTCAGCGCCTGGCACGCGGCCAGATAGGCATGCACCCAAAAGGGCATGTTCGTCGCGCGGCTCAATTGCCGGATTGCCTCGTCATACCGGCCGGCGATGAAATGCATGATTCCCACCATCGGCCAGTACCAGGTCGGATTGAAGAATGAGTCCATCTGCCGGGCCTCGCGGAAATGCTCCAGCGCCAGATCCGTCTTGCCGACATAGCTGTAATACGAGGCTAGCCCCGCCTGCAGCATGGCCCCGTTGGGGTTGAGGTCCAGCGCGCATTTGTAATGATGCTCCGACAGGTCATAGGCCTGGAGATAAAGATAGGTCCAGCCGAGATTGGCCTGGCACTGGGAGTCGTTGCCGTCCAGCCTGACCGCCTGCTTCGCCAGATCCAAGGCGCGCTCGAGCGCCGCATCCGACGGCCCCATATCCGCGATCCAGGACAGGGCTTCGGATTGGGACAGAAAGGCATAAGCGCGGGCATAGCCGGGATCGAGTTCGATGGCGCGCTCATAGAGCCGCCGCGCCTCGGCCCCGCTGGCGGGATCGTCGAAGGGCAGGGCATCGCCGCGCAGCACGCATTCATAGGCTTCCAGGCTGGTGGGCGGCTTGCGCCTAGCGCTCTCGGCGCCGGCTGCCTGCACGCGGCCGACCAGCGTGCCGACGATGGTGCGCACCACCTCGTCCTGCAGGGCGAAGAGCTCGCTCTGATCGCGGTCGAAGCGATCGGCCCAGAGATGATGCCCGGATTCCGCATCGATCAGCTGCGCGGTGATGCGCATCCGCTCGCCCAGCCGCCGCACGCTGCCTTCGACCAGGTACCGCACGCCCAGTTCGCGGCCGACATGGGCGATATCGGCCTCCTGGCCGCGATACCGGAACGATGAATGATGCGCCACCACGCGCAACTGCTGGAAGCGCGCCAATTCGGTGATGATGTCCTCGGTGATGCCGTCGCTGAAGAATTGCTGCGCCGGATCGCCGCTCATATTGGTGAAGGGCAGCACGGCGAGCGAAAGCTTGCTCGGGGATGGCGTGATAGGGGATGGCGTGACGGGGGATGTCGCGGATGCAGGCGGCGGCGCGGCCTCCTGGCCTTCCCATCTGACGCGCAGGGTGCGCACCGGCTTGGCGACATTCTTGACCGCGCAAGCGCCGAGATCTTCGTAAGCGTAAGGCAGCTTGTTGCGCACCTGCTCATGCACGCTGCGTGAGACGCAGATCCCGCCCGGCTCTGCCAAGGCCTGCAGGCGCACGGCGATGATGACGCCGTCGCCATAGAGATCGCCGCCCTCGACCACCACATCGCCCAGATTGACGCCGATCCGCAGGCGGATCTGCTTGTCGGCCGCCATGCCGTCATTGGCGGCTTGCGTCTGCTGCTGCAGCTCGACCGCGCAAGAGACCGCATTGACGGCGCTGGCGAAATCGATCAGCACGCCATCGCCCATCACCTTGACGATGCGGCCGCGATGCCGCGCCAGCAGCGGGTCCAGGATGTCCCTGCGCCGTTCCTTCAGCACCGCCAGCGTGCCGGCCTCGTCCTGATCGATCAGGCGGCTATAGCCGACCACATCCGCGGCCAGGATGGCGGCCAGACGGCGTTGCACCTGCAGGTCAGCCATCGGGTTGCACTCGCCTTCGGAAAAATACCGGAGTTATGTCAGGAGTCTAACGACAGCCGCCCGCGAAGTCCATGCCGGGCCCGGATTGCGGGCTGCCATCCCCCTCACCCCGGCCCTTGCTACATACAAGGGCTGGGGTGAGGCAAGGGCGGGGTGAGGGGGCGAAGCGATGACTCTCAGCCGCGCGCTGCTGACCGTGCCGCGATCACTCGGCGACGGGCCCGAACCATCTGCGGGATCGTGAACATGCCGGCAGCCCGGTCCTCGCTGCCGACAGCTCGGTGGACGCCATCCGCTGCCGCATCGGATGGCGGTGCCGATGCGTGATGACGGATGGTTCAGTTACGGCCGCCGGTCGGGGGACGCTCCACGCCCGGCGTATACATGTGCTGCTGCAGCACCGGATCGCGCGTGGGACCGCTCTCGGACGCGCAACCGGACAACATGGATGCTGCCGCCACTGCCAAGTAGGCAATCGATGCGGACGACAAGCTGCGATAGGCGGACGCCCGGATGTTCTTGATCATATACCGACCTCCTCTCTGGTAGTCGCTCTTGGTAACCCGGCAGGCTTTCGGCTTCTGGCCTCACTGCCGGCGTTATGGCGGGATCACGGGAATTCTCACGTCTTTGCTCCTGAATTGCAGGCGACAGCGCGACGGCGAGACAAAGACATCCCAGCGGAGAGATAGTGACAGTGGAGTCCCGCGACCAGTTTATTTTTGGCTGGGCCGGATGATTTGTGCCTTAATGTTCCAGATGTAGCGATTTCATGCCTGATGGTTTCGGTGGAAACAATCATCACACGGCCCCGTCACCCCCGGATGATCCGGTGCCGCTGTCGCTGGCGCCGCCGTGCACTTCCTGCATGATATCCAGCCAGGCCTTGGCGGCGGGCGAGAGATAGCCGCCGCGACGCCAGATCATCCCCGCGCGCCAATAGGTCTCTGCTTCGTCGAGCAGGACGGCGCGGAGGCCGGGATGCCGGTGCAGCGCCGCGATGCGTCGCGGCAGGAAGGCGACGCCGAGGCCGCTCGCGACCAGTTCCGCCATGAAATCTGCCTGGTTGCTCTGCGCGACGATGGTCGGCTGGAAACCGTGCCGCTGGCAGGCATCGAGGATGACCCGGTGGAGCGCGAAGCTCGGCTCGAACAGGATGAAGGGAAAGTCCCGCAGGCTGGCGAGGTCGATGGCCTTCTTGCGGGCAAGGGGATGGCGGACGGGCAGCAGCGCCATCAGCGGATCGGCGGCGATCTCCTGCCACTCGAAATCCGCCGGCACCGGCAGCAGCGATGCCGCCAGATCCGTCATGCCTTCCAGGATGATTTCGCGCCCCCGCTGGCCGCCGCCATATTCCGTGACGCGGATGTCGATGCCGGGATAGCGCCGGCGATAGAGGGCGAAGGCCGGCGCGAAGAGCATGCTGCCGATCAGCAGCGGAATGCCGAGCCGCAGCGCGCCGCGCTTCAGCCCCGCGACTTCGTCCAGCTCGGCGATGAGATCATCGCGCTCCGCCAGCATTCTGAGCGCCCGACGATAGACCACGTCGCCCGGCACCGTCGGCCGGTTGCTGCGGCGATCGATCAGCGGCACGCCCAGCTCGTCCTCCAGATGCTTGATCGCCTTGCTGACCGTCGATTGCGTGGCGCCGATGGTCTTCGCCGCCTGGGAAAAGCCGCCCTGCCGGAGGACCTCGACGAAAGCGCGCAGGGTTCGCAGTTCCATCCTATTCCCGCTTCGACTTGGCTTCATTCGATCAATTCATTTTCGTCATATAGCCTTTTTGCCTAGGTTATCAACGTGGATGGGGTGTGGACCGTTGGTAAGGATGGCTGCATTGAATGGATTCACCCCGCGCCGCAGGGCGCATTCGAACCCGCGCCGGATGGCGCATTCGAAATCATGTTTCAGACTCTATTCCCATCCTCTGTCGCTCTGCCTCCAGTTCTCGGCGCACCCGCTTTCCGGCGATGATACCCGCCGCGGTGGTTCGCGATGACGGCCCGTCAATCCATTGCCGTCATCGGTATGGGCGGCATCGGCGGGACCGTCGCGGGCTGCCTGCAGGAGGCCGGCCGCCACGATGTCATGATCTGCAGCCGCAGGCCGATGACCGAATTCGTCCTCGATGTGCCGGGGAGGGTAACCTGGGTGCGGCTTCGTGCCGCAACCGATCCGGCGGATATGGAACCGGTCGATTGGGTCCTGCTCTGTACGAAAGCCTATGACACGGCATCGACCGCGCCCTGGCTGGCGCGGCTCTGTGGACCGGGGACGCGGATCGCCGTCCTGCAGAATGGCATCGACCAGGTTTCCCGCCTGGCCCCCTTCGCGGCCGGAGCAGGGATCGTGCCGACGGTGGTCTATTATAACGGCGAAAGGCTGGCACCGGATCATATCCGGCTGCGTCCCGCCCCCAACCGGGATATCGCCGTTGCCGACGATGCCGATGGCCGCGCCTTTACGGCGCTTCTCGACGGCACGCTGTTGCGGGTATCGCCGCAAGCGGATTTCACCACCGTGCAATGGCGCAAGCTGCTGCTCAATGCCGCGTCAAATCCGATTACCGCGCTCACCCGCCGGCGCCTCGCGGTGCTGCGCCGTGACGATATCCGCCCTCTCTGCAGGACGGTGCTGGACGAGGCGGTCGCCGTCGCATGCGCGGCCGGCGCCGATCTCGCGACGGATGAGGCGGCCAGGATCTTCGACGCGCTGATGGCCTATGCACCCGAAGCCGGCACCTCGATGTATTTCGACGCGCTCGAAGGGCGGCGGCTGGAGGCCGACGTCCTGACCGGCGCCATCGTCGAAGCCGGCGTGAAACACGGCATTCCAACGCCGGTAAACCGCATGCTGCTAACGCTGCTGCAATCGCTCAGCGACGCCGCCTCGCTTTAGGCGAGGCGAGGGCGGCGATCATCACGCGGCCCCTCTCCCCAACCCTACTCCCGCGAGGGGGATGCCCCCGCGACGCCGCCAAGCTGCGACAAATTATCGGGGTTGCAATTTGCCCCCGGCGGGTTAACCTGCGGGAAATAAAAATTCGCTAAATGAATGTTCTGGAGGAATGAATGCCGCTAAGTTGGCGCTTTTCCGTGCTGGCCGACCGTCACCGCGCTTTGGGGTCCAAGCTTGAAGACTGGAGCGGGATGGGCACGGCCTGGACCTATGACTCCGATATTCTCGATCAGCATGCGGCAGTGCGCACCAAGGCCGGGCTGATGGATGTCTCCGGCCTGAAGAAGATGCATCTGGTCGGGCCCCATGCCATCGCCGTGCTGGATTATGTCACCACCCGCGATGTCAGCAAGCTCTATCCCGGCAAAGCGGTCTATGCCTGCATGCTGAACGAGCGCGGGCATTTCACAGATGACTGCATCGTCTATCGCACGGGGCCCAATTCCTGGATGCTGGTGCATGGCTCGGGCTCCGGCCATGAAGAGATCGTGAAACAGGCACAGGGCCGCAACTGCGCCGTGCTGTTCGACGACGATCTGCACGATCTCTCGCTGCAAGGGCCGGTGGCGGTGGATTTCCTGGCCAAGCACGTGCCGGGCATCCGCGATTTGCGCTATTTCCATCACATGCCGGCGCAGCTTTTCGGCGCGCCCGTCACCATCTCGCGCACCGGTTATACCGGCGAGCGCGGCTATGAGATCTTCGTGCGCGGCCAGGATGCGCCCTTAATCTGGGATACCATCCTCGCCGAGGGCAAGAGCATGGGGATCATCCCCGTCTGCTTCAGCGTGCTCGACCTGCTGCGGGTGGAGAGCTATCTGCTCTTCTACCCCTATGACAATTCGCAGATGTATCCCTTCGCCAATGAAGCACCCGGCGATTCCCTCTGGGAACTGGGCCTCGACTTCACGGTGAGCCCCGGCAAGACCGGCTTCCGCGGCGCCGAGGAACATGCGCGCCTCAAGGGCAAGGAACGTTTCAAGATCTTCGGCCTGCTGATCGATGCGGACCGCATGTGCGATATCGGCGACGAGGTCTATGCCGACGGCAAGAAGATCGGCGTCGTCACCTGTCCGTCCTATTCCAAGCTGACCAAGCGCTCCATGGCGATCGCGCGCCTGGATGTGCCCTATGCCAAGCAGGGGACCAAGCTGGAATTGCGCGGCAAGAATGTGAAGGCGAGTGCCATCGCCCATACCATCACCTTCGACGATCCGGAAAAGAAGAAGCGGACGGCCGTCGGTTAAGGGCCCGGTAAGGAACGCCCCGTAGGAGTAAGGAGCTGGGGCGTTTCTGCGGGGAGCAAGACGGGGAGAGTTGACCAGGCCGCCAAATCGCACCGTGGAGTTGGATTGCGCTTCGATGGCATAACCAGGATCGATCACCATGTTGGTTTCGGGTATTAAGAGCAGGCCCGTCTATACCGGCCTGCAAATCGACCCGCATGCGCGGCGTCAGTTATTCGTTCTCGAAGGCGAAGGTGCGCTCGCCTTGCTGGAAAAGCCGGAACTCAAGGACGCGGATTTCCTGGCCAGGGCCGAGATCATGTATGTTGCGAATGGCGCCGCGCATGAATCTGCCTTGCGCGCCGCCGGCACCTCGGATTACTGGCAGGCGCCGACCATCCCGACTTTGCTCAACCGGTTGCGCGTGACGCTGAGCAACGCCCATATGGGCCTGCGGCTCTACGTTGCCGGCACCGAAGGCTTCATCGGCCAGGTGATGCAGCTCGGCATCGAGGCCGGCATCTCCTATCTCTCGATCCGCACCGAGCATCGCGGCTCGCTGGCGCGGCGCGTCTCCTGCGTCCATTGCAAGGGCATCACCGAGAATGTCACCACGACGCCGGTGACCTGCAGTCATTGCGGCCTCACGCTTCTGGTGCGCGATCACTATTCGCGGCGCATCGGCGCCTTCCAGGGTGTCTGCATCGATGCCGAGGTGCCGGGCGTGGTGCCGCCGGTCGAGGAGGCGTTCAAATGAGCAACAAGCCAGATATCCAGGTCGTCGTCGCCGGCATCCGCCAAGTCGCCGATACGGTCAAATGCTTCCGCTTCAAGGCGCTGGAAGGCTGCAGGCTGCCGACTTTTTCCGGCGGCGCCCATGTGGTCGTGACCATGAAGGGCCCGGACGGGAAGGGCGGCACCCGGACCTACCGCAATCCCTATTCGCTGATGTCTTCGCCCGACGATCCGGATTATTTCGAGATCAGCGTGCTGAAGACGGAAGAAAGCCGCGGCGGCTCGCATTTCATGCATGACCAGGTGAAAGAAGGCGATATCCTCTCGATCAGCCAGCCGGTCAATCTCTTCCCGGTCAGCGCCACCGGCCGCAAGCATATCTTCATCGCCGGCGGCATCGGCATCACCCCCTTCATGGGCATGATGGACGGCCTCGCCGCACGGGGCGGGAATTTCGAACTGCATTACGGCTTCCGCAACCACACCCACGGCGCCTATTGGCGCGAGCTGCAGGAACGCTATGGCCGCAACCGGGTGAAGACCTATTGCCAGGCCGACAGCCAGATGATCGATATCGATACGCTGCTGGAACACCAGCCGCTGGGCACGCATCTTTATGTCTGCGGTCCCTGGGCGATGATCAACTACATCACCGGCAAGGCCCGCCAGGCCGGCTGGCCGGACGAGAACGTGCATTCCGAACAGTTCCTGGCGCCGCCTTCGGGCAATCCCTTCATCGTCCGGCTGGAGAAGTCGCAGCGTTCGATCGAGGTCGGCGAACATCAGAGCATCCTGGAAGCGCTGGAAGCCCATGACATCGACGCGAATTTCCTGTGCCGCGGCGGCGCCTGCGGCCAATGCGAAACCACGGTCTGCGGCAGCGACGGCGAGCTCGTCCATAACGATCACTATCTGACCGATGACGAGCGGCAATCCGGCAGGAAGATCATGATCTGCGTCTCGCGCCTGAAGGGGCGGGAGCTGGTTCTCGATCTGTGACAGACATCAACGGGCAGAAGAACCCGAAACGGGAGGGACAAATGGGCATTGCGTTTCGGGACGAGACGTTCCGCGAGAGTTTCACCTTCAAGAACAGTCCGCAATCGATCAAGCGCTTCCCGTTCCCGTTTCCCGAAGACGCTTATATGTATTCGGTCAATATGGAACCCCATGTGGCCGGCGCCAAGGGCTCGGTCTATGAGCATCCCTTCGATATCGACGAGCATTACGTCTCGGAGATGCGCGACCGCGATCTGGTGCTGGCGGAAGATCCGCTGCGTTGCCAGGCCCTGCCGCATATGATGACGGCGCAATGGGATTTGCTCGAACTCATCATGGAGAGCAAGTCGAAGAGTTATCCCGAGATCTTCTCGCTGGAGAAGTCCGGCGACAAGTGGCACTGGATCAACCGTGCGCTGGGGATCGACGACACCTTTGCCTTCGGCGATGCCAGCACGCTGCCCTATGAGCCGATGGAATATATCACCCGCCAGAGCCAGGGCGATTTCGCCATCCTCGACCAGCGCGACAACAATCTGTGGATGGATGCCGGCATGGTGACGACCCAGGCCGACTGGTCGCTGGATTTCGATATCGGCATGAATTTCATGGAATGGCACGGCCCGGTGCCGCTGGCCCATCAGCTGGGCGTCTTCGAACGCGCGCTGAAATTCCTGCTGAACCTGCAGCACGGCCAGCCGGTGCGCCGCCTGAACTGGACCATGACGATCAATCCGCGCCTCGATACCAGCCCGGAGAATTATCACAAATGGGGTCCCGACCGCACCGAGGTGACGCGGGAGAATGTCGGCGACAAGGTGCATCTGCGCGTCGAATTGCAATCGCTCTGGCGCCTGCCGCGCTCCAACGCGATCGTCTTCCCGATCCGTTGCTACCTGATCAAGATGAACGAGCTGGTGACGGTGCCGAAATGGGCCCGCCGCCTGCCGCGCGTGCTGCGCAGCCTGCCGCCGGAACTGGTCGACTATAAGGGGCTTACGCGTTATCGCGACATGACGGTGGACTGGCTGTCGCAATACGACGACGGTAAGCCGACCTCGTCGGAATTCGGACTGGACTGAATTTCGGGCGAGGCGGGCGAGCTGGGTGGCGTACGTCCTATGCTTCGGCAATGACGAGCGAGTGGGGCGTCGAGCGCTGTGCGCGAACAACAAAAGACTCGTCACCCCCGGGCTTGACCCGGGGGTCCATGGCTGATGCAATATCCGGCTGCATGAGCGGGGACAAGCGGATCGATGGCGGACTATTTCGTTTACCTGCTGGCCAGCGGTCCGCATGGCACGCTTTATACCGGCGTCACGAATGACCTGCTGCGCCGTTCCGCCGAGCACCGCACAGGGCATCTCGAGGGTTTCACCAAACGCTATGGCGTGAAACGTCTCGTCTGGTTCGAGGCGACCCCCAGCATCCGCGCGGCGATCCAGCGCGAGAAGACGATGAAGCATTGGCTCCGCGCCTGGAAAATCGCCCTCATCGAAAAGCAGAACCCGGCCTGGCGCGATCTGCTCGACGACATCGCCGGTTGACGCCACATCCGCCCCTGCCATGGATTGCCGGATCAAGTCCGGCAATGACGAGCGAGTGGGGCGGAACAGCGTATGGCGACATGCGCTATCGGCCAGCCCGCCTCACGCGGTGCCCATCCCACATTCCCCCGTCACCCTCGGACTTGATCCGAGGGTCCATGTGGGATGCCGTGCTTGCTGTCGGCATGGATTGCCGGATCAAGTCCGGCAATGATGAGCGAGTGGGGCGGAACAGCGTATGGTGACATGCGCCATCGGCCAGCTCGCCTCGCGCGGTACCCATCCCACACTCCCGTCACCCTCGGACTTGATCCGAGGGTCCATGTGGGATGCCGTGCTTGCTGTCGGCATGAATT
>LNAP01003473.1_pt1 | contig 15058 bp, 12 predicted proteins | sample 602601 | NCBI WGS metagenome assembly LNAP01 (sample SAMN02440304, study PRJNA202911) | soil metagenome | biome: Subtropical and temperate rainforests or woodlands; isolation source: soil samples (1 kg each in a 20% v/v slurry with milli Q water) were... ...
GGTCCCGGTGCTGCACGCGCAGAACATCAAGGACCCGAACCAGGCCACGCGCATCCTTGAAGGCGGCTATGTGGACATGGTCGGTATGACCCGCGCACACATGGCCGACCCGCACCTGATCGCCAAGATCAAGATGGGCCAGATCGACCAGATCAAACAGTGCGTCGGCGCCAACTATTGCATCGACCGTCAGTACCAGGGCCTGGATGTGCTGTGCATCCAGAACGCCGCGACCTCCCGTGAATACATGGGCGTGCCGCACATCATCGAAAAATCCACCGGGCCCAAGCGCAAAGTGGTGGTGGTCGGTGCCGGCCCGGCCGGGATGGAGGCGGCGCGGGTCGCTGCCGAGCGCGGCCACGACGTGACCCTGTTGGAGAAAAAAGACTTTATCGGCGGGCAGATCACCACGGCGTCCAAGGCGCCGCAGCGTGACCAGATCGCCGGTATCACCCGCTGGTTCCAGCTGGAACTGGCGCGGCTGAACGTCGACCTGCGCCTGGGCGTGGCGGCCGATGCCGCGACCATCCTCGACCTGCGTCCCGATGTGGTGGTGCTGGCCGTGGGCGGGCACCCGTTCCTCGAGCAGAACGAACACTGGGGCGCGGCAGAAGGCCTGGTGGTCAGCAGTTGGGACGTGCTCGACGGCAAGGTGGCGCCGGGCAAGAACGTGCTGGTGTACGACACCATCTGCGAATTCACCGGTATGTCGGTGGCGGACTTTTTGGCCGACAAGGGCTGCCAGGTCGAGATCGTCACTGACGATATCAAGCCTGGCGTGGCCATCGGCGGTACGTCATTCCCGACCTACTACCGCAGCATGTACCCCAAGGAAGTGATCATGACCGGCGACATGATGCTGGAGAAGGTCTACCGCGAGGGCGACAAACTCATCGCCGTGCTGGAGAACGAATACACCGGCGCCAAGGAAGAGCGGGTGGTGGACCAGGTGGTGGTGGAGAACGGCGTGCGTCCGGACGAAGAAATCTACTACGCCCTCAAGCAAGGGGCGCGCAACAAGGGGCAGATGGACGTTGAGGCGCTGTTCGCGATCAAGCCGCAACCGTGCCTGAGCGAGCCGGGGGAGGGCTACTTGCTGTTCCGCATCGGCGACTGTGTGGCCCAGCGCAATACCCACGCTGCGATCTACGACGCCCTGCGCCTGTGCAAGGATTTCTGACCCAACACCGAACCAATGTGGACTCGGTCAAAAATGTGGGAGCTTCACCATGTTGAACACCTTGCTTCCTGTTCTTTTGTTCGCAGCGATGGGCCTCGCCGTCCTCGGCGCCCTGCGCCGGGTGAACATGTGGCGCCGTGGCCGTGCCGCCAAGGTCGACTTGCTGGGTGGCCTGCTGGCCATGCCCAAGCGCTATATGGTCGACCTGCACCACGTGGTCGCCCGCGACAAATATATCGCCAACACCCACGTCGCCACGGCCCTGGGCTTTGTGCTGTCGGCGTTGCTGGCGATCCTGGTGCACGGCTTCGGCCTGCACAACCGTATCCTCGGCTACGCCTTGCTGCTGGCATCGCTGCTGATGTTTGTCGGCGCCACCTTCGTCTATCTGCGCCGGCGCAACCCGCCGTCGCGGCTGTCCAAAGGCCCGTGGATGCGTCTGCCGAAAAGCCTGATGGCGTTTTCGGTGAGCTTCTTCCTGGTGACGTTGCCGGTGGCCGGGCTCCTGCCTGCCGACTTCGGTGGCTGGCTGTTGGCCGCGCTGCTCGGTGTGGGCGTGCTGTGGGGCGTGTCGGAAATGTTCTTCGGCATGACCTGGGGCGGGCCAATGAAACACGCCTTTGCCGGCGCCCTGCACCTGGCCTGGCACCGCCGCGCCGAACGCTTTGGCGGTGGCCGTTCCACCGGCTTGAAGCCGCTGGACCTGGCCGACAAGAACGCGCCCCTGGGCGTGGAAAAACCCAAGGATTTCACCTGGAACCAACTGCTCGGTTTTGACGCCTGTGTGCAGTGCGGCAAGTGCGAAGCCGCGTGCCCGGCCTTCGCCGCCGGCCAGCCGCTGAACCCGAAAAAGCTGATCCAGGACATGGTGGTCGGCCTGGCCGGCGGCACGGATGCCAAGTTCGCCGGCAGCCCGTATCCCGGCAAGCCCGTGGGCGAACACGGCGGCAATCCGCACCAACCGATCGTCAATGGCCTGGTGGACGCCGAGACATTGTGGTCGTGTACCACCTGCCGTGCCTGCGTCGAAGAGTGCCCGATGATGATCGAGCACGTAGACGCCATCGTTGATATGCGCCGCCACCTGACCCTGGAAAAAGGTGCCACGCCGAACAAGGGCGCCGAAGTCCTGGAGAACCTGATCGCCACCGACAACCCCGGCGGATTCGCCCCAGGTGGGCGGATGAACTGGGCGGCGGATTTGAACCTGCCATTGCTCGGCGACAAGCAAACCACCGACGTGCTGTTCTGGGTCGGCGACGGCGCCTTCGACATGCGCAACCAGCGCACTTTGCGCGCCTTCGTCAAAGTGCTGAAAGCGGCCAAGGTAGACTTCGCCGTACTGGGCCTGGAGGAGCGCGACAGCGGCGACGTGGCCCGGCGTCTGGGCGATGAGGCGACGTTCCAACTGCTGGCCGCGCGCAATATCCAGACCCTGGCCAAGTACCGCTTCCAGCGCATCGTGACCTGCGATCCCCATAGCTTCCATGTGCTGAAGAACGAATACGGCGCCTTCGACGGCAACTACCAGGTGCAGCACCACAGCACCTACATGGCCGAGCTGATCGACGCAGGCCTGCTGAACCTGGGCCAGCACAAGGGCAACAGCGTGACCTACCACGACCCGTGCTACCTGGGGCGCTATAACGGTGAGTACGAGGCCCCGCGCCAAGTGCTGCGGGCGCTGGGGATTGAGGTCAAGGAGATGCAACGTTCGGGTTTCCGTTCCCGTTGCTGCGGTGGCGGTGGCGGCGCGCCGATCACTGATATTCCCGGCAAGCAGCGCATCCCCGACATGCGTATGGAAGACATCCGCGAGACCGGCGCCGAGCTGGTGGCCGTGGGTTGTCCACAGTGCACGGCGATGCTCGAAGGGGTGGTCGAGCCCCGCCCACTGATCAAGGACATTGCCGAGTTGGTGGCGGATGCCTTGCTCGAAGAGGCCGCACCGGCCAAGAACACACGTGTGCCAGCGGAGGTCCACTGATGAGCGACATTATCCGCCGCGACCCACGGGCCGAATGGATCGCCCGCAACCGCTTGCACCCGCTGCATGCGGCGATGCAACCGGAGCAGCACAGCTGGATGGGGCCTAACGGCATCATCCGTAAAAATGTGCATGGCATCGGTTTTATCGGCCCCAACGGCATCAAGCGGATCGACCGCAGCGGCGCCCAGCAGGGCGGTGCGACCAAACGTACGGCCGCGGCGCAAGTGCAGTTGCCGCTGCACCAGGTGCCAGCCCCGACGTTTTACATCAACGTGGTGCCGGACATGGTCGGCGGCCGCCTGAGCAGCCACGACCGCGACTTGCTGGGCCTGGCGCGGCAACTGGCCGGCAGCGACGGTGCGGTGCTGGCGGTGGTGTTTGGCGAACATAAGGAAAGTGCCTTCGACACGGCCGGCGTGGATCGCCTGCTGGTGCTCGACGGCCACGAATTCGAGGGTTATTCACCGGAGCAGCGGGTCCATGGCCTGCGGGCTGTGGATAACCAGTTCCGCCCGCGTCATTGGCTGCTGCCCGACAGCCGCAGTGGCGGGGGGGAACTGGGGCGGCGCTTTGCCGCGAGCCTCAAGGAACGCCCGGCCACCCGGGTGTGGCAGATCAAGGGTAATGAGTGCATCGGCCGTGCCGGCGCGGGCCAGGAAGACCTGGCGCGCCCGCTGCCACGGCTGATCCTCGCTGCTGTGGAATGTGCCGATCCCGTCAGCGAAACGCGCCATGAAGTGTTGCCGGTGGAGTTATCCACAGCCCTGGCGCGCGGCTTGCCGCGTATTGAGGATCTGGGTGCGGTGGCAGTGGATCCCGGTGCGATTCCCATGGCCGAGGCCGAGTTTATTTTCTCCGGTGGCAATGGGGTCAAGGACTGGGACTTGTTCCATCAGACGGCCGCGGCCTTGGGCGCTACCGAAGGTGCGTCGCGGGTGGCGGTGGATGATGGCTTCATGGCTCGTGATCGCCAGGTGGGTGCCAGTGGTATCTGGGTCACCGCCCGGGTGTATGTGGCGGTCGGGATTTCCGGGGCGATCCAGCACCTGCAAGGCATCGGTGCCTGCGACAAGGTGGTGGCGATCAACCTCGATCCGGGTTGCGACATGATCAAGCGCGCCGACCTGTCGGTGATCGGCGACAGCGGCGACATTCTCCGGGCCTTGATTGCTGCGGTCCAGGCCCACCGTAACGGCGCCAAGCGCGATGCGGCTTAAACAAAGGATATGGCCATGACCACCCATGTAATCAGCCTGGTATCCATAGGCGCCCACCCGACCTCCGGCCGGCCACGCCGCGCCGAACAGGATGCGCGTGCCGTCGAGCTGGGGTTGCAACTGGCTGGGGATAACCTGCAAGTGCTGCATGCCGGCGATATCGCCGAGCCGACCCTGCGTGCTTACCTGGGCATGGGGCTGGCGCAGTTACACGTGCTGGAACAACCGGCCGGCGCCGATGCCCTGCCAGTGCTCGGCGACTACCTGCGGGACACTGGTGCGCAGGTGGTGCTTACCGGCAGCCAGGCCGAAACGGGCGAGGGCTCGGGGATGTTGCCGTTCCTGCTGGCCGAGCAACTGGGCTGGCCGCTGATTGTCGGCCTGGCTCAGGTGGAGTCCATCGACAGCGGCGTAGCCCAGGTACTGCAAGCGCTGCCTCGTGGTCAGCGGCGACGCCTGAAAGTGCGCCTGCCGTTTCTGGCCACGGTGGATAACGCCGGGCCCAAGCCGCGGCAAAGCGCCTACGGCCCGGCCCAGCGTGGCGTGCTGCAGGAGCACGACGTGGCGGTGGTGGACGATGAGTTATTCACAGGCGCCGTGCTGCAACCGGCCAAGCCTCGGCCCAAGCGGCTCAAGGTGATCAAGGCCAAGAGCGGCGCCGACCGCATGAAGGCCGCCACGGCCAAGGCCAGCGGCGGAGGTGGGCAGGTGCTGAAGGGGGTAAGCCCTGAGGCGGGCGCTGAGGCAATTCTCAAGCTGCTGATTGAGGAGGGTGTGGTTCGCTAGGGCTGAAATAATCGCACATACATACCGCGATGCCAGCCTTTGCCAGTGCCTGGGTGTGAGCTTAAATAAATAAATTTTCAGCCAAAGGATCCAGCCCCATGCCCGTCAACTTCCGTGCGGCAGTGCCCGCCGATGCCCGCGATATAGCGCGTCTGTTCCTGATCTCTTCAGAAGGAGCCGCGGCTTACATCTGGAGCCAGCTCGCAGAGCCAGGCCAGGAACTCCTGGACGTTGGCGCCAGCCGTTATGCGCGCTCGGGTGTGGATTTCTCTTATGAAAATTGCCTGATCGCCGAATCAGAGGGCGTGGTGGTGGGCATGATGCACAGTTATGTCATGCGCCATGATCCGGATGCAGAGCCGGTTACCGATCCAGTCCTTGCTCCCTACGCGGACCTGGAGATCCCCGATACCCTTTATATTTCCAGCCTGGCGCTGCACGAAGGTTGGCGCGGCCAAGGCTTGGGCGTGCAATTTCTCGCCCATGCCCGACAGCGGGCCGAGCACCTTGGGCTTATCGGCTTGAGCCTGATTGACTATGCGGCCAATACCGGTGCCCTGAGGTTCTATGAGCGCCATGGCTTTCGGATTGTCGACAGTTGCCAGATAACCCCTCACCCGATGCTAGGTGTCACCGGCAAAGCTTATTTGATGCAGTACCCGTAGTCCTCGACTGGGGGTTACCCACAATCCCTGTTGGCTCACCTGTGGATAACCTGTTCGCGGTTGTCCACACCCCAGTGAAATCAAGCCCTGCAGCCCTCTGTACGAAAAACAACCAACCTAAGCGACGGTTTTTGCTCGGCTTTTTCTGTGGATAAGGAAATAGCCTCGCTCAGAGTTGCCCCCAAAGTCTGTTGGTGCTTCTGTGGATAAGATGTTCGCTATCCGCTGCAAGCCATAGAGATAAAGGCTTGTAGTGAGCTGGTTGAAAAATGATCAATATCGCTGTTTCAACCGATCTACGCGCGTAAAGCCTCGATTTTGCTCGGTTGCAGGCGGTTTTCCACAGAAGGGGCAAAGTTGCCCCCAAAGTCTGTTGGCGCTTCTGTGGATAAGGTGTTTGCGTTCCTCTGCAGGCCATATAGAACGTGGCTTGTGAGCTTCTGGTTAAAAACTGATCAATGTTGGATAAAACCTGCTGCTTTGAATAAGTCACGGATTTTCTTGGTTTTATTTCGAGGGAACAGGGCAGTTGCCCACAATTGCTGTGGGTGGGTTTGTGGATAAGTTGTTGGGCGATGGCTGGAGGGCAGGGTAGTAGCGGGCTGGAGCAGTGATGGTCAATTTATGAACAGATGAGTATCAAAATGTGGGAGCAGACTTGCTCCCACATTTTTGATCTCTGGTGCGTCGGTTACTCGTGTGCGGCGACACCTTTGAGGTACGGCGCCGGTGCCGCCCCCAGGTTGTTCAGCATGCGCTCGCTGTACCAGTCCACAAAGTTCACCACGCCAAACTCATAGGTCTTGGAGTACGGCCCCGGCTGGTAAGCGGTGGAGTTGATCCCGCGCTGGTTCTCCTCGGCCAGGCGCCGGTCCTGGTCGTTGGTCGCGTCCCACACTTGGCGCATGCGCTCGACGTCGTAGTCCACCCCTTCCACAGCGTCCTTGTGCACCAGCCACTTGGTGGTGACCATGGTTTCCTGGGCGCTGATCGGCCATACCGTGAAGACGATGATGTGATCGCCCATGCAGTGGTTCCACGAGTGCGGCAGGTGCAGGATGCGCATCGAGCCGAGGTCGGGGTTCTTGATGCGGCCCATCAGTTTCTTGCAGCCCTGCTTGCCATCCAGGGTCATCGACACGGTGCCCTTGAGCAGCGGCATGCGCACGATGCGGTTGCGCAGGCCGAAGCTGGCGTGGGCGTAAGGGATCTTCTCGGCGTCCCAGGCGGCGGCTGAAGCGGCAACGTGGTCCTTGAAGGCCTGGTCGGCCCGTGGGTCGGTGACGTCGTCCCATTCCAGCAGGGTTTTCAGCAACTCGGGGTGGGAGGCGTTGCAGTGGTAGCACTCGCGGTTGTTTTCCAGCACCAGTTTCCAGTTGGCTTTTTCGAACAAGGTGGTCTGGATCGCCACCTTGGTGTTTTCCATGTCGTAGGGTTCCATGTAATGGTTCAGCGTCGACAAAAAGTCATCAATGGCCGGTGGGTTCTCGGCCAGGCTGATAAATATGTAGCCGCCGGCGGTCTTCACGTTCACCGGTTTGAGGCCGTACTGCTTCATGTCGAAGTCGGCGCCCATCTCGGTACCGGCGAACAGCAAGCGCCCGTCCAGTTCGTAGGTCCACTGGTGGTAATGGCACACCAGTTTGGCGACCTTGCCCTTGTCGCTGGTGCACAGGCGCGAGCCGCGATGGCGGCAGACGTTGTGGAAGGCATGCACCACGCCTTCGGCGCCACGAATCACGATGATCGGGTTCTTGCCGATCTGCAGGGTCAGGTAGTTGCCCTTGGCCGGGATTTCGCAGGTCATGCCGGCGATCAACCATTCCTTCTGGAAGATCTCTTGCATGTCGATATCGAACAGCCGCTGGTCAGAGTAAAACGGCTGGGGCAGCGAAAAAGTGCGCTCGCGCTCTTGCAGCATTTGCGCGGTGGCCTTGCGTGCGGGTTCCAGCGGATCGCCCAAGCTCAAGGTTGCGGTGACGTCCATTATGTGTGTCCTCAAGGCCATTCTGTGTGGCCGCGATAAGTGGCTGATCAGGTTTGCAGCAAGGCGTAAAGAAAGCGTCGTTGTTGGCTGCGAGTGTGGGCCCGGTGCTGCCCGCAACCTTATCCATTAACGACATGGCCCACTCTGTTCCCGACGCGCAACCCCAGTGGTATGGGGGCTGGTCGCGATAAGTATGCGAATGTCGCAGATAGGTAAATGGCAGGTCGCGGCGTTACGCAGAATCGCCAGCATCAAGCCGAACTACGGCCGTGGAGAACAGCATGTCCAACACCTTCCTGAATCCTGTCACTACCCAGACCTGGGCCAATGGTCGGCACATCGTCCGGTGCGTCAAAGTCATCCAGGAAACCTGGGATGTGCGCACCTTCTGCTTTATGGCCGACCAGCCGATCCTGTTCTTTTTCAAGCCGGGGCAGTTCGTCACCCTGGAGCTGGAGATCGACGGCCAGCCGATCATGCGCTCGTACACCATTTCCAGCTCGCCATCGGTGCCCTACAGCTTCTCGGTGACGATCAAGCGCGTGCCGGGTGGCAAGGTCTCCAACTGGTTGCACGACACCCTGCACGAAGGCCAGGAGCTGGCGGTACACGGGCCGGTCGGGCTGTTCAATGCCATCGACTTCAGCAACCCCAAGGTGCTGTACCTCAGCGGCGGCGTGGGGATCACCCCGGTGATGTCCATGGCGCGCTGGTATTACGACACCAACGCCAATGTCGACATGGTGTTTGTGCACAGTGCCCGCTCGCCGAAAGACATCATCTACCACCGCGAGCTGGAACATATGGCGTCGCGCATCGACAACTTCAGCCTGCACCTGATCTGTGAGAAACATGGCCTGGGCGAGCCGTGGGCCGGTTATCGGGGTTACCTCAACCAGAAAATGCTCGAACTGATGGTGCCGGACTTCCTTGAGCGCGAAGTGTTCTGCTGCGGCCCTACGCCCTATATGAACGCGGTCAAGCGCCTGCTGGAAGCCAATGGCTTCGACATGAGCCGTTACCACGAGGAATCCTTCGGCGCCACGCCACCGGAGGCGCGGGCCGATGCTGTGGAACAAGCCGAACAGGCCGCCGATGCGCCGGAAATCGACCTGGCGGATCTGCACCAGGTGGAATTTATCTCGTCAGGCAAAAGCATTCGTGTGGCACCCGGGGAAACCGTGCATGCGGCAGCTGCCAAGCTGGGCCTGCTGATTCCCAAGGCCTGCGGCATGGGCATATGCGGCACATGCAAGGTGATGAAACTGGGTGGGGAAGTGGAGATGGAGCACAACGGCGGGATTACCGAGGAAGACGAAGCCGAAGGCTACATCCTGTCGTGCTGCAGCGTGCCGAAGGGTGATGTGCGGATCGAGTTCTAATACCCCCCCTGATCGTTCCCACGCTCCGCGTGGGAATGCCTCCCGGGACGCTCCGCGTCCCTTGTGTGCGATGTGACGCGTAGCGTCACAGGCTGCGTTCCCACGCAGAGCGTGGGAACGATCTTCAATACCAGCGCTGGATGTCGATCAACCCCTCCATGCCCAAATAGTTGCGAGCACTGGAGTACCTCCAGTGTTCAGCAAGGTCCACATAACCCCGCTTCACTGGGTTGTGGTGGATGTAATCAAGCTTCTGGCGCATCACCGCCTCGCTGTATACCAGCTCGGCATGTGAGCCTTCCTGCCAGAGTTGATACACCCGATCTACCTTGTGTGCACGTCTGCAAAAGCGCAGACGTTGTAATACCCGTTCAGCGCCTTTGCTGTGCAGGTCATCGATGATGGTTCGAGCGGTGAAGGATTTGAATTGGCTGACGCATTTGCTCAGGTCAGGCGCCTGAGCGACGAAGTGCAGGTGGTTTTCCAGGACGACGTAGCCATAAAGGTTGAGGGCGTGGTGGTTTTGTTGATATCGCCAACAATCCAGAAGATGACTGACGAGGTAGTCACGAGTGAACAGTGGTAGCCACTCCATGACGGTACATGTCAGGAAGTGTGGTTTTTCGGGTTCGGTGATGACGTAGCGGCTTCTACCCATAGGCTCATCCTTGAGGGGACGCAGAGCGTCCTGGGAGGCGTTCCCACGCAGAGCGTGGGAACGATCAGCGATCAGGAAGTTAGCGGGCGTAGATATGAATCGCGAATTGCTCGCCTGAAGCTGTCGGTTCGAAGACTTTTTCGGTGATTCTCAAGGTCTGGCCAGGTTCCTGGATGATGTCACCGACCTTCGCCAGTTTGCGGAATTCATCCCAGCCGACGAGGGTGGTCGAGAGTTGGGTATCGCTTTGCAGGATGTTGCCGAAGGTTTGATTTTCTATGGTGCAGTCCTCTGCTGGATTTCCGTTTCCGGCCGATAGTTCGGCAGGCAGTGTGGCCCGCAAGGTGGCCTGTGCAGTGGCCTTTCCTTGCGGGTTCCAAGAGGCTAGCCCATGAAGAGCAGGCTGGGTGCTGTCAGAAATATCAAAAAATAGTCTCGGCATTCCGCCAGTATCAGGCCCACACCGGCAAGCCGGATGAGATCAGGCGCCCATCACCTCACGAATATCCGCTGCCAGTTCACGCACCCGTTCTTCCTCGGTATCCCACGCACACATGAAGCGCGCACCGCCCTTGCCGATGAAGGTGTAGAAGCGCCAGCCCTTGGCCGTCAGCGCCGCGATGGCCGGTTCCGAGAGTTGCAGGAACACGCCGTTGGCCTGCACCGGGAACATCAATTCCACGCCGGGAATATCCGCTACCAGGCTGCTGAGCAACTGGGCGCAGTGGTTGGCGTGGCGTGCATGTTTGAGCCAGGCGTCGTTTTCCAGCAGGCCGACCCAAGGGGCGGAAAGGAAGCGCATTTTCGACGCCAGTTGGCCGGCCTGTTTGCAGCGGTAATCGAAGTCTTCCGCCAGCTTGTGGTTGAAGAACAGGATCGCTTCACCCACCGCCATGCCGTTTTTGGTGCCGCCAAAACACAGCACATCCACACCGGCTTTCCAGGTCAGGTCGGCAGGCGAGCAGCCGAGGAAGGCGCAGGCGTTGGAGAAGCGTGCGCCGTCCATGTGCAGGTTCAGCCCCAGTTCCTTGCAGGTGGCGCTGATGGCGCGGATTTCATCCGGGGTGTACACGCTGCCCACTTCGGTGGCCTGGGTCAGGGTCACGACGCGGGGCTTGGGGTAGTGGATGTCCTGGCGCTTGAGGGCGATCTCGCGGATGGATTCGGGGGTCAGCTTGCCGTTTTCGGTGCGCGCGGTGAGCAGCTTGGAGCCGTTGGAGAAAAACTCCGGCGCGCCGCATTCGTCGGTCTCGACGTGGGCGGTTTCCGAGCAAATCACGCTATGGTAGCTCTGGCACAAGGAAGACAGGGCCAGGGAGTTGGCCGCTGTGCCGTTGAAGGCGAAGAACACTTCACAGTCGGTTTCGAACAGTTTGCGGAAACCGTCGGCGGCGCGGTGGGTCCATTCATCATCGCCATAGGCGCGTTGATGGCCCTGGTTGGCGAGCTCCATGGCGGCCCAGGCTTCCGGGCAGATACCGGAATAGTTGTCACTGGCAAATTGTTGGCTCTTGTCGGTCATGGCCCGTTCCTGTGGTCGATGTTGGTGCGCACTTTAACCAAGAATATCCGGCGCGCGCACGCACTGTTAATGCAAAGTCTCTGGGGAATTATGCACGGTACTGAAACGATTCCTTTACAGCGCGAGCGCGATGGCGCGCTGGACCTGCTCAAATGGCTGGCGCTATTGAGCATGGTGCTGGACCACTTGCGCTATGTCGGTTTAAGCCTCGATGGCCTGTACGTGCCGGGGCGCCTGGCGTTCCCGTGGTTTTGCCTGGCGATTGCGGCCAATTTGCAGCGGGTCCGTGATGCACCCGTCACCGGGCAATGGCGTTACCTGGGGTGGCTGCTGCTGTTCAGCGTGATCAGCGAGGTGCCGTATCGGCTGTTTATCGACAATGCCGATACATTGAATGTGCTGCCGACCCTGGCGCTGGGTTTGCTGGTTGCCCGAGGATGGCAGCAAAAGACGCTTTTTGACCGCGGATTGGCGCTGATTGCCCTGCTGGCCGGCGCTGTGTTCTCGGCGCAACTGATGTTCGGCTTTTTTGGTGTATTGCTGCCGCTGGCGATGTTGTTGGTGTTTAGTCGCCCCTGGTATTTCAGCGTGTTGCCGGGGTTGGTGTGTGTAGCTGCCAATCAATGGCAGGTCTTACTCAATAGCGGCAATCTCGTCGCGATGTTCGGGTTGGCCACCTGCCTGATTGCGCCACTGGCCGGATTGGTCTTGTTGCGACATGCCCAAGGCGCCTCGCCCCCGGCCATGCGCCGCTGGGCGTATGCACTTTATCCCGCGCATTTCTTACTGCTGCTACTCCTTCGAAAGGCCATCACATAGTCCCTGTGGGAGCGGGCTTGCTCGCGAATGCGGTGGACCAGCCAATGCATGTGCTGCCTGACACACCGCATTCGCGAGCAAGCCCGCTCCCAGATTTGTTCAGTGTTGTTCTGGCCATGTCGTAAACGCACCTTTGCGTGGCGTGCGTAGGCATTTGACCTGCCTGCGCCAGCCCTACCATCGCATCAAAGGGCCCTGCACGGGCCTCAACAATACGAAAGGCTGGGAGAGACGCGATGTTCAGCAAACAAGACCAGATCCAGGGATATGACGACGCACTGCTGGCGGCCATGAATGCCGAGGAGCAGCGTCAGGAAGATCATATCGAGCTGATCGCGTCGGAGAACTACACCAGCAAACGCGTGATGCAGGCCCAGGGCAGTGGCCTGACTAACAAATACGCCGAAGGCTACCCGGGCAAGCGCTACTACGGCGGCTGCGAGCATGTGGATAAAGTCGAGGTCCTGGCCATTGAGCGCGCCAAGCAGCTGTTCGGCGCCGATTACGCCAACGTACAGCCGCACTCTGGTTCGTCGGCCAACAGCGCGGTGTACCTGGCGCTGCTGAACGCCGGTGACACCATCCTCGGCATGAGCCTGGCCCACGGCGGTCACTTGACTCACGGCGCCAAGGTGTCGTCCTCGGGCAAGCTGTACAGCGCCGTGCAGTACGGCATCAACACCGACACCGGCCTGATCGACTACGACGAAGTCGAGCGCCTGGCCGTGGAGCACAAGCCGAAAATGGTCGTGGCCGGTTTCTCTGCCTACTCCAAGACCCTGGATTTCCCGCGCTTTCGCCAGATCGCCGACAAGGTGGGCGCGCTGCTGTTCGTCGACATGGCCCACGTCGCAGGCTTGGTTGCCGCCGGCCTGTACCCGAACCCGCTGCCGTACGCCGATGTGGTTACCACCACCACCCACAAGACCCTGCGCGGTCCACGGGGTGGCCTGATCCTGGCCAAGTCCAACGAAGAGATTGAGAAAAAACTCAACTCCGCTGTATTCCCCGGCGCCCAGGGCGGCCCATTGATGCATGTGATCGCGGGCAAGGCGGTGTGCTTCAAGGAGGCAATGGAGCCAGGCTTCAAAGCGTATCAACAGCAGGTGATCGACAACGCCCAGGCCATGGCCAGCGTGTTTATCAAACGCGGCTACGATGTAGTGTCCGGCGGCACCGATAACCACCTGTTCCTGGTCAGCCTGATCCGCCAGGGCCTGACCGGCAAGGACGCAGACGCCGCCCTCGGTCGCGCCCACATCACCGTCAACAAGAACGCCGTGCCCAATGACCCGCAGTCGCCGTTCGTGACTTCGGGCCTGCGCATCGGTACCCCGGCGGTGACCACCCGTGGTTTCAAGGTGACGCAATGCGTGGAGCTGGCGGGCTGGATCTGCGACATCCTCGACAACCTCGGTGACGCCGATGTCGAGGCCAATGTGGCCAAGCACGTGTCTGCGCTGTGCGCTGATTTCCCGGTTTATCGCTGAGCGCGGTTTTGGAGTAATGCCTATGCAACGCTACTCAGGCTTCGGCCTCTTCAAGCACTCCCTCAGCCATCACGAAAACTGGCAGAAGATGTGGCGCACGCCGACCCCGAAAAAGGTCTACGACGTGGTCATCGTCGGCGGCGGCGGGCATGGTCTGGCCACCGCTTACTACCTGGCCAAGGAACACGGCATCACCAATGTGGCCGTGGTCGAGAAAGGTTGGCTGGGCGGCGGTAACACCGCACGCAACACCACCATTGTGCGTTCCAACTACCTGTGGGACGAGTCGGCGCATCTCTATGAGCATGCGATGAAGCTCTGGGAAGGTTTGTCCCAGGACCTGAACTACAACGTGATGTTCTCCCAGCGTGGCGTCTACAACCTGTGCCACACCCTGCAGGACATCCGTGATTCCGAGCGTCGCGTGAGCGCCAACCGCCTCAACGGTGTGGACGGTGAGCTGCTGAATGCCAAGCAGGTCGCGGACGAGATTCCGTACCTCGATTGCTCGAAAAACACCCGCTACCCGGTACTGGGTGCCACCGTGCAACGGCGCGGCGGCGTGGCCCGTCACGATGCTGTGGCGTGGGGCTTTGCCCGTGCTGCCGATGCCTTGGGCGTGGACCTGATCCAGCAGACCGAAGTCATCGGTTTCCGCAAGGAAAACGGCGTGTGCATCGGCGTGGAAACCAACAAGGGCTTTATCGGCGCCAAGCGCGTCGGGGTGGTCACAGCCGGTAACTCCGGGCATATGGCCTCGCTGGCCGGGTTCCGCCTGCCGATTGAATCTCACCCGCTGCAAGCGTTGGTGTCGGAGCCGATCAAGCCGATTATCGACAGCGTGATCATGTCCAACGCCGTGCACGGGTACATCAGCCAGTCCGACAAGGGCGACCTGGTGATCGGCGCCGGTATCGACGGCTATAACGGATACGGCCAGCGTGGCTCGTACCCGGTGATCGAGCACACCATCCAGGCCATCGTCGAGATGTTCCCGGTGCTGTCGCGGGTGCGCATGAACCGTCAGTGGGGCGGCATCGTCGACACCACGCCGGACGCCTGCCCGATCATCTCCAAGACCCCGGTACCGAACATGTTTTTCAACTGCGGCTGGGGCACCGGTGGCTTCAAGGCCACCCCCGGTTCAGGCAACGTGTTTGCCGCGAGCCTGGCCAAGGGTGAGATGCACCCGCTGGCGGCACCTTTCTCCATCGACCGTTTCCACAACGGTGCGCTGATCGACGAACACGGCGCTGCGGCCGTCGCCCACTAACAGGAGAAATTCCCTATGTTGCATATCTTCTGTCCTCACTGTGGCGAACTGCGCTCCGAAGAGGAATTCCATGCCTCCGGCCAAGCGCA
>LNAP01003474.1_pt1 | contig 15058 bp, 16 predicted proteins | sample 602601 | NCBI WGS metagenome assembly LNAP01 (sample SAMN02440304, study PRJNA202911) | soil metagenome | biome: Subtropical and temperate rainforests or woodlands; isolation source: soil samples (1 kg each in a 20% v/v slurry with milli Q water) were... ...
GACCATGGTATTGCGTATCCTGCGCCACGACTTCGGCAACCGGCTCCTGCGCTGCTGCGGCCGCCGCCCGCAATTCAGAAATCGTCGAAGCCTGGGCGACGACAATGCTTTCGAGTCCGGCCTTTTCCGCTTCAAGTTCGGCGATGCGCGCTTCTTGCCCGCTGGTTGATATGGCTTCTTGCCATGCCGCCCAGGCCCGCACAGTTGCTGCGTGGTTGAAGCCGCTCCCGTCTAGGCGCTGTGTGCGATCATATTCATTGCGCGCGCACCACGCCAAAAATTTGTCGCGCTGTTGCTCGATGCTCATCCCAATTCCTCCAAAAGTGTTGTCATGCTCTTGGCAAGCCGTTCGTCGGCCTGCCGGCGCAGCGCCATTTGCAAGTTGCTGTGCGCCACCGCGGCGGCGAGCAGTTTTTCGTGATCCTCGTAGCGCACGTATGCGCCGCACTCGCATTCGACGATTGCCGGTACGCCAGCGCCACGAACAAACTCGCGGCCCAGGTCGTAGCGCCGAATGTCGCCCGGCGCCGCTTTCGGTTCGGCCGCGCGGATCTTCTTGGCGATCGCCCGGCCGACCCCTGGCGAAAAGGAGTATTGCTCCGCGATCTGGGCGCAGTGTTCGTACGGGCGGTTGCGCATCGGGTCGCGGTCGTCATAGGGCGGCTCAAACGAGTAGCGCGCGCCCTGGGTCTGAAGTTCGTACTCTTTGGTCATGTTTTCCTCCTGGGGGGGGCGCAATCAGGCGACGAGTCGCATGGCTTCGCTTGGCGTCCAATTCGCATGGATAAGGGCAGATGCCGGGGGCGGGCTGACGCTGTTGCCGCACATGCGGACCTGGGCGGACTTGCTGAATTTGCGCCCGTCGTGTCCATGGGTGATGATGTAGCTCTTGGGGAAGCCCTGGGCCGCATACAACTCATGCGGCTCGAGCATGCGCAGTTTGATGTCGACAATGACATAGGGCGTGCCCCGGATATAGACCGTGACAAGCGCGAGCCGGTCTTTGGTCGTCAGAGTATGGGCAGGGTCGCGCAAATCGCCCCACTGGCCGCCCTCGCCGTAATAGCGAATAAAAAAGGCCGCTACTTTCAGCGCGCCGGCTTCATCGTCAGGCGATAGCTCGCATTCGACGACGCCATAGCGCGGGGCCCCGGCCATTACCGTCTGTGCCGGGTCGCGCAGGTCGTGGCCCATGGCGTTCTCGCCCATCGCTAGCATATGGGCGGTTACCAGGCCGTGGTGCTGCCCGCCGGCGCTGATGGTCATCAGCGGATCGTCGGCGTCACGCGCATCGCAATTGCCGCGCAAATGTGCCAAGTGCGCGGTCACAAGCTGCTGGTGGCTGCCGCTATTCAGGATCGTGGATGCGGGCTTTCGGAGGTCGTGCCCGGTCGATTCGCGGGGGCCGCCATTCATTTGCGCCAGATACGCCGTAGCGATCGCCGCGTCGCCTTTCGACGTGACGGTATAGTGGGGCTCATCGCAGGCCCGGGGCTCCGTTTGCCCGGCCCGGCCGCCGACGCCGACGATGATCGGGCTCACCAGGCGGGAGGTCGCTACCGCATGCTTGACACCGCCTGCCACCGCGACGCCCAGCGGCTGCTGGATATCCAATGACCGCGGGGCCTGGCCCTTGCGCTCGCCGTAGCCTGTCTGGACAAGCACGGGGGAAACGATGGCATGCTGCCCGCCTTTGGGCCATGCCGTCACCGTGGATAGCGGATCCCTGATAGATTGCACCGCCTCGTTGGACCAATTAGCAATAGGCACGATGAAAGGATCGGCGCTATCGAGCACAAAGCGTTTGGTGCCGCGCGCAATGCGGCGCATCGTGGCGTCGGCCAGCGGCTTCTTGCGGTCGAAAATCGAATTTCCTGGAATCGACCAATCAATGCATTCGGCGGCTGACCGCCATTTCTTCTGTTTCTTGGTTGGGGCCTTGAAATGTGTAGGCTCCGGCCACACGATGGGCTGACCATCGCATCGGGCCAGCATGAACAGCCTATCGCGCGTGGTTGGGGCGCCGAAGTCAGCAGCAACCAGCCGCTTCCATTCGACCTCATAGCCCATGCCGCGCAGCACGGCGACGAAGCGCTTCCAGGTTTGCCCGATGCGCTTGACGTCGGGCACAAGGAACTGCTGCTCCACTGGAACGCGCTCGCCTTTAGCTGCGACCGTGCCGTCGATCTTTATCACCCGGCCGGTCGACTTGTCGCGCTTGGCGACCAGCGGCCCCCAGTTGAGGATCTGCTTGACGTTCTCCAGGCTGATAATCCGTGGGCGCACTTGGCCGGCCCAGCGCACGCCCACCCAGGAGAGCGCACGCAGCTTGCGGTCGCGCGGCTGGCCGCCCTTGGCCTGGCTATGGTGGGTGCAGTCCGGGCTCAGGTGCATCCAGCCCACCGGCATGCCGCCAGTCGCCTCGCGCGGGCACACCTCGTAGACATCAGCTTGGAAATGCTTGGCTTGCGGGTGATTCGCCTCATGCATGCTGATGGCGTCCGCGTCGTGGTTGACAGCAATATGCGGATGCTGGCCGGTGGCGAGTTCAAAAGCGCTTGACCAGCCACCGCCGCCAGCGAAGAGGTCGACAATAATCTCTCCTGCCAGCGGCAGGACGAACTGAGGGGTGAGCATGTATGATTCCCTTGGAAAGGATTGGTGGATTACGCTATCAGTCGTTTCTGCCGCTGTGCGTCGTTGATCCGATCCGCAGCCATCGTCGCGTAATCGGGGTTGAGTTCGCAGAGAATCGCTTTGCGACTGTTTTCTACCGCGACGATTCCTGTTGTCCCAGATCCACCGAATGGGTCTAGCACGGTTCCGCCAACAGGGCAGCCAGCAATCACGCATGGTTCTATAAGTTCCGTGGGGAATACAGCGAAGTGGGTGCCAGAGAATGGCTTTGTCGATACCGTCCATACGCTGCGTTTGTTACGGGTATCAATGTCGTATGTGCTTTCGGCTCTGTCGGGCCGATGCGTGCCTGCCAACTGGCCGGGGATGGCCTGTTCCCGCTTGGAATCCTCTCGACGGAAGGTGTTGGCTTTGCTGCGGACGGCCTTCATTGCGCCGTTCGTCTTCCCCGGTACGCGGTCACTGCCTTTCTGATCGGCCACGTTTTGAGCCAGTCGCGCTACGGTGCTTGTCGCCACCGACTCCTTTATGGCTTCGTGGTCGTAGTAGTATTTGGGCGACTTGCTGAGTAGAAAAATGTATTCGTGAGCCTTCGTGCATCGATCCGTCACGCTCTCCGGCATGGGGTTTGGCTTGCTCCAGATAATGTCCTGGCGTAGATACCAGCCATCAGCGCGAAGGCCTGGGCATTGGCCTGTCGTTGGTGCGGCAACTGGTGGAAGCCCACGGCGGTTCGGTAGATGTACAGTCCGAAGGCATTGGTCGTGGCTGTACCTTCACCCTCCGGTTGCCGCTCTCTCGGCCCTCACAACAGCCGGACAAACAGCCGACAGTCGCCGAACAGGGGCGTCTGGTTGGCCAGAAAGTGCTGCTGGTGGAAGACTCCAAGGACGTCATGGAAGTCCTGCAAATGTTGCTGGAAATGGAAGACGCGCATGTCGAAGCCTTCAGCGATCCCCTGCAAGCCCTGAAAGCGGCGAAGGACAGCAACTACGACGTGATCATCTCGGACATCGGCATGCCGGTCATGGATGGCCATCAGTTCATCCGGGCCATCCGTCAGATTTCCCACCTGAAACACACGCCTGCCATTGCCCTCTCGGGCTACGCCACCAGCGAGGAGCAGAAAAAAACCAGGCAATCAGGGTTTAATTATCATGTAGGTAAACCGGTATCCCATGACGACTTCATCGACCTCATTGACGAGGCTTGCAATACGCGGCCTTATTGAGTGAAGCATTCATTCACGAGACTCGATCCAGCCCGCCCAAAGCCACTAGTCGGCCAATAGGTATTGCTCGTCCAGAGCGTGTTGACGCACCACCCTGCCAAGCGTTGAATTTTCTTGTAGCTCATACAGGGAGGACACCACATGGCAAAAATAAAAATCCTGGCGGGGGATTTCCTTGAAGGTTCTGCAGAACTTGAACCTGGGTTCATAACCATTCAAACGGCCGTCTATCCATGGCCAGGCCTGAAGATCACCACGTGCGAAATACTCGACGTCACGGTTGTCAATGAATCTTCTTATCGGGACGTATCGAGCGCTGTCGGCTTGGGGCTGGCCGGCGCATTGGCTCTCGGACCGATCGGAGCTGTCGCTGGCGTGATATTGGCAGACGATGAAATCGAGCTGACCTTTTCGATGCAACTGAGGGATGGACGGTCGCTGCTTTGCGCGACCGATAAGCGCACCTACCGAGACATTGAAGCCGCAATCGGTAAGCAGGCGATGACGAAGCACTTCAAATAACCTTGCGTGTGCAGACGCCGTATTCTTGAGCCCGGCCAGCAAATGTCCAGGCGAACAAGAAACCTGTGGTGAGGGGATAAAACCCTCACCACACAAGTCCTCTCACCACATGAATTCCTAGCGAATGCCCGCCCCTGCCAGGGACTCAGGCGACCACTGTGCCTTGGACAGCGCATTGATGTAGTGGATGCCGCCGTACGGGCCAACCACGCCGTTGATGTTGTAGGAACCGCCGACCAGGTCGTAGATCATGTACGGCGTGGCGTCCGGAACCTGCTTGTCATAACTCTGGCTCAGGAAGGCGAAGGAACCACGGTAGAGCTGCCCACGGGAATCGTACTGGTCAGAGGCCAGAGCGACCCAGCTGTCTTCATCCAGATAGAAGCGGCGTTTCTGGTACACGTGACGTGCGCCGGACTTCAGGTTGCCCTCCACCACCCAGACGCGGTGTTTCTCCCAGCGCACCATATCCGGTGCCAGGTGGTTGGAGGTCGTCAGCGACTTCGGATCCTGGGCGTAGGTCAGTTTGTAGGTGTTATAGGGCACGATCATTTCCTGCTTGCCCACCAACTTCCAGTCATAGCGATCCAGCGCGCCGTTGAACACGAACACGTCGTCGTAGGTGCCGGTGCCGGCCGTACCTGGGTTAGGCGTGTCGTAGGCCAGGCTCGGGGCCAGCTTCACCCGGCGCTGGCCAGGCAGGTACTGCCAGGCGCGGCGCGGCATCTCGATGGCGTTGGTCGCGTCCTTGAGCATGATGGCTTCACCGGCGCGCCGCGCCGGGCCGGTGTAATACAGTTTCATCTGGTAGTACACGTCGGAGCTGGTGATGGGCTGCGACATGTTCTCGTAGATCGGGTAGTTGATGAACGCTTGAGCGGTGGTCGCCAGGCTGGCCACACCGGCCGAATCGACGTTCCAGGAGTCGTACTTGGCATTGATATTGACGCCCTGGTAGCGCAGCAGGAAGTTCCACATGGCCTCGGCGCCCGATTGCGGAATCGGGAACGGCACGCCCGGCAAGACGTTGTCGATGGCCAACCCGCCTTCGAGAGACTTGGCCCCGGACGCGTTCTTCACGCTGTTGTCCAGGACTGCCTGCGGCAGTACTACAGTGCGGTGGGTCGGATAAACATCGACGCGGTAGCTGGGAAATCGCTCGATCAACTTCGCCGTGGTGGCCGTGAGCATGCCCTGGTACTGGGCGAGGTTCTTGCCGTCGATCACCAGCACCGGCTTTTCACTGGCAAAGGGGTCCGGACGAAACGTATCGCCCGCCTTGAAGCTGGCCGGTGCGGTGGTCAGGCCGCCGCTATAGGCCGGAATGGAGCCATCGGCACTACCGGCCTTTTCGGCCCCCACCAGCGTCAGACTGGTGCCCAGCCTGGCCGCCTGTTCAGGGGACACTGCGGCGTGTACCGCTGTTGTGAAAACCATTGCCAGGGAAGTCGCCATCAAACTTTTCACGAACATCATTGCGTAGATCTCCTGCCCGGCATCCGGGCAATGCGAATGTTTAGAAAGATTTGTTCAAGGTCAGGCCACAGCCAACTGACTTCGCCGCAGGCACGCACTACAAACGCTATGTTCATGCATTGACTTGTCTCCGTTTATTTTTGTTTTTATCCAAACAACATCAAATACTTCGATGACGCATTTTCCCGCCGGAACTATTGTTAATAGCCTTTATTGAACTCAACCTTTGTAGCGAACACACGCCTGGCGTTGCTGGCCAAGTTTTTCAATACCCAGCGTAACAATGTCGTTTTCTTCAAGGAAAACCGGTGTGGGCTTGATCCCCATTCCAACGCCTGGCGGCGTACCCGTGGTGATAATATCGCCAGGGTAAAGTCGCATGAACTGGCTGATATACGCGACGATGGTGGGCACATCAAAAATCATCGTCGCCGTGTTGCCTGTTTGCCTGCGAACGCCATTCACATCCAGCCACATGGATAAGTTCTGTACGTCGCCTATTTCATCTTTGGTGATGAACCATGGGCCAATCGGGCCAAAGCTGTCGCAACTCTTTCCTTTATCCCAGGTACCCCCACGCTCCAATTGATAGGCTCTTTCCGAAACATCATTAACCAGGACGTAGCCCGCTACATACGCCAGTGCATCCTTTTTTTCGAGGTAGGCGCCTTCGCTGCCAATAACAATGCCGAGTTCGACTTCCCAATCGGTTTTTTTACTATCGGGTGGAAGGATGATTTCATCATGGGGGCCCGTGACACAGGAGTTGGCTTTCATGAACACTATCGGTTCCGAAGGAATCGGCAGATTGGCCTCCTGTGCATGATCCCGGTAATTCAACCCGATCGCGAGGAACTTGCCGGTTACCCGCAGTGGCGTCCCCAACCTTGGATTCCCCTCCACGGCCGGGAGAGTCGATGGATCGATATCCTGTAGATGCGCCAGGGATGATGGCGTGAATGTACTTGCGTCGATGTCGCTGAGAATACCGCTCAGGTCCCTGATGATGTCCTGGCTATCGAGCAGGCCAGGCTTCTCCTTGCCCTTTTCTCCGAATCTTACCAGTCGCATAGTGTTGTCCAGATGTTGAAGTGGGGGTGTCGTACTCAACAGCAAGTTCGCACTGTTTAAAGGACTGCTCCCCCATTGGGACTGATGACCTGCCCCACGAAATAGTGATCGCCTGCAAGGAACGTCGCCACGGACGCATATTCATCGGTTGTCCCGAACCTGCCCGCCGGTATGACTTGCCAGAACCTGCGCCGGCCTTCCTCGCCGATGGAGTCGAGATACTCTTCAAAGAAGGGAGTCGACACCCCGCCCGGTGCCAAGGCATTGACCAGGATGTTGCCGCCGGCAACTTCCGCCGCGACCGATTTGGTGAAGGCAATGACGGCGCCCTTTGACGCGCTGTAGTGCGGACTGTGCGCGCTGATTGCCGACATCCCGGCGATCGAGGCAAGGTTCACGATGCGACCATAGCGTTGCTCCTGCATCAGCTTGAGCGCTTCGCGCGTGCAATAGAACATGCCGTGCACATTGACATCCCAGTACCGATGCCACTCCTCGTCGGTAATTTCACTGGTGAAACCCAGTGATTGCCTCGGTTGCGCAGTGGTGATGTAGGCGTAGTGCTTGTTGCGTCGTACCGCATCAGCGGCCCCGGTGGGCGCCAGCGCCGCGTTATTCACCAGAATGTGCAACGTGCCAAAACGCTGGACAATGTCGGCGAACATGGCGACCACCTGGCTGCTCGAGGAGATGTCGCAGTGCAGGGCCAAACAGTTGGCACCCGCCGCTTCAACGGCCTTGCGGGTTTCCTCCAGGGCGGGGATATCGATATCGCAGATGACAACATCCGCACCGGCCCGCGCGAAATGCCGGGCAATGGTTCCCCCCAGGCCTCGGCCCGCGCCGGTAATCAATACGACACGGCCTGCAAAGTTGCGCGTGCTAGCCTGCGCCATTTCAAATGGCGCGTGTTCAAGTTGCTCGTCCAATTGCATAAATGACTCCGGTATCTGGATGACGTGAGACAAGTATCTGCAGAAAACCAAATTCGCTTTTGACGATTTGGGGTAATAATTTTACATTTTGGGGTTGGCGGGTGTTTCAGCGCTCAAACATGGGCCCATAGAGGGACAACTTTGGCTTGGCCAATACACGGCGTAACATCGGCTCAAAGAAGCTCAAGGGTAAAGTTTCACCTTCGGGATCGAAGGCGGGACTGTCGTACAATTCGATAAATTCTGCCGTGCGCGCATAGTTCGACTGTTCCTTGAACATGTCGCGCATGTTGCGATCCATTCCAATGCGGTGAAAGAAATTATAACCCTGGAAAATTCCATGGTTCTGGATCATCCAGTGATTTTCTTCGCTGACAAAGGGTTTGAGGATGGCCGCCGCCACTTCGGAATGATTGTAGGCGCCCAGCGTATCACCGATGTCATGCAGTAACGCGCACACCACATACTCTTCATCGCGACCATCACGATAGGCGCGCGTAGCCGTTTGCAGGCAGTGATCCAGACGATCAATCGGAAAGCCGGAAAAATCACCCGAGAGCAAATTCATGTGCGCGATGATTCGATCAGGCAAAGCGCTGGCAAAGTTTTTAAATTCTGCAGATATGATATCCCAGTCTTCCTGGGTGCTTTGATCCATCCGGGTAAACAATGCAGTTGCACTCATTTAACGCTTCTCACAGGATGAGTTTCAGTTAAAGCGACATTCATTGGTCAAGTTAGAGTCGTCACTGGGTCCAAGACGACGTCTTACCCATCAGATCGCCCGGCGCATAAGGCTATAACTCTGAGCGGTAGGTCCTGCATCAGGCATATTTGCCAGGAACAAGGCCAGCGACACCACGTCTTCCGGGGTCTTGAACCACTCCCCCGGGGGAATCGCCGCATCACGCGTCATCTCGGTCTGTACAGGCCCTGGAATCAGTTCGTTGACGCTGATGTTGTATTCCAGCAACTCCACCGCGAGCGACTGGGTGAGCATCCACATGCCGCTCTTGGAGCAGGAGTAAGCCGAAAAACCGGGGGTGGCACGGTGGCGCTGGCCAGAACCGATCATGATGATTTTCCCGGCACCGCGCCGGCGCAGGTAAGGGATGGCGGCATGAGCGGTGTGGTAGGCACCGGTCAGGTTGATGTCGATGGTCTTGCGCCACTGCGCCGGGTCACTGTCCTCGATCCGTCGTTGCTCGATGGCGATGCCGGCGTTGGCGACCACGATATCGACGCCGCCGAATTCATCGCTGGCGCGCTGGTACAGGGCGGCGACTGCGGCGTAGTCACCCACGTCGACTGTCTGGGCGACAGCCTGGCCGTCTGCTTCGATGATCATGCGCACAGTCTCGGCTATTTCCGCCGTGCTGCGGGCACTGCAAACCACCGCGGCGCCGGCCTGCGCATAAGCCAGGGCAATGGCGCGGCCAATGCCACGGCCAGCGCCGGTGATGACGGCGACTTTACCCTTGAGCGGTTTTGAATGGATGTGATTCATCGTCTGCATTTCCTTACGGGATGTGAGAAGTGTTTTTTCAACGCGATTGATGGCAACTTGAGGATTCATGGCGGCGCAGGTCGTGGAGGTAATGGGACCTTGCGAAAGCAAACGCCAGTGCTGAGCCAATCGAGACTAACGGGACCCACTGCAACGCGCCGAGCAGGCCGATCCTGTCGGCGAGCAGGCCGGTCAGGTAGGGCCCTGGCGCGGCACCCAACAGGTTGCCGGCCAGCGCCAGGGTAGCGATCGCGGTTCCGTGAAGAGAGACGTGCACCAGATCGGTGACGATGGCGCCCGCTGAGCCATAAGTGCCAGCCGCAAAGAAAACGCCCGCGATGATCACCGCGAACTGTCCGGTGCCGGGTGGCAAGCGCATGCTGATCATCAGCAGCAGGCAGGAGCCCAGGCAGTAGAGAATGGCGGGCAACGTTTTGTTTTTGTCCGACTTGCGCCCCACCCAGTCAGTGAACACGCCGCACAGACCCATGCCGAGCCCGCTGGCGATCAGTAACACTGCCGCCGCCAGTGCCGACTTGTCAGCGGGTAAATCGTAGTAGCGGTTCAGGTAACTGGGCATCCAGGCAATGATGGTGTAGGCGGTGAAGAGCTGAAGGCCACTGCCAACATAGGTGAACACCAGCGTCGGCGCGCCAAACAACGTCTTGAGAAGTGAGCGCAATCGAATTTTTTCAACACGTTTGCCTTCGACCGGCGACTCGACTAACTGAAGGGGCCTGTGCTGCGCCAGGCGTGTTTCAGTAATGGTGAATGCAAAGAACAGGATCAATAGAAACCCGAGCGCCGCCATGGCAATCAACGCGGCGCGCCAGCCAAAGTGATTCGCTATCACGCCGCTTGAGGCCAGGCCCAGTACCGAGCCAAACATGCCGGCAGAGGTAAAGGCCCCGGTCAGCGTGGCACGCATGGAAGACGGGAATACACTCAAGATAATTGCGAGCCCCACGCTGCCGTAGCCGGCCTCGCCAATACCGACAAACAGTCGGGCCAGCAGCAGCTGGTTATAGTGCTCTGCCAGTCCACAGGCCAAGGTGCTCAGGCTCCAGAACAGCGCCATGATCACCACACTTTTAACCCGCCCCCAGCGGTCCGCCATCAACGCGGCCGGAACAGCCAGCAAGCCAACCGCAAGCCCCACGATGCCACTGAGCAGGCCGAGTTGCGCATCGCTCAAGGCCCACTCGGCCTTCAGTTGTGGAAAGACTGCATTGAGTGCCTGTCGCGACATGTAATCGGACAGCATCAATGCGTAGATAACGATAAATACCAGCCAGCAATAGGCTCGCGGGCGTGAAATCCCACGCGCAGGATTCGCCGCAACCGATATGGAAAACTTCTCTGCCTGCATATCGCCCCCATTATTTTTATCCACGCAACTCAAGGGAATTGCGCACGGCTGCATCGGTACAACCGGGCAGGAAGGCGCTGGCGCCTTACTGCCCGTGCTCACGCTGAGGCGAACTATCGACCGTGGGCCGAGGGGACGATCGGGCCCGCAGTGCGGTTGGGCAGCATGCCGTTTGCAGCGAGCGTTTCGTCTGCATCCTTGTACCAGGTGCCGATGCGGTAGATTTGGCGCGCCTCTTTGCCGGTCGCAATTTCGCGGCCCAACTCTTTAGCCACACGCACGGTTTGCTTGACCTGATCCACTGAGCCGAAGCGCTGGCCATGTTGACCAATGATGGTGTCTTCGTTGCCGCAGCGCGGGTGCAAACCCATGGCCAATGCCATCATGTTGAACGGCAGCACATTCTTGAGCAGAGACTCGGCGGTCAATGTGCAAGCTTGCGGGACACGCTGTACGAAGTTCATGAAGTTGAACGGATTGGGCCCCTCAAATCCTCCACCTACCCCGATCCAGGTCAAATTCAAAGGACCGGTGTAGAGGCCTTTGCGCACCAGGCGCTGCAGGGTTTCCAGCGCGTGGATACCCGTTAACTGGAAGTGCGGCTGAATCCCGGAGGCCTGCAGGCGGCGCAGGTGCTCTGCCACCCAGGCAGGCCCTGCGGGCACTGTCATTTCGCTATAGGCTGCGCCGAGTAGCGGATTGCCCAGCGAAGTGCCCTCGATGTATTCGGGATAGAGCAACTCCATGATGTTCATCTGCGTGGTGTTGATCGCTACCGTTACCTGGTCGGGTTTCGGATCAAGGTCTGCCAGCATGTGGCGCGTGTCATCGGACAGCCACTTGGCAGCCTGGCCATCGTTTTCCGGGGCGAATGAAATCGAACCGCCGACCTGGATGATCATGTCCGGCACAGCCTCGCGCACACCGGCGATCAGCTCGTTGAATTTGGACAGGCGTTTCGATCCCTTGCCATCAAGTTCCCGCACATGCAGGTGCAGCACAGTGGCGCCAGCGTCGTAACACTCGACTGCCTTTTCGATGTGTTCTGCCATGGTGACAGGGATATCTTCCGGGAAGTCCTCAGGCATCCACTCGGGACCGTACGGGGCGACGGTAATAACTACTTTTTCCTGGTTTTCCGGGTGCAGCGAATCGTCTAGAAATTGCATTTTCTATCTCACTGTCAGCTAGTTGGATCGGATTGGAAAAAAGCTGTGTCTGCCCGTTCAGTAAGGCCGGTCACCGATGATCGTGGCGCGGTCCATCTGGCGATGGCACGGCGGGTAATCCATCACGGCGTAATGCTGGGTGCAGCGGTTGTCCCAGATGGCCATGCTGTTTTTCTTCCAGCGCCAGCGCACTTGATATTCAGGGATGTACGCCTGGCTGATCAGGTATTGCAGCAGGTCACCACCCGCCTGGTTGCAGTCCTGTCCGTAACGCACACGTTCCTTGGTGTGGTAATTCACGAAGTGCGTCGCAAAGGCATTGACGAACAGCACCTTTTCGCCGGTTTCAGGGTGAATGCGCACGACTGGATGCTCTGCATCCGGAAACTGGGCCTTCAGCGCATGGCGTTTTTCACGCGGCATCGCCGCGCCGAAACTCGACTGGATGCTATGACTGGCAATCAGGTCGCCGATCTGCGCCTTGACCTGATCCGGCAAGTTGTCATAGGCCAACACCATATTCGCCCACATCGTGTCACCGCCGACTGGCGGGCACTCCACGCAACGCAGTACGGCCCCCATGGGCGGTGCCTGGCGCCAGGTCGCATCGGTATGCCAAGTGTTCTCGTAGCGATCGAGCGGGACGTCCGGGCGCTTGTAGATTTGCACCAGGCCGGGCGCCTCGGGGTCGGTCGGCGCTACCGGGTGGTCCTCCAGATCGCCAAAGCGGCGTGCAAAGCTCGCATGCTCAGCCCGGGTAATGTCCTGATCACGCAAAAACAGCACCCGATGCTTGATCAACGCTTCGCGGATAAGCCCGAACACTTCATCGTCGTGGATGGCGTCGGCGACATTGACATCGATCAGCTCGGCACCGATGGAACAGGTCAGTTGTTCAACTCGCATGGCGACCTCCTCAGATCACAAAAATCGAGGAGCCTGTGGTTTTGCGCGCTTCCAGATCGCGATGGGCCTGCACCGCGTCCTGTAGCGCGTAACGCTGGTTGATCGGGATGTTGATGCGACCGGCTGCAACATGACCGAAGATTTCCGCAGCGAGTGCGGCCTTTTCCACCGGGTCGACGATGTAATCAGCCAGCGCCGGGCGGGTCAGGAAAGGTGAACCCTTGGTGGCAAGGATTTGCGGATCAAAGCCTGAGACCGGGCCGGAGGCGAAGCCCAGGCAAACGACCAGACCGCGCCGCTTGACCGAATTCAAAGAGGCGTCGAAGGTGTCTTTCCCCACGCTGTCGATCACCACGTTGACGCCAACGCCATCGGTCAATTCACGGACCCGCGCGGCCACGTCTTCGTGGCTGTAGTTGATCGTATGGTCACAACCATGGGCCCGCGCAATCTCGGCCTTGGCTTCGCTCGATACGGTGCCGATAACCGTCACACCGAGTAGCTTGGCCCACTGCGACACAATCAGTCCAACACCGCCAGCCGCCGCATGCATGAGGATGGTGTCGCCCGCTTTGAAGTCATGGATGCGACGCATCAGATAGGACGACGTCAGCCCGCGCATGGTCATCCCCGCCGCTGTTTCGCACGAAATGGAGTCGGGCAGCTTGATCAAGGGCGCCGCGGGTATCAGGCGCTCGGTGCTATAGGCGCCCAATGTGTTAAGGAAGCCGGTGTAGGTGACACGATCGCCGACCGCAACATTACTCACCCCTTCGCCAACGGCCTGGACTACGCCTGCGCCTTCCACGCCCATGCCGGCGGGAAGCGGCATCGGGTACAACCCGGAACGGAAATAGGTGTCGGCAAAATTCAGGCCCACCGCTTCATGACGCAATCGAACTTGCCCTGGACCCGGATCGCCAACCTCCATTTCTTCCCAGCGCAAAACATCCGGACCACCTGTTTCATTCATACGAATAACGTGTGCCAAATTGATTCTCCTCGAATACGAAATGCCGAATGTTTGCGCTCAATATCAGTGTGCTTAGCGCCACTCGTAGAAAAAGTATCCGCGAATGGCCTTTGTTGGACTTGACATTTCGGGGTATTTTTTTTACATCTCGAGGCAAAAATGGAGTTCCAATGCCGAGTTTGCTTAGAAGTTCAAGCCTGACGAATTTTATCGACGTTGCGATCTCCGTCGGACTCGACCCCTATCGACAGTTGCGCAAGGCAGGCATCACCGATGCCGCGTTGATGGACCCAAGCATCATGATCCCGGCGAAATCGGTCATGCACTTGCTGGAAGACTCTGCGTATGCGGCGAAGGTCGAAGACTTTGGCCTGCGCATGGGCCAAACCCGCCAGCTGGAAAACCTCGGTCCCCTGGCCATTGCCCTGCGCGAGGAGCAGACGCTGCGCAAAGCCTGGCAATCGTTGACACGTCGTCTCGGGCTCACCAACGAATCAATGGACTTGAGCATTGAAGAAGCCAACGGCGTGGCGATTTTCAGGCAGGAACTCACGGACAATATGGGGGGATCGGTAAGACAAGCCACCGAACTCGTCACGTGCGTGATTTTCCGAACGTTGAAACAACTGCTTGGCCCCACCTGGAAGCCTCGCAGTGTCTGTTTCACGCACCAGGCGCCAGTCAATCTGGCGATGCACCGGCATGTGTTTGGACCATCGGTTCGGTTCAATCATGAATTCGACGGCATCGTATTGGCCACCACCGATTTGGATGCAGCGATCCAGTCGTATGACCCATTGATTGCGCGCCATGCCCGGGAATTCCTCGACGCCAAACTGGCCCAGTCCGACGTGACGATGCCTGACAAGGTGCGCAAACTGGTCTTCGCGCTATTGCCAACGGGCGAGTGCGTAGCCGAAAAACTGGCCCAGCAGCTTGGCGTGGACCGCAAGACCCTGTATCGCCACCTCGCCCATCACAATCAAACCTACTCATCCATTGTCGATGACGTTCGGGTCGATCTGGTAAACCGCTATGTCGTGAACCGCGAGCGACCGCTTTCAGAAGTCGCCATTCTTCTGGGCTTTTCTTCCTTGAGTGCCTTTTCCAGATGGTTCTCGGGTCGCTTTGGTTGCAGTGTGACGACATGGCGTCGGGAGAAGCAAAAAGCGTAGCCAACAAAAAAGGGCCTACCGCGAAAACGGTAGGCCCTTGATATTCATGGTGCCCGAAGCCGGAATCGAATAACACCTATTTTGACC
>LNAP01006671.1_pt1 | contig 15055 bp, 13 predicted proteins | sample 602601 | NCBI WGS metagenome assembly LNAP01 (sample SAMN02440304, study PRJNA202911) | soil metagenome | biome: Subtropical and temperate rainforests or woodlands; isolation source: soil samples (1 kg each in a 20% v/v slurry with milli Q water) were... ...
GAGCAGTCGGCGCGCATGGTGGCCATGAAGGCGGCCAGCGACAACGCCGGCAACCTGATCGAAGAACTGAAGCTGATCTACAACAAGACCCGGCAGGCCGCGATTACCAAGGAGCTGTCGGAAATCGTCGGCGGCGCGGCCGCGGTGTGACGGATACGGAATTCAAGGACCTGACAATGACGCAAGGCAACATCGTTCAGTGCATCGGCGCCGTGGTGGACGTCGAGTTCCCGCGCGGGCAGATGCCCAAGGTCTATGACGCGCTGGTCATGGAAGGCTCGGAACTGACCCTGGAAGTGCAGCAGCAGCTGGGCGACGGCATCGTGCGCACCATCGCGCTGGGCTCCTCCGACGGCCTGCGCCGCGGCATGAAGGTGACCGACACCGGCAAGCCGATCACCGTGCCGGTGGGCGCGGCCACCCTGGGCCGCATCATGGACGTGCTCGGCCGGCCGATCGACGAGCGTGGCCCGGTGGACCAGGCCCATACGGCGCCGATTCACCGCAAGGCGCCGTCCTACGACGAGCTGTCGCCGTCGCAGGAGCTGCTGGAAACCGGCATCAAGGTGATCGACCTGATCTGCCCGTTCGCCAAGGGTGGCAAGGTCGGCTTGTTCGGCGGCGCCGGCGTGGGCAAGACCGTCAACATGATGGAGCTGATCAACAACATCGCCAAGGCACACTCGGGCCTGTCGGTGTTCGCCGGCGTGGGCGAGCGCACCCGCGAGGGCAACGACTTCTACCACGAGATGGCCGAATCGGGCGTCGTGAATCTGGAGCACCTGGGCGAGTCCAAGGTGTCGATGGTGTACGGCCAGATGAACGAGCCGCCGGGCAATCGCCTGCGTGTGGCGTTGACCGGCCTTACCATCGCCGAATCGTTCCGCGACGAGGGCAAGGACGTGTTGTTCTTCGTCGACAACATCTACCGCTACACCCTGGCCGGCACCGAGGTGTCGGCGCTGCTGGGCCGCATGCCGTCGGCGGTGGGCTACCAGCCGACGCTGGCCGAGGAAATGGGCCGCCTGCAGGAGCGCATCACCTCCACCAAGGTCGGTTCCATCACCTCCATCCAGGCGGTGTACGTGCCGGCGGATGACCTGACCGATCCGTCGCCGGCCACCACCTTCGCGCATTTGGATGCAACGGTGGTGCTGTCGCGCGACATCGCCTCTCTGGGTATCTACCCGGCGGTGGATCCGCTGGATTCGACCAGCCGCCAGGTCGATCCCAACGTGGTCGGCGAGGAACACTACAACACCACCCGCGCCGTGCAGGCCACGCTGCAGCGCTACAAGGAGCTGCGCGACATCATCGCCATCCTGGGCATGGACGAGCTGTCGCCGGAGGACAAGCTGGCGGTGTCGCGGGCGCGCAAGATCCAGCGCTTCCTGAGCCAGCCGTTCCACGTCGCCGAGGTGTTCACCGGCTCGCCGGGCAAGTATGTGCCGCTGTCGGAGACCATCCGCGGCTTCAAGATGATCGTCGCCGGCGAGTGCGATCACCTGCCCGAGCAGGCCTTCTACATGGTCGGCACCATCGACGAGGCCTTCGAGAAGGCCAAGAAGATCCAGTAAGCGAGGCGTCCGATGGCAAGCACTGCCGCCACAATTCAGGTCGACGTCGTGTCGGCCGAGGCCTCGATCTACTCCGGCGAGGCGAAATTCGTCGCCCTGCCGGGCGAAGCGGGCGAACTGGGCATCCTGCCCCGCCACACGCCGCTGATCACCCGCATCCGGCCGGGCGCGGTGCGCATCGAGCTGCCTGACGGCAGTGAGGAGCTGGTGTTCGTGGCCGGCGGCATCCTGGAGGTGCAGCCCGGCGCGGTCACCGTGCTGGCCGACACCGCCGTGCGCGCGCACGATCTGGACGAAGCCGCGGCGCTGGAAGCGAAACAGCGCGCCGAGGCCCTGATGGAGAACCGTCAGGGCGATTTCGAATATGCCACCGCCAGCGCCGAGCTGGCCGAGGCGATGGCACAGCTGCAAACCATCCAGCGCCTGCGCCGCCGCGCCGGCGGCTGAGACTTCCCGCTCCAGGTGCTCTGACGCCAAGGTCAACACCATGAGCAGCGCGCCGCTACAGATCGTCATCCTGGCCGCCGGGCAGGGCAAGCGCATGCGCTCGTCCCTGCCCAAGGTCCTGCAACCGCTCGGCGGCCAGCCGCTGATCCGGCACGTGCTGGTGACCGCCCAGGCGCTGCTCGAGGACGCCGTCAGTGCGGCCCGGCCGGTGCTGGTCTACGGCCACGGTGGCGATCAACTGAAAGCCGCCCTTGCCGATGCCGACTGCCGCTGGAGTCACCAGACCAGCCAGCGCGGCACCGGCGATGCCGTGGCTGCGGCGCTGCCCCACATCGAGCCGGCCGGACGCGTGCTGGTGCTGTGCGGTGACGTGCCGCTGCTGCGCGTCGAGACACTGCGAACGCTGCTGCAGGCGCCGCAGGACGCGCTGGCCATCCTCACCGCGATGCTGGACGACCCCACCGGTTACGGCCGCATCCTGCGCGATGCGCAGGGCCACGTGCGGGCCATCGTCGAACAGCGCGACGCGACCGCCGAGCAACTGGCGCTGCACGAGGTCAACACCGGCACGCTGCTGATCCCAGCCGGTCGCCTGGCCGGCTGGCTTGGCCGGCTGACGGCTGACAACGCCCAGGGCGAGAGGTATCTGACCGACATCGTGGCCATGGCGGTGGCCGACGGTGTGTCCGTGGTAGGCGTGCCGGCAGCCGATGAGATCGAGATCATGGGTATCAATGACCGCGCCCAGCTCGCCCGCTGCGAACGGGAATTCCAGTGCCGGCAGGCGCAGCGGCTGCTGCAGGAAGGCGTCACGCTGCGCGATCCCGAGCGGCTCGATGTGCGTGGTGACGTCAGCGTCGGGCGCGACGTCGAGATTGACGTCAACGTCATTCTGGAAGGCCGGGTAGCGCTTGGCGACGGCGTTCGCGTGGGCGCGCACTGCATTTTGCGTGACAGCATCGTCGAGGCCGGCGCGCGCATCGAACCGTTCAGCCTGGTCGACGGCGCGCGCGTCGGACCTGGCGCGGTGGTCGGCCCTTACGCCCGCCTGCGGCCGGGTACGCAACTGGCGGCCGACGTTCACGTCGGCAACTTCGTCGAGGTGAAAAACAGCCGCCTCGCCGCCGGCGCCAAGGCCAACCACTTGAGTTACCTGGGTGATGCCGACATCGGCGAACGCGTCAACATCGGCGCCGGTACCATCACCTGCAACTACGACGGCGCCAACAAGCACCGCACCACGATCGGCGACGATGCCTTCATCGGCTCCAACAGCTCGCTGGTGGCGCCGGTCAGCATTGGCGCGGGCGCCACCATCGGCGCCGGATCGGTCATCAGTCGCCAGGCGCCGGCTGGTGGCCTCACGCTCACGCGGGCGCCCCAGAAATCCATTCCCGGCTGGCAACGGCCGCGCAAGAAAACCGGGCAGTAACACGCATGTGCGGCATCGTTTGCGCCATCGGCCGGCACGACATCGTGCCGGACCTGATCGAGGGCCTGCGTCGGCTGGAGTACCGCGGCTACGACTCGGCCGGCATCGCCGTACGCCTGGACGACGGCCGCCTGCACCGCGTGCGGGCGCTGGGCAAGGTCATGGATCTCGCCCGCCGGCTGGCCGCGGAGCCGGTCAGCAGCCACGCCGGCATCGGCCATACCCGCTGGGCCACCCACGGCGCGCCCAGCGAGGCCAACGCCCATCCCCACATCTCGCGCGGCGAACTGGCCGTGGTGCACAACGGCATCATCGAGAATCACGCCGCGCTGCGCGAAGCCCAGCGCGCTGCCGGCTTCGAGTTCACCTCGCAGACCGACACCGAAGTCATCGGCCATCAGATTCGCCGGCATCTGGACGCCGGACTCGATCTGTTCGATGCGGTGCGCGCAGCGGCCAAGGAACTGCACGGTGCGTTTGCGATCGGTGTGCTGTCGGGCGCCGAGCCGGATCGCCTGCTGGCGGCGCGCCGGGGCAGCCCACTGGTCGTCGGCATGGCGGTGGACGCGGTGTATCTGGCGTCGGACGCCGCCGCCCTGGTGCCGTTCACGCAGGACATGGTGTTCCTGCACGACGGCGACGTGGCCGAGGTCGGCATCGGCACGCTGCGCATCGTGGACGCCAACGGCCAGCCGGTGCAGCGGCCGGTGCAGCGCAGCAGCCTGAGCGCCGCCGCCACCGAGCGCGGCGCGTATCGCCACTACATGCAGAAGGAAATCTTCGAGCAGCCGCAGGCCATCGCCGACACGCTGGACGGGCGCCTGGGCGAAAGACGCGTGCTGGAAGCGGCCTTCGGCACCGAAGCGGCGGCCATTTTCGATCGCGTGCGCGAGCTGCGCATCGTCGCCTGCGGCACCAGCTATCACGCCGGCTGCGTGGCGCGGTACTGGTTCGAGGCCCTGGCCGGCGTGCCGTGTCAGGTGGAGATCGCGTCCGAGTTCCGCTACCGCGACAGCGTGGTGCCGGCCGATGCCCTGCTGGTGGCGATCTCGCAGTCCGGCGAGACCGCCGACACGCTCGAGGCGCTACGCGAAGGGCGCCGCCGCGGTTACGCCCACACGCTGGCCATCTGCAACGTGCCGGAGAGCTCGCTCACCCGCGAGGCCGATCTGAAACTCATGACCCACGCCGGGCCGGAAATCGGCGTAGCCTCCACCAAGGCCTTCACCACCCAGCTGGTGTCGCTGATGCTGCTGGTGCTGGCGCTCGGCCGCCGCCATCGGCTGGACGCGGCCAGCGAGGCGGCCCTGGTCGACGAACTGCGCCGCCTCCCGGCCGCCGTGCAGGCGGTGCTGGCACTCGACGACACCATTGCCGCGCTGGCACCGGACTTTGCCGACAAGCATCACGCCCTGTTCCTGGGCCGCGGCGTGCACTACCCGGTGGCCCAGGAAGGCGCCCTGAAGCTGAAGGAAATCTCCTACATTCACGCCGAGGCCTATGCCGCCGGCGAGCTCAAGCACGGCCCGCTGGCGCTGGTGGATGCCGACATGCCGGTGGTGGCGGTGGCACCCAGCGACCCGCTGCTCGAGAAAATCAAGTCCAACATGGAAGAGGTCCGCGCCCGCGGTGGCCGGCTGCTGGTGTTCGCCGACGCCAGGGCCGGTTTCGACGGCACGGACATTGCCCTGGTCGAGGTACCGACCGACACCATCGGCCATCTGGCGCCCGTTCTGTTCACCGTGCCGCTGCAACTGCTGGCCTACCACGTGGCGCTGATCCGCGGCACCGACGTGGACCAGCCGCGCAACCTCGCCAAATCGGTCACCGTTGAGTAGGCGCAGCTGCGCTGCGCGATGATCGCCCGACTCGTTCGGTTCCGACGATCTTTGGGAATGTCGATCGATCGCCAGGCCTGCCGCGTGCACGACAATGGCGGGGCGCGCCGCCGTCAGTCAGCAGCGCATAGCCCGCGAGGCCCCCGGCCGTGAAACTCCAGCAGCTGCGCTACCTGGTCGAGATCGTGCGTCGGGACCTGAACGTCTCGGCGGCGGCGGCGCGCCTGTTCACCTCGCAGCCGGGCGTGAGCAAGCAGATTCGCCTGCTGGAGCAGGAACTGGGCGTGGATCTTTTCCAGCGCCGCGGCAAGCAGTTCGTCAGCCTCACTGCGGCCGGCCGGGCGGTGCTGCGGGAGGCGCAGGAAATCCTCGGCCGCAGCGAGAACATCCGCCGCCTGACGCGCGATCTGGCCAGTCCCGACCACGGCGAGCTAGGCATCGCCACCACCCACACGCAGGCCGGCTTCGTGTTGCCGCCGGTGCTTCGCGAGTTCCACCGACGCTACCCGGGGGTGCGGCTGAACCTGTTTCAGGGCACGCCGCAGCAACTGGCGGACATGGCCGGTCAGGACGACGTGGACCTGGTCATCACCACCGACGAGGCGGCCCTTTACCCACACCTGGTGCTGCTGCCGGTCGCCGGCTGGCGCTACGCCGTGTTCTGCCCGGCCGGGCATCCCCTGGCGCAGATCGCGTCACTGAGCCTGGCGGATATCGCCGCCCACCCGCTGGTGACCTACAGCTTTGCCTTCAACGGTCACTCGGCGCTGGAAGAGTGCTTCAAGACCGCCGGGCTCACGCCGCAGCTGGCCCTGACGGCTGTCGATACGTCGGTGCTCAAGCGCTATGTGAAGGAAGGACTCGGCATCGGCCTGATGGCGGCGGATGCCTTCGATGCGGCGCAGGATGCTGGCCTGGTCAGGCGCGACACGAGCACCCTGTTGCCGCGCGGCACGGTGCACGTGGCGTTTGCGCCCGGTCGCTTCCTGCGCGGCTATGTGTACGACTTCATCGCGCTGCTGGCGCCGCACCTGACCCGCAGCGTTGTGGAAGAAGCCCGCAACCTGCGCGAGCCGCAGGCCATCGCCGCGCTGCTCGCCACCACCGCTCCGGCGGCCATGATCTGACACCCCATTCAAGAGAGACCGGCCATGAGTTCCAGCAATTCGATCACCGTACGCCTGCGCCTGGAAAGCCGCCCCGGCCTGCTGGCCGAGGCCCTGAAAGCCGTCGGCGACCAGGGCGGCGATGTGGGCGCCATCGACATCGTGCGCGCCGATGCCCAGCACACCGTGCGCGACGTCACCGTCGATACCCGCGACGAACAGCACGCCGAGCGCATCGTGGCGGCGCTGCGCACGGTGCCGGGCATCGAGGTGCAAAGCTGGTCGGATCGCACCTTCCTGCTGCACCTGGGCGGCAAGATCGAGGTCGTCAGCAAGACGCCGGTGCGCACGCGCGACCAGTTGTCGATGGTCTACACGCCCGGCGTGGCGCGCGTATGCCTGGCCATTGCCGCCGATCCGGCCGCCGCCTGGAACCTGACCATCAAGCGCAACACGGTGGCGGTGGTCAGCGACGGCTCGGCGGTGCTGGGCCTGGGCAACATCGGCCCGTACGCCGCCATGCCGGTCATGGAAGGCAAGGCGCAGCTGTTCAAGGAATTCGGCGGCGTGGACGCGTTTCCGATCTGTCTTGCCACGCAGGACACCGAAGCCGTGATTGCGGCCGTGGCGGCGCTGGCCCCCGGCTTTGGCGGCATCAACCTGGAGGACATCGCCGCGCCGCGCTGCTTCGAGATCGAGCAGCGCCTGCAGGACATGCTCGACATCCCGGTGTTTCACGACGATCAGCACGGCACCGCGGTGGTCCTGGCGGCGGCCTTCCTGAACGCGCTCAAGGTGATCGGCAAGCGCGCCGCGGACCTGAAAGTGGTCGTCGCCGGCGTCGGCGCGGCCGGCACTGCCTGCACAGACATCCTGCTCGAACTGGGCGTACGCAACATCATCGGCTGCGATCGCGGCGGCGCCCTGTCGCGGGCGCGCACGGACCTGAATGCCGCCAAGCGCGAGTACCTGGCAATGACCAACCCCGATGACGAAACCGGCAGCCTGCGCGAGGTACTGCGCGGGGCGGATTTTTTCATCGGCCTGTCGGGGCCGAACCTGATCGGCGCCGATGACCTGAAGGCCATGGCGCGCGATCCGGTGGTGTTCGCCATGTCCAACCCGGACCCGGAAGTCGATCCGGCGATCGCCCTGCCGCTGGTCGCCATCATGGCCACCGGGCGCAGCGACTACCCTAACCAGATCAACAACGTGCTGTGCTTTCCGGGGCTGTTTCGCGGCGCCCTGGACTGCCAGGCAAGGCGCATCACCGGTGGCATGAAACTGGCCGCCGCGCACGCCATCGCCGACACCATCCCGGCCGAGGCGCTCAGCGCCGACTACATCATCCCGAGCGTGTTCGACCCGGCGGTGGCGCCGGCAGTGGCCGAGGCGGTCAAGCAGGCCGCGCGCGCGGACGGCGTGGCGCGGCACTGAGGCCCGCGGTGGCCCCGGCGGGGGTCTTGGGGCCGACGAACTGCCGCTCGCCATCTGCGAGGCGGTCACAGGAGACGACAAGCCTCGGTCTGTGGCTGATGGGACCGGCAGCGCTGCTGGAGAACCCGTGCATGCGCATCGCCGGCGGCACCGACGAGACCCAGCACACCATCATCGCCGAGCGCCTGCTCGGCCTGCCGCAGGAAAGCCAGGTGCCACGCGACCTGCCGTTGCGGGACTTGGCGCGCGGCGGCGGCCGGCGACCGATCGCGTGAAAGCGCCAGGAAGGGGAGGGCTGGCAAGTTTCACCCGACCTGGCCGCGCCCCATCTATGGGAGCGCCGCCGCCGCCGCGAATTCTCCAGCCAGACATTCGGCCCGGGGGCGGGCCTCCCACGGTCGTGGATCTGCCCCGTTCAAGGGTGTCCGGCCGGGTGCCGACAAGCCCTTCGATCGGGCTCGGCAGGCTTGGCCTGGCGCACCATACGGGTTATAAAGGCTGCCGGGCTTCACCCGTGAGGAACGGGATGAATATGAAAATCAAGACATTTCTTGCCGCGACGGTGCTGTTTGGCGGACTTTTGGCCGGGCTTTTGGCACCACCTGCAGTCCGCGCCGCCGGGCATGAGGTGCCGCCGGACGCGCTGCGCTGCCTGGCGCTGGCCGTCTATTTCGAGGCCGGCAGCGAGCCGCAGACCGGCAAGGTAGCGGTCGCCCACGTGGTGCTGAACCGCGCCCAGCATGCCGGCTTTCCGGGCGGCGTGTGCGGGGTCGTGCAGCAGGGCGGCGATCAGCGGCCCTGCCAGTTCGGCTGGTATTGCGACGGTCGCAGCGACCAGCCAACCTCGTCCCGCATGTGGCAGTCGGCACAGGAAGTGGCGCGCGAGGTGCTGGCCGGACGGGTGGATGACCCCACCGGTGGCGCGCTGTACTTCGCCCAGGCCCGCGCTTCCCGGCCGGCCTGGACAAAGCGCCTGACGCAGATTGCCCGCATCGGCGGCCACGTCTTCTACCGCTGACGGCGTTATTTTCTGCGCCACCGGGGGCACGGGTCGTGCCCCTGCCGGACGGCCTGCTCTACCACCTGCCGCAGTTCCTGGCGCCGGACGCAGCCAGCGTATTGCTGGGGCAACTGACCACCTCGCTGGATTGGCAGCAGCACCGGCTCAAGCTGTTCGGGCGCGAATGCCTGACGCCGCGGCTGTGCGCCTGGTACGGCGACGCCGATGCCCGCTACGGCTACAGCGGCCAGACGCTCGAACCCCTGCCATGGACAGCGCCGCTCGCCGCACTGCGCCAGCGGCTCGAAGCTGAGCTCGACTGCCCCTTTAACGGCATGCTGGCCAATCTGTACCGTGACGGCGCCGACAGCATGGGCTGGCACAGCGACGACGAGGCAAGCCTGGGTCCGCGGCCGGTCATCGCCTCGCTCAGCCTCGGTGCGACGCGTCGTTTTGTGCTGCGCCATGGCCGTCGTCGCGATTTGCAGACCGTGGCTCTGACGTTGGAACATGGCTCCCTGCTGATCATGGCCGGCGATACGCAGCGCCATTGGCAACATGCCGTACCCAAGACCCGCGCGGCGGTCGGCGTGCGTATCAATCTGACCTTTCGTTACGTCGGTCGCTTGCGGGCGGCGGCAGGTGCGCCAGTCGGCGGCGCTTCATCGACCCGTGAACCCGCCCGCCCGGGCCGGCCGACCTTGTCAAACGATCGTTAACTAGCCATCATTCGGATCATTGCCGGCAGCCCCCACTGGCGCGCCGGGCCCGCTGCCAAGGAGATCCGACATGGGCGCCACCGAACAGCCGTTCATCACCAAATATCCGACCGCCGTGCCGGTCATGGGCGACGGTCCACTGCCGGTAGCGCCCTACATCAGCCGCGAGTTTTTCGAGCGCGAGCGCGAGAAAGTGTTCAGGCGCGCCTGGCTGGAGGTGGCGCGGGCCGAGGACATTCCCAATCCGGGCGACTACCGGGTGGTCGACATCGAGGTGCTGGGCTGGTCGCTGATCCTGACCCGTGGCGAGGACGGCCTTTCACAACATCTGTACCCATCGCGGCAACAAGGTGGCGCAGCACAAATCCGGCAACGCCAGGGGCTTTACCTGCGGCTTCCATGGCTGGGTGTTCGGCAACGACGGCGAGCTGAAGCACATGGCCGGCGAGGAATACTTTCCGCCCGGCACCGACCGCTGCAAGCTCGGTCTGAAGCCGGTGACGCTGGATACCTGGAATGGCTTCGTGTTCATTCACCCGCAGACCGAGCCGGCGCAGGGGCTGCGCGAGTTCCTGGGTGGCATGGCCGACCAGCTCGATCCGTTCCCGTTCGACCGCTGCACGCGCATTGCCCGCTACGAGGCGACGCCGCGCGCCAACTGGAAGGTGGTGCTGGATGCATTCCAGGAGGCCTTTCACGCCATCATGGTGCACCGCGCCTCGCTGCCAAAGTCCGCGGCGGCGGCGCCAAACCCGAGTGCGGCGCTGACCTCGGTGCGCTTCCACGGACCGCACCGATCCCTGTCGGCCTGGGCGAATCCGGACTACCGGCCACCGGAGGTCGGCATGATCGTCGGCAAGTACGGGCCAACCTTTGCCACCGCCAAGGATCAGTTCCCGGGCATCAACCCGAACCGGGACGAGAACTGGTGGTTCGACATCAATGTGGTATTCCCGAACTTCTTCTGCGACACCGGGCCGGGCTGGTATTTCACCTACAACTTCTGGCCGATTTCCGAGAACCGCACCCGCTGGACCATGGACATCTACCAGCTCAAGGCCGAGCACGCCGGAGGGCTGCTGGCGCAGGAGCACACCAAGATCCTGCTGCGCGACGCGGTGCTGGAGGACTTCAGCACGCTGGAGGCGACGCAGCAGATGATGGAAACCGGCGTACTCAAGCACATCACGATCAGCGAGCTGGAAATCGCGCTGCGCCACCAGATGCACATCATCAACCAGTGGCTGGCGGCATGATGGCGTCCGAGCCGATGCTGCCGGCCCAGTTCGCCGACTGGGAGCCGTATGCCGCCACCTGGTGCCTGGCCACCGAGCATGCCCGGCGCGAGCAGCGCATGCACAGCACGCAGGCGCAGCTGGAACTGTTCTACAGGGCGGTCAAGCCGCGCTTGGATGAGGCCATTCAGTACCTGAACGGCTTTTCGCTGGATACCTTGCCGCAGCGCGAGCGCAACCTGCTGAATCTGGCCCTGTCGCTGGTGGAAATCTCGGTGGCGGTGGAGCTGTTCTTCAACCCCTGGCCGCAGGACGCCTATCCCTGGCAGGAGTTCTCGGTCGCCTATTGAGAGGGTGTTGATCCGCCGGCGCGGGCATCACAAATCAGCGGCGTCCGCGCGGCCCTTTTACGATGCCGAGCCCGGCGACGTTCGGGCGCTGATTGTTCTTCAGCCAGGTTTCGATGCTGCCGGGCGTGGTCGGGGCGTGCAGCAGGTAGCCCTGGATCACGTCGCAGCCGCGTTCGCGCAGGTAGCGCAGCTGGGCGGCGGTCTCGACGCCTTCGCCGACGATCTCCAGGCCCAGGTTGTGACCCATGTCGATGATGCCGTTGGTGATGGCCGCGTCGTGGGTGTTCTCCGGCAACTCGGCGACGAATGAGCGGTCGATCTTGACCGTCTGCACGGGCAGGTGTTTCAGGTAGCCCAGTGACGAATAACCGGTGCCGAAATCGTCGATCGACAGGCGCACCCCGAGGCTGCGCAGGCGGCTCAGAACCTTCGCCGAGGCGTCCAGATCGCGCATCAGGGTGGTTTCGGTGATTTCGAGCTCCAGGCGCTGCGGCGCGTGGTCGGTTTCCTGCAGCGCGCGGGCTACGGTGTCGACGAATTCCGGTGCTGCAAGCTGGTGTCCGGACACGTTCACGGCCATCCGCAGCGGCGGCAGGCCGTGCTGTTGCCACAGGCGGTTCTGCCGGCAGGCCTCGCGCAGCACCCATTCGCCGATCGGGCCGATCAGGCCGGTGTCCTCGGCCAGCGGGATGAAGTCCGCCGGCGAGACCAGGCCGCGCTGCGGATGCTGCCAGCGGATCAGGGCCTCGACGCCGGTGCCCAGGTTCATCTGCGGCTGGTAGAACAGCATCAGTTCGGACCGTTCCAGGGCCTTGCGCAGGTCGGTTTCCATGTCCAGGCGCCGCCGCACGGCGACGCTCATGTGGGTCTGCCAGAAATGGTGCCGCCCGCCGCCGGCTGACTTGGCCTGATTCAGGGCCGTTTCGGCGTGCCGAATCAGTCCGTCCAGGCCGCTGTCGTCGGTCGGGTACAGCGCAATGCCGATGCTGGCGCCGAGCACAAGTTCCTGGTCAGCGACATGCAGCGGCAGGCCGACGCTGCCCAGAATCTTGTTGGCTACGGCGACGGCTGTGTCCGGGCCCTCGATTTCGAACGCCAGGCCGAACTCGTCACTGCCAACCCGTGCCAGCAAATCATCCGCCCGCAGCTGGCGCCGGATGCGGTCGGCCAGTTGCACCAGCACCTCGTCGGCCACGTCGTGGCCGAGGCTCTCGTTCAAAACCTTGAAGCGGTCCAGGTCGAGGGCGACCACGGCGAGCTTGGTACTGGCGTCTGAACGCTCCAGTCGCTCACGCAACCGTTCCCGGAAGCCGGCCCGATTCGGTAGCCCCGTCAGCACGTCGTGATAGGCGAGACGGTGGGCGTTTCGCTCCGATGCACCGGCCTGCAGCAGCCGTGTGACGCGCCGTCGCAGCACGCCGAAATTGATCGGCTTGGTGATGTAGTCGGCGGCACCGGCTCGAAACGCTCGCTCCACCGAAATCTCATCGGCAAGGCTGGTGATCATCAGCACCGGCGTGCGGTGCGCCTGCGGCAGGGCAAGCATTTGCCGGCAGGTCGTGAAGCCGTCCTGACGGGGCAGGCGGGCATCCAGCAGCACCAGGTCGGGGCGCACCCGCGGGTACAGCTGCATGGCCTCCTCGCCGTCGCCGGCCTCGATCACGCGGTAGCCTTCGAGGCTCAGAATGCCGCGCAGTGCCAGGCGCGTGCTGTGGTCATCTTCCACCAGCAGTACCGTGAAATTCGACTGCGCGATTTCGGTCGGTTTACTGCCAAGCTGACCGGAGGACCAATGCGCGAGGGCTTCCCGCGCCGCCGTGTGCTGGCGGTCGAAGTCGTCGCTGAGGCGCTCCAGACCGGCGATGTCCGGGTTGCTGCCACTGGCCATGCGTTCCACGCGCTGGGCCAGATCGGCCAGCATTTCGGCGGCGCTGCCCTTCAGCGTATGCGCCAGATCGCGAATACGCACGGTGTCGCGTTGGCCGATGGCGTCGCGCAAATCCACGAAATAGCGCGCCGAATCCGTGATGAACGTGCGAATGACGGTCGGCAGGGCGTCGCCGATGGCATCGTGCAGTTCGGACAGCAGGGCGGTGTTCAGGACGGCTGTGGTGGTTGGGGCCTCACCGAGGGCGGCAGCAGGCTCGGGCGGCCGTGCAATCGCGCGGGTGGAGGTCCACTTCTCCAGTATTTGCTGCACGCCGGCAAGCTGCATCGGTTTGGGCAGGGCGTCATCCATGCCGGCGGCATGGCACTGCTCCTGCAGCGCGGCCTCCAGATTGGCAGTCATGGCAATGATCGGCACCCGCTGCCCGGCCGGTTCACCGGCGCGGATGCGGCGCGTGGCTTCAAGACCATCGACGCCCGGCATGTTGCAGTCCATGAAGATGATCGCGTACGCGCCGGTCGCCCATTCGTCCACGGCGGCCTGGCCGTCACCTACCACCTCGACCGTGCAGCCACAGGCTTCCAGCAGCCCCTTGGCGACCAGCTGGTTGGTCGCGTTGTCCTCGGCCACCAATACGCGCGAGTTGTTTGCAAGCGGCCGCGGCGGGGCATGGAACGCCGGCGCCGCTGGCTCGGCGATCTGGGGCGCCACATCGAACGGCAGCGAGAACCAGAAGCTGCTGCCAACACCGGGCGTGCTGTCGACGCCGATCTGGCCACCCATCTGTTCGACCAGCTGGCGGGTGATGGTCAGGCCAAGGCCAGAGCCGCCGAACTGCCGCGTGGTCGAACTGTCGGCCTGGGTGAAGGACTGGAAGATGCGTTCCAGATCCTCGCTGGCGATGCCGATGCCGGTATCGGTGACCCGGAACATCAGCCGGGTGTCCGCATCGCCACGCTCGACGGTGTCGATCTGGACCCTGACTTCGCCGGCCGGGGTGAATTTGATCGCGTTGCCGATCAGATTGGTCAGTACCTGACCGAATCGAATCGGATCCCCGACCACGCCCGACGGAACGTCGGCGCCGATATCGACCTGCAGGGCGATGCCCTTGTTGCGTGTCTGCAGCTCGAACAGGGTGGAAATTTCGCGCACCTTGGCATGCAAATCGAACGGTATGTGCTCGATTTCCACACGCCCGGATTCCAGCCGCGAAAAATCCAGGATGTCGTTGATCAGCGCGAGCAGGGTATTGCCGGAGGCCTCGGCGATGGTCAGCCGTTCCAACTGCTTGTCCGTCAGCGGCGACTCCCGCAGCAACTGCAGCATGCCAAGCAGGCCATTGAGCGGAGTGCGGATCTCATGGCTCACGTTGGCGGTGAACTGCGCTTTCACACGCGCGGCGCTCAGGGCGGCGTCGCGCGCGCTGCGCAGTTCCTGCTCGCGGTCCTGCAGCCGGTCCGGCGTGCTCCATCTGCTGCACGTCGGCCGGTCCGGACAACTCGGCGCGGGCCGATATCTCGCCCGCTTCGGTGCGCGCCATGACCCGGGCCAGTGCCTGGATGGGGTTCGATATGCGGCGCAGGATCAGCAGCAGCAGCGGCATCAGTACGGCGGCGGTGAGCACGGTCATCGTCGCGGTGGACACCACGATGTCGCGGGTGACGTCCCGCAGGGCCGCCTTGCTGATGGCAATCGCAACCTGCCCCTGGTATTGCGGCGGCGGGACCGTTTCGCCGAAAACGGTCAGATCCTGGCTGGCATTGCCGACGAATACCGGCGCCCCAAACAGCCAGTAGGAATCGTTGTCGTCGAGCACGCGCGTGCTCTCGTCGGCGCGCCAGGAGTCGATTGCCGGCGCCTGCCGGGCGCCGACCGCGCCATGCCGCAGCAGGATCGAGCCGTCGGCATTGAACACCGCCACGCCGACCACGTTTGGAAACCGCAGCAGGTTGTCGGTGGCTGCCTTGGCGTTGTCCGGGGAGCCATAGAGCAGTGCCAGCGTGGCCTGCGCCGCGTAGCGCTC
>LNAP01003476.1_pt1 | contig 15054 bp, 16 predicted proteins | sample 602601 | NCBI WGS metagenome assembly LNAP01 (sample SAMN02440304, study PRJNA202911) | soil metagenome | biome: Subtropical and temperate rainforests or woodlands; isolation source: soil samples (1 kg each in a 20% v/v slurry with milli Q water) were... ...
ATAACGCGCCGCATCACCGTGTTCCCAGGTGACCCGTACTTCCAGCTTCACGCCTTCGGCACGCAGCGCGTTCACCGCTTCGCGCAGTTCTTCGATGGCTGCACCTTTTCCATTTAAAATCAGCAGTGCTGTGGTCATGTACGCTCCTTTTATCTATACATAACAACAATAGATGATTATGACCGTATTTGGCTATCGGATAAATCAGTGAAGCATTCTTTCTGGTATTAAATAATTGCAGTTAAAGTCATTCAATAAAACACTTATTTATCTGCAAATGATTTTTTATTTTGAGGGCGGAAAGAGGTTATTTGTTCACTGAATGGGAGAACAGAGAATTGCCCGAATACCAAAAGAAAAGCCAGCTCAAGGGAGATTGAGCTGGCCAAGGAGGTGGTTCCTGGTATAGTCCGGTGCTTTATTTTGCATTCGAAGTAAATTGCGAATGCATATTAACCAACCACCCTAAAAATAGATGTGATCGAATTCTTGTTTTCGAAGAATTCCTTATTTTGAATGCGGATTCCGGGTGTCGGTTTCTTCCAGATTACGCAACAAAATAGCGAATTCCAGGCTGACATCTTCCGGCAACGCGACATATACGAAGTGGCCATTACCCGGCGCCACGTCGGTCGGCTGACCTTTTTTGTTGCGCAGCGCTTCCAGTGTGAACTGAACGTTACCCTGCGGCGTCATCATTTCCACACTGTCGCCGACGCTGAACTTATTTTTCACGTCGATTTCTGCCCAACCATCCTTACGGTTACCGGTGAATTCACCGACAAACTGCTGGCGGTCGCTGACGGAGAAACCGTATTCGTAGTTCTGTTGTGCGTCATGCGTATGACGGCGCAGGAAACCTTCGGTGTAACCGCGATGCGCCAGGCCTTCCAGCGTTGAAAGCAGAGTCGGGTCAAAAGGTTTTCCGGCGACTGCATCGTCAATGGCGCGGCGATAAACCTGTGCGGTGCGGGCGCTTGCACTTTTCGTGGATACCCGAAGCAGCAAACCCGTCCCGATGCTCGTGAGCGGCGCAGGCAATGGGTCTACCCGTGTGTTTACCCTGCCGGACCGCAAGCAAGTGAAGCATTTTGAAGAAGGCCACACCGCGGCGATCACCTCGATTGTGACGAAAGTGCGCGACACGTTTGTGTGGATTGTCACCGGCAGCGAGGATGCAACCATTGTGGTTCGCGATCTTGACTCTGGGTCTGTTCTCCGCAAGCTAGCAGGCGTGCACAGCGAGTCTGTCACATCTCTTTCGTTGTATTTCCCCACAGACAAGGCCAACGCGGCGCCCATTCTTCTGTCCGGCAGCGAAGATCACGCCGCGGTGGCCTGGGATGTGCGCACGGGCGAAGTGAGAAAAGTTTTCAAAGGTGAACACGCCGCAGCGATCACTTCTGTGACGATCCAAGACCAAGGAGGTGCGCCTCTGGCAGTGACGGGCGGATCAGATGGAGCCGTGGTGGTGTGGGATCTGACCACGGGGCATAAGATCCGCAAGCTGGAGGGCAACGGCCCAGTCAGCGCTCTTGCTGTGTGCACATCGTCAGAAAGCTCTACTTCTGTGTTGTTTGCGGCCAATGGCGAGCGTGTTGACGTGTGGGCGGACTGCCTGTTGGGGGACGATTACATGCCTTTTCCTCGCACAATGCAGCAGCTTGTGAAACACGACCTAGCCCAGACCTCTGCCCAGGGTCATCGCACCTGGTCGCGTATTCAACAGGCCGCATCACACTACGGTGACTCATTCTGGCTGGAAAACTATATTCTGTTCACACAAATGTTCATCCACACATCGCCGATTCGTGAAGCATTTTTCAAGATGTTCAAGGCCAATCTGCACCTGGTGATTCACCTACTACCGCTCACAGTGCACAAGGGCACGCTTAAAAGCCTGTTGGAGATCTGCATCGACGACAACTTGCCCGTACGGCGAATCGTCCTCGAGGCATGGGTGGCTGCTTTAAACTCTCCCTGTGAAGACTACTTGAACCAAGCTTTCCATCCGTCTACATTCTTCGATCAAAGGGTGCTTTACAAGCTAGCCGAACGCTTCCCGACGGAGTTTATCGAGTTCATCTGTCGCCTGCAGCTGGTCAAGTCGAGCGAACTTGTGCACAAGAGTTGCGCCTCCTACAATCTCCACCGCGGTCTGGTGATTGAAGGCATGCCCGCGAAGCTCTCTGTGGACATGTGGACCACCATCGCTGGTTACTACTGTTCCAAGAACGCCCCAACGATTGGTCCGCAGGCCAACCAACCCGTCACCGCGATGATGGTGCCATTGCTTGGCGCCGCCGATATGAAGATGCTCAATGCTTACGTCGACACCAGCAATGCTGTTGGCAGTCTGGACATTTTTGAAAGCGAGGTGGGTGTGACCGCGTTCAAGTACGCCTGGGTCAGCTTTGGTCTGAAGATCCATGTCACCACCACACTGCGGTACTTCTTGTTTATCGTGGTGTTCACCACCTCAGTGTTCACGTTTGACCGTCTGCAGCGGTCGGAGCACCTCTCTGTGTCGTTTTGGGCGTGGTTTCAGCAGGCCCTGGTGCTTGCTGGCGTCCTGTATTATATTATCGACGAGAGCCGTCAGTTTTGGAGTGAGAACAAGGACAGGGTGAAGGAGATCAAGCAGCGCCTGGTGGACTCCAAGGAGCGGGAGAAGGAGAAACGTCGCCTGAAGACGGCTGAAGATGAGCGCGAATCCTTGTACACTGCGGGCCAGCACCGTCAGCAGTTTCTTACCGCGAAGAGTATCAAGGCGGCGCCGGTCACCCGCGCGACCCTGCGCCAGTACGCAGGAGCGATGTACTGCTTTCACAGCTGCCGCCTAACTTTAACCGAGCTGTTGCCCAGTCCTCATAAGGCTGTGCACCTGGTCGGCGCGCTTGTCGATACTGTGGTGCAGTGGTGGACAGATTCTATCATGTATCTAATTGTCCTGCATTTTGCGGGGTTTTGGAACATGATTGACCTCTCCGTGCTGGGTTTAGTATCGGCTGGCACGATCGTGCGCATCGTGAGTGAGGAAGAGACAGACATGAGTCGATGCATTCTGTCGGTGGCATGTGTAATGGTGTGGTTCAAAGTGCTGAACTTCATGCGTCCTTTCAAACATTCCGGACCGCTCAGTAAGTGTTATATACTATTCTCTTCAGTCGATTCTGGATAATTTGTACCAGTTGTTCTCTTCAATATTTGTTCAGACTAATTTTTTACCCTTTTCTTAACCTTTTTTTGCAGTTGCGATGATTCTGCGGATCATGCAAGACATTCAGTTCTTCGTGTTCATCCTGGCGATTGTGTTGACGGGCTTCAGTATGGCCTTTTGGTTGATCTCCTACCCCGACACTTCCCTGGCCTTTGGCACCATCGAGATGTCCTTCTACAACACCTATCTGTACATGCTCGGCCAGAACATTGAGGCCGATTTTGCCGCCGACACGGCGTCTCCTCGGCTGGGCATTGTGTTGCTGGTGGCGTTCATGTTCTTCATGATGATTCTGATGCTAAATCTGCTTATCGCGCTGATGGGCAACAGCTACAGCAAGGTCCAGGAGAAAGGACTTGCCGAGTGGCGGCTCGGTCAGGCGAGTATGATTCTGGAACAGTCGTACCTCATGAACGACCGAACGAAGCGCGCACACGAGAAGTACAACAGTGTCCACGTGCTGAAGTACTCCACGTTGTTGCCACAGGACGATGGCGAGGGCGTGAGCGTGGACAAGAGACTGCATGCACTAGAGAGCGCGCTGGTCAGTCTAGAGAAAAAGCTGGACGAAACACTTCAGAAATAAATAGTAAGCTATTGAGAAAAGAAGTTAGTCGAGGCGAGAGAGGCATCTTACGTATTGCTGAATGTTGTTATTTGGAATGGTAACTTATGAGCAGAGTATCGCAGTTTTTGTGAGGGAATATGGATACTTTTGTCATTGTGAGGATATTTCATAGAATAGTTTGTTGATGTTGCAAAAAATTTAAGGATTTCAAAATTGGTGTTGCTGAACGAAAATAAATTAATGACACGATCAGTTTTGGTGAAATCTTTTACCAATTCCGAAAGAAAAGAACAACATCAATCTGCATTTAAGAACAGGAAAATCCAAATCCATTTTGCAAAATGTATGACTCGTATGTTCCGTAGGTCGCAACTAAAAAAAAAATCCTCACAAAAATCAAAACTGCTCTCATTATTATGAACCTTTCATTTAAAAATAGTATCAAAATCGTTTCTCCTCAAACTAAATCAGCGCAAACAAAACGAATGCCTTCCCAAAATACAAAATTGTTTATTTTCGATTCACTGTCATGTGGCCACACCTACACAAACAAAATATTCAATTACGTTCAGGCCTAACTTCTCAGTTGAAATGACAGTTTTTGGTACCTGCTGTGACCGCTGTTCTCGTTTAACATTCTTACTGCAACTGGATCTTGGCAACGTTGTGCAGGAAAGAGAGGTTTTTCAGCGCACACAGGGCAGCGGAAGACACATCGTTGTCCAGCGCCATGAAGCACAAAGCACTGGTCGCGGTGGCAGAGGGCGCTGCAATGAGAAGGTGAAAAGATGATCACAGGTGATAAGAGGCGTGTTGAAGAGTAAAATTAAAGAATTTCAGATAAAAGGAGTCTTCGTAGAGGATAGGATGCTGGACACTACTTATACAGAAAACAAAAGAAAAGTTTGGTAATTGTTGCCATACCTTCAGCACCTCCTCTGGTACCGATGGAGCGAGCCACATTCATGCTGGCAATGTTCACATTCGCCCTCTGCAAAATCTCCAGCACCTGTGTGTTTAAAACAGAGAGAACAGAAAAAAAACAGAAGTTGCAAATATTCATACATGGAAAATGAATTTGAGTGAAGTTTTAGATGTGCAGCATGTGCTAATCCGTTCCACAAAATAGGCGAAAGACTTCCAAATTGCTTAAATAAATAGGTGATACCTCGGAGATAGCGCCGGGTCGGTCCTCGTTCTTGAAGGTCAGGATAAAGTTGCCCTCTGGCTTGAAGGCAAACAAATCGTTGAAATCGTCCACCTAAAATTAGATCAAAGAAGGTAAAATTACAAAAAAAACAAACAGGAAAGGATGTGTCAAAAAGCTACGTGAAAACAAGCACGGACGTCTAAAATTGGCGAGCATCGTAATATCACAATAAATGAAAGCCATCACTCCCAAATTTCTCAAAAAGCACCAGCAACAGAACAAAAATCAACAACAAAAATAAATGCACACATCACAAAAAATACTCACCTGCACGATGTGTGGTTGATTGCCAAAGACTGCGCCGGTCACCTTGCTCACAGAGCCATCGGCGCGCTGCACCTCCACACTCAACAGGTTCCAGTACTGGCTGCCGCGCAGCTCGGGTGGTTCCTCGGAGATGCTCTGTGTAGTGTATTGGGTGAGATATTAGGTGAGATAAAGGGAGATGAGGAGAGAGATGGAAGTGTGTTGCAAGGGGTAAACAAATGTGGTGAGGATCAACAATGTTGTGAGGGGATTTGTGAATGACCGGTTCTTACAACTGCATGGAAGACAGTCACAGCCATCAGCAATAAACGTCACAACAAAACAATAGAAAGAAAGATCAACATACCGATGCAATGCCAGCCTCTTTGGCCATAGCCGGGGCAGAGATCATGTCGGGCTGCAGGCCCAGACCTGAGTGCTTCACCAAACCCTTCAGTACCTGTTGGTTGCAGAGTATGAATAGAGAGAAAGAGAAAGAGAGGAGATGTGACAAGAATAAACAGAATTATGATAACCATTCACTGATCACAATTAGAAAGAGAGAAGAATCTTGGAAAGGAACAATATTACAACAGGTAAAATATGACAAAACCATAAATTAACAACCAACAAAAATATCCGCTTACCTGTGCCTCCAGCAGCTGGCGCGCCTGTTTCGTGGTGATGTTCGCATCCCTCCCGCCCATGGTCTTGAGCACCACCTGGGTGACCTTGGAAGAAGAATTGAGCTGTGCTGTCATGGCTCCAATGGTCTCGGCTAGCTGCATGAATGGCTTCATGTGCACCTGTTGCATGATACCACAGAAAATAGAGAGAATTAGAGAGAATCAGAGAAATGTGAATATCATAGAAACTGGTTTTCAACAGCGAAACAACGAAAGCGAGGGTGGTTTGGATGAATAAATAACTAAGAACAAGAAAATAGATGGAGCCTTCAGAAATAGAATTACCTGAGTGGACGCCATGAGATAAGACACATTAGTTACTCCAAAGTAATCCTTGTTGTCAAACACATCACACATCTGCACGGCAATGTCGCGCGACACATTCACTTGCGCTTCCTCCGTGGAAGCCCCGAGATGCGGCGTGCAGATCAACCTCGGGTGTGCAATGAGCGGTTGCAGATGTTCCTTCGGAGGCTCTGAGGTAAACACGTCCAGGGCTGCGCCGCCGACCTGACCGGATTCCAGCATCTTCAACAAGGCCGCCTCGTCAACGATGCCACCGCGCGCGCAGTTGATAATCCGCACGCCGCGCTTGCACTTGCCCAATGTGGTTTCGTTCAGCAGGTTATTGGTTTCCGGGGTAAGTGGGGTGTGCACCGTGATGAAGTCCGCGCTGGCATAGATTTCATCCACACTGGCGCGCTGCAATTGGCAGGCGGCAAACTGCTCCGCTGTCATCACGGGGTCATAACCTGTTGATCAATTCGAAACGATAAAAGAAAAAGAAAAGGAAAATAAATACATGAAGTGATGATGCATTGGAAAAACAGGTTTAAAGTTTCTCCTTACAGATGAAGTAACTTCAGCGATGTTTCAAATTCGAAATAAGCACCTACCTTTGACCACCATGCCCATTTCTCTGGCACAATTGGCCACTTCCTGTCCAATGCGACCACAGCCAATGATGCCCAGGGTCTTACCGGACATCTCAATACCGGTGAAAGACTTACGGTCCCATTTTCCCTGTGAAAGATTTGGGTTAAAATTAGGGGGTGGATGGTTAAAAGTAGAATGAAGAGTCGGTTCGATAAAACACGCCACATTCGTGATATATCGTCCGACAAAGCCAATTATCACGTACTCGTACCAAACAACACATAAATGTGACACCAGGCAGACACTCATTTGTGAAAAAAAATTACTCACCTCTTTCACCGACATGTCTGCTGCGGGGATGTTGCGCGCCAATGAGCACAGCAACGACATCGCCAACTGAGCTGTGCTCACTGTGTTGCCACCTGGTGTGTTCATGACCATCATGCCGTTTCTGCAAGTGCAAATATGATGTGATATCACCGCCATATGGTAAAAAGAACAAGAGATACATTGTAAAGTGTGATAGGAGTGTCTACAGCGAAGATACTATCAACTCTCATAATAAAAACATACTTGGTGGCTTCTTTCACGTCGATGTTGTCGATTCCCACTCCAGCGCGACCAATGATGCGCATCTTCTTGGCAGCTTGAATGATTGTGGGAGTGACCTTGAAGAACAAAGTCGATAAACATGAGCATGTGCGTACGAAAAACAAATATCTATTTGATCGCAATAATAACCTTTGTGGCACTACGAACCACCAGTGCATCGTATTCTCCTATGATTTTGACCAGTTCGGATTCCGGCATGGTCTTCTTAAAGTCAACGTCATGTCCTCTTTGCTTGAAGATGTTAATGCACACCTAGACAACAGAAGGAAGAAATTCACATATAGAGATTGCATAGTCTCACAGTTCAAATGAATAGTACCTCGTCAACACCATCTGTTGCGAGGATTCGGGCATTCGCCGCAGAAGACATCTGAAAGGATCTTCTTGTCAAGGAAGCCACTCTGCCTGAAACTCTTTGCAATTTACAAAAGCTCATACTGATGAATATCAAAAAAATCAAAGGCTAGCTTGAATGTTAGGTTTGGATGAAGATCTTCTTCGACGAATTTTATGCAACACAGAAGCGAGGCAACATTCGAAATCAGTTGCTCAGCGATTCGGAGTCCCTGTTCTATTTGTGCGCTTTAGTATTTACATCATCATATCAGAAACGCATATTATTACAGGTGATTTGTATTTTCAACAGATGTCATAGCAAAGGGCTAAAGGACGACATGGTCGCTGTTGTAAATGTGTCTTTCGTCAGAATATTGTATGCATAGTGTATTTGAGTCAAATAAAAGTGGATTGGTACACATCGCTATTTTATAGATATACAAAGACAGGAACAAAATCAAAAGAAACCACAACGAAAAGGACTATTTGTTTATACGTAGTAGAGTACCCAACAGCCTCCGTCCAACAATTTATCAAAACTTTTTACACGTTAAGATCGCCCTCTGCTTGGTCCGTGGTGACCACATCACTCTCCGCAGGCACCTGGGCATACCGGCGGGCGCTGTTGCTCTCCAGCTCGGGGCTTTTCGCTTCTGGAATACTACTTTCTACACTCATGATCTGCTGCGCACTTGCGGCCGAGCCGACCCGGCCCATAGTGAGACCGTTTGCGTTCATTTCAATCCCTCCAGAGGGGACTTTGTTGGATGCACCGAGGGGACGGGCGGGTCCGGTGGCATCCGCCGCCCCAATCGCGGTCTTACTGCGCGACTTTTGCTTCTCGATTTGCTTTTTGAGACGGTCGTTTTCCTTGTCCCGTAGGCGCTTCTGCTCGAGTACGATGTAGTCGTACGTGGTGAGGTTGCGGTAGATCAACACTGCGTGGAAAGTGCCCAACTGAAGGATCATCAAGACCAACGCCAGCAGCACCACGACCGAGGCAATCAACAACCCCTGTAGGGCAGGAAGGGTGAGTTGCGAGCCAATGCGACCTTCTAGAAAGTCGTGATCGTTTAGTCGGTCCATAAATCCGTCCGAATATGCGAATGATTCCACCAGAAGGGCGATGGAGATCGCTAGACTCTCGGAGGTCATCAGCCCCACAAAAGTGACAATACCAAGGAAATACGGATAATTCTTTTTGCCAATGCACGTATTTAGCCACTTGCAATGGTGGTCAAAGCCAATAATGCACTTGTCGCAGAATCGGCAGTGTTTGCTTGTTTGATGGACGTCCTTTTCACACAAGTAGCAATGAATGACTTCTTTTGTCACTGAGGTGCCGCCGGTTGATGCAGGCACTTCGACGCACAGTACCGCATCGTCTATTGGGTCTATTGTTACTGTATAATACGCAAATACCGCTGTGCATATGGAGAAGATAGAGAACACGATTGTGAGAACTATTTCGACTGCAACGGGATCCCACAATAAGTGCTCCAGAAACGCATAATAATGGGCCAAAATTATGGGAAACAAAAACCACGTGGCAATCTGGAATGGATGCCATGGCCTTTGCATGCCATTTATCCGTCTATCTAACTCCACCATCGTGATAAATACGTGTCGTGAAAATGTGGCGGCCCCGAGCAATGAACTGTTTGACCCTGGTCCAACGTCTCAGATAGATTGCCATAGTGTGTACTGTTCCATGTGCCCAATAACGCTTATTCAAACCGCACATTCGCCGATTTGTAACGGTGAGATGAATCCAATAACAGCACTTCAGAAAATCCTACCCTTCTGATCATCCAACTCTTTGTTAACTCTAGACAAAATGGATAGAAATACACCAAAGTTACCCATCAACATGAAGTCGGCGGCAACAATGAAAAACAGCCCAAGAAAGAGCAGTTACACGGTGGGGTTTCCACCGAACATGCCTGCCGCGCTTCACGACAAGAATGCACGCACTGTGCAAGAGAAGAGCGAAGTATTAGCACAGCATAGCTTGAGTACGATCAGTGGCAATAGTATGGTGGTGAGCAGCGAGTTCAAAAACGGCACTCGCAGTGACGTAGTGGCGCTAGAAGCCTGGACACACAAGCAGCTGACAGAAATCCATTTCAAACACAGCGACGATCCTGCCTCTGCACACCGAGAGAAAGAACGAGAGTCCGCGGACCAAGTGAAAGTACTCGATGCGTCTGCTGAGCTCTTGGCGAAGATGGTAGAGGTGCATTGCATTGACAAGGCGCGTCTGATGCGCAAACTGTGGTCCTCCAGTGCCGATTTGTTCAACTCCATCTACACCGAGCTGTCCTCGATCATTCACGAGCTCAAACTGAAGCTCTCGGACAAAACAATGGTGTGCAACCGATTGGAAGAAACCATGAACCGCGTGCGCACGGCTGCGACCCCTGGAGGTACATTGTCTGCGCTCGCCACGCACGACCGTGAAACTCATCTGCACAATACCACCGAGCCGCCACTGCCCTTTGTGGACACGCAAACCGCCACAGTGCGCGCGTTGGAAGAAGAGTTGCTTTTAAAAAACCAAGAAATGATGCAATTGCAAGCCACATTGACCAGCCTGGCCATTTGGTTTCCCAATTTTGCCAAATTTAACGCATCGATTTTGAGCAAGTATCTCCCGCCGATTGACTATTTAGAAGAGTTGGAACGCATTGAGCGTGAGAAAGAAGCCGAAGAGAAGCGATTGTTGCAGTTGAAACAAGAAGAAGAAGCTAGGTTTGCATTGCAAATGTCTCAAAAGCACAGCCCCTCGGCGAAGCATCGACCGACTTTGAATGCCATTGGCGAAAGCCGCAAACACGATGCGAATCACCCGAAAAAGGCAGACAATCGAAGTGAGATTGAGAAGGAAATGCAGGAGGTGGAGATCGCACAGAATTATTTGCTGAAGGATTTGAAGCGCCTGCAAGGACTTGGTAAGCCATTTCGTACATTTTTTTTTTACAATTTTTGTGTGCAATTTCTTGTAATTTCACCGCATGGCTTCATGACTTCAATTTTGGTATAGCTTCAGAGTGTTCTGGTGCATGCACCGTATACCACTTTTGGTCTTTCGTCTTCTAATCTATGTTCTTATTGTACAATTCTTAGGGGTGGGTTTCGCAGTGCTGGACCCTATCGAGCTGGAGGCCGCTAAAGCCGCGGTTAGTCGCAATTATCTAATCGCTCAGAGTGCTGGGATGTTCGTAAACAACAATAATACAGGTAAGTCGCCCACTGCAAACAGCACCGTGCCTGATCTTGCAACCAAGGCGGCGATGAGTGCGCATAGTAACGCTGCCAGTGCGGCGGCCGTGCCGAAAAGCTTCGCTTCTGCCGTGGGTCGCACGAGTATTGCTTTGACGAATCAATTCAAACATCGTTTGGTGACAATGAAATCGTTCGTAGAAGTACAAGGCGATGAATACAACCTCGCTCCAGTGGTGGACTCAGTGTCAGTAAAGGTCCCTCCAGCGCTGGCAAATGAGGACACAAACAAATTACACAGCAAGGCTATCGATCCAGGTACTGTGAGTGCCAAGCTGAGCACAAGTCCTAAAAACACTCCTACTACACCCAAACGCAATGCAACAATGGCTAATAACAGCATGGGTGCCGCGGCGGCAGCAGCGTTGCAAAATGTGCTCCAAGACGAAACCACCATGCCTTTACAGATTGGCGACGCCTCGCCTACCGTCACCACTGCTAAGAATAACACAGACATCAAGGATACCAAGAACACCAAGGATACCCTTCGTGGTGATGTAAACCCCAACGACTTCTACAAATTGCAAAATGTACGAGTGAGTAAGATCGACGCAGACGTGGCCGCGGCGACGGTCCAGCGTTTGGCTAGAAGCATCTCAGCGAAAAGCAAAGGTTTATTGGTTCCAACGGCTCCTGCTACGGTGGACATGAATGTTCCTCCTAGTTTGGCGCAGGATAGCAACAATCCAGATGCGAATGAATACGAGATAAAATACCGCAATTTGTTAATCGATGCACAAAAACTCGAAGTGGCCCGCGCCAAGGCCGAGAAAAAGCAAAAAGACGACGCCAAGGCGCACCACAAGCAGTTGTTGCGAATGAGTGCACATGTTACGACATTGCAAAACAAACTCCAGGCGAGTCATCACAGTGCGAATTTGATGTTGCAGAAAATTCCTCATGTGGTGTTTTCTCCGATGATTGCACGGGAGTATAATAATAACTTCAGTACTGAGTATGGTGTTAGTGACTATGAAACAGGACATAAGGCTTATGATTACATTGCGTCTTACCAGCACCCAAGTGTTAAATCCAATACTACGCGTTCAGCCGAGCACACTAAAGCTGACCAGAACCACACTGAATATACCCACCTCACTACACTTCATTCCATGTTTGACTCTGCCGTGAGCGATATTAACGTACTGTTAAACAACAGCCGCGCGCCGCGTCGTCGGGACTTTCAGGATTCATCTACTGGTGTGGATGAAGAAGCAACCGATTTTGTAAATAGAGGTGGAAGTACCAGTCCTCCTCGTAGCAGGGGTCCCTCGGCACCCACGCAGCAGGTACTCTTTTCACTTGTTTATGTGTAGTTATTGTTTTCGCTTTTATGTGGAGTTAGTCTGGAATATAGCATTCTTCATATATCACTGTTCATGCTCTAATATTTGCTCCTTCTCGTTTATTTTCCCATGATAGAAGAACCCTCTGCCTGTGCGCACCCTCACTATCTCTGAGATTCACCACCTAATTAATCGCTTCTGCGCTCACTTTGTGCAATCTTCACCCACGGCTGTGAGCAACAACACTTCTGATGGTACACATCTTAACGGTGGGAGTGGGTTACGAGACGATTTGTACGTACAATTCGGCCAAGGACCGGACCAATACAAATTCGGATACTTGAATGCAGTATTGAACGGACAGTCTGTGTCGTTGTTCAACATGAACAGTGTTTATACTCCTGCTGGTGGTAGTGGTGAGAATGTAGTGCTGAGAAATGCATACAAAAGTGCACAGTATCTCGAAGATTCAAGCGTATCCGCTGGCTATGTACAGCCTATGGAGTACGCTGCGTCTGTGGATAATTACGCACATCAGCCGTCCGTTACTTTTGCCGATGAGCTGCCTAGTATGGTTCATAATAGTGTCCTGGATAGTAGTATTGTGTATGGAGATGTGCCAGTACAGAAGCAAGTGATGCAGCAGTCGTATACCGTATTTGCAGCACACTTGTTTCAGTATCTAGCTAGCAACCGACCGAAGGCTCACCATACCACTAACGCGACAGCGTTGTTGCATGCCATTTACTCAACACTTCTGCACAACCGTGAGCTTCTTCACACCCACAATACACGTATCAGTCGACCCACCACCGGGCACAACAGAAGTGTTTCTTCAAATGCTCCCTTTGTGAGTACCTTTATCGAGCGTACCTTTCCACAAGAAGGGCTGGTAAAATGCCTATTGGAGCTATTCGGAGTAACCCTTCGCACGCCACTCTATCCTACAATACCAAGCAGCACTAGTACGCCGTATAGTATGTACTCGTATTTAGAGTACCTAAACAATGGTGATTTTAGACAGCACAAGCTGCGACAGAGTATCTTTTTTGATGTGTTCATGACGGGATTTCAGGCTATGCAGGTAAATGGATAATCCATTTTTTTATTTTCATAGTACCATTAGTGCGGAAGCATGCTGATTTGCACTCAAACTATTCTTACAAAACGTTTTTTTTTTTACTTAAAACCTCGCTTACCCTATCATTTCAAACCATTGCATCCTTTTCTACAGCGATATTTAAGCATCCCTAGCGCAGTGACGAATAGCGAGGTTACTACTTCAGTGCCGCCGCACTCCTTCCCACTCACCGCGACTGAGCGTATATTGCGACGTATGTTCACTGTCGTAGGGGAAGACACTAGCAGCAGTAACTCCACGGTGAAACGTCGCAATACGAATAACGCAAATCATACCAACGCTACGGTAGTTAGTAGTATCAGCTCGAACACGGCTGGTGCAGGGAGTAATAACAATGCTAAGAGTAATACCACTGGTGTGAGTCATCATGTAGATAGTGTAGCGCCTAGTGGAGAGGCTAGTGGTGGACACTCTGTGAGCGGTGGTCATGAATCCCAGGCAAAGTACGAAAAAGAAGCGCAGAGCCCGCCTTGGTGGAGAACACTGACGCATAGGTAACAGTTTTTCTCTCTTCTTTCTGTTTTTTTTCTGCTTTCGATTGTTCATGATGTGATACTGATTGTTGGTGTTTGTCAAAGTTTCCGTCCTTTGTCAATGTAAATGTGTAAATATTTGGATTCTCTTTTGAGTGTCATTTATCCTTTTGTGTCTGTTCTCTTATTGCAGCGCCTTTGCGACATTGAAGCACGATGTGCGCATGATAGCTGTAACGGAGCATCGCGCTCGAGCCCTAAGTGAGATGCTCGGCGTAACCAGCATTAGTGGCAACGCGCAACAAGAGAAGCCGGGTATGTCGTTGTGTTGCTATTTTTGTTGCTTGTACTGTGGATAAGGATTACGCATCCAGCTCAGGTTCCCAGTTGCATTATATCCTATTTTATCATTGCCTGTTGTTTGCAAAGCTGACATTCAGTTTATTTTTATCATTCGCAGAAGCGGATCCAGTCGAGCTACGAGTGGATTGCTATGAGTGCATTCTTACGTGCATGAACAGCGTCTACGCCCAGCACCACCGGCTGATGGTTGTGTTGATGGTAAGTCTTGCTGCCTTGATTGTTTATATCTTGCTTTTCTAGTACAAATTCCTTTGGCGCCACAGTTCTAGTTCTGAAGATACGGTGTAGTTACCAATATTTTGCTAATAAATATATCTGTTTTTTATTTTCTTTTCAGAACATGTACCGGTTTCTTGAGTCTCTGTCGATCCACCACGGAGTGGCCAACCGCACCTACCACTTGCTACTCGCACACTTTCTTCAATCTGCGTATCCTTCCGTTCAGGACGTAAACAACGCTTTCAATATTAGCAGTGTCGCGCAGGGAACGTTCAGTTTTGCACCCCGTACGGCCATCGTGGTGAATTTGGAGCTCATGTGTGAATTGCAAGCTCTGCAGGGCCAGGGTGTATTGAATAAGCACACCTTTGCGGACGCCGTGCTGCGCAGTGTGCCGAATTATTTAGTACAAGGATTGGCTCATTTGTTGGAACCAGCAAGTGCAGCGGGGGCTGCGCACAGAGCGAAGCTGATTAGTGACGGTAATCTATGTTTTTTGTTTTTTTACATTATTTACTTGTTTGGTTCACTGCATT
>LNAP01003477.1_pt1 | contig 15053 bp, 13 predicted proteins | sample 602601 | NCBI WGS metagenome assembly LNAP01 (sample SAMN02440304, study PRJNA202911) | soil metagenome | biome: Subtropical and temperate rainforests or woodlands; isolation source: soil samples (1 kg each in a 20% v/v slurry with milli Q water) were... ...
CGGCCGTAGCAGGCCGGCCCCGGCCGCGAGCCGGCGCTTTCCGGACCGACCTTGAGGACGCCCTGGGCGTCGACCCAGGCGATCGAGCCGCCGCCCTCGCCGATCGAACTGACCGAGACGGACGGGATGTAGATCTGGAACTCGCCGATCTGCTCGCCGACGCCGTATTGCGGCTGGCCGCCGATGATCACCGCGACATCCGCGCTGGTGCCGCCGATATCGAGGCTCATGCAGCGCTCGATGCCGCAGATCTCGGCCACGTAACTGGCGCCGATCACGCCGGAGGCCGTCCCCGACAGGATCATCTGAACGCACTGGTTCTTGCCCTGTTCGGCGGTCATCACACCGCCGTTGGACTTGGTCAGGCGCGGATCGGCGGTGACGCCGACATCCTTCAGCGCCTTCTGCAGCGAGCCGAGATAGTGCGCCACGCGCGGCTGCACATAGGCGCCGATGGCCGCCGTGATGGTGCGCTCGTATTCGCGGATGATCGGCCAGGTCTCGCTGGAGCAGAACACCGGGATCTCCGGCGCCAGCCGCTCGACGATGGCCTTGGCGGCAAGTTCATGGGCAGGATTGCGGTAGGCGTGCAGGAACGAGATGACGATGCCCTCGGCGCCGGCCGCGCGGGCGCCCGCGACAGCTTGCGCCACGCTCGCCGCGTCAAGTTCGTCCTGGGTGCTGCCGTCCGCCCTCAGACGGCCGGTGACGCCGAACACCAGATCGCGGGTGATCAGCGGCGCCGCGCGCTTCGACAGCAGGTTGTACATGTCGGGGATCTTGAGGCGGGCGATCTCCAGCACGTCGCGAAAATGCTCCGTGGTGAACAGCGCAAGGCGCAGACCCTTGCGCTGGATCACGGTGTTGATGCCGACCGTGGTGCCGTGGGTGAAGTAGGTGATGTCCTCCGGCTTGATGCCGTAGCGTTCGCCAACCAGACGGACGCCCTCGAGCACCTCGGCGCCCGGCTCGTCGGGCCGCGAGAACACTTTCAGCGTCTTGAGGCTTTGCGTCGCCTCGTCGAACAGCGCAAAATCAGTGAACGACCCGCCGATATCGACGCCTACCCGGTAACCCATGACACTCTTCTCCGCGGCAATCTGAGGGGGTGGCCGGCCGCGCTAGCGGCCGATCTCCTTGTTCCAGGTCTCAACCCATTCGGACTGATGCGGCACGATCTGCCGGTAGGGCGGGAACACGATGATCGAAGGATCAGTGATCTCGTGCTTGATCTTCTCGTCGAACACCGCGTCCTTGTTGGTGACGCCGTAGCGCACCGCGCTGCCGAAACAGGACTGCGCTTCCTTGCTCAGCGTGGCATTGACGAAGTCGTAGCCCAGCTCGGCGCCGTTCTTGACTTTCTGCACCCAGGTCAGACCGACGCCGACCGCCGGCGCCGGCGAATAATATTTGAAGTCACTGTTGTTGTCGTCGATGAAGGCCCAGGCGCGACCGTCCCAATACAGCGCCATATCGATATCGCCGCCCTTGAGACCATTCAGCACGCTGTTCGGGTCGGTCCAGAAAGCGATATTGCCGCTCTTCTGCATCCGCTTGATCTGCGTCAGCCCGGGGGCGATGTTGTCGACGCCGCCGCCAAACTGGTCGGCGAACATCCAGACCGAGATGGCAAGACCGCCGCTCGGATAGTTCACCCCCGGCATGGAAGCTTTCCACTTGCCGGCCACGGTTCCTTCGACGAAGGCCTTCCAGTCCTTCGGCGGATCCTTGACCGTCTTGCTGTTGTAGATGATGCCCATGCCGCCGTAATTGTGCGGGACGCCGAAACCGTTGCCGATTTCCCTGAACTGCGGCCGGATGTTGGCGAGATTCGGCACCTTCTCGACAGTGAGCTGATCGACCAGCCCGCGATCGATGGCATCCCAAGCGTTTTCGCTGGGATTATAGAACACGTCGAGCGGCGGCTTGTTCGGGCTGGCGGCAATCTGGTTGAGCCACTGCACCGGGGTGCCGAGCACGACATCGACGGTTTTGCCGGTGCGTTTCTGAAACGGCTCGACGACGCACTTGCGCAGGCTCTGCTCCCAGATGCCGCCGAAGGCGCCGACCGTCAGGTCCGCTGCCGATGCGCTGGCGATGCCGGCCAAAGCCATCACACCTGCCAGCAGTCCGCGTCCGCAAGTTCTGATTCGATATCGCATCATAACCCCTTTGCCTCGACAACCGATCGCCAAGCATTCACTATCGTGAAAGCTGGCGCAACCGGTTTCAGTTAAATGTATGCCTAAAGCCACAAAAGGCAGCATTTGCCTTCTGATTAGCCGCCGTTGACGATTGACCAAGCCGCTGATTCCAGTCCTTATTTCATTTTAATGAGGCAGCCTCGAAGGGATCGCGCGGATGACAGGGATGCAAGCCATGCTGAGCTATCCGCACCACGCGCCGGCAATCGTCCCCCGAGCATCGCCGGCATCGCGCCGGGCGAACTCGCCCGGCCGCGGGGGCGGCGCGCAATGACCAGCGCCGTCCCGCTGCACCTGCACGGAATCAGCAAGAGTTTTGGCGCAGTCCAGGCGCTGCATCCGATGACGCAGACCATCGAAGGCAGCGAGATGCTGGCGCTGCTCGGGCCGTCCGGCTGCGGCAAGACCACGACCCTGCGCATCATCGCCGGCTTCGAGACGCCCGACCATGGCAGCGTCGTGATCGGCAGCTGTGACGTCACCGAACTGCCGCCGAACAAGCGCGACCTCGGCATGGTGTTTCAGAACTACAGCCTGTTCCCGCACATGACGGTCGGCGAGAACGTCGCCTTCGGGCTGAAGATGCAGGGCATCACGGCTGCCGAGCGCACCCAGCGGGCGCGCGAGATGCTGGCGCTGGTCCGGCTTACCCAGCACGAGGACCGCCGGATCCACCAGCTCTCGGGCGGCCAGCAGCAGCGCATCGCACTGGCGCGGGCGCTGGTCACCAATCCCTCGACACTGCTGCTCGACGAGCCGCTCGGCGCGCTCGACAAGAACCTGCGCGAGAGCATGCAGTTCGAACTGCGCGCGATCCAGCAACGGCTGGGCATCACCTCGATCCTCGTCACCCACGACCAGGAAGAGGCGCTGACCATGAGCAACCGCGTCGCGGTGATGTGCGACGGCCAAGTGATCCAGGTCGGCCGGCCGGCCGACATCTACGAGCGGCCGCGCAACCGCTTCGTCGCGGAATTCCTCGGTACTGCCAATATCGTGGCGGGGACCGTGACGGCGCAGACGGCCGAACGACGCTGGGATGTGGCGCTGACAGGCGAAGCCGGCGGCAGCGTGCCGGTGCAGTCGGATGCCACGCTGACCACCGGCGACACCATCCTGCTCGCCGTAAGGCCGGAGCGTCTCGAACTCGGTCCGGTGCGCGCGGGTGGCCTGCGCGCGCGGGTCCAGGACGTGGTCTTCCGCGGCAGCTATTTCGCTTATGAGCTTCGCGTGCACGGCCAGGACAGGCCGTTCTTCCACTACAGCCAGACGCGCAAGGACATTCCCGCCGACGGCATGGTCGGCCTTCGCTGGCAGCCCGACAATGCAATCGTGCTCGAGGACAGGCCATGACGGCGGCTCCCACGCCGGCCGCCATCGAGCCCGCGGCGCGCCGCAGCCGCCCCTATCGGCTGGCCAGCTGGAGCTGGACCCTCCCGGTCCTGCTGTTTCTGGGATTCTTCTTCGTCATTCCGCTCGGCGCCAACATCCTGCGCAGCCTGCAGACCGGACAGACTGCCACCAACGGCCCGCTGTTCTACTACATCAAGCTGCTGACCGACGCCTACTACGCCGGCATCATCGTCGAGACCCTGAAGGTCGCCACGATCACCACGCTGCTGTGCCTGATCGTCGGCTATCCCGTGGCCTATTTCATGGTGCGCTTTGCCGGGCGCTGGAACGCCGTCATCGTCTTCCTGCTGATCGCGCCGCTGCTGACCTCTATCATCATGCGCACGTTCGGCTGGCGCGTGCTGCTGGCGCGCCGCGGCGCGCTGACCACGCTGCTGGTCGACTGGGGCGTAATCCCGCGCCCGATCAACATCGCCGACGAACCGTTTGCGGTCTATCTCGGCCTCGTCCATGTGCTGGCGCCGTTCATGATCCTGTCGATCAGCGCCGTGTTGCAGAAGGTGGATGTGCGGCTCGAAGAATCCGCGCGCGTGCTCGGCGCCAGCGCACTGGGCACGTTCTTCCGCATCACCCTGCCGCTCAGCCTCGACGGCATCGCCACCGGCTGCATCCTGGTATTCGTGGTAACCAACGGTAGCTTCCTGACCATGCTGCTGCTCGGCGGCGGCAAGATCACGACGCTGTCGCTGCTGATCTACCAGCAATTCAATGTCGCCCAAGATGTCGGCTTCGCCGCCGCCATGGGCAACTTGTTGCTGTTCGTCGGCCTGGTCAGCCTGGCTCTGCAGGCCCGATTCATGCGCCGCGGCGGGGTCAAGTCATGACCGTACCCGCCGTTCCGGTGCGGCGACGCAAGCGCGTGCGCTACGGGGTGATCGCGCTGGGCATCTATGTACTGCTGTTTCTCGGCTTCATCGCGGCACCGATCGTATCGGTGGTGCTGGTGTCGTTCTCGACCGCCTCGTTCATTGCCTTTCCGATTCCGGGCTTTACGCTGCGCTGGTACTGGCGCATCATTGAGTATAGGCCGTTCATCGACGCGCTCATCGTCTCGGGTGAAGTGGCCGTGCTGTCGACCGTGTTCGGCGCATTACTCGGCATTCCGGCCGCCCTGGCGTTGGCCCGCTCGCGCGCAATGGCCGCCGCGATCGTCTCGAATTTTCTGCTCGCACCGGTGACCGTCCCGGCGATCGTACTCGGCCTGGCGCTGCTGTATTTCCTTAGCTCGCTGTCGTTCGGCATTTCCTTCACGGCACTTCTTATCGCGCATACGGTGGCCGGCATTCCCTACATCGTCCGGACCGTGCTGTCGGTCTATCGCTCGATCCCGCCGGACCTCGAGGAGGCCGCCGCCATTCTCGGGGCCAGCCGCTGGCAGACGTTGGTCCACACTACCCTACCGCTAGTGCGGCCGGGCGTCTTCGCCGGTGGGCTGTTCGCCGTCCTGACCTCGCTCGACAATCTGCCGCTGTCGTTCTTTTTCGGCAGTGCGACGACCAACACGCTGCCGGTCGTGATGTTGAGTTACATGGAAAATCAGTTCGACCCCTCGATCGCCGCCATCAGCACCGTGCAGATGGTGATCGCGATCGTCATTCTATTGATCGCCGACCGGGTTTATGGGATCGAAAAGCTGACCTCGTAACCTGATATCTTCCACACAGTCCTCACCTACGGACACAACGATGGCAAACACTGAAAACATGGCGCGACGTGCACGCGATACCGAAGTCGATGCGATCGCGATGGGAGCACGGGTCCGCGCGATCCGTCAGATGCTTGGCCTGTCCTCGGCGGAGCTCGCCTTGCAGGCCGGCCTGTCCATCGGGCTCATCAGCCAGATCGAGCGCGGCCAGGCCAATCCCAGCCTACGGACCCTGGAGCGACTGCGGCTTGCGCTCGACGTCCCCTTGATGGTGCTGCTGGAAGGACCCGGCAGCGCCGGCTCCGAGCCGGCCTTTGTGCGCCGCCGCCATGCCCGCCCACGGCTCAAGGTCGGCAATCTAGGTCTGGTCAAGGAGATCCTGTCGCCGCCGGATACCGACGGACTGCGCTTCATGATCATGACGGTACCGCCGGGGGCGCAGAGCGAGGACGTGGTGATCGGGGCCGGTCAGAAGGCCGGCCTTGTCCTCAAGGGCCAAGTCAACCTGACGGTCAGCGACGAGCAGGTACAGATCGCCGAAGGCGACAGCTTCCAGTTCTCCAGCGACGCCAGGCATGCCTTCGTCAACAATACCGACCAGCCGGCGGAAGTCTTGTGGATCATGGTCGGCCCGTCCTACGCGACTCCGGTGTGAATTAAGCGTTTGCCGCTCAAAGAACGTTTCGAGATCGGTTACCGCGTCAAAGTCGACCTGCGGCCTGCGATTGCTGACTAGGAATGTCTCGTTGTCCACGTTGGAGAGGATGACGAGCTTGAAGCATTTCTCGAGGTACTGGAGCGCGGCTGGCGAGTCGGTGAAAGCTGGCCAGTTCCCCACCGACAGACCGTATGCGACGCATTCTTGTGGGTCGCGTAGACGCCCCACTCCTCGGCGAGACGCTTGTACACGATGGCCAACAGATCCCGCTAGCGCGTGGTCGGCGTATAACGTTGCTGGCTCGACTCGTGACGTGCATGCGCATCGAGGATCTGATCGCGCCTCAACGGTGGCTGCGCGCGATCGCTGAGGGCCTTCAGCGCCGCAACCATCCCGCTCTCCCAATCGATCAGAGTGCCATAACAGTCGAAGGTGAGCGCGTCGAAATCCGTCAGCATCATCTTATGTCTACTCGTTTGCCCGATCGGACTATCGGTTCTATGGCGCGATGGCAGGCCTATTCGGCTGCCCAACCCGCAATTCGATCGGTTATGCACCGCCTGTCGGCATTCTTCATAGATACTTCTACGGATCGCATTAGCTCCCACAACCTGGACAAGTCGAGCGACTGAAAGAACCCGCCAAGCGGCCATGGCGGTCCGCTCTGCGCCAACAGCGGTCGGTGCAAAGTCGATTGTTTGGGACTACGCCGCCACCCGGCAGAAATTGCGGCACCTTTCTGCGCACGTAAGCATCCGGAAACAATAGTCACTTAGCAGGTTGATCCAGTGCGTGACTTTGAATGAAAAAAGGGCCTTTGCCGCGCTCACCGCCTCAGGCTTCGCGGATGGAGGCGCCGACGGCTTATTGCACCACCTCCATTCCGCCAGTGACGTCGGCTTTCAACGCATCCAAGCTAGAGCAGTCCCTGGACCTGAAGGGACTTGATCGTACGGCGCATGGTCGCCAGGAACAACCGCGCCGGACGAGACAGCGGCGCGCCGCGCGACACGAGAACCTGCGCGGTCACCGCAGTACCCGGTGCGAATTTCAGGCAGACGACGCCGTTTTCACGCGCTTCGATCAGCCAAAACGGGTCGATGACCGCGACCCCTGCCCCTGCCCGTGCCAGGGCGCAGGCAACTGAAGACTGGTTGACCTCGATCGCTACCCGGCGCGGCGTCCCTGCCTGTCGGAACGCCTGCTCAACCAATGCGCCGAGCGGCTGGCTCCGGCTGAACGAGATCAGCGGATAAGGCGTGAGATCGCCAGCTTCGACCATGGCAAGGCCAGCCAGCGGATGGGTGGGGCCGACCACCGCGACAAGATCCGCTGTGCACAGTTCTATTGCCCGTGCGTCGTGCTGCGCCAGCGGCGATAGCGCCAGCCCCAGATCCACCTCTTCGCGCACGACGCTCTGGATGACGCTCGGGACATCGGTGGTTTTCACGGTGATCTGGATTCGCGGGCGCGACTTCTGGAACTCGGCAATTGCCGCCGGCAGGATATTGTTGGCAAGCGTTGCGGTCGCAGCAATCTGGATCGAGCCGACATGGGTGTCGCTCATGTCCTCGATCAGGCGTCCGATACGTTCGATACCGTCAAAGACCCGCTCGAGATCGATCAGCAGGACGCGCGTTTCGGCTGTCGGCTGCAGGCGCCCCTGCTTGCGTAAGAACATCGGAAAGCCTGCCTCACGCGAACATTCGCGCAGCATCATACTGACCGCCGGTTGGGAGATTCCAAGCGCTTGCGCTGCGGACGTTACAGACCCAAACGACGCGACGGCGTGGATTATCTGCAATTGACGAATGCTCAGGGACATAAGTCAGTCTTATGCAGAATTAAGCCAGACGCAATGGAGCTTATTCCAATAGATGCGTAGCTTAGCTCCATGGACGCTGCCCGTGACAAGAGGCATGCGCCTGAGGAAATGCCGGAACTGACATGAAGATCACCGCTGTCGAAACCAGCGTCGTGGCCATGCCCTTCGACATGGGCGGCCCGAAGCCAGCATTTGCCGGTCGGCCTTGGGACCATTTGGAAATCCTGCTGGTCAAGGTCGAAACCGAGGACGGTCTCGTCGGATGGGGCGAGGCATTTGGCCATGCCGCCATTCCCGCCACCAAGGCGGCCATCGACAGCATTGTTGGGCCTCTGATGATCGACCGCGATGCGGGCGATATTCAGGGCCTGTCGCGCACCATCCTTCACAACCTGCACCTGCTCGGCCGCAATGGTTCGTTCGTCTACGGCTATTCCGGCATCGAGATCGCATTGTGGGACCTTGCCGGGAAACGGGCCAATCAACCCCTTTATCGGCTGCTCGGCGGCCGCGATCGCGGCCCCATCCCCGGCTATGCGAGCCTGCTTGCCTATAATGACGACGCCATCGCGGCGAAGAACACCGCAGCGGCCTGCGCCAGAGGTTATCGATTCATCAAACTGCATGAACTGACCCGGTCCGCCGTGCTCGCGTCACAGGCTGTGGCCGGCGATGTGCCGGTCATGATGGACGTCAATTGTGCCTGGTCGCCTCCGGTGGCCCGCGAAATGGCGGCCTCGCTCGCCGATGATCGGCTGATGTGGCTTGAAGAACCGGTGTGGCCACCCGAGGATGTCGAGGGGCTGGCGAGCGTCCGCGCCTGTGGCATTCCGATCTCGGCCGGCGAGAATGTCGCCGGCCTGTTTGGCTTTAAGACGTTGATCGACGCCGGCGCCATCGACATTGCGCAGCCAAGCGTCACCAAGATCGGCGGCATCGCCGAAATGCTGAAAGTGTTCGACCTCTGCGATGCGCATGGCATCGAGGTCTGCCCTCATAGCCCCTATTTCGGGCCAGGCTTCATCGCGACGTTGCATATCATCCAGGCTCGCATGGAAAGGCCTATGGTCGAAGTGCTCTGGCTGGACATGGAGGCAAACCCCTTCGACCCCTGGGTAAAGGGCGCGAACGGCATGTTTGCGGTGCCTGATGGCCCTGGTCTTGGCGCTGACCCGGATCCGGAAGTCCTGGCCCGCTATCGTGTCGGTGAGATCACTCGCATTGACGGACAGCACCGGTCATGAAAGTCACCAAGGTAGAGACCGAAAACATCACGCTGACATTGACCAAACCGATTGGCAGTGCGCTCGGCGAACTCCGCGATTTCGGCATGGTGCTCGTTACCATCCACACTGACCAGGGCTTGACCGGCGAGAATCTCGTGTTCACGCTGAACAACCGTCGCACCCGGGTGCTGCGCGCCATGGTGGAGGAACTGGCAGACCTGATCATCGGGCAGGATGCGGGCCATATCGCCGGCTTTAACGCCCGCGCCTGGAAGGACATCAACTTCCTGGGCCACAAGGGTGTGACGGTCATGGGCATCTCGGCGCTTGACGGCGCCCTGTGGGACCTCGCCGGGAAGGCCGCCGGGCTGCCGCTTTACCGCATGCTGGGCGGCGCCCAGGATCGCGTACCGGCATATCATTCCGGCGGGCTTTGGCTGTCGCTGTCGATCGGCGAATTGCAAGAGGAAGCAGCGCGCTTCATCGCGGAAGGCTTTACCGCCATGAAGATGCGTCTCGGCCATGCAGACCCACGCGACGACATCGCCCGGGTCAAAGCCGTGCGCGAGGCCATTGGGCCGAAGATCAGGCTGATGGCGGATGCCAATCAGGGGCTAAGCGAACATAAGGCGATCCGGCTCGGACGAATGTTGGAAGAGTTCGACCTCACCTGGTTCGAGGAACCGCTACCGGCCTGGGATCTCGAAGGGCTCGCACGCGTTGCCGCTGCTCTCGACACCCCGATAGCATCAGGCGAGACCGAATATTCCCGCTATGGCTTCCGCCGTATGCTGGAACTGCGCTCGGCTGACATTCTGATGCCCGACTTGCAGCGGGCCGGCGGCGTCAGCGAATTCATGCGCGTGAGCCGCATGGCCGAAGCCCACGATGTCGCGGTGTCGAGCCATCTTTTCCCCGAGACGAGCATCCAGGTGCTGGGAGCGCTCTCCAACGCGATTTTCCTCGAATACATGCCCTGGTTCTCACCGCTCTATAACGAGGAATTAAGCTTCGAGAACGGTTCGGCTGTGGTTCCAGAGCGGCCGGGCTGGGGTTTCACCTTCAACAGAGACTACATCCGCCACCTCAAGGGCTGAAAGCCCGGCAAGCCTGCAGAGACGGGCGGCACAATCACGATCGGGAGGATCACATGGGCATCAATCGACGTCACTTCACATTCGGCTCGGCGGGAGCCATCGGCGTATCGGCGCTCGGGTTCGCCCGTCCGGCGATTGCACAGACAGAACCGATCCGCATCGGCTGGCTGGCCGCGCTCACCGGCCCAAGCTCGGCGCCCGGCATCGGCTTCAACCGTGGCGTCATCTACGCCGCCGAAGCGATCAATGCCGCAGGTGGCGTCAAGGGCCGCAAGATCGAGATCATCACCCGCGACACCCAGGGCGACCCGACCAAGGCGGTCAACGCGACACAGGAGTTGATCAGCCAAGCCAAGGTCCACGCGATCTGGGGCCCGACCAATTCCGGCGAGTCGCTGGCGGTCACCCCCATCATGGCGCGGGCCAAGATGCCGAACATCCACCCGTGCGTGGTCGATACGCTCATCGACGAACGCCGTTTCCCCAACGCTTTCCGCATCTCGCCGTCCAACGCCCAGTGGGACGACGCCGTGCGCAATTACTGCCTCGCGATCCTCAAGCTAAAGAAGATCGCCGTCATCGGCGACACGACCGGTTATGGCGTCAGCGCGGTGAACGCGTCGGTCGCGGGGTTCAAGAAGGACGGCGCCGATGTGGTCTACCAGGCCAATATCGATGCCACCCAGCCCGATATGACGCCCGACATGCTGCGCGCACGCAACGCAGGCGCCGAGGCCATCGTGGTCTGGAGCGTCTCGACCGGCATGGAAGCTCGCATGATGAACACGCGCGCCGCAATGGGCTGGGATATCCCCTTCGTGGGCCATCCCTCGCTGTCGTCCGGCGAAATCGGCAGCCTCGTCGAAAAGCCTGCCAATTGGGAGAAGGTCTACGCGGTCGGCTATCGCAGTTGCAGCTACGGCGCGGACGGCAAGCTGCCCGCCAAGAACCAGGCTCTGGTCGAACGGCTGGCCGGCAAGGTCAACCTTCAGGATACCCTGCTCTGGTGGGTGGCCTGCGGCATCGACGCAATCGATCTCGTTGCCAAGGCAGTCGAGGTGACCGGCTCGTCCTCCAGCGAGGCCATCATCGGGTACTGGAACGGGCTGACGAAGTACGAAGGCTATTTCGGCAACTACGCCTACAGCCCGACCCAACACAACGGCTATCCCGTCGCTGACGTAGTCATGTCGGCTGCAAGCTCGGCCAAGAACGGCACATTCGCGCTAGCGCCGGGCTATTCCGGTTAATCGTGATGCACAAGCACAGCCGGGCTGCCCTCGGGCGGCCCGGATCCTGCGTGCTGTCTCAATTTCCGAAAGAGTTCATTTATGCTGGCATCGATCCTGGCCTCAGGCCTCGCGGTTGGAGCGATCTACGCTCTTATCGGGATCGCCTACAACACGATGTACTCGACCTCGCGGGTCATGAGCTTCACGGCCGGCCAACTCGGCATGCTCGGTGGGGTATTCGGCTCACTGTTCATCCTGCGTTTGGGATTTCCCCCGATCCTCGGCTTCTTCGCGATGGTCGCGTGCTGTGCGCTGATTGGCGTCATTACCGAATTCGTCGCCGTGCGCCCGGTGCTGAAAAGCCTCGATCAGCATCTCTATGTGCTCTCTACCCTCGCCCTTGCACTGATGATCCAGCAGGTTACCGCGATTGAATGGAGCACCGAACCTCAGCCCTTCCCGCGCTTGTTCGGCGCGAGTGGCGGGTTTCTGGAAGAGAAATTCTGGTTTCCGGTCGTCGCATGCGTCGTCACTATCGGCGGGCTCGAGCTGCTCTACCGCAAGACGCTGGTGGGCCGCGCGTTCCTGGCCATCGCCGAGGACAATTTTGCCGCCCGTGCGCTCGGCCTGCCGGAGCGCAACCTCCGCATCGCCAGCTATGCGCTCGCCGGAGCAATCGGCGGCCTTGCAGGCTTTTCTGGCGGGCAATTGCTGCTCGCCTTCTTCGCCAATGGCCCATTGCTGAACTTTTACGGCTTCGTACCTGTGGCACTTGGCGGTCTCGGCAACAATCGCGGCGCGGTCATCGGCGGCCTTGCCCTTGGCATCTTCCAGCAAGCGGCCAACTTCCTGGTCGGCGGCATCTTCTCTTCGGTCGCAGTCTTCAGCCTGTTTATTATCGTGCTGCTGATCGTTCCGCAGGGCCTGTTCGGCGGCCATGCTGCAAGGAGGGTCTGATGACCGATCTGAGCGACGCAGCCAACGATGCGCCGTCGGTGAAAACGGGCGGCTTTTCAGCAGCCCTTCAATCCGCTCTGCCGTTCATTGGTTTGTTTGGACTGGCAACGCTCCTTCCGTTGACCGGCAACGAATACTGGGGGCTGATAGCCACCCGCGCAGCGATCTATTGGATGCTGGTGTCGGGCCTCAACCTGATCGTCGGTTATGCCGGCCAGTTGGCTATCGGCTATGTGTCGCTGCTGACGCTTGGCGCTTATACGACCAGCGTCCTTGTCGCGGGCAATGTGATGCCGCCCCTTCCGGTGTTTGCAGCCCTTGGTGTCGCAGGCCTGGTCGGCGCGGTCTTCGGTGTTATCGTCGGTTTGCCGGCGCTTCGGCTGCGTACCTTCTACTTCGCGATGACGACTCTGGGCTTTGCCACCATTGTCACTCAAGTGGCTCTGGCTTGGCAGAGCGTCACCGGCGGCGGCATCGGATTGCCAGGTCCCGAAATGCCCGCGCCTTTCGACAGTGCCTGGGGCTTCTTCTATTTTTGCCTCGGGATTGCGGCACTCAGTACCTGGGTTACCTCGAATATCGCGCATAGCCGGTTTGGCCGTGCCCTAATCGCGGTGCGCGACGCTGACGTTGCGGCCGAAGCGAGCGGCATCTCCAAGGCCCGCCTGCTAGTCGCGGTCTTCATGCTGGCCGGCGCGCTAGCGGCCATGGCGGGAGGCCTGTTTGCCAGCTTGCAGACCTACATCACACCGGATGCCTTCACCTTCGAGCTGTCGCTGCTGTTCTTCATCGCGGTGCTGATAGGCGGCCGTGGCTCGATCCTTGGTCCCCTGATCGGCACGATCGTGCTCACCATCCTTCCGGAGATCGCTGCACCACTCGCAGCGTGGTCGACCTTCCTCTACGCGGGCCTGCTGCTGGTCATCGTGCTTGTGATGCCGGGCGGAATTGCAGCGCTGCTCGACTTCAAAAGCCGCAAGCCGCTGATCTTCGACCGGGCAATCAAGCCGCGCCCTGCCCTGCTAGCGGGCCTGCTCGACCGCAGCGAGGAACGCATCCCGGTGGTGCTCACCGACATCGTGCTGAGCTTCGGTGGCGTGCGCGCAATCGACGGGCTCTCGCTTGCCATAGAACCCGGCAAAGTACATGGCCTCATCGGTCCGAACGGCAGCGGAAAGACCACCACGCTCAACGTGATCTCAGGCTATTATGAACCTGAAAAGGGAAGCGTCACGCTCGGGCCTCGGCTTGAGCCCGGCGCTCCAGAGACCCGGGCCGCCCGCGGCATCGCCCGGACATTCCAGACACCCCGCATCGTTGGAGAGGCTTCGGTCATCGACAATGTTATGATCGGCGCAACCATCCAGGGGACGACAACGTTCATAGAGACCCTGCTGTCGCTGCCCCGCCACCGCGCTGACGAACAACGCCTGACGGCAGCTGCGATGAGCGCGCTTGCCGCCGTTGGGCTCGAAGCACTGTCCGATGTTCGCGCCGACCGCCTCCAGCACAGCGAATTGCGGTTCGTCGAGATCGCCCGCGCGCTGATCCTGCGGCCAGCCTTCTTGTTGCTGGATGAACCGGCGGCAGGTTTGTCGGTCGCCGAGATCGAGCGGTTGGCCGGGCTGATCAAGGCGGTCAGCCTGCAGGGGACAGGCGTGCTGTTGGTCGAACATCACGCCGACCTGATCTTCGACATTTGCGACCACGTCACCGTGCTCAATCTCGGTCGTGTCCTGGCGGCCGGAACGCCTTCTGAAATCCGTGTGCACAAGGAGGTCGTCAGTGCCTATCTCGGAGGCTGACCCGCTGCTGGACGTTCGCGCGCTTCAGGCGGGCTACGGCAAGATTAATGTCCTGCACGGCATGAACCTGAATGTCAGGGCGGGCGAAGTGGTGGCGCTGCTGGGCCCCAACGGGGCCGGTAAGACAACGCTTCTCCGCGCCGTTTCGGGGCTTCTTCCATGGGGCGGCGGCGACGTGATGTTTGCTGGTTCGAGCCTTCGCGGCATCGGCCCGCGCGAAACGGCGCGCGGCGGTCTGGTCCACGTTGTCGAGGGACATCGGGTATTCACCCAGCAGACGGTCGCCGATAATCTGTTGCTCGCCGCCTACGACATTCCGCGCACCGAGCGACTGGCACGCGTCGAGGAGGCGCTTGCCTATTTCCCGGAGATTGCCGCCAAGCGCAACGACCGAGGCGGGTCGCTCAGCGGCGGCCAGCAGCAGATGCTTGCCGTTGCGCAGGGCCTCGTGCGGCGACCGAGGCTCCTGATGCTCGATGAGCCGTCAGCCGGACTATCGCCAGTTCTCGTCGATCGCGTTCTTAGTGTAGTTTCAAGCCTGCGAGACACGGGAACAGCGATCCTGCTGGTCGAACAATTGATCGAGAAAGTGCTGGCGATCGCGGACCGGGTCTATGCAGTGTCGCAGGGCAGTGTCGTCCTGGAGGCAAAGGCCAGCGAGCCGAACCTTCCGCACCGCCTCGAGCGCGCCTATTTCGGACTCGATCAAGCAGGGGCTGCGCCCACCTGACGACCAGTTTGGATCGGCACGCCATTTGACCCCGGGTCGGCTCCCTCAGGTTAACTCCACCCATGTGTCATTCGGCCTGAAATATTGCCCCCCTAAGCCGGGGCATCGACGTCAAAAATTGGCTCTGACTCACTTTTGATGAAGTTCGAGAGTCGGCTCGCGTGTCAATCGGCCCTTTAATTGCGGGCTGTTGTCAAGCACCCTACGGCCGCCCTCAGCAAAGCGGTAGCGCTCGCCCCGTCGGAACTGGATGGGGTTGTG
>LNAP01003478.1_pt1 | contig 15050 bp, 14 predicted proteins | sample 602601 | NCBI WGS metagenome assembly LNAP01 (sample SAMN02440304, study PRJNA202911) | soil metagenome | biome: Subtropical and temperate rainforests or woodlands; isolation source: soil samples (1 kg each in a 20% v/v slurry with milli Q water) were... ...
GTGCAGAAAATTACGCTTCCGCCCGAGCTGATTTTGCGTGAATCGACCGGCGGGCCGTTTGCCGTCCTCCTCGCCCATGTCGTGGGACCGGTGCGCCCCCCCAGCGCCGCGCCCAGCGCCCCCCCCAGCCTCAATTCGATGGCGGGATGGTCGGTGACGGCCGCCAGCAGCGCCGATTGCAGGTGGGCGCGGTGCATCACCCAATAGGGCCCGCCGGAGCGCGACGCGGCGGTCTCGCCGAGCGGCAGCCGGATCACCTCGCCGCCGCTGCGCGCGCTCATGATGCTGACGGCATCGGGGGCGATCACATCAGGGGCGAGGCGGGGCTGCAGGCCGAGGCCGATCAGCACCCGGCTGGCATTGGGCGACAGCTGCAGCCCGGCGCCGACCTCCTGCAGCCGTTCAGCCTTCTCGAGAACGACAACGCGAAACCCGCGGGCGGCGAGCGCCAGCGCAGCGGTCAGCCCGCCGATGCCGGCACCGGCAACGGCGATGGTGCGCGACGGCGCCACGACCAGGGATCAGGTGACTTTGTCTTTCAGGACGCATTCCGGCGGCCGGGCCTCGCCCGCGCCGAGATCGGCGGCGAAGCGATACAGCGTCGAGCAATACGGGCAGATGATCTCGTTGTCGTTGCCGAGGTCGAGGAAGACGTGCGGATGATCGAACGGCGGGTTGGCGCCCACGCACATGAACTCCTTCGATCCGATCTCGATGATCGGAACGCCGGCGTCATTGTGAAAGTGCGGAACGACGTGATCGGACATCTTGTTTACCCTTGCTCGCGACGGCTGCGGAACATGATACGTCTCCGCGCCGTTAGTGCGGCGCACCATAGTGGCGGCTGCGCTTGATTCCTAGGCCGCAGCCCGGGCTGATCGACCCAGCATGGGGATTCGACACAATCATGTGGTGTTGGAGAAGCCCTTCTTTCGTCGGGGCGGTTGTGTCCTAAAAACGGCACACCATTTCATAAAGAGGTGCAGCAATAGGGTTTCGGTCAATGCGCTGGCGGCTCGATACGGTCTTGACGGGGGTGGCGGTTTGCGCGGTCGCCGGTGTCATGCTGTGGCCGCATGCCCGCGATGCAGCCGCTGTGCTGACGGCGCAGGACGATCCGGCTGCCCTGTCAGATGCACAGGTCGACATCGCGGTTCGGCGCGATCAGGGTGTGCTGGTCCGCGGCATCGAGGAAGCGCTGGCGGCGAAGGATTCCGACCTCGCGCAGAGCTTTGTCAAACTGGCCGCGGCAAAAAAGCTAGCGCTGCCCGACGAAGTGTCGAAGCGCGTCAGCGACGCGGTTGCTGAGGCCAATTCCGCGACCCAGATTGCCACCCGTTTCGCCACCGGCCTCGTCACTGGCAATGCCGACGACGTCGCCAGCATGTCGGGTACGGTGGCCGGCGACCTGTTCGTGTTCGGCGACATCCGCGACGCCATCCGCGAGGGCAAGCATCTCGTGATGGGTGAAGACGTCGATCGCGTCATCCTCGGTCTGGCCGCCGCCGGTCTCGCCATCACCGCGGCGACCTATGTTTCGGTCGGCGGTGCGGCGCCGGTGCGGGCAGGGCTCACTTTGGTCAAGGACGCGCGCAAGGTCGGCCGCCTCGGCGAAGGGCTCACCGCCTTTGTCGGGCGCTCGGCGCGCGAGATGGTCGATACGCCCATGCTGCGCACCGCAATGGCCGATGCGTCGATCATGCGCCCGGGCCCGACCATCGACGGCGTCAAGGCTGCGTTCCGCGCCGAGAAGGCCGGCGGACTGGTTCGGCTCGCCAAGGACGTCGGTCGCGTCGGCGAAAAGGCCGGCACCAAGGGCGCGCTCGACACCCTGCGCATCGCGGAGGGACCGAAGGACGTCGCGCGCGCGGCCCGCCTTGCTGAGTCCAAGGGCGGCCAGACCCGCGCCCTGTTCAAGATGTTCGGCCGCGGCGCGCTGCTGCTGGCGGCCGGCGCCTTCAATCTGACGATGTGGCTGTTCTGGGCGCTGTTCGCGCTGTTCGGCCTGGTCTGTTCGATCAAGGCGACCACCGAGCGACTCACCTGGTCGCACTTGCAGCGCTCCAAGGCGCGGAAGCTGAAGCGTCAACTGGCTCTGCAGGCCGGGCTCCGCCACGAAATGGCCTTACGTCCGGCACTGGCGGCGGCTTCCGTGCACGGCTAAACTGCATCTCCCGCCCCGCATCCCCCATCATAAATAAACGGAATTGAAGATGCCGAGTTTCCACAACGGCGCTGTTGAAATTGCCTATCTCGATGAGGGCGAGGGCGACCCGATCGTGCTGGTGCACGGCTTCGCTTCCAGCAAGAACGTCAACTGGGTGTATCCGACCTGGGTGTCGGATCTGCGCAAGGACAACCGCCGCGTCATCGCACTCGACCATCGCGGCCACGGCGACTCCACCAAGCTCTACGATCCCGAAGATTATCACCTCGGCATCATGGCCGGCGACGTGCGCGCGCTGATGGCGCATCTCGGCATCGAGCGCGCCGACATGATGGGCTATTCCATGGGCGCTCGCATCACGGCGCTGATCGCGGAAACCCAGCCGCAGTTGCTGCGCACCGCCATCATCGCGGGCCTCGGCATCGGCCTGATCAAGGGCGGCGGCCCGGGCGAGAATGTCGCGCTGGCGCTGGAGGCGCCGTCGCTCGACGATGTCACCGATCCCGTCGGCCGAACCTTTCGCACCTTCGCCGATCAGACCCGCTCTGATCGGCTTGCGCTGGCTGCCTGCATGCGCGGCTCGCGTCGCTTGATGACCTATGAGGAGGCCGCACGCATCACCGTGCCGACGCTGATCGCGGTCGGCACCACCGACGAGATCGCGGGTTCCGCGCAGGAGTTGCAGCAGGTGATTCCCGGCTCCGAGGTGCTCGACATCCCCAACCGCGACCACATGCGCGCGGTCGGCGACAAGGTCTACAAGGCCGGCGTGCTGGATTTTCTGGCACGCCATCCCTGACCGGCCCACCGCGCGCATCTTGTTTTGATCGGGAGACCGCCCACCTCTAACAGGCACGCCGCGCTGCGGCGGGCTGCGGCCCGTTTTGAAACATGAGCTAAGTCAGTGTGTTAGCTGGTGTTTCCGGGGTGGGTCCATATTGATGATGGCGCCAGCGGTGCCGCGACAGCCGTCCGCGGTGTGCTATAGTGCCGGTCCGACAGCAGAATGTGCGAGCCCAGCATGTCCATCCAGAACATCAATTCGCAGAACGCAAAGATCGCATCGCTGGATCCGATCTGGGATCGCATCCGTGGCGAGGCGGAAGACATTGTCCGCCGCGAACCCGAACTGGCGTCCTTCATCTATTCGACGGTCTTGCATCATGATCGCCTCGAGGAGTCGGTGGTGCATCGCGTCGCCGAGCGGCTGAATCATTCGGCGCTGTCCGGCGACCTGATCCGCCAGACCTTCGACGAGGCGTTGCGCGACGATCCCGATCTCGGCAATGCGTTCCGCGCCGATCTGGTTGCGGTGTTCGACCGCGATCCCGCGACCACCCGCTTCATCGATCCGCTGCTGTACTTCAAGGGCTTTCACGCCATCCAGACCCATCGTCTGGCGCACTGGCTGCTCAACAAGGGCCGCAAGGATTTCGCCTGGTATTTGCAGAGCCAGGCTTCGGCGGTGTTCCAGACCGACATCAACCCCGCGGCGAAAATCGGCCGCGGCATCTTCCTCGATCACGCCACCGGATTCGTGGTCGGCGAAACCGCCGTCATCGAGGACGATGTGTCGATCCTGCACGGCGTCACGCTGGGCGGCACCGGCAAGGAGAACGAGGACCGTCATCCGAAGATTCGCCGGGGCGTGCTGATCGGCGCCGGCGCCAAGATCCTCGGCAATATCGAAGTCGGCCATTGCGCACGCATCGCCGCAGGCTCCGTGGTGGTGAAGCCGGTGCCGCACAACGTCACCGTCGCCGGGGTGCCCGCCAGGATCGTCGGCGAGGCCGGCTGCGCCGAACCGTCGCGCACCATGAACCAGATGCTCAACGCCACCGGCCTGTGAAGCCACGATCCGGGCTGCCGGATCGCTGAACGGCGCCGGTGAATTTTGTAGATATAGGCTGGCGGTTCGCGCCGTCTCGCCGTAAACCCTCGCCATCATCGACACCGCAATCGCATTGGAGACACCTGTGGACGTTCAGGAAGTCAGAAAACTCGACGCCTATCTCAAGCGCCTGTTTGGCAACCAGAAGATCCGCGTGGTGCCGCGGCCCAAGAAGGACGATTCGGCCGAGGTTTATATCGGCGAGGAATTCGTCGGCGTGCTGTTCGTCGATGACGAGGACGAAGATCGCTCGTTCCAGTTCCAGATGGCCATCCTGGAAGAAGACCTGGTCGACGAGGGCTGAGGCTTTGCGGCGAGATTGCCGGAAGCGCTCTCGCCGCGCATCTCCTATCCGACGCCCTCCGGCGTCACCAGCCCGGCGCCGGTGGCGAGCCAGACCAGATGCGCATCGGTGCGCGCGCCGATCTTGGCCTTGATCTGGTAGTGATAGTTCTGCACCGTCTTGGCGCTCAGGTTCAGCGATTGCGCGATCTGCTCGGTGGTCCAGCCGGACGCCACCAGCCGCAGGATCTCGGTCTCGCGCGGTCCGAGATCGTCGACCAGCGAGCGCTGGCCTGACAATCGCTCGGCAGCGACTTCGCGGGCGATGTCCTCGCTCAGCGCGCGACCGCCCTTCATCACCGTTTCGATGGCGTGCACCAACTCGTGCGGCGCGCTGCTCTTGGTGATGTAGCCGCACACGCCGGCCTCGAACGCCTTCAGAGCGAAGGCCGCGCTGGCATGCATGGTGAAAGCCAGGATCCGCGCCGTCGGATCCCACTGCCGGATGTGCCGCGTCGCCTCCAGCCCGCCCGGTCCCGGCAGCGACAGGTCCATCACCACCACGTCGGGCCGTTCCGCGCGATAGGCGCGATAGGCGGAGGCGGCGTCCTCGGCCTCGGCGCTGATGCGGAATCCCGGCTGCCGCTCCAGCAGCCGGCGATAGCCCTCGCGCACCACCGGATGGTCGTCCACCAGCAGGATGCTGATGTCGGTCATGACAGGGCCGCCGCCGCGCGCGGTTGCGGCAGGATCAGCGGGATGATGGCCGCGACCCGCACACCCTGCGCAGCGGCGGCGATGGACAGGCTGCCGCCGAGCGCGGCGATGCGCTCGCGGATGCCGAGAATGCCGTGGCCGGAGCCGGCGTTGATGCGTGCGATATCGCCGCCGCCGTCGTCCTCCACGCTCAGCGCCACCGCCTCATCAATGTCGGTGGTGCGCGCTACGCGCAGGTGGACATGGCGCGGCCGGCCGTGGCGCGCCGCATTGGTCAGGCATTCCTGCGCGATCCGGTAGACATTCACCGCGGCCTCGGCCGGCACATCGGCGAGATCGCCGGCCACGTCGAGGTGGAACACCGCGCCGTTCGCGCTGCCGCTGTTCCAGCGTGCCACCAGCTGGACGAGGCTGGCCTGCAGCCCGAGCTCCTCGAGATCCTGCGAGCGCAAGCGGGCCAGTGCGCCGCGCAGCGTGGCCATCATCTGCGCGGTGACGCGGGCGATGGCGCGGGCATCGTCGACGAGATCCGGACGCTCCGGCGTCGCGCCGGCCTCGATGGAGGCGGCCAGCGCCGCGGTGGCAGTGAGGCACTGGCCGAACTCGTCGTGCAGGTCGCGCGCCAGCGCGCGGCGCTCTTCTTCCTGGACCTGGAACAGACGCTTGGTGAGCGCCAGCCGTTCGGCGGTGGTGGAGGCAAGGCGGCCTGCGAGATCGTTGACCGCGCCGGCGATGTGGTTGAACTCGGTGGCGCCGAACGCCGGCAGGCGGTGACGGTGCTCGCCCTGTTCGAGGCGGCGCAGGCCGCGCACGATGGTGCGCGCTGGCATCAGCGCGTGGCCGATCAGCAGCGTGGCGAGCAGACCGATGCCCAGCGCCATGGCCGCGGCCACCGAGACCATCACCGTGACCTGACGCCACGCCTGCCGCACCGCCACTGCCGGCTCCGCGCGTGCCATCACGCTGCCCGCGTTGCGGTCCCTGATAGTCAGTGGCCGGGTAACGCTCGCATGCGGGCCGAACAGCGCGCTATTGAACTGGGTAAACCAGCCCGGCGCTGTGGTGCCGATGCCTTCCACCTGGCTGCAGATTTCGCGCGGATCCTGAGCGCCGAGCTTGAAAGAGATGCAGATCCCCGGTGCGATCATCTTCATGGTGGCCAAGGCTTCCCACTCCGGCACCGGCAGCAGTGCATCGCGGTAGACGCCGTCCCGCCACAGCAATTGGCGCCAGTACAGATTCTGCAGGTTGTGGGCGACGCGGTCGGCGGACACCGCGATGTCGTTCTCGATGCTGCGGTGCGCATCGACCAGGACCCAGCCGACGGCGCAGGCGAGACAGAACACGACGACGGCGGCAAGACGCAGGATGAGATGGATCAGCAGACGCATCGCTTCGAGCCTCCGCATTGGAACATGCGCATCTCAGATGTGCGCTTCCGACATCTAAGATGAGCCAGCCCCGGTCTGGCAAGCGTTTCCCGCGCGGTCGGGCAAATTGCCCGGTGCTTTGCAGGCCGGATGCCCTTGGGCATGCCATGCGTTCAGTCTTAAACCGGGGCAGGGCGGGCGCGATACAAGACCTGCCGATACGGGGATGCCGAGGAAGTAATGACCGGACGTCAATCCGATCCAGCCGATCGCGTGCCGCTCCTGCACTGGATGATCTTCACCGGCCTCAGCCTGTTCGGCGCGGTGCTGCTTTGGCACTACGGTCTGGTGCGGCAGATGCTCGCCGCCGACCGCACCTACATTTCCGCGATCATCGTGCTGCTCTATGTCGGCGCTTCCCTGCATTGTCTGTGGCGGACCATCGTGGTGTCGCGCGAGGGCGCCGCGGCACGTCGCGCGGCGCGGCTGTTCGAAGGCGGCGGCGCGCAACGCGTCGTCGTCAGCGACGACGCCGTGGCGATCGATGGCGTCGGCACCTTGCCGAAGGGGCTTGTCGCCGAACATATCCGCGACCTTGCGGTGAAGTCCGGACTGCAGAACGGAGCCCGCCTCGACCAGACGCTGCTGTTGCGCCGCCTCGCCGGCAACCTGCGCGGCTCCAATTCATTCGGCGCCTTCGCCGGCGATACGTTGATGAAGCTCGGCCTGATCGGCACCATCGTCGGCTTCATCATGATGCTGGCGCCCATCGCCGGCCTCGACACGGCCAACCAGGGCGCTATCAAATCTTCCATGAACCTGATGAGCGAGGGCATGGCGGTGGCGATGTACACCACGCTCGCCGGTCTGCTGGGCTCGATCCTGATCCGCATCCAGTACTACATGCTGGAGGACGCCACCGCGAAACTGTTCGCCTTCGCCGTTGGGCTGATCGATGTCCATGTCATCGCGCGGCTCGATCGCGGAACGCAGATGCCTGCAGCGGAGATGGCGGAGTGATCGACGAATTCGAGTTCGCCGCGCATGAGCCGTCGTTCGACCCGCTCGGGGTGATGCTGTTCAAGGCGCTGCAGGTGATCGCTTTCCTGTTCTTCATCGCGCTGCTGGCGATCAAGACCCATGACGACGAGGGCAAGGTCGATCCCCGGCTGGAGTTTCTGGTCACGGTGAGCTGGCCCGACAAGCATCCGGATGACATCGATATGTTCGTGCAGGACCCGATCGGCAACATGGTCTGGTACCGGCGCCGCGAGTCCGGCTTCATGGTGCTGGATCGCGACGACCGCGGTGGCCTCAACGACTTCATCATGGTCAACGGCCAGAAGGTGCCGTCGCCGATCCGCCAGGAGATCGTCAGCATTCGCGGCGTGGTGGCCGGCGAATACACCGTCAACGTTTATCATTTCGCCGCGCTGACCGGGCAGCCGGTGCCGGTCACGGTGAAGGTCGAGAAGCTGAATCCGAAGGTGCAGGTGGTGTATTACGACACCGTCGAGGTCGACCACGGCGGCACTGAAAAGACGGCGGTGCGGTTCGTGATGGACAAGGCCGGCAACGTCACCGAGGTCAATCACGACAGCAAGTCGTTGCTGCAAACCCTGCGTAAACCGCGCAGTGCGGGGTAGCCGACGATGGGCCTGCAGACGGAAATCCTCGGCCTGTCGATCGGCTATGCGCTGCTGGGTCTGCTGCTGCTGCTGGCGCTGACCCGGACGCGGCTGCCGTGGCCGGTCAAGGCGGGCGCGGTGGTGCTGACCAGCGCATTCTACGTGCTGGTCTATTTCAGGACCGCGGGGCTGCTCGGCTGGTCGGCGCCCGAGCCGCTGCCGGCGCGCTTCCAGTTGCTGTGGGCGCGCAGCGTCGAGCCGAACAAGGCGCTGGGCGAGCCGGGTGCCGTGCATCTGTGGGTCGAGGAGCTCGACGCCGACAATTTCCCGAGCGGCGTGCCGCGTGCCTATCGGCGTCCGTATTCGACGGCGCTCGCCCGCAAGGTGGAGAGCGCCCGCACCGAGATCGGCAATGGCCGTCCGCAAGGCGGCCGCCGCCCGGAGATATTTAGCCGTCCGACAGCTGCCGCTCTATACAATCGCCGCGCGCCTGGCGCAGAATCCAACAAGAACGTGCGCAGCGGGGGATGGACCCGGATGCAGCACGGCTCGGGTCTGTTCCCTCATGCCGGGCGGCGCGCCCGCGCGGGGAACCAGGCCGACCTGAACCGACGGAGATCTTTCATGCGTAAACTTTGCCTCGCCATGGCCATGGCGGGAATGCTGGCCAGCGGATTGGCGCAAGCCCAATCCACCCTGCGTATCGGCCTGCAGGACGACCCCGACGTGCTGGACCCGGTGCGCGCCCGCACCTTCGTGGGCCGCATCGTCTTCGCTTCCCTGTGCGACAAGCTGGTCGAGATCACCCCGGACCTGAAGATCGTGCCGCAGCTGGCGCAATCCTGGACCATCAGCCCGGACCACAAGGTGCTGACCTTCAAGCTGCGCACGGATGCCGTGTTCCATGACGGCACGCCGGTGGACGCCGCGGCCGTCAAGGCCAACCTGGACCGCGCCCGCACCTTGCCCGACAGCAACCGCAAGAGCGAACTGGCCACCGTCGCCAGCGTCGAGGCCCCGGACGCCAGCACCGTGGTGCTGAACCTGTCCGAACCCGACGCCTCGCTGTTGTCGCAACTGTCGGACCGTGCCGGGATGATGATGTCGCCCGCCAGCTTCGACAAGGATCCCGGCGGCAAGCCGGTGTGCTCGGGTCCCTACCAGTTCAAGGAGCGCGTGCAGAACGACCGCATCGTGCTCGAAAAATTTCCCAAATACTGGGATGCGGCCAACTATCACTTCGACCGCCTGGTCTACACCCCGATTCCCGACAACACCGTGCGCCTGAACAACCTGCGCGCCGGCGACCTGGACATCATCGAGCGCGTCGCGCCCAGCGATGCCAAGGCCGTGAAGGACGACAAGAACCTGACCCTGGCGCCGGTGACCGGCCTGGGCTTCCAGGCCATTTCGGTGAACCTGGCCAACGGCGCGCGCGCCAACAACCCGCTGGCCAAGGACAAGCGCGTGCGCCAGGCGCTGGACCTCGCGATCGACCGCGACGTGCTCAACCAGGTGATCGGCGAAGGCATGTTCCAGCCCGCCTATCAGCCGTTCCCGCCGGCCAGCTTCGCCTACAACACCGCTTTCGAACACAAGGGCCGCGATCCCAAGAAGGCGCAGGCCCTGCTGAAGGAAGCGGGCTTTGACCGCGTCAAGTTCGAGATCACCTTCGGCAACAACACCACCATGCAGCAGGTGTTCGAATTGGTGCAGGCCATGGGCGCCGAAGCAGGCTTCGACATCACTCTGCGTCCGGTGGAGTTCGCGTCGCTGCAATCGTCGCTTGCGCGCGGCGACTTCGAAGTGGGGCAGAGCGGCTGGTCGGGCCGTGTCGATCCCAGCGGCAACATCCATCAGTACCTGAGCTGCAAGGGCAACCTGAACGACGGCAAGTTCTGCGACGCCGGTGTCGACAAGCTGCTCAACGACGCCCGCGCCGAGTCCGACACCGCCAAGCGCCGCGCCATGTATGACCAGGTGCTGGCGACCATGCAGGACCAGCGTCCCATCGTCTACCTGTTCTATCTGCCGTGGACCTTTGGCGTGCAGAAGAAGTTGGAAGGCTTTGTACCGTACCCGGATGGCTTGATTCGCCTGAAGGGTGTCACTGTCGCTAAAAAGTAGGCTCCCCCTACCTGCTGGCGCGGGCTCCAGGGAGCGGCGCAGGCGGACCGGCGGAGCCGGATCCGCGGCGCCCCTGAAGTATTGCGCCCGTAGGTCTTTCTGGCGTGCTTGGCTTTTTCGTCGCCTGGTATTCGCCGTATTGGAAGTGTCTGCGTCTCAGCGGCTTGATGCCTGACCGCAGCCCTCATAGGAACCATCATGTTTACCACTCGCCCGGAAATCCTCGGCACCTTCGGGGTCGTGACGTCCACCCATTGGCTGGCCAGCGCGGCCGGCATGTCGCTGCTGGAGCGCGGCGGCAACGCCTTCGATGCTTGCGTCGCCTCAGCCTTCGTGCTGCAGGTGGTGGAACCCCATCTGGTCGGCCCCGCGGGCGAAGTGCCCGCGGTGTTCTATTCCGCGCGCACCGGCCGCGTCGAGGTGCTGTGCGGCCAGGGCACCACGCCCGCGGCCGCCACGCTCGAACGCTACCGCGCCGAAGGCCTCAAACTCATCCCGGGCAACGGCCTGCTGGCCACCGTCATCCCGGGCGCTTTCGACGCCTGGATGCTGCTGCTGCGCGACCACGGCAGCATGCGCGTGCGCGACGTGCTGGAGCCCGCTATCTATTACGCGGAGCACGGCCACGCGCTGATGCCGCGCATCTCCAATACCATCGCGGGCCTGAAGGATTTCTTCCAGACCCATTGGCCGACGACCGCCGAGGTCTACGTGCCGGGCGGCAAGGTGCCCGAGGCGCGCAAGCTGTTCCGCAATCCGGCGCTGGCCCGCACCTGGACCCGCGTGCTGCAGCAGGCCGAAAGCGCCGGCGCGGACCGCGAGCGCCAGATCGAGGCGGCGCGCGACGCCTTCTACCGCGGCTTCGTGGCCGAGGAAATCGACAAGTTCGCGCGCAACACCGACGTCATGGACGAGAGCGGTTCCACCCACCGGGGCGTCATTACCGCCGACGACCTGGCGGGCTGGTCGGCCAGCTATGACAAGCCGGTTACCTACGACTATCACGGCTACACCGTGGCCAAGGCCGGTTCCTGGAGCCAGGGCCCGGTCTTCCTGCAGACGCTGGCACTGCTCAAGGATATGGACCTGGCCGGCGTCAGTCCGACCAGCGCCGAATTCGTGCATCGCGTGACCGAAGCCATGAAGCTGGCCTTCGCCGACCGCGAGGCCTATTACGGCGACCCGGATTTTGTCGACGTGCCGCTGGACCACCTGCTGTCCGATGCCTATAACGCCGAACGCCGCGCGCTGATCGGCGAGTCGGCCTCGCAGGACCTGCTGCCCGGCCAGGTGCCCGGTTTCGAGGCACAGGTGAAGCGCGTCATAGACACGCTGGAACGCCTGTCCAAGGTCTCCGCGCCCGGCAGCGCCACCAATGAGCCCACGCTGGCCGACATGCGCGCCTCCGCCAAGCGCGGCGACACCACCCACGTGGACGTCATCGACCGCTGGGGCAACATGATCTCGGCCACGCCTTCGGGCGGGTGGTTCCAGTCCTCGCCGGTGATTCCAGAGCTGGGCTTCGGGCTGAATACCCGCGCGCAGATGTTCTGGCTGGAAGAGGGACTGCCCGGCACGTTGGCGCCCGGCAAGCGTCCGCGCACCACGCTGACGCCCTCGCTGGCGCTGCGCGACGGCAAGCCCTATCTGGCCTTCGGCACTCCCGGCGGCGACCAGCAGGAGCAATGGCAATTGCTGTTCTTCCTGCGCCACGTGCATCACGGCCTGAACCTGCAGGAAGCGATCGACCTGCCCATGTCCCACACCATGCACTTCCCCACGTCCTTCTATCCGCGGGACCGCAAGCCGGGGCATCTGGCGGTGGAGGCGAGCTTCGGGGCCGAGGTCATCGTAGCGCTGCGCCAGCGTGGGCACCAGATCGAGGAAGTGCCCGAATGGTCGGTGGGCAGATTGACCGCGGCGTCGCGCGATGCCGACGGCCTGCTGCACGCGGCGGCCACGCCGCGCCTGATGCAGGCCTACGCCATCGGCCGCTGAACGGCAGCGGCGGGGGCGCCTGGGGCCGCCCCCCGCAAGCCTTGTTGCGGCGTTTTGCCGGCATGGGGTATGTTTGTCGCATGACGCTTCCCCAGCAGAACCCGGCAACCGCTGCCCATTCCCTGAAGGGACAAGAACCCCTTTTCATCGTCCTCAACACCGGATCGGGACGCGGCGACGCGCAGATCCTGCAGGACACGATCCGCCGCATACTCGACGAGGCCGGGCGCCGCTACGAGCTGATGCCCGTGCAGGATCCGTCGCGCCTGACCGATACGGCCGAGGCGGCGGTCAAGCGCGCACAGGAGCAGCAGGGCGTGGTTATCGCGGCGGGTGGTGACGGTACGCTCAACGCGGTTGCCGGCGTCGTGCTGGGCAAAGGGGTGCCCTTCGGCATCCTGCCCCAGGGCACGTTCAACTACTTTGGGCGCAGCTACGGCATCTCGCAAGATACGGAAGTGGCCCTGCGCGGCTTCCTGCAAGGCCAGCCCAGGCCGGTGCAGGTCGGCATGCTCAACGGTCGGCTGTTCCTGGTCAATGCCAGCCTGGGCCTGTATCCGCAATTGCTCGAAGACCGTGAAGCGTACAAGCAGAAGTACGGCCGCAGCCGGCTGGTGGCGCTATGGTCGGGTCTGGTCACGCTGCTGCGCGCGCCGCGCCAATTGAGCCTGCTGCTGGATCACGGCGGCCAGGCTCGCAACCTGCGCTCGCCCACACTGGTGGTGGGCAACAACAAGCTCCAGCTGGAGCACATCGGCATCGAGTCCGCGGAATTGGACCAGAACCGGCTGATCGCCATGGCGGCGCGGCCTGTCGGCACCGTGGCGCTCTACGGGCTGCTGCTGCGCGGCCTGTTCAGCCGGTTGGGCGAAGCCGAGCATGTGGTGAGTTTCGCATTCGACCGTCTGACCGTGGCCGTGCGCGGACGCCGGCGCGTCAAGGTGGCGATGGACGGCGAAATCTCCTGGATGGATACGCCGCTGGAATTCAAAGTGGCCGACGAACGACTGCCGCTGGTGGTGCCGGCGGACTCGCAATACCTGGACCGTTCATGACCCGTATCCTGCATTTTTCCGATACCCACTTCGGCACGGAACGCAAGCCCGTGGTCGAAGCCGCGCTGGACCTGGCCTGCAAGCTCGCGCCCGACCTGGTGGTGCTCAGCGGCGACATCACGCAACGCGCGCGGCGCGGCCAGTTCGCCGCCGCCCGCAAATTCATCGAACGCCTGTCGCTGCCGGTGCTGACCGTGCCGGGCAATCACGACATTCCGCTGTTCAACGTGTTCGCGCGCGCGCTGAATCCTTACGGCAACTACAAGCGGGCCTTGGGTCCGGTGCTGGAACCCGTGTTCGAGAATGCCGGCCTGCTAGCCATCGGCGTCAACACGACGCGTCCGCATCGGCGCAAGGATGGCGAGATTTCCGGCACGCAGATTGCCCGGGTCGCCGAGCGGCTGCGCCAGGCCAAGCCGGGGCAGTTGCGCATCGTGGTCGCGCACCACCCCGTGCGCGCCAAGGTGGAGTCGGACCTTTCCAACCTCCTTATCGGCCGGGAGCGCGCGCTTGAGGCCTGGGCGCAGGCGGGCGTCGACCTGGTCCTGGGCGGGCATATCCACCTGCCTTACGTGCTGCCCCTGACTCCCGCGGCTTCCTCCAGTGGTTGGGTTGTGCAGGCCGGAACTACCTGCTCGCGCAGGGTCCGCGGCAACGTGCCCAATTCGGTCAATGTCATTACCTGCGAAGGGCAGGGCGATTGCCAGATAGAGCGTTGGGACTACGCCGCGGGGGCGCATGCGTTTGCACCGGTAGACAAGACCCTGGTCGCGTTGTATTGAAAGGGAGCGGGAATTTCATCGTGACGGGCGCTTATTCATGACGGATGCGTATGCGGCTTGGGCCGCGGCCCATGCCTTGCAGCTATTCATCGCGCTGCCATTGCTGGCCGGCGGAGCGGCGCTGCTGTTTGCGCGCTGCGGCCTGAGCCTGCCCGGCCGCAGCCGCGCCGCTTTCTTCATGGCCGGCACTTGCGCCGCGCTTGCGCTCTTCCTGGTACTGGCGTTCGCGATAGAAAGCGAGGGGGCGGTGGTGGCCTTTGACCGCGCCCTGGCCGGTTCCCTGAGCATGTCCATGTCAACGCCGCTACTGTGGCTGCTGTCCTGGTTCACCTATCTGGGCGACCGGAAATTCCTGACCGGGATCAGCGTGCTGATGACGCTGTTCCTGCTGTGGCGTGGCGAATGGCGGCTGGCGCTGGTCTGCGCCGTCGCCACCGGCGTGGGCGGCGCGCTCAACTGGCTGCTCAAGCACGCGTTCCAGCGGGTGCGGCCGGAGCACGACCATGGCTACGCCAGCGTGGCAGGGTGGAGTTTTCCCAGCGGCCACTCCTCGGCCGCGATGGCCGTCTACGGCATGGCCTGCTATCTGTTGTGGCGTCTGGCGCCGCCTGCCTGGCGCCTGCCTGGTATCGCGCTGCTGGCGGCGCTGATCATGGCGATCGGACTCAGCCGTATCCTGCTGCAGGTCCATTTCGCCAGCGACGTGCTGGCGGGCTTCGCGGTCAGCCTGGCCTGGCTGGCGCTGTGCGTGGCGGTGGCGCAGCGCCTGCGGCCATCATGCGCCAGGGGCCAGGGCGTTCAGTAGGCGGGCCTCAGCGCTTGCGGCGTCCGCAGCCGCGTGCAGGGGCGCGCAGGTGTAACGGCCGCCTGCTGCGACGATGGCCTGGTCCAGGCTGCGCGCACGCTCGGCGCAGGGCGGCTCCAGGTCCACGATCAGCTTGCCCGCTACCGGCGCCGTCACGTAGCCGTCGCTGAAGCGCTCCAGGGTGCGGTCGATCTCGCGCTCGCGCGGCAGGGCCAGCACGATGGTGTC